>OFGG01000205.1_pt1 | contig 53491 bp, 43 predicted proteins | sample 1521701 | NCBI WGS metagenome assembly OFGG01 (sample SAMEA3504081, study PRJEB24116) | mouse gut metagenome | biome: mouse gut; feature: mouse-associated habitat; material: faeces | place: Denmark | collected 2011
CGATTCGGCTCTGGTCTTTGATGATAACCGTTGCCACGTTCCCCGCCCGGATTTCCTCTAACATAGCGTCAAGCCCCGGACGCTTGAACGTAGTTCCCCGGATTCCGTCGTCCGTAAAATGCCGGATATTGGTAAACCCGTTCTTTCTTGCGTAGTCCTCTAATATCCGCTTTTGGTTTTCAATGCTTACGGATTCGCCTGCCCGCTCGTCGTCATGGGATAATCTTTCGTAAAGGGCTGTGAGCTTGTCTTTCTCTGTCTGTTTCTTCATAGTGTGTAACCTCCTTTTTTGAGAATGCCTACTTCTCTCAACCCTTATTGTAGTTATCCGTTTGACACTGTAAACATGAAACGAGAATGTCTTTCATGTAAACAAAAACTGGCTGGAAAACGGCGAGGGAGAGATATTCTCCACCCAGGGAATATCTTTAGCCAAGAGACAGGTGCTGGAATCCATAGATACGCTTACGGATGAACAGGTAAATGCTGTTTCTTCTTTTATCAGATATTTAACAGAAAACAAGGAATCTTGAATCATAACAAAAATCGTAGGCGGGGAAGCCGCTCCGACAATAGCCAAATATTTTTCATCCTATTGACAAAAGCGGGGGGCAAGAGTTATACTTGGAGCTGAGTTAGCGGCTGCTAACACAAAGAGCAGCCGCATTTATTAGGCCTATAGATTAGTCCATACTAACTTTCGTTAGGAGAACAAAAAAGAAAGGGAATGCGTGGTAAGACATTATGATGATCAACAAAAGGCTGATAGGAACAGTCCGCGAAAGCAAAAAATACATAATAGGGAACGTGGCGGCCCAATGGTGCTCCCTTGCGGCGAATATCGCCATGATGACGGCAGTGACAGGCCTGCTTGCCTCTCTTTTCCATAAAACGGCAGATAAGAACAGCGGCTTCCTTACGGCGGCTATAGCAGCGGCGGCAGTTATGATCCGTTTTATCTGTACAATCCTTTCAAGCCGCATGGGGTATCTCTCGTCAAAATCCGTCAAGAAGACGCTGCGGGAAGCGATTTACGGGAAGCTCCTCCGCCTTGGCGCTTCTTACAAGGAACAGGTGAATACCTCGGAAGTGGTACAGGTGGCCGTGGAGGGCGTGGAACAGCTGGAAACCTACTTCGGGGCGTATCTTCCGCAGTTTTTCTATGCCATGCTCGCGCCGCTGACACTGTTTGCGTATCTGTGCTTTGTCAATGTGCCCTCCGCCGCCGTCCTGCTGGTCTGTGTGCCGCTGATTCCCATTGCCATCGCGGCGGTGCAGACCTGGGCGAAAAAGCTGCTGTCAAAATATTGGGGGCAGTACACGGCTTTGGGAGATACCTTCCTGGAAAACCTGCAGGGGCTTACGACACTGAAAATTTACCAGTCCGACGGTTTTAAGCATAAGGAGATGAACCGTGAGGCGGAGAAATTCCGTAAAATCACCATGAAGGTACTGACCATGCAGCTTAATTCCATCACGCTGATGGATCTGATTGCCTACGGAGGGGCGGCATTAGGCGTAATCATGGCGGCCACACAGTTTCGGACCGGGGATGTGACCCTTTCGGGGTGCCTTCTGATCATCCTGATCTCGGCGGATTTCTTCATCCCCATGCGGCAGCTCGGCAGCTTCTTCCATGTGGCGATGAACGGCATGGCGGCAAGCGATAAGATTTTCCGCCTGCTGGATCTTCCCGAACCGGCGAGGAAAACAGGACTCTTTCCGGAGGACTACGGAATCGTCTGCGATAATCTACGCTTTTCCTATGGCGAAAATTCCTCCGATGAAGAGATTTCTTCTGATAAGGGAAATTCCTCCGGCCAAGGAAGCCCCTCCGATAGAGGAAGGGAAATCCTGCGCGGAATCCGCATGCAGTTCCCGAAAGGGGGCTTTGTCTCCATCGTCGGGGAGAGCGGCTGCGGAAAGTCCACCGTGGCGGCAGTCCTCATGGGGAGGAACCAGGGCTACCGCGGTTCGGTAAAAATCGGAGACAAAGAGCTTTCAGACATAAGGGAAGCGGAACTGATGGAGAACATCACCTATATCAGCCATCAAAGCTATCTGTTCAAAGGCACCGTGAGGGAGAATCTTTTGATGGGGAAGCCGGATGCGTCGGACAGGGAGCTCTGGGCGGTACTGGAACGGGCGAATCTGGCAGGATTTCTGAAATCCGAGGGCGGGCTTGACACGCTCCTTATGGAAAATGCCTCGAACTTTTCGGGCGGGCAGCGCCAGAGGCTTGCGCTGGCAAGGGCGCTGCTCCATGACAGCCCGGTGTATATTTTCGACGAAGCCACCTCCAATATCGACGCGGAGAGCGAGAACGACATTATGCGGGAGATCCATGGGCTGGCAGGCAAAAAAACAGTCATCCTCATTTCCCACCGCCTCGCCAATGTGACGGCCTCAGATAACATCTACGTGATGGATGCGGGGAGCGTGGCGGAAAGCGGAAGCCATGAGGAACTGCTGGCAGGGGACGGTATTTACGCAAAGCTGTGGAACACGCAGCAGAGCCTTGAAAATTATGGGAACATCCAAAGCGGATATCAGGATGGCCATTCTGCCGGTACAGAAGGCCGGGCAGACGGAAAGGACGGTGCGGCTGTATGAAAAGACGGAGCGGATTTGCGGTCATGGTAAGGCTTATCGGCCTTGTGGAGCCTCTTGCCGGATTTATGGCGCTGGCGGTTCTTATGGGATTGGCAGGGCATCTGTGCGCGTCCTTCATCACGATCCTGGGCGGATATGCGGCGCTTGTCCTGCTGGGTTTTGACATGACCTTCAAGCCGGAAGCCATATTTATCTGTGTGCTGGCGTTTGCCGCACTCAGGGCGATCCTGCGCTATGCAGAGCAGTCCTGCAACCATTTTATCGCGTTTAAGCTGCTTGCGCTGATCCGGAATAAGGTTTTCCTCGCATTGCGGAAACTCTGCCCCGCAAAGCTGGAGGGCAGGGACAAAGGCGACCTGATTTCGGTCATCACTTCGGATATCGAGCTGCTGGAGGTCTTCTATGCGCACACCATTTCCCCCGCTGCAATCGCGCTTTTTTATACTGCCGTGATGTGCCTGTTCATCGGCTCCTTCCACCCTGCGCTGGGGCTCCTTGCGCTTCTGGCATATCTGACAGTGGGAATCGCAATACCGGCTGCCGCCTCGAAAGCAAGCGGCGGGGACGGTATGGCATTCCGCACCGAAGCGGGAAGCTTGAGCGCCTTCGTCCTTGACAGCCTGCGCGGGCTTTCCGAAACCATACAGTATGGCAGGGGCGGGGAACGCCTGATACAGATGGAGGAAAGGACGGACGCCCTTTCGGAAACCGAGAGGCGCTTAAAGCGTACCGCAGGGAGGAATACGGCGGTCACGAATACGGCGATCCTCCTATTTGACTTATGTATGCTGTTCGTATCTGCCGCACTGTATCAAAAGGCGGAAGTGGATTTTGCCGGGGTACTGATTCCGACGGTTGCCCTGTTCTCCTCTTTTGGCCCTGCTGTGGCCCTTGCGAATCTGGGTAGCACACTGCAGAACACTTTCGCAGCCGGGAACCGTGTGCTGGACATTTTAGACGAAACGCCCGCAGTGCAGGAAGTGGAGGGAAAGAAAAAAACGGTGTTTGAAGGCGCAGATGCAAGAAACGTCAGCTTTTCCTACGGGGCGGAAACAATTCTTGAAGGTGTGTCCCTGGAAATTCCGGAAGGAAGGATCGTGGGGATCGTGGGAAGGAGCGGTAGCGGGAAATCCACGCTGCTAAAGCTGTTCATGCGTTTCTGGGACGTGGGGGACGGAAGGCTGGAGATCTCCGGCAGAGAGATTGCGGGGATAAACACGGCGGATCTGAGGGAGATGGAAGGTTTCATGACGCAGGAGACCCATCTGTTCCATGACAGCATAAGGAGCAATCTGCGCATTGCGAAGCCGGATGCCACGGACGCTGAACTGGAAGCAGCCTGCCGGAAAGCCTCCATCCATGATTTTATCATGGGGCTGCCCCGGGGGTACGATACCCCTGTGGGGGAGCTTGGGGATACGCTTTCCGGCGGGGAGAGGCAGCGGCTGGGGCTGGCGAGGGCATTCCTGCATGACGCGCCCTTCCTGCTCCTTGACGAGCCTACCAGCAACCTGGACAGCTTAAATGAAGCGGTCATCTTAAAATCCCTGCGGGAAGGACAGGAGGGAAAAACGGTGCTGCTGGTGTCCCACAGGCAGTCCACCATGCGGATTTCGGATGCCGTATATTCGGCAGAAAGGCTTTCACGGACAGAAGGGAGAGCCTTCCAAAAAGAAAAAGCGATTGGAGAAGTGTGATGAGACTTAAAAAAATACTGTATGTTGTTTTAGGGTGCATTGGCGCTGCTTTGGGGGCATTGGGGGCGGTCCTTCCGCTTCTGCCCGCTTTCCCTTTCCTTCTCCTTGCAGCGTTTTGCTTTGCCAGGAGTTCGGAAAAGCTGAACCGCTGGTTCACCGGGACGAAATTGTATAAGAATAATCTGGAAAGCTATGTAAAAGGAAAGGGCATGACGCGGAAAACGAAAATCAAGATTATGGTGACGGTGACGCTTCTGATGTCGGTGGGCTTCCTCATGATGGACCAGGTTCCTGTGGGCAGGATTGTCCTGGCCTGCGTGTGGATATTCCATATCCTTTATTTTATGCTGGGGGTCAGGACCATAAAGGCAGATGCGAGGTAAGCGCTGCGCATTGTCGCCGGCTCCATGGAGAGACATCCCACAGGAATGCCCACTGCTGATGCAGCACTGGTTCCTGTGGGATGTTCCGGTTTTGAGGAGCAGACAGCTTTAGTTGTTGATCAGCTTATCATCCTCATTGTTCCAGCTATAGAGCTTCCTGATATCCTCGCCCACCTTCTCAGCGGGATGCTCGCTGGCCAGCTTCCGCATGGCCTTGAAGTGCACCTGCTTTCCGGCAGGAGACATATCCAGCAGGAATTCCTTGGCGAAGGTTCCGTCCTGGATGTCGCTTAAGATCTTCTTCATGGCCTTCTTGGTCTCCTCGGTGATGACCTTGGGGCCGGTGATGTAATCGCCGTACTCGGCGGTGTTGGAGATGGAATAGCGCATGCCGGCGAAGCCGCTCTGGTAGATCAGGTCCACGATGAGCTTCATCTCATGGATGCACTCGAAGTAAGCGTTCCTCTCGTCATAGCCGGCCTCCACCAGGGTCTCGAAGCCTGCCTGCATCAAAGCGCAGACGCCGCCGCAGAGCACGGCCTGCTCGCCGAAGAGGTCTGTCTCGGTCTCGGTGCGGAAGGTGGTCTCAAGGACGCCTGCCCTCGCGCCGCCGATGCCCAGGGCGTATGCCAGAGCGATGTCCTGGGCCTTGCCTGTGGCATCCTGCTCCACGGCAATCAGGCAGGGAACGCCCTTGCCCTCCTGGTACTCGCTGCGCACGGTGTGTCCCGGCCCCTTGGGCGCGATCATGGTCACGTCCACGTCCGCAGGGGGCACGATGCAGCCGAAGTGGATATTGAAGCCGTGGGCGAACATCAGCATATTGCCAGCCTCCAGGTTGGGCTCGATGTCCTTCTTGTAAAGGTCGGCCTGCTTCTCATCGTTGATCAGAATCATGATGATGTCTGCCTGCTTTGCTGCCTCCGCCGCTGTGAACACCTCGAAGCCCTGCTTCACGGCCTTGTCCCAGGACTTGGAGCCCTCGTACAGGCCGATGATCACATGACAGCCGGACTCCTTCAGGTTCAGCGCGTGGGCGTGTCCCTGACTGCCGTAGCCGATGATCGCGATGGTCTTTCCCTCCAGAAGGGACAGGTTACAGTCTTCCTGATAAAAAATCTTTGCCATTTCTCGTTTCCTCCGTTTTGTTGTTTGATTCTATGTTCATTCCTGCGCAGCGAATTGGATGCTATGTCCGGCCGTCGCGAAACGGTCCTGGCATCCTGTCGATGCTGCAAGGGACAAATATCTGTCCACACGAAAACGCCTCCCGCAGCGAGCAGTCGGGTCGGCCCGTGCCTGGCTGCCTTCGGCTTCCGCTTGTCATGCCGCGAGCAGTGGGGAATACCCCCCTCCTGCATCTATTAGTCCAGGCGCACCACAGGCTCTGTGCCTCTCCCCAGGCCTGCGATGCCTGTCCGGGCCAGCTCCAGGATTTCATATCCCTCCAGCAGGCCGATGAAAGCGTCAATCTTCTGCTGGTTGCCCGTGAGTTCGATCATCAGGCTCTCCGGCGCGATATCGATGATCTTCGCCCGGAAGATGTCCGCCACAGAGATGACTCCCTGCCTCTGCTCCGCGGTGGCGCGCACCTTCACCATGATCAGCTCCCGGTATACGCTCTTTTCCGGCTTCAATTCCTTGATATTCCGCACATCCTCCAGCTTGGCCACCTGCTTCTCAATCTGCTCCAGAATCTCGTCGTCGCCGGATGCCACAATCGTGATGCGGGTGATGCGGGGATCCGAGGTCACGCCTGCCGTAATGCTCTCCACATTATAGCCGCGCCTGGCGAAAAGCCCTGAAATCCGGCTCAGGACGCCGGATGTATTGTTGACCAGCAATTGGAATACTTTCTTCTGCATCAAATTTTCACCCTCTCCTTTTTCTTTTTCAACCTCATATCTGTGCACCGGCTTCCATGCTTCCGCGGGCGTCCTCTGTCCGGCCCCGCATATCGCGCTTCCCGGGCTTCGCTCTCATTCCAGCGGCTTCAGCCCCTCGAACAGCTCGTCATAGCTTTTCATGGTATGGCATCTGCCATAGGAAATCTCCCTGTCCTCCCCGTACTGCTTCAGGAAGCACTTGGCCAGCTCCTCCACCGTGACCTCCAAAGTCACCATGAACTGGGTGTAGGCGAAGCTGTAAGCCCCGCTGCCTTCCTCATAGTTGGCTGTGATCAGCGACTCCGTGACCTGATCCAGAGGGTAAAGCTTCAGATGCAGCAGTTCATGGACGATGACCTCCTCCAGGTTCTCCTGCTTCGGATTTGCTCCATTGAGCAGAAGGATTGCCTTCTTGTCCGTACAGTCCACCTTAAAGTCGCCTGTCTTATGGAAAGAAGAATCCATGACAATTTCCAGCTTCACGTCCCAGCTTTCCTCCAGCCGCAGGATCCTGCGCCATTTACAGAGCAGCTCATTCAAATGTGCTTCTACAGAGTGCCTCTCTTCCATCTTAAAGACATCCCCCTTTCCTTAAACTCTTTCGCTATCATACCAATTTCCGGCCGAAATGTCAATAAAAGTCTGATTTTGGGGCCGTCAGCCCTCGTCATTCTCCGCGCATTTGGAGAGCGCCACCGTTCCGGTGCGGGCCACCTCCACGATGCTGATGGTCTGAAGCATCTTGATCATGAGCTTTATCTTCTCCGGCTCGTCGCAGATCTGGATCATCATGAAATGCTTGGACATGTCCACGATCTGGGCCTTCATGATCTCGCACAGCTCCATGATTTCCCGGCGGTTGCCCTTGTTGTATCTGATTTTGATGAGCATCAGCTCCCTGGCGATGCACTGCTGCTCCGCGAAGGTCTTCACCTTGATGACGTCCAGCTTCTTGTTCAGCTGCTTCTCTATCTGCTCGATGGTACGCTCGTCCCCGCTGCTGACGATGGTCATGCAGGACACGTCGCTGTTGTCCGTCTCTCCCACCACAAGGCTGTCTATGTTGAAGCAGCGCCTGGCAAACAGGCCCGCCACCTTGCCCAGTACACCGGAACGGTTCTCCACCAGTACAGAATATATTCTTTTCTTCATAAAATATCCTCCTATCCCAGTCTATACCAGATCCATAGGGTCTATCACGCATTCCAGCAGCATGGACTCATCCTTTTCCAGGAACGCCTCTATGGTCTCGTCACATTTCTCCATATTCTCCAGCCGCAGGAACGGAATGCCGTAAGCCGCGGAAAGCTTCTCCAGATCCGGGCTCCCGGACAGGTCTACTACGGAATACTGGTCCTGATAGGTGAAATGCTGGTACTGGCGCACCATGCCGAGATAATTGTTCTTCAGCACCACGATTTTCACAGGGATATGGTGCTGGCACATGGTGGCCAGCTCCATCATGGACATCTGGAAGGAGCCGTCCCCGCAGACAGCCACAACCTGCCGCTCCGGCGCGGCCAACTTGGCTCCCATGGCCGCCGGGATGGAATACCCCATGGTGCCCATGCCGCCGGAGGTGAAGAACTTCCCCTTGCGCACCTTCACATAGCCGCAGGACCAGATCTGGTTCTGGCCCACATCCGCCACGTAGATGGCATCCTCCTGCATCTTCTCGGTGAGCCGCATGATGAACCTGGCAGGGTCTACGTAGGCCGGGTCAGGCTTGCGCTTGCTGGCCATAGCCTTCCGGTATCCCCTCAGGGTGTCCAGCCACTCCTGGCAGCTGCAGGTGAACTCCTCCTTCTCCAGATCCTCGAAGATATGCTTCGCGTCCCCCACCAGCGGTATGGTAGGGCCTGCGTTCTTGCCGATCTCCGCGGGATCCACATCGATATGCACCAGCACCTTGTTCCGGGTGATCATATCCGGCTGGTTCACGGCCCGGTCGGCCACCCTGGCCCCCACCATGATCAGCAGGTCGGACTCGTTCATGGCCCGGTTGGCATAGGCTTTGCCGTTGTTGCCCACCATCCGGAAATAGAGGGGGTGGTCCGTGGGCATGGCGCCGATTCCCATCATGGTGGACACCACGGGGATATTGTGGGCCTCGGCGAACCTGCGCAGCTCTCCCTCGGCCTCGCTAAGCAATACGCCGCCGCCCGCGCAGATCAGGGGCCGCTTTGCCTTCTCCAGCTCCCTGACCACTTTTTTGATCTGAACCGCGTTCCCCTTCACCGTGGGCTTGTAGGTGCGCAGGGACACGCTCTCCGGATACTTGAACTTGGTGATCGGGGCATTCTGGATATCGATCGGCACGTCAATCAGCACAGGGCCCCGCCTGCCGGTGTTGGCGATGTGGAAAGCCTCCTTGAACACCCTGGGGATATCGTTCACATTCTTTACTAAATAGCTGTATTTCACAAAGGACTCCACTGCCCCGGTGATATCGGCCTCCTGGAACACATCGCTGCCCAGCAGCTCGCTGTTCACCTGTCCGGTGATGCAGATCAGGGGGATGCTGTCCGCAAAGGCCGTGGCGATGCCCGTGATCACATTGGTAGCACCGGGGCCGGAGGTGACGGCGCACACGCCGGGCCTTCCGGTAATCCGGGACACACCGCTGGCCGCATGGGCCGCGTTCTGCTCCGTGCGGATGAGAATCGTCCGGATGTCCGACTCCAGGATACTGTTGTAAAAAGGGCAGATGGCTACACCGGGATACCCGAATACCGTCGTGACCCCCTCCTCCTCCAGACATTTGACAATGGCGTCTGCACCTAACATATCAATCTTCCTCCTCTAATATCAACATTTTTATATCTACCTTAATGCTGTCTTTCAAATCCGAGATACCTGGTTCCCTGGAACCGGAGCTTTCCCATATCCCCCTCCGCCAGCATCCCATATTCGGATCCGCTCAGGTGGAATTCCATCCTGTCCCCGCTCTCCACCTCGAAGGTGGCGTAATAGCTTGTGGATGTGTGATATCCGTTGGCCCCAGTGCCATCGCTGTGATGATGGCTGTTCACGGATGTCCTGCGGGAAACCACTCTTGCAGCTACCGCCAGTTCAGGGGCATGATTGTTTTTGTTCCACTGGCCGATTCCGCGCACGGCATTCACGACAAACATGGCAATCACCACGAGGAATACCAGCATAAAGCAGATTTCAAACAAACCGCTGTTGAAAAAGAAACCCATGGCAAACCTCCAGTCCTGCTTCATTCAGCAGCTTTTTCCCCCACAAGCCTCTGCGCAAGCTTCACCGCCTCCGCCGCGTCCGCGGAATAACCGTCCGCCCCAATCTCCTCCGCGTATTCCCGGGTGATGACCGCTCCGCCAATCATGATCTTCGCGCTTACCTTTTCCTCTTTTGCGTAGGCAACCACCTCCCGCATGCGCTGCATGGTGGTGGTCATCAGAGCCGACAGGGCGATGATCCTGGCATTGTTCTCCTTTGCCGCCCGGATGATGTCCTCCTTGGGGACATCCTTGCCCAGGTCGATGACCCGGAAGCCGTAGTTCTTCAGCATCAGCGCCACCAGGTTCTTGCCGATGTCATGGATGTCCCCCTCCACGGTGGCGATGACTACTACAGGCATATCATCCACATCCGACGCTCTCAGAAGAAGGGGCTCCAGTATCTCGATGGCATTCTTCATGGCCTCCGCGCTGGCGATGAGCTGGGGCAGGAAATACCGTCCCTTATCAAAGAGTTCGCCCACCTCGTTGATGGCGGGAAGCAGCGCCTCGTGCAGCAGAGCGGAGGGATCTTCCCCCTGGGCCAGGGCATCCTTCGTCTGGGAAGCTATGCCCTTTCGGTTGCCCTTCAGGACGGATTGGCGCAGGGCCGCCCGACAGGCGCTGTCAGGTTCCGCCGCGGGACTTCCGTCCGATTTCGGGCTGTCAGTCTTTTCTGCCTTACTGCCCGCCTCCCCGCCGGCCTCTCCCCGGCAGAACTCCCCATTCCCGGGGGCTGTACCGGTGCTCTGAGCCTGCGCTGGTTCCCGCTTCACCTTCTGCTCCCGTCTCTGAGCCAGCTTGTCCGTATATTCGATATACCGTATATCCGCATCCTCTTTCGCAAGCAGCAAATCCGCGGCAAAAGCGCTGCCTGTCAGCAGCTCCTGGGAGGGATTTGCGATGGCCATGGTCAGCCCCTCTCTGATGGCCATGGTCAGGAATGCCGCGTTCACATACCCCCGCTCTGGCATGCCGAAGGAGATGTTGGACAGGCCGCAGATGGTGGCAAGCCCCTTCTCTCTGCAGTATCGTATAGTCTCCAGCGTCTCCACCGCCGCCCTTTTATTGGCCCCCACTGTGGACACCAGGCCGTCCACGATGATATCATCTTTTTTCAGGCCCAGGGAATATGCCCGTTCCAGCACAGTCTCTATGATATGTATCTTCTCTTCCAGGCTCTTCGGCAGCCCTTCGTCCGAGAGAGGCAGCAGGATGAACATGGCACCGTATTTCTTTACGATCGGCAGGAGCTTCTCGAATTTCTCCGCCTCCAGCGACACAGAGTTCACCAGGGCCCTGCCGGGGTAATGCCGAAGCGCCGCCTCCAGCACCTCCACATGGCTGGAGTCCAGGGAGAGGGGCAGATGGGACACGCCGCCTATCTCCTCCAATGCCCGCAGCATGGTCTCCTTTTCGTCGATGCCGCTCATGCCCATGTTCACGTCCAGGATCTGCGCGCCGCACTGCTCCTGCTCCTCCGCGAACTGCACCACCTTATCGAAATTCCCCTCCCTCAACTGGGCCTGCAGCAGCTTTTTCCCGGTGGGATTGATGCGCTCCCCCACGATCAGGAAGCTGCCCTCCAGACCGAAGGCCACCGTCCGGCGCTCCGAGGCCAGGTATCGGATGCCCTCTCTCCTGCCGGCCCTTTCGGGGACGGGGCCTTTCCCGAAGCTGTTGCAAAGCTTCCTTATGTACTCCGGCGTAGTCCCGCAGCATCCCCCCAGGACGGAAGCCCCGGCCTGGGCCAGAAGCTTCATCTCCTCCGCGAAGGTGTCCGCGTCCATGTCATAATCGGTACGCCCTCCCTCCAGATGGGGCAGGCCCGCATTGGGCTTGGCGATGATGGGAATCCCTGTGCAGGCAGCCATGTCTGCGATCACCTGCTTCATTTGGGCCGGGCCTGTGGAGCAGTTGGCCCCCACAGCAGCGGCGCCCAGGGATTCCAGCACGATGGCAGCGGTCATGGGATCCGTTCCGAACAGAGTCCTCCCCTCCGCCTCAAAAGTCATGGTCACCATTACCGGCAGGTCGCAGACCTCCTTTGCCGCGATCAGCGCCGCCCGGGCCTCCGCCAGGCTCATCATGGTCTCCACCACCAGGAGGTCTGCCCCTGCGTCCGCCAAAGCCCTGATCTGCTGCTTATAGACATCTATCAGCTCTTCCAGCTCCATATCCCCCACCGGGGACAGCTGCCGCCCTGTCATGGTCAGGTCTCCGGCCAGGTACACCGGCCTGTCCGCCTCCGAAGCCGCCTGCCTGGAAATGGCCACCAGGCCTCTCACCATCTCCTCCAGCCGCTCTGCCAGCCCGTAGTCCGCCAGCTTTATCCTGTTGGCCGTAAAAGTGGGCACATACAGGATGTCCGTACCGGCCGCCACATACTGCCTCTGGAGCTCCAGCATCACATGGGGATGCTCCAGGATCCACTGCTCCGGACAGACGCCGGAGGGCATGCCCGCCCTGACCAGGTTGGAGCCTGTGGCCCCGTCCAGATATAGATACGATTTCGCTATGCTGTCAAATTCCTTTTTCGTCATGTCATCCTCAATTCCGCCGCCGGATTCCCCTGCGCCGTCTCTTCTCAAAAATCTCAATCTTTATCATACCATAGACATAATTTAATCGTAAAGGGGCGGATTTATCCAATTTGTGATACAAAACTGTTGCGGAAATCAGCAAAATGTGGTAGATTTTAATAGTATTTTGTTTGAACGGCATGAAAACGGAGGTCAAGGCAATTGAAAAAGAAATTACATATCGTTTTCGCGGCGCTTTTCACCGCTGTCATACTGACAGCCTGCGGCGAGGATTCCGAGCTGACCCGTTTCCGAAAAAGCATCGACAGCTTCTGTACCAGGATTTCCGAGATAGACAGCTCCATCAACCACATTGACGCGGAGTCGGAGGAGGCCACCACCGAACTACTCTCCTATCTGGACGATTTGGACGATACCTTCCGAACCTTCGCGGAACTCGACTTTCCCGCCGAGTTCGATTATCTGGAGAATCTGGCGGACGAGTCCAGCGAGTATATGACGGAAGCGGTGAAGAACTATCACCAGGCTTATGGCGGCGATGAATATGACGAGTCCACTGCGGAATATGCCAAGCAGAACTATTCCAGGGCTTATAAGCGGATTCAGATCATCATCTCCTTCCTCCATGGGGAAGAGCCTACGGATCCGGATCTGACCATCGAATACCAGACTGAGTGACAATGGAAAAGGCTCATCGAATGATTGCAAAGGCCCATCGAACGATGAAAAGGCCCATCGGTGCGAACCGGTGGGCTTTTTTGTTTGTTCCGCTGTCAGACCCTGCCGTCGGATTGCTTCGCATCACTTCAGCAGCTTGATGATTCCCAGCAGGGGAATCTCTTTATCCTGATCCTGGAATGCGTATACGACTCCCAGGACGCCGCAGAAAAACGCCACGATCCTCAGAATCCATACGAACCATCCGATAATGGGGATACGTCCCATAATCGCGAGGACGATGAATGTCAGATGCACCACGAGTCCCTGATTCAGATGGAACTTCGCTCCATCCCTGTCCCCTGCGAAATACGCTACGAACCACCCTACAATCGTCAGATAAGACACGATTCCTGTTGCCTTTCTATCCATTTCCGTTACCTCCATCTCTTTTGTCTCTTTGCATCCTGCATGTCTACATCATTATGCCCCAAAACAGCCGGAGCACATTCTTCACGATAAAATTCAATACAATCAGGCCTATGGCCGCGTACAGATACCAGGTGTGGTATCGCCAGCCTCGCACATGCCTGATACCCAGCCGTTCCAGCCCCTGCGTCAGCATGAAGCCGCCGCCCACTACAGCAAGGTAAGGGATGAGGGGATGATACCAGAGCGCTTCCAGCAGCCTGCCGTGGACAAGCGCCGTCAATGCCCTGGTACCGCCGCATCCCGGACAATAGATGCCCAGAACTTTGTCGAAAAAACAGGGCATCCTGGGCACTGTATCGCCCAGCGCGAAATGATATACCGCCCATATGCCGGCTCCTGCCGCCAAGAAAATCAGCCCGATATAGAACAACTCCGTCTCCAGTTTTCTCTTTCTGTCCATCCCGGCTGTCTACATCATATCCTGCAGCATGTCGAAATAGTTCATCTGTATGAGCTGGTTGATGACCATAGCATAATACACGATTGCAATCGCCCCCAGAATCAGGCCTATGATAGAACACACCATGCCAGCCGTCCCCACGCCGTTCTTGCTGCGCTTATTGCCCATGACGGAACAGATGAGCCCCGCTATTCCGAAAATGAGAGCCGGAACGCCATAACAGCAGCAGGAGCATATGGCCAGGATGCCGCACACCAGCCCGGCAATCTGGAGGCCATTGGCCGTATTGTCCGAGCCAAAATCGTTTGCGCTCTGCTGATAGGGAATGTTCGCCGTATAGTCCTGATAATTGCTGTACTGCGCGTTCTGCTGTCCTGTCCCGCCGGATGCCTGCTGCCCGCTGTCCTGATAACTGCTGTACTGCCCCTTCTGCTCATAGGCAGACCAGGCGTCGTCTGCGCGTTCCGTCAGCTTCGCGCCGCATTCCCTGCAGTACGTCGCGTTTCCATCATCCTGATACCCACATATAGGACATATTTTTTTACTCATCGCATCTTCTCCACTTCTATGTTCCAGGTTCTATTGGATTGTTCACTATTCTTTATTATACAATAGGGGGCGCTGAATTTCCAGACATAATATGTAAAAATTTAAATTTTTAGTTTCTTAGCAGAAATTCTTCTGTTTTTCTATTGACAAATTTCCATCCTTCCGATACTCCTATTTTCCTCCCTGACATGGAAAAAGTACCGCAACCCCTGGAGATTACGGTACTTTCAAGCCTTCCGGCGTTTTCAATCCACAAGATATATTTAGAACATGCAATCGTTTCCTAGAAACGATTTTCCTTCGCAGCTTCCTCAATCAAGACAGCCACAGCCACGGTAGCGCCTACCATGGGGTTGTTGCCCATGCCAATCAGGCCCATCATCTCCACATGCGCGGGAACAGAGGAGGATCCTGCGAACTGCGCGTCAGAGTGCATGCGTCCCAGAGTATCGGTAAAGCCGTAGGAAGCGGGGCCTGCAGCCATGTTGTCGGGATGCAGGGTACGTCCCGTGCCGCCGCCGGAGGCAACGGAGAAGTATTTCTTGCCGGCCTCGGTGCGCTCCTTCTTGTATGTACCTGCTACGGGATGCTGGAACCTGGTAGGGTTGGTGGAGTTGCCGGTGATGGATACGTCCACGTTCTCCTTCCACATGATGGCCACGCCCTCGGGAACGCTGTTGGAACCGTAGCAGTTCACCTTTGCGCGAAGCCCCTCGGAGTAGGGGATTCTCTCGATTTCCTTTACTTCGTTGGTGTAAGGATCGTACTCGGTCTCAACGAAGGTGAATCCGTTGATACGGGAGATGATCTTGGCGGCGTCTTTTCCAAGGCCGTTGAGGATGACGCGCAGAGGCTTCTGGCGTACCTTGTTGGCCTTCTCAGCGATACCGATAGCGCCCTCTGCGGCGGCGAAGGACTCATGTCCTGCCAGGAAGCAGAAGCAGTCGGTATCCTCTTCCAGCAGCATCTTGCCCAGATTGCCGTGGCCCAGGCCTACCTTACGGGTATCCGCAACGGAGCCGGGGATGCAGAATGCCTGAAGGCCCTCGCCGATGGCGGCGGCGGCTTCCGCAGCCTTGCGGCAGCCCTTCTTGATGGCGATGGCAGCGCCTACGGTGTAAGCCCAGCATGCGTTCTCGAAGCAGATGGGCTGGATCTTCTTCACCTGCTCGTATACGTCAAGTCCTGCGTCCTTGGTGATCTTCTCCGCTTCTTCGATAGAGGAGATGCCGTAGCCCTTCAGTACTTCCGTGATTTTATCAATGCGTCTTTCATATGATTCAAATAAAGCCATTTTTTCCTGTCCTCCTTATTTTTCTGGAAGCTTCCCAAACCGTTCTGTCCGTTGAGAAGCATTGCATGACGGCTTAGGCGGCCATGCCTCACTCTTTTCTGGGATCGATGACCTTCACGGCGTCGGCTACGCGGCCGTACTGGCCCTTTGCCTTCTCGTAGGCGGTGTTGGGGTCGTCGCCCTTCTTGATGAAATCGGTCATCTTTCCAAGGCTCACGAACTCATAGCCGATGATCTCGTCGTTCTTGTCCAGAGCGATGCCGGTCACATAGCCTTCCGCCATCTCCAGATAACGGGGACCCTTCTTCAAAGTACCGTACATAGTACCGACCTGGCTCCTGAGCCCCTTGCCCAGATCCTCAAGGCCTGCGCCGATGGGAAGGCCTTCCTCGGAGAATGCGCTCTGGGTACGTCCGTAGACGATCTGCAGGAACAGCTCCCTCATGGCGGTGTTGATGGCATCACATACAAGGTCGGTATTCAGCGCTTCCATGACAGTCAGGCCGGGAAGAATCTCAGATGCCATAGCTGCGGAATGGGTCATGCCGGAGCAGCCGATAGTCTCCACCAGAGCCTCCTGGATGATGCCTTCCTTCACGTTCAGGGTCAGCTTGCATGCGCCCTGCTGGGGAGCACACCAGCCCACGCCATGGGTCAGACCGGAAATGTCTTCCACCTTCTTCGCCTGCACCCACTTTGCTTCTTCAGGGATAGGCGCACAGCCATGGTGCACACCCTGAGCGACTGTGCACATTTCTTCAACTTCCTTTGAATAGATCATGTGAAATCTCCTTTCAATTATGTAAGTTATTATTCATCACAACAGAAAGCCCGCAGAAGCGCACTTCCTGTTGCATATCAATTTGGAAATTGACATATAATAATCTCTTTCTTCATTTTCTCATACTTACGGAAAAAAATCTAGTATTTTTTGTAAAAAAATATCCTTCTAAAAATATCATTCCCTCTTCTCGACAATTTCCGTGGCCTTTTTGTAGATGCTCCCGGCGGGTATCACGCCTCTGACCATGGATGCGGGATAGATGTTCGTGTTCCGGCCGACGACGGTTCCGGGGTTCAGGACGCTGTTGCAGCCCACCTCCACGTTGTCGCCCAGCATGGCCCCCATCTTCTTCAGGCCTGTCTCGACGGAGACGCCCTCTCCCTTCACCACCACCAGGGTCTTGTCGCTCTTCACGTTGGAGGTGATGGAGCCTGCGCCCATATGGGCTTTGAAGCCAAGGATGCTGTCGCCAACGTAATTGTAATGGGGCACCTGGACCTTGTTGAAGAGGATCACGTTCTTCAGTTCCGCGGAATTGCCCACCACGGCCCCCTTCCCCACGATGGCGTTGCCTCTCACGAAAGCGCAGTGGCGGATTTCCGCGTCCTCGTCCACGATCAGCGGCCCGTTCAGGCAGGCTGTCGGGGCCACCTTCGCGCTCTTCGCCACCCAGATGTAATCGCCCCGCTCTTCATAGATGTCCTTTGGAAGGCTCTCGCCCAGGTCAATGATGAAATCGTGGATCTTCGGGAGCGCCTCCCATGGATAGGTCAGTCCTTCCAACAGTCCGGCTGCGATTGTCTCCTTTAAATCGTACAATTCCGAAACGGTGATTTCGATGCTCAATTCAAGTCACTCCTCCCTTGCTTTGCTTTTTCGGCTCTCTGTGCCCATGCCTGCGGAGGGCATTTACCTGCCCTTCGTCTGCTGCTTTGTCTGTCTCCTGCCCGCGGACTCGGCGGATTGATAATTCGTGGCAGCCGCCTGGAACTGCGCGAACAGAGCGCCCTGGTTGCGCAGCTGCTTGACGTACTCCGTCCTGCGGCCCACGAAGCCGTTGAGCTTGTCCATGTACTCCCCGGAGGTGATATCCCCGTCGGCTACCAGTGTCAGTCCCTTCTCCCAGCTTGCAGTCAGGGCCGGATCCAGCAGCGCCTTGATGGAGCTGCCCACCACATCGTATATCATCTCTCCCATGAGGGTGGGGGTCAGCACCTGCGTCTTCTTGTTCAGGGCCAGGTATTCGATGTTCACCAGCTTCTTCAGGATCTCCGCCCTGGTGGCGCTGGTGCCGATGCCGCTGCCCTTGATCTGGGCCCGCAGCTCCTCGTCCTCGATGAACTGCCCGGCGTTCTCCATGGTGAGGATGATGCTGCCGGAGGTGTAGCGCTTGGGCGGCGAGGTCTCGCCCTCCTTGACTTCATAGGAGTCCACAGCCAGCTTATCGCCCTTTTTCAGGGCGTTCAGAAGCTTTATGAACGCCTCGTCTCCCCTGAGCTCCGTCTCATTGTTCTCCGTGTTCCCGCCGCCTTTGCCGGAGTCCGTTCCGTTCTCTTTCCCTGTGCCGGCTCCATCCGCAGGCTTCTTGGCATTGCCGCTTCCGTCCTCCCCTGCAGGCGAAGCGCCCGCCTCCCTGTCCGCGGCCGCCCCGCCGTTGTCTTTTTTCACCGCAACCTTCAGATACCCTTCCTCAATCAGCACCTTGAAGTTGGCAAAGAACCGCTCTTCCTTCACCCGGATGCAGAGGGCGAATTTCTGATATACGGCAGGCGGGTAAAAGATGCTCAGGAATCTGCGCACGATCACCTCATAGACCTTGGCGGAAAGGGGCGGCAGGCTGTTCAGATTGTTCAGCCCCTGGCCTGTGGGTATGATGGCGTAATGGTCGGTGATCTGCTTGTCGTTCACGTACCTGGTCTTGGCGATTCCCTTGTAGCTTCCGTTGTTCAGGATCTCCGCGGCAAAACCGGCGCCTGGTCCAAATCCCCGCAGGCCTCCTATGTTCTTATGTATCTCCTTTGCCACCGCCGTGGACAGGACTCTGGCATCCGTCCTGGGATAGGTGACCATCTTCTTCTCGTACAGCTCCTGCACGATCCGCAGGGTCTCGTCCGGGCTGATTTTGAACATCTTCGAACAGTCGTTCTGTAGCTCCGCCAGGTTGTAGAGCAGGGGCGGGTTCCTGTTCTCCTTCTTCCGGCTGATGCTCTCCAGCAGGATGTCCCCCACCAGCTCTTCCTCCAGATGGGCGATGAGGCCCTTCGCGTCCTCCTCCTTCTTGAAGCCGTTCTCCTTGTAGAGCTTCGGGGAGGCGTACCAGGCGGAGGGCGGAGGAGCCACACCCTCGCCCCCTACCGCCCGCCACTCGCCCTGGAAGCTTCTGTCCTGTATCTTGAAGGTTCCCAGCACCCGGTAGAACGGCGTCTTGACAAAGTTGCGGATCTCCCGCTCCCTGTTCACCACGATGCCCAGCACACAGGTCATGACGCGGCCCACCGAGATGACGGCCCTGTCGCGTTTCAGGTAATCTTTTACCACATTTCCGTATTTCAACGTCAGGGCCCGGGAGAAGTTGATGCCCATGAGGTAATCCTCCTTGGCCCGCAGGTACGCGGCGGCGCTTAAGTTGTCGTATTCCTTTAAGTCCTTTGCCTCCCGGATGCCCCGCAGAATCTCCTCCTCTGTCTGGGAGTCGATCCAGACCCGCTTCCGCTCCTTGCCCCTGACGCCTGACATCTGCTCCACCAGCCGGTAGATGTACTCCCCCTCCCGCCCGGAGTCCGTGCACACGTAGATCGTGGTCACATCTGGGCGCTTCATGAGGGAGCTCACAATAGTATATTGCTTTTTGGAGCTTTCGATGACCTCATATTTATATTCTTCTGGAAGGAAGGGGATGGTGTCGAAGCTCCATCTCTTTAATTTCTCGTCATAGGCATCCGGATAGCTCATGGTGACCAGATGGCCCACGCACCATGTGATGATCGTGTCCGCCGATTCCAGATAGCCGTCCCTGGATGTGGTATTCACTTTCAGCGCGTTTGCGAATTCCCTGGCCACACTGGGCTTCTCCGCAATAAATAAACTCTTTCCCACTCTGTCTTCCTTACTTCTTCTCAATATATCCGTGGGCCTTCAAAAGCTCCGCACAGAGCACCGCGCCGCCTGCCGCGCCCCTGACGGTGTTGTGCGACAGGCCGACGAATTTATAATCATAGACCGTATCCTCCCGGAGCCTTCCCACGCTGACGCCCATGCCCTTCTCGAAGTCCACGTCCAGGGCCACCTGGGGCCTGTTGTCCTCCTCCAGGTACTGGATGAACTGCTTCGGCGCGCTGGGAAGCTGAAGCCTCTGAGGCTCGCCGGAAAACTCCCGCAGCTTCCCGATCAGCTGTTCCTTAGTGGGCTTCTTCGCGAACTTCACGAAGACTGCCGCCGTATGGCCGTTCAGCACGGGGACGCGGATACACTGGCATGTAATCACAGGCCCCTTTGCGGGCACGATTGCGCCGTCCCGCACCTCACCCCAGATGCGCAGGGGCTCCCTCTCGCTCTTCTCCTCCTCGCCGCCGATGTAGGGAATCACATTCCCCACCATCTCCGGCCAGTCCTGGAAGGTCTTGCCCGCGCCGGAAATCGCCTGGTAAGTGGTGGCCACCACCTCCACCGGCTCGAACTCCTTCCAGGCGGTCAGCACGGGGGCATAGCTCTGGATGGAGCAGTTGGGCTTTACCGCCACGAAGCCGCGCCGGGTGCCGAGGCGCTTCCGCTGGGCCTCGATGACCTCCATGTGCTCCGGATTGATCTCCGGCACCATCATGGGTACGTCAGGGGTCCATCTGTGGGCGCTGTTGTTGGAGACCACGGGGGTCTCCGTCCTGGCATAGTCTTCCTCTATCTTCCTGATCTCGTCCTTGGACATGTCCACGGCGCTGAATACGAAATCCACCTGGGAGGCCACTGCCTCCACCTCGTTGACATTCATGACCACCAGCTTCTTCACGGCTTCCGGCATGGGGGTATCCATCTTCCATCTGCCCTCCACGGCCTCCTCATAGGTCCTGCCTACGGAGCGGGGGCTCGCCGCTATGGTGGTCACTTCGAACCAGGGGTGGTCCTCCAGCAGAGCGATGAAACGCTGCCCCACCATGCCTGTGCCGCCCAGGATGCCTACTCTCAACTTTTCGCTCATTATCTTCTCCTCCTCTATTTTCGGAAATCTTTCCTCTCTAATCTGTTTTATTCTGTTTTATTCCGCTCTGCCAGCGATTCCTCCGCCAGATAGCTTTTCTGTTTTTCTATGACTGTCCTCATGGCCTCCGGCCCAGGCCCGCCGATGGTCAGGCGCTTTTCCACGCAGGTCTTAAGGGAAACCGCGTCATAGATGTCGGCCTCGAATTTATCGCTGATCCGCTGCAGCTCCTCCAGGGACAGTCTGTCGATGGAGCTTCCCTTATCCACGCAGTACAGCACCAGCCTGCCGATGATGCCGTGGGCATCCCGAAAGGGCACGCCCTTCCCCACCAGATAGTCCGCAGCGTCCGTGGCGTTGGTGAAGCCGTTCATGGCGCTCTCCGCCATGCGCTCTTTCCGGAACCGCATGGTGCGCAGCATGCCGGTGAACAAGGCCAGGCAGTTCTCCACCGTGTCTATGGCATCGAAGGTCAGCTCCTTGTCCTCCTGCATGTCCTTGTTATAGGCCAGGGGGATGCCCTTCATGGTGGTCAGCAGGGACATCAGCGCCCCGTAGACCCGCCCTGTCTTGCCCCGCACCAGCTCCGCGATGTCGGGATTCTTCTTCTGGGGCATGATGCTGCTGCCGGTGGAATAGGCATCATCTATCTCCACGAACTGGTATTCGTTGGAATTCCAGATGATGATCTCCTCGCTGAAGCGGCTTAAGTGCATCATCACCGTGGACAGGGCCGCCAGGAATTCTATCAGGTAATCCCTGTCGGACACGGAGTCCATGCTGTTCAGGGTGGGCCCGGCGAATCCCAGCAGGGAAGCCGTATAATCCCTGTCCAGCGGATATGTAGTGCCCGCCAGGGCCCCGGCCCCCAAGGGACAATAGTTCATCCTCTCATAGATGTCCGCCATGCGCTGTCTGTCCCGGCGGAACATCTCAAAATATGCGCCGTAGTGGTGGGCCAGCGTGGTGGGCTGGGCCTTCTGGAGATGGGTGAAGCCGGGCATGTAGGTCCCGATATTCTCCTCCATCGCGGCCAGAATCACGGCCAGGAGGTCTTTCAGCAGTCCGTCCACCTCCGCCACATGCTTCCTGGTGTAGAGCCGCATGTCCAAAGCCACCTGGTCGTTGCGGCTCCTGCCGGTGTGCAGCTTCTTGCCCGTGTCGCCGATGCGGCGAATCAGCTCCGCCTCCGCGAAGCTGTGGATGTCCTCGCAGCTTTCATCGATTTCAATCTTCCCGGCGTCCACATCCTGTCGGATTCCCGCCAATCCCTCCAGGATTTCGTCCCGCTCCCCCTCCGTCAGGATCCCCTGCTTCGCCAGCATGGTCACATGGGCCATGCTGCCCTCGATGTCCTCATGGAAAAGACGCCTGTCAAAGCCTATGGACGCATTGAAGTCGTAGACCAGCCTGTCTGTCTCCTTTGTAAAGCGCCCGCCCCATAATTGTGCCATATCTTCCTCCTGCTTTTGTCTCATTGAACCGTAAAACTGCATTTTTATACCAAAGACCGCCAGAATCTACAAATCTGTGACGTGTAGTATCCATTCTATCACGCATATTTGATTATAGCAAGCCTGGTTTTTTCACAATTCCTGCCGGGGCAATGCGGCCGGGGCAAAACATGCCGCGAATCGGCACTGTCTTTCATGATTCCCATAGGTCTTTCGCCATTTCGGACAGACAGTCATAGAACCCCTGCCCGCCGTCCTTCATATGATATAGGAAAAAGGCGAACGGGAATGGCATATATGCAGAACATCCTGGAACTGAAGAACATCGGCTATTCCTACCACAATCTCCACGGGGAGACGAAAGCGCTGCAGGACATCTCCTTCGGCGTCCGGGAGGGGGAATTCATCGCCATCGTAGGGCCCAGCGGCTGCGGCAAGTCCACGCTGCTGTCCATCATTGCAGGGCTCCTGTCCCCGGAGGAGGGAACGATTGTGGTGAACAATCCCGACGGCTCCCTGCACTATCCGAAGATAGGCTACATGCTCCAGCGGGACCACCTATTTGAGTGGCGCACTGTCTACCGGAACGTGACCTTAGGGCTTGAGTTGAACCATAAAATGACGCCGGAACGCCTGGAGGCGGTAGACCGGCTCCTAAAGGACTACGGGCTGGACAAATTCAGGGATAAGCGCCCTGACGAGCTGTCCGGCGGCATGAAGCAGAGGGCGGCGCTTATACGGACGCTGGCTCTGGAGCCCCAGCTCCTCCTGCTGGATGAGCCCTTCAGCGCCCTGGACTATCAGACCAGGCTTTTTGTGTCCGCGGATATCTGCAGGCTGATTCGGGCTGCGGGGAAGACCATGGTCATCATCACCCACGACCTGTCGGAAGCAATCAGCCTGGCTGACAGAATCATCGTCCTGTCCGGCCGTCCGGCCGTGGTCAAAAATGAGGTAAGCGTACATCTGACGCTGGCGGACGATTCCCCGCTGGCCGCGAGGAACGCTCCCGAGTTCCAGCAGTATTTCAATATGCTATGGGAGGATCTGACACATGAAAGCTGAACTGACAACGGATTCCGGAAAAAGGAAAAAGGCTTCCCCCGAATTGACCAGGCAGGAGGAGTTCATCCGAAAGCACAGAAGGCACCACCATGAAATCGCTTCCTGGCGCACGCTCATCTTCGTCCTGTTTATCGTCCTGTGGGAGATCAGCGCCAATCAGAAGTGGATCGACAGCTTCTTCTTCTCCAGCCCCAGCCGCGTGGCGCGCTGCTTCGTGGACCAGATCAGGCACAATGCCATGCTCTCCCACATCGGCGTGACGCTGCTGGAGACGGTGCTGAGCTTCCTGCTGGTGATCGCGTTCAGCCTCCTGATGTCCACGCTGCTGTGGCACTCCAGGAAGCTGTCCGAGATACTGGAGCCCTACCTGGTGGTGCTCAACAGCCTACCGAAATCGGCCCTGGCGCCGCTGTTCATCGTCTGGCTGGGCACCGGCACCCGGACCATCATCGTGGCCGGCATGTCCGTAGCGGTCTTCGGCTCCATCATCAGCTTCTACACGGGCTTCCAGCAGGTGGACAATGAGAAGATCACGCTGATCTACACTCTGGGGGGCACAAGGCGGGACGCTTTCCTGAAGGTGGTGCTGCCGGGCTCCGTGCCCATCCTGCTCAGCACCGCCAAGGTGAACATCGGGCTGGCGCTGGTGGGGGTCATCATCGGGGAGTTCCTGGCGGCCAGGCGGGGGCTTGGGTATCTGATCATATACGGCTCCCAGGTGTTCCAGCTGGACATGGTAATCACCAGCATCATCGTGCTGTGCGTCATCGCCCTGGGCTTCTACAAGTCCATCCAAGCCATCGAGCACCAGATTCGGATACGGTTCAAGATGTAATATCACAAGGCCAAAAAAGCATATGCTTTCCGGCCTTACATATGCGCCTGTTCAGGCCCGTCGTTTTTTTCTTCTTCAGACGATTTCATAATAACATCGAACGACTCATCTGTCAATCATTTTTGTCTTTTTAAGACTTTTTTCAAAAATATCTTGCATAATATATCAGAGTATTGTACAATCAAGACAATTGTTTGGAGGTAATGTAATGGAAATGGCGGAAAGGATAAAAGAAAGACGAAAAGCAATGGGTTACACCCAAACAGAACTTGGTGAAAAGCTAGGCCTGCAGGCATCTGCCATAGCAAAATATGAAAATGGCCGTGTCGAGAACATTAAAAGAAGCACTATTGCAGACATGGCAGAAGTTCTTGGATGCTCACCATCTTATTTAATGGGATGGTCTGATTCCGCAGAAGACATAAAAGGCAAGGATGACCCCTTAACCCTTGATGAAATGCCGACATCGGAGCAATTGGAATTGATGCATTTCAGCAGGCTCAAAAAATATTATGAAATGCTCAACGACATAGGAAAACACGTTGCCGCAGAGAGGATAAAGGAGCTGACAGAGGTGCCGCGATATGTCCAGGAAGAATGAAATCTGAGGAAAGGTGGATTGTCATGTTACGAAAGAAAATCGGTATCTTCTCCGAAAAAGTAATAAATGCGTTAGATTTGGACATTCCAGTCGGGACACCGATATACATAGCCGATTCGAATATAGCGCATATGAAAGCTTCCCACCCCGAGGATTTCAGGAAATATGGCGGCGATATGGAATCAATCATCGCCAATCCGGACTATGTCGGGAAGAACGCCGCTGACGATTCGGTTGAGTTCGCAAAAGAGTATATCCTGAACGGGGATTTTGTTAAAGTCGCTGTACGGATAAGCCTAAAGAGCATCTATTACGCCCGTTCCCTATACACGCTGAACCCCAACCGGGTAAGGAATTTCATAGCAAAAGGCACAATGAAAAAACTTGACAAATAAGCAGAATATAGTATAATGAGGTCATAAGGACACAAGATATACTGAATGAAAGCAGAGGACGGAACGGGCAGCCGTCACCCAAGTTGGAGATGTGGGAACAGTCACCCCACCTATTTCGTTCAGTATTTTAAGCCCCCGCAGCAATGCGGGGGCTTTTCGTACCAGTATTCCCGGACACTGAACGGAGAAGCCTACTGTTGTAAAGCAGATAAACAAAAAGCCGCAAACCCTTGATTTCACTGGAAAATCTTTGGATTTGCGGCTTTCTCCGCGAAAGCTTCTGACGGGACTCGAACCCGTGATCTATTGATTACGAATCAATCGCTCTACCAACTGAGCCACAGAAGCCTGTTCCGCAGAACCGAATATTATTATACAAGCTTTTCCCGTATTTTGCAACTGTTTTTTTGCTTTTTGCAAATTTTATGGTTTTCCGCGCTATTCTATCCTAATTTCCCGTCAACATGCACATCCAACTGGTCATATGCAATCTCGATCCCGCATTCATCCAGCCTCAGCTTGCACTCCTCCGTGACGCGCCACTTGCCCTGCCAGAAATCCTCCTGCCTAAACCAGCACCGCACCCCCAGCACCACGGAGGAGCTGCCCAGCTCGGACACGAAGACCAGCATGTCCCGGTCCTTCAGCACCGCCTCGTCCTCCTCCAGTATCCCCATCAGCACAGCCTTGGCCCTCTTCAGATCGGCATGGTAAGAAATCCCCACCGTCACGTCCATCCGCCGTACCTCCTGCATGGTGATGTTCACCAGGCTGTTGTTGGCCAGGTTGCCGTTGGGCAGGATGACGGTCTGGTTGTCCGGGGTCAGGAGCTTGGTGTAGAAAATCTGGATCTCCGTCACCGTGCCCTCCTGGTTGGAATAGCTCTCCTTGATGTAGTCTCCCACCCGGAAGGGCTTCAGGGCCAGTATCAGCACCCCTCCCGCCAGATTGGACAGGCTGCCCTGGACCGCCAGGCCGATGGCCACGCCGGCGGAGCCCAGCACGGCCACCACGCTGGCCGCGTCCAGCCCGAAGGAGGACGCCAGCCCCATGACCAGCACCACGTACAGGGTGGCCTTGACAAAGGAATCCACGAACTGTATCACCCCCAGCTCTGCGCCCGCCCGCTCCATGGGTTTTTTAACGATTTTTCGTATTAACTTAATTACTTTTACTCCTATCAGAAAAAACAGCGCAGCCAGCAGGATGCGCAGCCCAAGGTTCAGGGCCTTCTCCGGAAGCGTGCCCAGGAATTCCTGAACCGCCCCTTTCCGTATCTGCTCCTCCACGCCCTCCATGATGCTGCCAGTGGCCGCCGCCAATCCCTAATGTATCGTCATGAATCCATCATCCTTTCCCATGCCTCTTCCCGGTCTGCCGCTGGACACGGCTGTCCGCTCATGCGTCCTCTTCCGGTTCCTTCCCGCCCGGCGGGGCGGCCTTCTCCTTCGTGCCCCGAATCCGCCCCTGCTTCGCCCGCTGTCTCCCCGTCCCGTCGCCTTCCGGTTCTTTATCCGGCTCCTCCTCGGGGGCACTGATGACTATTTTTCCGTCTTCTATCTCCATGCGCACCTTGTTCCCCGAGACGCCCAGGCTCTCCAGGAATTCCCTGGGAATCTGGACGCGCCCGGCCTTGTCCAGCACGGCGTACTCATCGTGGGCCTCCTCGAACATGCCGATGGAATCCAGCCTGTCCGCATAGCTCTGCTTCACGATCATCTCGCTGCTGGTCTTCCCGTCCCGGATGGCCACCACCCTGCTCACCTTCTTGGACAGCATCCGGTCGTGGGTCACGATGACGATCGTCAGCCCCAGGTTCTTGTTCAGGTCCCGGAACACATCCAGGATATAGTTGCCTGTCTTCGTATCCACGGAACCAGTGGGCTCGTCCGCCAGCAGGATCCTCGGATCGTTGGCCAGGGCGATGGCGATGGCGATACGCTGCTGCTCCCCGCCGGAGAGCTGGTTCAGGCGGCTGTCCTTTTTATGGCCCATGCCCACCATCTCCAGCAGCTCCAGGGCACGCTCCCTGCGCTGCCTCTCATTCTTCCCGCCGGTGAACCGCATGGGCATCTGCACATTCTGGCAGGCGCTGAGGTAGGGAAGCAGGTTCCTTGCATTATTCTGCCACACAAAGCCCACGGTATTCCGTTTATATTCCACCAGTTCCCTTTCATTTAATTTGAACAGGTTCTTGCCGTCCACGGTGAGCTTGCCGGCAGAAGGACGATCCAGGCCTCCCACCATGTTCAGGAAGGTGGACTTGCCGCTGCCGCTGTTGCCGATGATGGCCATCAGCTCCCCGGCGGCGATATTGAGCTCCAGCCCCTGGAGGGCCAGGACTTCCAGGTCCTTGGTCTTATAGATTTTCACCAGATTCTCACAGATAATGATATCCTCACCCAACAAACTCACCGTCCTCCAACTGGTAGACCACGTCCCCGATTTCCATCAGCCCCGTGTCATGGGTGGTCATGACGATCGTCACGCCCTCCGAAGCCGCCAGCTCCTTGAATATCTTCACCACCTGCAGGCCCGTGTTGGTGTCCAGCTCCGCCGTGGGCTCATCAGCGAACAGGACTTCCGGCCTGTGGGCAATGGCCCTGGCGATGGCCACCCGCTGCTGCTCTCCGCCGGAAAGCTCCTGGGGCAGATGCGCCAGCCTGCTGCCCAGCCCCACCATCTTCAGGCACTCCTCCACCCGTTCCCTGCGGCTGCCCTTGTACTTAGCCAGCCGCAGGGCGAATTCCACGTTCTCATAAGCGGTCATCATAGGCACCAGGGCCACGGACTGGAACACGAAGCCTATCTTCCTGCGCCGCAGAAGCCCCCGCTCCTTCTCGCTCATCTCCACGATGTTGCTGCCCTGGAGGAATACCTCCCCTTCCGAAGGGTAATCCAGGGCGCTCAGGATATTCATCAGTGTGGTCTTCCCCGAGCCCGACCTTCCTTTCAGGATGGCCAGCTGTCCCCTGGCAATCTCCAGGTCCAGCCCATTCAGGGCCCAGAACGTATCGCCTCCCGCCACAGGGAAGCCCTTTCTGATCCCCTTTGCCGAAATAATCTTCTCCATGGAACGCCTCTCTTCCATATGCCAGTCTTCTCCATATGCTAGTCCTCTCCCAGCTTCAGCGCCTGGGATATCTTGATCTTCGAAATCAGCCAGCCCAGAATGAACATGCAGATCAGTATCGCCAGCCCAATTATGGCAAAGAGCCGCACATAGTCGCCCCTGGCGCTCACGATTTCCAGAGGTATCATCTGATCCGCCGAGGTATAGGCTATCTGGATCAGCGGGATGAACAGCCTGGATGTCAGGATGCCCACCAGGATTCCTGCCGCGATGGACACTCCCGTGATGAAGAGCTGTTCATTGACCAGCATGGTCAATATCTCTCCCATGGACATGCCCATGGCGCGGAAGATGCCGAACTGCAGCGTCCTGGACTGTATGGACAGAATCCAGTAGATCAGGAAGCCCGTGATGCAAAGCAGCAGCACGCAGATGAATCCGATGGTCAGGATGCCGTTGGTCCCCTGGAAGATCGGGTCGTTCTTCAGCTCGATCAGCTCCGCCGCGGCATCCTGGAAGAGAGCATATTGTGTTCCGGACTCCTCCGCGTAATCATAGATGAACTGCGACGAATCCTCCGTCTTTATCCAGACCTGGTAAGGGGATACCCCCCAGGAGGACTGCAGCTGGGACAGATGCGCCACGATGAGGAAATTGTCCTTCTCCGTATACAGGCCGTCGCTGCCCTTCACCCTGGTGACAGGCGAATAGCAGGGCCAGTAGTCCACGAATCCGTAGATGATGCCCCTCATGGCGTCGCCGCTTCCGTTGATGTAGGTCAGCACATCCCCCACCTCATAGCCGTACTTCTGCCGGAAATTGGAGGACACCAGAATGGCCCTTGCATTCTGGGAGATGGCGTTCAGATATTCATACCAGTGGACGGATAAGAGCGATTCCTTGAACCAGGCCGTCTCCCCGAATTCCCTGGTATGGATGCCCATGAGCATGGCGTTGCTGACTTTTCCGCCCTCCACGGATACGTTCACCTTTTTATCGATGAACACCTTCGTCAGGCTCTCTATGCCCTCCATGGTCTGGTATTTCCCGAAATCCGGCTCTTCGTAGGTCAGCTCCGCCTGGGTCTGCCCCGCGCCGCCGCCCGGCGCTCCTGCCATGTTGTTCAGCATGGCGCTGTTGTCCTTCCAGACCTCCTGCAGCACCAGGTCGGCCCCGTCTGCATAGCGGATCCGCTCCTCCGCATTGGCATTGATCGTCCGCGCCGCCTGGGCGTTGAAGATTCCCATGGACAGCGTCAGGATCAGGAACACCATCAGGAAGCCCTGATTGCTCTTCGTCCGGATGATCCGCAGGAAAGAGGCATAGAGGGAAGTGGGCCACCACATTTTCCCGATGAGGAATATCAGCCGCACCAGCAGCGGGAAGATCCGAAGGACAAAGAGCCCAGCCCCCACCATGAACAGGGAGGAACAGAAGTACAGGAGCGGATCCAGGGAAGCTCCCTCCAGGACCTTCTGGGCCAGATATTCCTTCTGCTCATAATACTGGTACAGGCCGTAGAGGGACACTCCCAGCAAGATCACATCCAGGAAGCCCTTCTGCCACCAGGGGTTCCTGGACTTCCGGTTCTTCCCGCGCTTATGGGCCACAATGTTCACATTGGCGAACCGGATAACCGGCAGCACCATGGTACAGATGCTGAAGGCCGCTGCCGCCCCGGCGGCCATCCATACCTTGGGCCCGATCTCCACAGGCAGGGCCGCCCTTTTCACGAACTCCAGAAAAGAGTTGGACGCTCCCAGGAGCCTGCACATCAGCACGCCCAGCGGAATCCCTCCCGCCAGCCCCAGCACGGAGATGATCAGGCTCTGCAGCAGATACACCAGCACGATCTGTCCTTTGTCCGCGCCCCTGCTCTTGTAGACCGCGATTTCGTTCTGCTCCATCTCCAGCATCTGCCTGGACACCATGAAGATGAAGGCGGCCAGAAGGACGAAAATCGGCATCTGCAGGATCAGTATGGTGGCGTTGAGCTTCTGTTCCTGCAGCACGAAGTTTTCCATGGTAGACTTAAAATAGACGGCATTGCTTTTATAGCCCATCTCCTCGAAGGCCTTCAGATACCGCTCCAGCACGCCGAGGTAGCGCTCCACCTGGTCCCCACGCATGGCAAGGTAATCCAGGGACGCGTACCATTCCGCGTTGAAGCCCATGTCCAGCCGTTCCTCATTGGCGAAGAGCTCCCGGAACAGCCCCTCGTCCATCAGGCAGACATCCCGCCAGGCCGTGGGCTCCGCCACCCAGTAGATATCCTGGGGCTCCCTGTTCTCAAAGATTCCCGCTATCCGGATCCGGTAGGGCTCCCCCGACGCGTCCTTCAGCGAAAGATCCAGCACCTCGCCCAGCATGAGGTTCTGATCCACAAAAGTCCTCTCGTTGACCATGACGTCAAAGGTGTTGCCGTCCAGCTCCCCCGCGCACATGTCTCCGTTGACGATGCTTAAGTGCTCCTTCTGATCCGTAAAGGCCGCTATCCTCAAAGTCAGCTCATTTTTCCTGCCGTCCACCGCCACCTCATGGGCGGCTTTCACATTGCCCTTATAATACTGGGTCACCATGAAGACCGCGGGCACGTCCAGCTCCGCCGTCAGTTCCTCCACCATCCGGGCCGCCTGGCCGATTTTCTCGAAATCGGCTTCCTTTCGGCCCCCTGCGGCGGCATAGGCACCCCGCACGATCATCAGGCCGGGATAGGCGCTATGCTCCACATAATAGCTGCTCAGGCTCCTGGTCAGGGTCCTCTGCAGGACTGCCTGGGAGTACATGGGGCTGGCCGCGGCGATGGCTATCATCAGCAGATTGCCCACCAGAAGGCTTATGACCATCCATTTCTTGCTCTCAATCTTGCGGAAGACAAAATTCAACATTGTGCCGCCCCCTAATCCGCTATCACGGTCTGCCCCTCATGAAGACCGTCCAGAATCCATACCTTCTCCCTGTTGTTCAGGCCGGGGGCCACATACCGCTTCTGCACCATGTCATCCTCCAGCACATAGACATAGCTCTTCCCGTTTTCGGAATCCACGGCCCTCCAATCCACCAGGAGCACATCCTGCAGCTCCTCCACATTGAACTGGTACTGCAGGTTCCCCTCCAGCGCCTCCACCGGAATATCGCCGTAGAGCTCCACCAAAGCCATGCCCTGGGGCACCGATGAGGGCAGAATCGAGGGCGCCGCCACGACCCTGCCCTCATAGGTTTTCCTGTCGTTGCGCTTTCCCGCCTCCACGGTGACCTCCGCATTGTAGCGCAGCCTGCCGCTGGCATCATCGGCCACAAGATAGAAGCTCTCCGTGGAATGCATGGAGACCACAACAATGTCTTCTCTTGCCGGATCCCCCGGGTTATAGGTGGCGATGGCGTCAATCACACCGTCAAAAGGAGCGAACAATGTATCGTCGGCAATCTCCTGGTCAATCTCCTCCAGGCTCTCCCGCAGTCGGGCAATCTCCCGCTCCGACTGGTAGACGAACTGCTCATATTCCGTCTCCGCTTTTCCCACCCGCAGCCGGGCGATGTTCAGCTCGCGCCCGTTCAGCTCCTGCAGCTTCTTTTTGGCCTCCTCTATGGCCGTCAGGCGCTCCCGCTTCCCCAGCTCCGCATCTTCGATCGCTCTGGCAAGGGACAGCGCCAGCGCCTCCCTGTCCGCCCTGCTCACATCGATATCGAAGGTGGCCAGGCTGTCGCCCTGTTTCACCTCCTGCCCTTTCCTCACCAGAATCTCCCGGAACCGGGCGTTGTCCTCCTCCCACCGAAGCTCGGCGGTAACCGGATAGTACATGCGCATGGATCCGCCCACGGTCTTTATATACGCTCCGCTCTCCGCCTGCACGGTCTCGTAATTCGCCTGTTCCGGGGCCAGGAGATCCCCGTCGTAAACAGGCTCCTCCTGTGCGCTTTCGCCGCATCCGCCGAGGACGGCGGCCGCCAGAAGCAGCAGCGCAGGCCCAAACGCTCTAATCCTGGACATAGACCATATCTCCTTCCTCAAGTCCCTCCAGGATCTCCGCTTTCGTATCCGTGGTCAGACCTGCTTTCACATCACACCGCACCCGGGCGCCGTCCACCTGCCTGTAGACATATTGCCCGCTCCCATCCCTGTACAGCGCATTTATGGGAATGGTCAGCACATCCTCCCTGTAGAGCTGATAGACCATGATCACGGCGAACTGGCCCGCGCAGAGCGCCGCATCCTCGGTCTCAAGGGAAAACCGCGCTTTCATCTCCTCACCTGCCAGGGCCATCTTCACCAGTTCGCTGTTCTCATAGGGAATGTAGCTGATCTCATATTCTTTCTCCATAATCTTCGCGCAGACCCTGTCCGCGCTGTTTACGGCTGATTCCGAGACATACTCCGCAGTCAGGCCCAGGCGGCTGTCGTCCGCCATGTAGATTACAGGGGTATAGCCAAGCACCGCATCCCCTTTTTTCCCATCGCTGACATAGACGATTCTTCCGCTGAAAGGGGCCGTAATCTCATTTTTCCCCACTTTATCCTGAAGCGCCCGCAGGGCCTCCTGCTTTTTCTGCAGTTCCAGGCCCCGCAGCTGCCTTGCCTCCTCCAGCTCCAGTTCCAGCTTACGAATCTCCAGCTCCTTGACTCCGCCCGTATATCCGAAGGTTCCGGCCTCATGCAGCATCTCCAGCTCCTCCCGGGCAATCTCGATGTCCGCGGCGGCCTGTCTGTCGCTGAACTCCCCCATTGTGACCAGGTCGTCTATCTCATCCTCCAGGCTCTCTATCTGTTCCGCGATATGCTCCTCGCTCAAAACGGCGAGGACGTCCCCCTCCTGCACCATGTCGCCCATCATGACATTGATTGCTTCCAGATAGCCGTCCACGGTAAAGGAAAGTCCCTCCGTATAGGGAACCACCTCACCGTTATAGGCAGACAGTTGATAGATATCCCCTGTCCGGGCCGTGGCTATGTCCATCTTTACATCCACCGGTTCCAGGAGTTCTGGCGCCTCCATGGAAGAATCCTTCTCTGTTCCGCATCCGGCCAGCCCTACGGAGAGGAGCAGTGCCGTCAGCAGTGCCGCTTTTCTCTTCATCCCACATTCTTCCTAACGAATAGATTCGTTTTCATGCCGCCTCCGTTTCCGTGCGGGGCCGGTTTAGTACCCCGATACATGAATCCCTAGCAATCAGCGCTCGGGAATTCGTGTACCGGCGCACTAGTTTACGATGACGCTGTCGCCCTCCGCAAGCCCACTGACGACTTCTATGTAGTCATCGCTCTCCAGGCCTGTGACGACTTCCCGCAGAACCTTCAGTCCGTTCTCGTCCAGCATATAGACGAATTGGGCTCCCTCCGCCGCCTTTATGGCCTCCTTGTTCACGTACAGCACGTCCTCCCTCTGGTCCAGCGTGACCTGAACGGTTCCGGACTCCCCGTTTTCCAGGGTGGGATCGGGCTGGAGAAGCTGCAGATAGGCCATGGGCTCATCCCCCTCCTGCTGCGGCAGCCCAAGCTCCGACGGCTCCACTGCCCGGACGGGGAATTCTTTTTTTCCGCAGAGGACCGTGGTCTGGGTGCCCACCGGAAAATACCGCGCGTCCTCCCCCTTTACGGTGAACACCACCGTGTCCAGGTCGGCAAGGATGACGAAGACCTTTCCCTTCACGGAGCGGTCGCCCTCTTTCGTCTTCTGAAGATATGTGACCGTTCCGCCTATGTCCGCGTAAATCCGCCGCTCCTGCAGCTCTTCCCTCAGCTCCTGCAACCGTAAGCCCGCGATGTAGATGGCGTCGTCCGCCTCCTGCAGCTTCCTTGCGTCAGCTTCCACAGCGGCATCCCTCTGCTTTTCCAGCTCTATCTGCTGCAGCAGGATTGCGTTTGCCTGGTCTATATACGCTGCCTTCTCTTCCTCTGTCTGGTCATTTTTCGACCATGCCATCCGGTCCTTTATCTGATATTCCATATCCGCTATGAGGGCATCCTTCCTCTCCCTCTCCAGCCTCTGGTATTCCGGCAGATAGGAGCGGCTGACCTGCAGCGCCCGCAGCGCGTATTCCCCGTCGGAAATCTGCCGGGGCAGGTCTCCCTGTTCCAACTGCGCCAGCAGGGTCCCTTTCTCCACCTGCTGTCCCTCGCTGACATACACCTTGTCTATGTACAGGCCTCCCAGGGAGAAGCTGTATTTCTCCTGTCTGGCTGATGCGTAGGTGCATTTGACCCGTTTGGTCAAAACCATATCGCCCCGCATGACCGTGGTCTGCTGGTACTCCTCCGCCTCATAGGAGCGAATCACAGGAGCGGCAGGAAGCTCTTCCTCCTCCGGCATGATTCCGCAGGATGCAAGCGGCAGGCCTACGGCCAGCAATACCCCAAACAGCTTCCACGGGAGGCGTTCCTCCCGCGGAGAGCTATTCCTCCATCCCATCGCCCATTCCTCCTATCTATCCGGCGACAGCCTTCTTTTTCCCGGCGCTCTTCTTCTCCGCTATGCCCTTCTTCCCTGCGGCGCTCTTCTTTTCCGCAGTCCTCTTCTTTTCTGCGGCGCTCTTCTTCTCTGCGGCGCTCTTATTTTCCGCAGTGCTCTTCTTTTCCGCAGCACTCTTCTTTTCTGTGGTGCTCTTCTTTTCCGCGGCCACCCTCTTATCCGCGCTGTCCCCGGTGTGGGATGCAGTCTTTTTCTTCGGTGATGCCTTATCCGCCCTGTCCGCTTTCTCCTTCGCCAGCTCCTGGGCCGTAAAGGGGATATACTTCAGGATGCTCAGGGACAGGGGCGCTGTCTTCACCGTGATGGAATAAGGCCTGTCGTCCCACTCCGTCTCCTTCGACCGCTTCACCCTTCCATTCACTATCCCTGAGCCGCCGTATTTCTCGCTGTCGGAATTGAATATCTCCTTGTACTTCCCATGGAAGGGCACGCCGATGGTGAGCTCCTTCTCGATTCCCGAGAAATTGGCCGCGACCACCAGAATCTCGTCCTTCTTAGCGCCCCTGCGCAGGTAGGTCAGGAAGCACTCCTCCCAGGAGATATGGTTCACCCACTCGAAGCCCTCCGGCGCATCGTCCAGCGCGTGCAGCTCGGGGCTGGTGCGGTAGAGATGGTTCAGATCCTTTACCAGCTCCGAAATCCCCTGATGCTCCGGCACCTCGGCAAGCTCCCATTCCACAGGCCTGGCCTCGTTCCACTCATCAAATTCGGCCAGATCCTGCCCCATGAACAGCAGCTTCTTGCCCGGATGCGTCATCATATAAGCATAGGTAAGGCGGAGGTTGGCAAATTTCTGCTCCCGGTTCCCGGGCATCTTCCCGATCAGGGAGGCCTTGCCGTGCACCACCTCATCGTGGGAGAACACCAGCATGAACTTCTCGCTGTAGGCATAGACCATGCTGAAGGTCAGCTCCCCGTGATGGTGGGCCCGGAAATAGGGGTCGTATCTGATGTAGCCCAGATAGTCGTTCATGAAGCCCATGTTCCACTTCAGGTCGAAGCCCAGGCCGTCCTCTTCCAGCGCCCCGGTAATCTTGGGGAAGGCGGTGCTCTCCTCGGCGATGCTCAGCACGCCCGGATTGCGCTTCTTCATGACGGAGTTCAGGTGCTTAATCATCTCGATGGCCTCCAGGTTCTCCTTGCCGCCGTACATGTTGGCCACCCATTCACCGTCCTTTTTCCCATAGTCCAGATAGAGCATGCTGGCCACCGCGTCCATGCGGATGCCGTCCGCGTGGAACTTCTCCACCCAGAACAGGGCGTTGGCGATCAGGTAATTGGAGACCTGGGGCCTGCCGTAGTTGTAGATCAATGTGCCCCAGTGGGGATGGCAGCCCTGTCTGGGATCCATATGCTCGTAAAGGCAGGTGCCGTCAAAGTTGGAAAGCCCGTAGGTGTCCCTGGGGAAATGGGCCGGAACCCAGTCCAGGATCACGCCGATGCCCGCCTTGTGGAGCTCATTCACGAAATACATGAAATCCTCCGGAGAGCCGTACCTGGCCGTAGGCGCGTAGTAGCCGATCACCTGGTATCCCCAGGAACCGTCCAGGGGATGCTCCATCACGGGCATCAGCTCTACGTGGGTGTAGCCCATCTTCTTGATATAAGGAATCAGCTGCGCCGCGATCTCCCGGTAATTGGCGTAGCCGCCGGAGGCCTCCCCCTCTTGGGCAGGGGCCACAAAGGAGCCCAGATACATCTCATACACGCTCACAGGCGCGTTCCCGGTCTGGAATCCGGCCCGGCCCTTCAGGAATTCCCCGTCCTCCCAGACAAAGCTGTCCAGATCCGCCACCACCGAAGCCGTCTCCGGCCGAAGCTGGGCGGCATTGCCGTAGGGGTCTGCCTTCAGATAGGTCATCCCGCCCTTTATCTTGAGCTCGAATTTATAATTGTCCCCCGCCTTTGCGTCCGGCAGGAAAATCTCAAAAATGCCGGAGTCCCCCAGCCGCCTCATCTGGTGGACCCTACCATCCCAGCCGTTGAAGTCCCCCACCACGCTGGCCCGCATGACATTCGGGGCCCACACGGCAAAGTACACGCCCCGGATACCGTCGATGGTCATGGGATGGGCGCCCAGCTTCTCATAGATGGTATAATGGATGCCGCTTTGGAACTTGTCCATATCGCTCTCTGTAATCTGAGGCGCGAAGCGGTATGCCTCGCCGCGGACGCTCTCGCTGCCGTCCTTCCCTTTCACCACGTAATGATAAGCGGGAACCTCGCTCTCCTTCCGGGGCAGCAGCGCGGCAAAAAAGCCGTCCTCGTCCGCCAGCTCCAGCTCCACCCGCTGGCCGGTCCCTTCGAACACAATCTGAGCCTGCTCCGCTCCCGGGAAATATGCCTGCACCAGGGTCTGTTTCCCGGCTTTGTGGGGGCCCAGCAGTTCGTGGGGATTGTCGCACTCGGAGTAGATGATCTCCTCGATTTTCGGCCAGTTCATCAACTGATAAAGTTTGTTCGTCATGCCGTCTGTTTCCTTTCTTTGATGCCTTTTTATCGTTCTATGAAACCGTTCTCGTTCTCTGATTTCCTGCCATGTTCGGTGAAGCGCTTCATCCCTCCAGGCTGTGCAGGAACAGTCCGCTGCGCAGCTTTGGCTCGAACCAGGTGGACTTGGGCGGCATCAGCCTCCCCGCGTCCGCCACGGCGAACAGCTCCTGCATGGATGTGGGATACAGGGAAAACGCCACCGCCATATCCGCCCCGGTTCCCTGTCCCGCGGGCAAGGCCTCTCCCCCAGATCCTTTCTCCGAAGTCAGCTGCTCCTGCACCCTGCGCTCCAGCTCCTTCAATCCGCGGATGCCGCCCACGAAGTCGATGCGCTTGTCCGTCTTCGGGTCAAGGATGCCCAGGACAGGGCCCAGCAGATGGTCCTGGAGCAGAGAGACGTCCAGTCCGTCCACGGCATCCTCAGATAAAATATGAGACCTGGCCGTCAGGCGATACCATGCGTCGTCCAGGTACATGCCGTACTGCCCCTTCCTTTTGGGACGGTAGGGTGCCTCCGGCGCTTCCTCCACCTGGAAGCCCTCGGAAATCTTCTCCAGGAAGCCCTCCTTCGTATAACCGTTCAAGTCGAATACTATGCGATTGTAATCCAGGATATGTAGCTCCTCGTCCGGGAACAGCACCGAGAGGAAATAGTTGAACTCCTCCTCTCCTGTATAGTCCGGATGGGCCTGCCGCCGCATGAGCCCCACCTTCACGGCAGAGGCGCATCGGTGATGGCCGTCCGCGATGTATATGGCATCCATCCGGGCGAACCGCTGCCGGATGCCCTGGAGCGCATTGCCCGCTTCCGTCTCGTCTTCCTCCATGGGATGCTCCTCTCCCATGGGATGCTCCTCTCCCATGGGATGCTCCTCTCCCATTATGGCCCAGACCCTGTGTCCGATGCCGTCCTCGGAGACGAAGCCGCAGGCCGGAGGATTTTTCTTCACTGCCCCGATGATTTCCCGAAGCACCGCGTCCGAGCGATATGCCAGGAAGATAGGCCCTGTCTGCATATCGCACACGTCCACATGACGGATTCTGTCCTGTTCCTTGTCCGCCCGGGTGTTCTCATGCCTTTTGATGATGCCTGCGCTGTAGTCGTCAATGGAAGCGCAGGCCACGATGCCGGTCTGGCTCCTGCCGTCCATGGTCAGCTCGTAGAGATAGTAGCAGGGCTTGTCCTCTCTGACGAATTTCCCCTGGGCAATCTGGTCCCGCAGCAGAGCTGCCGCCCTTTCGTACACCTGCGGCGCATAGGTGTCCACCTCCGGGCCGAAGCCCGTCTCCGCCCGGTCTATGGCGAGGAAGGAGTCGGGATTTTGCCTTACCTCTTTCGTGGCCTCCTGCCTGTTGTACACATCATAGGGCAATGCGGCTATCCTGCCCTCCATGCCCGGCGCCGGGCGGTATGCGGAAAACGGTCTGATATCTGCCATTGTCTTCGTTCCTCTTTTCTATCGAAATAAAAGATAAATTTATTTTACCAAAAATATCTGTACTTAACAAGGATCTAGTGATAAACTATACTTGAAAATTGCGAAAGGGTGAGACGATAAAGAACGGACGAACCATAAAATCGGAAAAAGATAAGAAACGAGGTAAGCCAATGACTGACGAAAACAGAAAAATGCTGGAGCGCATCAACGCATACGCGGAAAATACCCTGGGCGAGATCGACCCACAGAAAGTGCCGGTGTCCGTCCAACTGGAACAGCTGCGGCCCGTGATGGAGGAAATCGCCGCGGAAAAGGGCATGAGCCTGGAGGATGTGTTCATCCTGTACATGGACCTCCAGAGCGAGGCCTCCTGCGCCACAAACGAGAAGCTCAAGGACAGCCTCCGGGACATCAACAATGGCTTCGATGGCGGCTCCCCGCTTCTGTTCCGCTGAGCGCGGGGCCTCTCCATATCTGCCATATCTGCGGCATAATTCCAGGGCATGTCAACGCGCGGGGCACTGCCCGGAATTATGTCGTATTTTGTCGTTCTGCATGGTTTTCATCCGGCAGGAAGAATCAGGCAAGGGCCTCCTCGAACACCTTTAACAGCTGCTCCTGGTAGAACGGCTTGTCCACGAACCCTCTGGCGCCGATCTTCCTGGCCCGCTCAAAGGTGTCCTCATAGGCCAGGGAGGAAACCATCACGATCCTTGCGTCCGGATGCTCCTTCAGGATGATCTCGGCAGCGTCTATGCCGTCCATCCCCTGCATGATGATATCCATAGTCACCAGGTCCGGCGCCACTTCGGCGTACCGGGCGATGGCATCCTCCCCGCTGCGGCAGTATGCCGCCACCTCGTAATCCGTGCCCGCCAGGGCATCTTCCAGCTGCACCCTGACCAGCCGGGAATCGTCTACTATCATGACACGTCTCTTCATCTTTACATGCTCCCTTCTGTCAGCTTATGTCCCCTGCGTCCTCGTCCTGCTGCGCACAGGGCACATGGTGGATCAGCTGCGCCCCCTCATTGTACTCATCGGAATAAGTAAGGACAAACTGAACCTCCCTTCCCTCCGGCTCAAAGCGCCCACGGTAGAACGCCGGCGGGTTGAAATGCGCCGGAACCTGCGTCGCCTGGAACATGGCTCCTGCTATCCTGCCGCACAGCACATTGAAGTATTCCTTGCTGAACTCTTCCAGGTCATCGGGATCCAACAGTTCCTCATGAAACGAGTTGCAGGCCATACGGTACAGCAGACTGGTGTCCGCACAGAGGGTCAGGCTGGTATGAAAGCCTTTGTCAAAGGTGATCTGTACCGTGCACATATCCTCCCCCGGCGGCATGTCTTCCTGGTGCAGGCGCACACCTGCAGTACGTTCCGTCACGTCCTGGACCGCCTGGTTCAATATCCGTTCAAGTTCTTCCTGTGTCAGCGTGCTGTTCATAGCTCAATCCTTTCTTCCACGAAACACTTGCCTAAACCCTTCCGTCCGAATCCAGCGCCCGCTGGATCCGGTTCCGCAGGTCATCCTCATGAAAAGGCTTCAGTATATAGTCACAGATTCCCAGCTTCGCGCTCTCCAGGACGGAGTGGGAATCCTCCACGCCCGTAAGCATGATTACAGGGATGTCTTTCCTGTCTTTCATGGCGCGGATCTCCCGCAGCGTCTGAATACCGTCCTTGAGGGGCATCCGGATGTCCAGCAGAATCAGGTCAGTGTTCTCCTGTTCCAGATATTTCAAGGCGCGTATACCGGAATTCACCATCGTCACCTCGTAATCGTTCCGCAGGGCATCCCAAATCCTCGATAAGATGATCGCTGCGTCATCCACTACCAAGATACGTTTTTTGCCGTATCCGTCTCCTGTTTGGGTCATTTGCGCTCTTCCTCCTTTTAAAATATGGCCAGAAGCTGACGTAACAGCTCTTCGGCATTGTCATCCTCATACAGCTTAAGCTGCTCCTGTATCTGCAGCAGACGCTCCTTCATATCCTCCGGCAGCTCATGGCGCAGGATTTCCTCCACACTGCCCGCACATTCCCTGGAACGGAAATGCTCCAGCTGATCCAGCGCCGTGCCCACCTGCTCCTTCAGTTCCTGCGCAGTCAGGGCGGGAAGCTTAGCGGCCTCTGCATCATCCTTTCGTCTTCTCTGTTCCAGGAAGGATCCTATATTCTGCAGGAGCGATTCGTAGGCCTTCAACAGCGCGGGAAATTCCCGGGCGATAAAGGCGCTGTCCCCTTTGGCGGCGGCGTTCTCCTGGGCTCTGGCCATGGCAGAGAGATCCATGGCGCCGATATTGGCGGAGGCGCTCTTAAGGCCGTGCACTTCTATCTGGTAGCGCTGGACATCGGAGTCCACAAGCTGGCGCAGCAGTTCGGTCTTGCGCTTTCCGTCCATACAGTAAAGCTCCAGCAGATCCAGGAATTCCTCCTCCACACCGGAAAAAAACTGCATGGCGGCCTTCATGTCCAATCCCTCGATGCGGATGGACTCCGGATTCCACTGCTCCTCCGCCCCGTTTCCTTCCGTCTCTGTCTGCCTGTACTTCTCCGGCACCCAGCGCAGCAATAGCTGGTTCAGCTCCTTCCTGTCCAGGGGCTTGGCGATGAAATCCTGGAAGCCGTTGCTCAAAAACTGCTCCCGCATGCCCTCCATGGCGTTGGCGGTCAGCGCGATCACGGCGGGGGCGGTGCCGTTCTCCCCACAGTCCCTGCGAATGATCTCCGTAGCCTCTATGCCGTCCATCATGGGCATCATATGGTCCATGAAGATGATGTCGTACCGATTGTCCCGCACCAGCTCGATAGCCTCCGGACCGCTCTCCGCCTCTGTCAGATCGAATTCGTAACTTTTCAGGAATCCTCTGGCCACCTTGCGGTTGATTACATTGTCGTCCACGATGAGCACCTTGATGCCCGGCGCCCTGAAGTTTTCCCCCGCTCCCTGCTCTGTCCGGGAAATCTCCGGCATCTCGGAGACGGGACTGCTGTCCGTTATCCTCTGGAGGATAGTGATGGTGACCAGGGTTCCCTTGCCGTAAGTGCTGTCCACCTGAATGGTGCCGTCCATGAGCTCCACCAGCTGCTTCACGATAGCCAGGCCCAGCCCGGTGCCCTCCACGCTCCGGTTGCGCTTGGAATCCACCTGCCGGAAGTCCTCGAATATCTTGCCCAAATCCTCCTCCCGGATGCCGCAGCCCGTATCCTCCACCCGGAAAGTGAGCAGCTCCTCATCCGCCTTCTCACCGGGCTTGCCCGTGATGCCGATGCGCACATACCCTTTCTTGGTGAATTTAATGGCATTGCTGAGGATATTGATCAAAATCTGCTTGATCCGCCCCTGGTCGCCCCTATAGCCGCAGGGAATGCTGTCGTCCATCTCGTACTTCATGATCAGCCCGTGCTGGGAAGCGACCATGTCCATCATGCCCACGACTTCATCCGCCACCACCTTTATGTAGTAATCCGTGGGCAACAGCTCCATTTTGCCCGCTTCCACCTTGGACAAATCCAAGATATCGTTGATGATGGCCAGCAGGTTCCTGGCGGCGGACTGCACGTTCTTGGCATAACCGTAAATCTGGGTGTCCGCGCACTCCTCCATAATGATATCGTTCAATCCGATGATGGCATTCATGGGGGTGCGTATCTCGTGGGACATATTGGCCAGGAATTCGCTTTTGGCGATGCTGGCCTTCTCCGCCTGCTGGCGCACCCGCTTGATTTCATTGATATAGGCCTTGATGTCGGTCATATCCAGTATCAATATGACGCAGCCCTGCTTCCTGCCGTTCTCATCTATGATCTTCTTGCTGTGGCTCTCGTAATGCTGGCCATTTATGGAGAAGCTCTGAGGGATGTCCTCATTGAGCATTTCCTCCCGGAATTCTTCCAGTACCCTGATGTTCTCTCCCAGCTTGTGGGCGGGCAGACAGGTGAAGATATCCGCGGCGGCCCTGTTGTAGCTCACCAGCCGGTCATGGGCGTCCAGGGCGATCACCCCGTCCCCCAGGTTCTCCAGCACCTTTTCCGCCGCCAGATGGCGGAAATCATAATTGCGCCTGCTCCACACCACGATGACTACCATGGCCATGGAGATGGCCAGGGTCATGGGCGTGAAGTCGAACACCTTCACCAGCTTGAAGACATAGCCTGCCAGCACAATCACCGGCAGGGTGGAAATCCCCAGAATCGTCCAGTACTGGTGGTTCACCTGCCGATCCGAGCGCACATGGATGGCCCGGGCCAGAGTGAATATGCACAGCCCATAGGGAATGATGATGCGGGTGAACATAAAGAGCGTGTACAGCGGGCCGTAGGTGATACTGACATAGTGGAACCCGTCCGCGGCCGTCAGCCATCTGACCTCTCTGTAGAAAAGGCCGTGCCAGTTAAAGAACACCGTGGGCAGCACAAGGAAATTGGCAACGGCCAGAATCCGCAAAAGTATCTTGGGCGGGGTGGCGCTGCAATAGAGATAGGTGAACCAGCAATAGAACAGCGGCACGAAGGCAGAGCCCACGTTCTCCACGGTCACCGCCGTGACGGCAGCCTCCACCGTGGGAGCGGTCAGCTCCAGCAGATAGCCCACATTCTGCACCAGAGCTCCGCACATAATGAAAATCAGGAACTTCTGTTCCCTGGCCCCCTCTCCGTTGAGTAGGAGAATCAGCGCGATAAAAGTCAGGCAGATGCCAAAGCCCTCCAGCGCGATGACCACGTTTACCATATTGATCCCCCTCTGCGCTTCCATGCGCATATCCATCAATCGAGCAAAAACAAAAGCCGTTTCACTCCATTCCTATCATAGTATATCTCACCTGATATGTCAAGAAATAGCGCATTATGCATGAAACCCACGAGACAGCAAGTGCCAAAATGAGCGTACTTTGCTCGCTTCAGGACAATAGAATTCTGTTGTATGTGTACATATGTTGCTGTGAGCGGCGAAGCCGTGAACAGTATCCCGGGCTGTCCTGCGCGCGGTATATCCGCCTACCTGTATCCCTCGGAATAGGAAATCGAAGCCTCGTTCCTCCTCATGAAAAGCAACCCGAAAGAGCCCGGCCCGCAGTTGCTGGCGATGGCAGAGGAGGCCTTCTGCAGGTAGACCCGCTCAAAGGGACAGTACTGCCGCACCAGCTCCTGGATGTACTGCAGGCTCTCCTCGTCCATACCCGCGTAGGTGATGAACAGAATCCGCCTGTCGATGCCCCTGGGATTCGCCAGCTTCTTGCGCACATAGCCCTTTATCACATGGTAGAAGCTCCCCATCTCCATGCTGCTCACCGCCATCCGGCTCTTGCGCAGCACAATCACCGGGTGCAGCAGCAGGGCGTCGCACATTACCTGCACCCGCTTGGAGATCTGTCCCGACTTGCACATCATATGGGTGCTGTCGATTATGAATGCGGACGAAATATAACGGCGCAGCTTCTTCACGGTCTTCACGATTTCGTCCCTGGATGCGTGGTTCTCCGCCATATGGGCCGCATAGAGGACGGAAAGGCCCATGCTGCTGGAGAGATGGCCGGAGTCGATTACCGTGACGTTCTCAAAGGACTTGGCCGCCTCCAGGGCGTTCTGGTATCCGTCGCTGACATGCTTCGCCATGGTGATATGAATCACGTTCTGCGCCTCCGTCAGTTTCTGTGCGAAAAAGCGTTCATAATCCTGCACATCTGGGGGCTGGGAGACGCCCTTCTTGCCCCCCGCCATGTGGGCCAGCAGCTCATCCGCCATCAGCTCTGACTCGTCCAGGAAGCGCCCCTGCTCCGTACAGATATAGTAGTGGCATATGCTGATGCCGAATTCCCGCTTCAGGGATTCCGGCAGGTCGCACACGCTGTCCGTGGTGACCATCAGCGATATCCGCTTGGCCTGTTCGAAGATCAGCACGTCCTTCCCGATCTCCGACTGGCTGGCTGTCTCGCTTAAAGCCACCAGCTCCTTGGGCAGGATGCTCAGCACGGCGGCCTCCAGCAGCGCGCCGCTGATGGGTTTGGGCAGGTAGCCGCTGAAGCCCTCTTTCCGGTAAATCTGCTGATTGTCGCTTCCCGCATTGGCGGTAAGGGCTATCACCGGCACGTCCTGGCACAATCCCCCGGGCTGGGAATGCAGCGCATGGAGACATTCTATCCCGTCCATCTCCGGCATCAGGTGATCCATCAGAATGCAGTCATAATGCTGGTACTGGGTCAGCCGCAGACATTCCGCGCCGCTGGACGCCGTGTCGATCTGCACCTTGGTATCCGACAGGAGCTTGCGCACCACCATCAGGTTCATCTCGTTGTCGTCCACCACCAGCACATGGGCGCCCGGCGCCTCGAAGCTGTGCCTGTACTGCTCCCCCTCGTGCACCTTCATGCGGGAAGTCAGGGTGAATGTCCCCAGCTCCCTCTCGCTTATGATGTCCTGCTCCAATGTGACCAGGAACGTGGATCCGTTCATGTAGACGCTGTTGACGCTGATCTCGCCTCCCATCAGCTCCACAAGCTGCTTGACTATGCTCAGCCCCAGCCCGGTGCCCTCGATGTGCCGGTTCTTCTTCTCGTCCACACGCTTGAATGCATCGAATATATAGGGGATGTTCTCCTTCTTCACCCCCTGGCCCGTGTCCTCCACGGAGTACCAGACCCGCACCCGGTTCACGCCCACCCGCTCGCAGCGCACGGAAAGGGTGACGGAGCCTTCCTTCGTATATTTCACCGCGTTGTTCAGCAGATTGATCAGCACCTGCTTGATGCGCACCTCATCGCCGCAGAGCATGCTGGGCATGGACGGATCCACCTGCAGCCTGAATTCCAGCCCCTTTTCCCGGGCCTTGATCCATATCATGTTCACGATCTCCGAGAAGAGCTCCCCGGTCTCATAGGACACGTTCACAATCTCCATTTTGCCCGACTTGATTTTGGACAGGTCAAGGATATCGTTGATCAGGGTCAGCAGCATCTTGCTGGCTCCCTGGATGTTCCTGGCGTTCTCGGCCACCTCGTCGGAAATGTCCCCCCGCAGGATCATCTCGTTGAGGCCGATGATCGTATTGATGGGCGTGCGTATCTCATGGCTCATGCTGGAGAAGAAATGGTTCTCCGCCTGGTTCAGCTCCTCGATTTCTTTCTTCTGGCTCTTGGTGAGCTTGTTCTCCTCCTCGTAGAGATAGTTCTGGAACAGGAGCAATATGCTTGTCAGGAAGCCCACCAGTATCACGGAGCGGGCAGAGTCGAAATAAGCCTGGGCCATGGTATTGGGCATCACCAGATCCGGATAGTGGTAGGCCAGATAGTAGCAGATGACCGTCTCCACTATACACAGCAGAAAGAACACCCCTTTCCGCCTTCCCTCCAGGGTGATGCTGATATAGATGAAGCAGAGCACGAACCACTCAGGCACCCCGCCGTAGAGTCCGCCTCCCGTGAAGAACACCACAGGGTACAACAGCAGGAGCAGCACCACTATGGCCGCAGCCCCCGCATTGATGCATTCCTTTTTGATGCTGATTTTGGCCGCTATGTAGATGTAGGCCAGGCTCAACGGCAATATGAACAGATTCACGTCGCTCCTGCCCAGAACCAGGATAAAGACCAGCGCCACCATGCTGATGCCTGTGACAAGCCTGAACATCCTCTCTCTCAGACTTATTTTATGGTCAAAAATGATTTCCAGCCACTTCCTGAACACGGTAACCTCCCTTTATAAATCGGCAATGCTCTCGCAGACCTCCCCGTACATCTGCAGCAGCAGGGGATGGTTCTCCCGAATGTATTCCACGTCTCCGTTCTTGCCTGCCTGCTCCAGCGCCTTGGCCTGGGCGGAAAGCCCCTCCGCGCCGATGGTCAGGGACGTGCTTTTCAGCGCATGGGCCTTGATTGCATAGTCCGTCCAGTTGGCCGCCTCGTAGAGGGCCACCAGTTCAGCCCTCTTCTCCTCCGCCTGGTCGTGGAACATCTGCAGCATATCCAGGTAGAACGCCTCCTCGCCGCAGCAGTAGTCCATCCCCATCCCCACGTTGATTCCGGCGCGCACCAGAGAGCCATAGGCTCTGAAAGGCTCTTCCTGGCCCTCCGCTGCCTCCGGAGCATCCACGGGGGGAGTCTGCGCTTCGGCGGAAATTGCTTCTACTGTAGGCGCCTGCGATGCACCCTCCGGTTCCGTACGGCGGGCCGATTCCTCTCCCGCGGCCGTCCCCGGTTCCGTCCGGACGGCAGATGCCTCTTCCGCAGCCGCTCCCGCAGCGTCCTTCCCCTCCACCGTCTCGGCCTCAGCCGGCTTCTCCGGCGCTGTGGGAGCCGCATCATACTGGATGCACTCATCCGGCAGAACCCGCCGCAGCACCCGCTCCAGAACGGCGCGCTCTATGGGCTTGGGGATGAACTCCGTGAAGCCCTCGTTGCGAAACATCTCCCTGGCGCCACTGATGGTATTGGCTGTCAGGGCAATCACCGGCAAATCCTTGTAGCTTCCATTGTCCATCTCCCGGATGCGCCGCAGCGTCTCCACGCCGTCAAAGCCCGGCATCATATGATCCAGGAATACCACGTCGTAGGATGTCATGGCGCACCGCTCTATGGCCTCTTTCCCGCTTAAGCATGTGTCCACCTTTATGCCGTAGCTGCCCAGCACGCCTTTGGCCACCATGAGGTTCATGTCCTCATCGTCCACCGCCAGCACATGCACGCCCTTACAGGTAAAGGGCCTGCGCCCTGCGGCCTGGGCCTCCTCGAAGTCGTTCCCGCCCTCCTCGTCGCTGAGCAGGTTCACCACCGAAAGTGCAAAGAAAGGCTTGCGCAGCACTAAGAGCCTGCTGTCCTCCTCCAGCAGGAAATCCTTGTCCGCGATCACAGCCACCGGAATCGTCTGTGCCAGTTCCTCGTAATAAGGAGGATTGGCCATGTATTCCGTCTGCGCGATGAACACATGGGTCAGCTTGCGGTCTCGCAGGAGCTTCAGCAGCCCTTCGAAATTATGGGCCTGATACCCTTCGATGCCAAGCCCCTCCACCATGTGGAGGATCATCTGGTCATAATATCTCCTGACCTCGTCTCGGCTGTACCTCTCCGGCTTGAAGAAGCAGGCGATGCACAGCTTCGAGGCATCGGGAACCCTGATGCAGGGCGTTTCGTCCGCCACCCCCTGAGGTATGGTGATATGTACCTGAAGCCCCTGCTGATCCAGGCTCTCGAAGTGCACAAAACCGCCCATGGAATGGAGCAGTCCCCTGGCAATGGGAATGCCCAGCCCCAGCCCGCCCACATACCGGCGGCTCCCGGAATCCGCCTGATAGAAATCGTCCACTATCTGTCCCAGCTGTTCGGGCGCCATGCCGATTCCCGTGTCGCTGATATCGATGGTCAGGTTGATGCCGTAGTTCTCCCGCCGGAATCCGATGTACAGGTCGATGCCGCCCTCCTCCGTGAACTTCATGGAATTCTCCAGCAGGATCCGCAGGACATGGGAAATCTTGTCCGCATCGCCGATCAGCACCGAAGGTACTTTCGGGTCGATGTCGAACACCATTTCCAGTCTGTTTCTGTCGCTGTTCTGCAGCGCGGTTATGGCAATCACATCGTTCACCACCGACGTGATCATATAGGGCTCTTTTGCGGCGGACAGCGTGCCCTCCACGATCTCCGTATAGTCCAGGATATTGTTGATCTGGCCGGAGAGGCGTTTGCCGGCCAACTTGATAGACCGCACGTTCTCCCGGATATCCGGGGCGATGTCCTTTCCCAGGGTCACCTCGCTGATGCCCACCACCATGTTCACCGGGGTGCGCAGTTCATGGGACACATTGGACAGGAAATCGGCGTTCTGCCGTACCGCCGTGGCCAGCTGTTCCTGCATGCGGGCATATCCGGCCTTCTCCACCTGTCTGCGGCTGATGCGGTATCTGGCCACAATCACGGAGCCCGTCACAGCACAAAATCCCATCACCAGGCGCATCACCGTCCGCTCCTCAGGCCGGGCGCTGACGGTGTGGAGCACCAGAAGATGGTACAGAATCAGGCATACATAGAGCGCGGCTGCCATATACAGCAGCCGCTTTCTGTTCAGCAGGGAGAGCAGCAGAACCACCACACAGGCCACCATGGGGATATCATAGAGGCTGGTTGAATGCACGCCAAAAAAAAAGAAATCCATAATCAGCAGCCCTGTACATATGTTCTCATACATGATGTCCGAACCCACCCGCCCGATATGGAGCCACCATACCGTCAGGCAGCCGATGATGATGATTGGGAGCATCCACAGCTCCCACGACATGATTACGGCCATCAGGCTCAGCAGCACGCTCACGATGCTAAGTGTGCTGACCATTAGCAGATGCATGCTTGTCTGGGCTTCCGTCCTCATTTTTTATCAAACTCCTTTGCAATCCGCTCCATCAGATCCTGGGGCAGGAACGGCTTCTTCAGATAGTTGACCGCCCCCAGCCGGATAGCGTTCATCACATCATCCTCATGGCCGGATGCCGTCAGATATATCACCGGGATGTCCAGCCCCCGCTCCTTCATGCGCTGGAACGTCTCGATTCCGCTCATGCCCGGCATCTCGATATCCAGCAGGATCAGGTCGATTTCTTTGTTGTCATACACGATATCCAGGGCTTCCTGTCCGGATTCCGCCGTCAGTATATCGTAATACTTCTCCAGAATCAGCCTCGTCCTCCTAAGGTTCATCTTGTCGTCATCCACCACCAAAACACGTCTCATATCGCCGCCTTGCCTCCTTATCTAATCTCGTGGACTTCCCGAATCGCTCTACAGTCTATTTTACAATAAGACAATGAAATCAAGAATTCGCGAATTCATACATATAATCAAGTATACCATACTGCTGCTAGCGTCCGCAACGAATCTTTGGCAGAGAATAAATTAAAAATTTATAAACTTGTCTGGCTCTGCCCGCCTGATGTATTCCTTCAGGAGGAATGCGCAAAAATAGGGAAAGGTGTAGATTCCGTCGCTGAACCCGATATTCCCTCCCGTGAGCTTGATCCCCCAGCCGATATCCGGATACTTCCCGCTCTCGATCAGCGTCCGCAGGGACTTTGCCGTCCCCCTCGTGGCTTTCACTTCCACCGGCACCAGGGAATCCTTTGTCCGCAGGAAAAAATCCTCCTCCAGCGTGGAGTCCTCCCTCTTATAATAATACAGCCCATATCCGCATTTCACCAGGGCCTCGCCCACGATGTTCTCATACAAGGCCCCCTTGTACACATCCAGGTTCTTATTGGCCCGCAGATCCTCCTGGGCTTCCTCATCCATCATCGCCACGAACAGGCCGGAATCAAAGAAATAAATCTTGTACTTGGTGTCGTCATAATTACCCCGCAGGGGAAGCTCCGGGAAATTCAGGCAATAACACACATGAATGATTCCCGCGTCCGTCAGCCACTCGATACAGCCCCGGTAATCCTTGAACCGGGCGCCTTTGGCCACCTTGGAAATCTGGAATTTCTTGTTGTCCTTCGCCAGCTGCACCGGAATCTGTTCGAACACATTGAGGATTCTCGCCTGATCCATGCCTTCGGCATACTTCCTCACATCTTCCCTGTAATCCTCCAGAAGCTGCCTTTGTATGTCCAGGGTTCCCTCGAATGTCCCTTTCTCAATATACTCTCTCACCACTGCCGGCATACCCCCCAGAATACAGTAATCCAGGAAGAGATTCCCGTATGTCTTCATCGCTGATTCATTGAAAGGCGTCAGCGTCTCCATATGCCACAGCATTTCTTCGATATCCCTGCCGCCATATCCCTTTGCCCAGAGAAATTCCTCGAAGTCCATGGAGACCATGCTGTAATCCGTCTTGTAGCCCACGCTGTTGCTCTCAATCCGCCTGTAATGGATGCCCGGGAGGGATCCGCTGCAGATGACATCGAATCTGCCGTCAGTCTTGAAAAATTTCAGGGAGGCGGCAATCTCCGGATACTCCTGGAGCTCATCAAAAAAAAGCAAAGTGTCCCCCTCCGTAAAACGTCTGGACGGATCCATACGGGAGATATTTCGGATAATATCTTCTGTCTTATAACCGTCCTCTGTAATCAGCTTATATTTTGGTTCCTCCACGAAGTTGATGTAGACTACATTCCTGTAGGCCTCCTTCGCAAAATGCAGGATGGATTCCGTTTTCCCCACCTGTCTGGCCCCCCTGACAATCAGCGGCTTACGATTCGGATCCGCCCTCCAGGATACCAGATACGCGTCAATTTTCCGCCTCAAATATCCCTCAGCCATACACACCCTTCCTCCTTGCCTTTATATTATACAAAAAATCCCCTGTCCGTTCAACCCGAATCACAAAAAATGAGGGACTTTTTTTGCCGAATCGCAAAAAAATGAGGGACTTTTCCCGGCATGCCACAAAAAAATGAGGGAATCCCCCCTCATTTTTCAGACCTCCGGCAGCGCGTATTTCTCCTCATACTCCCTGAACCTCCTGCCGAATTCCTCGCTTCCGTCCCGGAATTTCCGCAAATGCTCATGGAGGCTCATATCCTGCAGCGCCATGTCCAGCATGCAGCCTGCGATGTTGGAGCAGTGGTCGGCCGTCCGCTCCAGGTCCGTCAGCATGTCGGACCACACGAACCCGGCCGTGATGGAACAGCCCCCCTGCTGCATCCGCAGGATATGTCTGGTGCGCATCTGTTCTTTCAGGCGGTCGATCACCTGCTCCAGGGGCTCCACCGCGGCGGCTGCCTCCAGGTTCTGCTCCAGGAATGCCTCCAGGGACAGATCCAGAATCTCCGCCACCGCCCCGCAGAGCACCTCCAGCTCACGGCGGGCCGCAGGGCTGAAGCTGCGCTCCTTCTGCGCCATCTCCTCCGCGGCCCCCAGGAGGTTCACGGCGTGGTCGGAAATCCGCTCGAAATCCCCTATGGTCTTCAGCAGCTTTGCCGCCTCTGTGCTGTCCGCGGCGGAAATCTGCAGGGCGCTGAGCTTTACCAGGTAGGTGCTTAAGATGTCCTCGTAGTAATCCGTCTTCTCCTCTTTCAGGCGGATGGCCGCCGCCAGCTCCGGGGTCAGGCTCCCCAGGGCATCGATGGCTTCTTTCAGGGATGCCACGGACATCTGCGCCATGGACCCGGTGACCCTGTGGCAGCGCTCCAGGGCGATGGAGGGCGCGGCGAAGAGGCGTTCGTCCAGCTCCATGTACTCCTCTTTGCGCCGCACGTCCGGCACCATCTTTGTCACCAGCTTCTCCAGGACATCCGACAGCGGCAGGATCAGGAGCAGACACAGGATATTGAAGACGGAGTGGGCCACGGCGATGCCCAGGAGAGAGGCCGGCTCCTCCAGGAAACGCAGGTGGAATATCCCTCTGGCCACAGAGAATACCGATATCCACACCGCCGTTCCGATACAGTTGAAGGACAGATGCACCATGGCGGCCCGCTTGGCGTTCTTGTTGGCTCCCACCGAGGAGAGCATGGCGGTGACGCAGGTGCCGATGTTCTGGCCCATGATGATGGGGATGGCCGCCCCGTAGGACACCTGGCCGGTCACCGCCAGGGCCTGGAGGATGCCCACGGAGGCGGAGCTGGACTGGATGATCGCGGTCAGGGCCGCCCCTGCCAGCACGCCCAGCAGGGGATTTTCGAACATGACGAACAGCTCCCGAAAGGCCGGAACCTCCCGCAGCCCCGACACCGCCCCGGACATGGTCTCCATGCCGAACATCAATGTGGCGAAGCCCAGGAAGATCATGCCTGTGTCCTTCTTTTTCTCTCCCCGGCAGAACATGTACAGGATGATTCCGGCCAGGGCCAGGAGAGGCGTGAAGGAGGAGGGCTTCGCAAGGCGGATGTACCAGCTGCCGCTGTCGATTCCCGCCAGGCTCAATATCCAGGCCGTCACCGTGGTGCCCACATTGGCCCCCATGATGACATTGACAGCCTGGCGCAGGGTCATGAGCCCCGAATTGACGAAGCCCACCACCATCACCGTGGTGGCCGAGGAACTCTGTATCACCGCGGTCACGACCAGGCCTGTCAGCAGCCCGGCCGCCCGGCCTGTGGTGAATTTCCCCAGAAGGGCGCGCAGCTTCCCGCCGGCCCTGCGCTCCAGGGCCTGGCCCATGATGCTCATGCCGAACAGGAACAGGCTCAGGCCCCCTGTCAGTGTCAGTGCGTTAAAAATATCCATACTCTCTTCTCCTGTGAATTTCCTTCCTGTCTTCTATTCGTCGTCTTCTATTCATCGTCTTCTTTACGCTGTCATTATTTATGCCCGGATTTTGTGGAAAAATCCTTGTCAAAGGCATATGAAGACGAAATACAGCGCATATCCCGCCAACATGGCGATTCCGCCCGGGCGCCCCAGCTTCCGCCCCTTTATGCTGCAGACAAAGAGCATGACTCCCGCTGCCGCCGCAGTCCACATGTCGGCATGGAACTGTGCCGAAAACGGCACGGGGGTAATCAGCGCGGACACGCCCACCACGAAGAGGATGTTGAAGATATTGCTGCCCACGATATTGCCGATGGCGATATCGGCGTTTCCCTTCGCGGCGGCGGCCACGGAGGTGAACAGCTCCGGCAGGGAGGTGCCCAGGGCCACGATGGTCAGGCCGATGAACCGTTCGCTCATGCCGAAGAGCCTGGCCAGGTCGGTGGCGGCGTTCACGGCGAGCTGGCTGCCCAGGACTATCATGGCCAGGCCGGCCAGGGTGTTCAGGAGGGGCTGCCACAGGCGGCCTTTCCGGGCTGTGCCTTTCTGTTCCGCGGCATGTCCGTCCGCATTCCGCGAGCTCTCCTTTTTCGACATCCACAGCAGGAAGCCCGTATAGCCCAGAAAGAGCAGCGTCAGCACCGCTCCCTCCCCAAAGCCCACATTCCCGCCACTCCCCTGGAAGAGCAGCAGCATGGTAATCGCAATCATGAATGGAATATCGCGGAATAATGTGTGCGCGGAGACTGCCAGCGGA
>OFGG01000209.1_pt1 | contig 53115 bp, 51 predicted proteins | sample 1521701 | NCBI WGS metagenome assembly OFGG01 (sample SAMEA3504081, study PRJEB24116) | mouse gut metagenome | biome: mouse gut; feature: mouse-associated habitat; material: faeces | place: Denmark | collected 2011
CAGAAGAACAATGGGATTTTCTGGCTTCTTAGTGGTACAAACTTTCAACTGTCAAGAATAATATATCTAATATAAATGCTTGGTGCAGCCTGCCAGCAAAATAACTGGCATTGCGCGCGCGCTTATGATATAATAATGACAAAAAAATGAGGTGATCAGATGCCGGACAGTACAAGACAGACGCAAGTAGTTGATGTGACACTCCGCATATGCAAAGACAGAAATGTTTTAAGAGAATATTTGCTTGACAGGGAAAAGGAGGTATGGTCTGCATAGCAGACCTTGGACAATTATGATGAGTTTGTTTGATGAAGAGCAGATTATGAAAATGTATGCGAATGATATTGAAAAAGAGACGGAGAGAAAAACAGCCGAAAGAATGATAAAAAAAGGGAAAATGACCCTTGAAGAAATTGCAGATTGTGTATCTTTACTGTCATTGGAGGAATTAAAGGAACTTGAAGCCGAGATGACGGAGCTGGTGTAATCAATAAAAAACGAAAAGGAGTCTCCCCCATGCCCGCAAAATATCTCCAGCTTGCCAGCCAGCTCAAAAACTTAATCCAGCAGAACCAGCAGAAAGATTTCTACGAAAACAATTCCGGCGCTGCCTACCAGCTTCCGACGGAAGCCGCGCTCTGCCAGATGTACCCCGTCAGCCGCCAGACGGTCCGAAAAGCGCTCTCGGTCTTAGAGGACGAGCATCTTATCCAAAAGCGTCAGGGCAGCGGCTCGTATGCTGTCCCAAACCTGCGCCAAAAGGGGGTAAACCAGATTGCCGTTCTAGTCCATTCCAACACAGAATATATTTATCCGCGCTTGCTTGCTGACTTGTGCGGCACGCTGCAAAAGCACGGGTTTTCGTGGACGATCTATGTGACGGAAAATCAAATTTCGAAGGAGCGCGAAATCCTTCAGTTTTTGCTGGAAAATCAAGAAACGCCGGTGCGCGGAATTGTGAGCGAGGGCTGCAAGACCAGCTTTCCGACGCCAAACTATGACTTATACCAGCGCCTCATGCAAAAGGGCACTGCGCTGTTGTTTTTCCGCGGAGGGTACAGCAATCTGCCCGACGTTCCCACTCTCAAAGACGACAACTACAACGGCGGCTATTCGCTGGGAATATATCTTGCATCGCTGGGACACCAGAAAATCGGCGGGATTTTCAATACAGATGATCTACAGAGCACCGAACAGCGTTTTGGGTTGTTGTCTGCCCTGCGGGAAGCGCAGCTTTTGTCATGCGAGGATTACCTCTGCGGTTTTGACTCGCGCCAGCTTACCGCATTGCAGAAACGGCAGGATACCGGCTTTCTGTCCGGGTTTTTGTCCAGACAGCTCAAAGCGGTCACTGCCATTGTGTGCTGCAATGACGAGATTGCCTACTGGCTGGTGAAGGAGTTGTCTTACAGAAATATGCGCGTTCCAGAAGATGTGAGTGTGGTCTGTTTTGACTGTTCTTATCTTAGTGATTTGTCCGCAGTGCAGATGACATGCTACGCCCAGCAGACGCACGGGCTGGGCACTGCCGCCGCCGAGTCTGTCATCAGTTTAATGAAGGGGGCTTCTGTCCTTCCGCAAAACTCCCCTTGGCAGCTTGTGATCAAACGCAGTGCCGCGCCGCCAGCCATTTAAAAGTCTAAATAAATGTTTATTTTCCATTCCGATATTCTCTCGGTGTACAGCCCACTGTTTTCTTGAATACAAAGCTGAAATAATGCGGATCTTTATACCCTACCTCCCCGGCAATCTCGCTGGAGTGCAGCTGTGTCTGGACTAGGAGTTTCTTCGCCTTCTCCATGCGCTTTTTGGTGACGTATTCAATAAAGGTCATCTGCATTTCCTGACTGAATATGCTGCTGAAATAGTTGCCGCTGACGCCGATGGCGCCCGCCACGCTGTTTAGGGACAGCGACTCATCACAGAACTTTTCCTCAATGTATTTCAATCCATTTTTAAGCACATGTTTTCCTTGATTTTCACTCTCTCTGTCGCGCAGCGCGAGCGCGCGCTCTAACAGCTCCTGCATGTACGTGTCGATACTGCCGCCGCTGCCAGATGCCTCACGCACCTTGGTATCGTCGTCCTGCGGCAGGAAATCCTGCTGGCTCACGCCGAGGCTTCCCATGTAATGTATCGTGGTAAACCGTATGTTTAAGAGCAGGTAATCGCGGAACAGGCGCGATTCCAGCGCATCTTTGACGCCGGCGAGATACCCGCTTACAAAATCCCTGATTTCCGCCTGTTTTCCTTCCCGCAAAAATCCATGAATGATATCTGGACTGACCTTCGCGCTGTCCACCGACGCAAAACTCTTCAAGTCTTTTCCCGGCAAAAGCCCGTCTGTGTCCTTCTCGGTGAGAATATGGCGCTTGGGGCTGAAAAAACGGTGCGCGAGGATATGGTTTGCCTTCGCATAACACGCTGGCAGCAGGGACAGACGCTCTACAGGCTCTCCCACCGCCGCATACCACTCCATTGAAAATGCCTCCTGCAAACAGATTTTTTCGATGTTTTCGACACACTGCCCGCTCAGCCGTTCCATCTGGTCTGCCTCGCCTTTTATCAGAATGCAATACAAACTGATGTTCCATTGAAATATCAGATATTCTGGAAACCGCATAAAATACCGAAACAGCGCTTCGCGCACCTGCCCGACACCCTCCGGCTCAAGCATTGCATGTTCCGGGCTCTGCCGTTTTACCTGCAGATTAAGCAGTACGATATTGTAGCAGGGGCCGTCCAAGTCCAGTGAAAGCTTTGCCGCCTCCTCATAGATCTGCTGCACAGTAAACACACCGCCAAACACTTTTTCCAGAAAACTGCGGCGCGCATAATTTTCATACTCCTTCATCTCATTCTGGAAGGTTTCCAGATAATTTTTTTGCTCCTGCTCCGTCTCAATCTTTTCCCGAAGCTCGAGCAGCACCTTTTTGAGCGTGTTTTTTGTGATGGGTTTTAAGAGATACTGCTCGACGCCCAGACGGATTGCCTGCTGTGCGTACTCAAACTCGTCATAGCCGCTGATAATGACAATCTTCATCTCCGGAATTTCCTGCGTCACGATCTGGCTCAGCGCAAGCCCGTCCATAAACGGCATTTTGATATCCGTGAGGAGGACATCAGGACGGATTTTGCGAAGCATGGGCAGCGCCATCTCCCCGTCGCTCGCCTCGCCGGTAAACTGATAGCCGTATTCCTGCCACGGAATATTGTTTTTCAGCCCTTCACGGACGATGCTTTCGTCCTCCACCAAAAATACTTTTAACATTTGTTTTCCCTCTTTTTTCTATTTTCGTCCAGTCAATATTTCCGGTGTTCCAGAAATTCTTCGGCATTTTCTCTCGTAAAGACCTTTTCCTCCACGACATAGTGTTTCTGTACAGCTTCGCCTTTTTCCAGTTTTTGAATGATTTCACCGACATAGGCGCCCTGCACTGGATTGCACTCCACATCTACATTGATTCGTCCCTCCTGAATCAGCTCTAGCGCATCGCGTGTGGCATCGAAGGAGATGACCGTCACGTCACCGCCCTCCCCAAATCGGATGCCTGCCTCCTCCATCGCCTCGATGGCGCCCATCGTCATGTCATCATTCTGCGAGATCAGCACATTCATCTCGGGATAGCGCCGCAGCATACTGCGCATCACTTCCTTTGCCTTGTTTGCCGTAAATTCTGCCGTGACGGATTCGAGTATGCGCCAGTTGTCATGCTGTGCGGCAATCTCACCAAAGCCTTTTGTTCTGCCGATTTCCGCTGTAGAGCCAACGGTGCCCTTCAAAACGACAATGTTGATTTCCTCCGGCTGGCGGCGCTTTTGTCCAAGATACGTCTCCAGCCATCTGCCCGCCTTTTTTCCCTCCTCTTTGGCATCTGTGCCAATCCATGCCGTGTAGAGTGAATCGTCCTGCACATTGACCATACGGTCTGTGACAATCACTGGAATGCCCGCGCTTTTCGCCTCCAAAAGTACGGTGTCCCACCCGTCCTCTATCACCGGCGCAAACACGATATAGTCAACACGCTGGGAGATAAAACTGCGTATTGCCTTAATTTGGTTTTCCTGCATCTGACGGGCATTGTTATAAATCAAAAAATATCCCGCGTCCTTTGTCAGCGCCTGCTGTATCGACGCCGTGTGCGCCGTGCGCCAACCGGATTCGCTGCCTAGCTGGGAAAAGCCGACTACGATCAAATCCTCCTCCTCTGTATCGGCGGACATTTGTTCTGTTTTAATGTCAAAGCCCCGGAAAAAACTGTGCCCGATAAAAAGCACGGGAAGAATGCACAATATGATAATACATGCGCCTACGTGGCCAAAAACCAGCTTTTTGGCTGTATCTGACAGCTTTTCTGAAAGTCTTTTCATACGCCCTCCTCCTGTCCGCCCTCCCGCAGCAATTCCCCTGCTGGCGGGTCACTGAGCTTCACGGCAGGAATCACAATGCTGACTTTTGTGCCCGCACCTTTTTTGGACGCTATTGTCATGCCGTACTCCATGCCAAAGTTCATGCGAAGCCGCTCGTTCACATTTGCCAGCCCAAATCCTTTTTCGGTCTCTTTGCAGGGCTTTGCAATCTCCGCCTGAAGCCGTTTTAGCTCGCTTTCCTCCATTCCTATTCCATTGTCCTGCACGCAAAGCAGTATTGTATCCTCCTTGGGCGATGCACCGCGCTGCAACACGCCTGTAACCCAGATTTTTCCTTTTGCGCGCTTGTACTTTATCCCATGGTACAGAGAATTCTCAACAAGCGGCTGCAAGGTCAGCTTTAAGATTTTATATGCATATAACTCTGGCGGGATGGCAATCTCATAGTCGAGAATGTCCTGATAGCGCATCTGCTGGATTTCCAGATAACCGCGGATATGCTCTTTTTCCTCCCGAATCGAGATGGTTTCCTTCCCTTTGCTTAGCACCAGACGGAAAAATTCCGAGAGCGCCACGACAACGTCCACTGCCTTGTCGGGGTCGTCGCCCTCAATCAGCCAGACAATCGTGTCGAGCGTGTTGTACAGAAAGTGCGGATTAATCTGCTCTTGCAGCAGGCGCAGCTCTGCATAGCGCATCTTGCGCTCGTCCTCCTTAATCTGGTTTACCATCACCTCCAGATTTTCTGACATGTCATTCACACTGTCTGAGAGCACTTCAAGTTCATCTTCGGTCTGCACCCGCACGCGGTCTGAGAAATTGCCCTCCGCAATCCTGCTCGTAATCCCGCACAACTCCTGAATTGGCTTTGTGATGCTGTTAAGAATCGCGCTGGTAATCAGAATGACCGCCGCCACAATACAGCCGCCCAGCAGAATACTGATGATGATGACGCGCTCGACTTCTTTATTTAACTGTATTTTTAACTGCTCAATGCTCTTGGTCTGATAGTAGATATAATACTGAATATCGTCCTGTATCAGCTCTGTGAGGATATAGATATCATTGTACAGCATGTCAATATTTTTATCATACTGCCCCTCTGCCTCTTGATTTGCCTTGATATCGTCCACGCGGTTCTCGAGCGTATCGACATTGCGCAGGAGGCTTTGCAGCCAGACACGGCTCTCGCGGTCGGTTGTCATACCAAGGAGGTGGTTGCTCTCTGTGCGCAGCGCATCAATGAGCTTGTAAGGGTCCTTGAGTGTCCCGTCCTCCTCGATGGTGCCAAATGTGACATTGCTGACGACTAATTTGTAGAGACTCTCGTCCATCTCCTCCTTGAAGTTGATGTTGTAGGCGTTGGCAAGCAGCATACTGTTTACAATCTGGTCATAGGCGCGGCTGTAGTTTACAAGCGCCAGAATCAGATAGATTGCCACATAGAGAACCGGCACCATCGCGACCAGCACCAGAACGATTAATTTATTTTTCAGGGGGTATTTGATTTTTTCTGTTTTCATCGCGGATTCCTTTTATAATCTATGGCTTGTTTTATACTATATACCATAAAATGTGGATTTTCAACCTTCCTTGCTGCATATTTCCTTGCTGCGTCCGTGTGCAATCGGATACGCGCGCCGGACGCAGGCAGCTCTGCTGCATATTTCCTCACTGCGTCCGTGTGCATAAAAAATACATAATCCATCTTGCGGTATCCAACGCCAGACGGATTATGTATTTTTATAAAATATGCCACCCCGCATACAGTGTCATTGACTCTGTGACAGTGTCCTTTTCCAGATTCCACGGTCTAGTCGTATTGATATCCAGATACCAGCCATCAAAAGAATAGCCCTCCCGCGTGGGCGGGCTGGGTGCCTCGAGCAGTTCTCCGTACTGACGCTTCTGGCTTTCTACCGTTGTCCCGCCCAGAGAATCAAACTGGACTGTAAAACCTGCGTTGGACACGCCGACTGCCATGCAGAGAATGAGTGCCGCCGCGAGAACCACGATAATGATATTCAGGGATTTGACGGAGATATTGACCTTGGAATACAGCCCCCGCAACTGACGCTGGGGCGCTGTATTTTTCTGGTCCTGTTTTTGTTGTTCTGTAGTATTCATCGTCTGACCTGCCATCGTTTATTTGCGTACCAGATACTTGCGCATGTCGATTGCGCAGGCGATCAGGATTATCAAACCTTTGATGATATAGAGCATGTTGGCGTCCACGGCGAGGAAATTCAGTCCCGTAAAAATAATCTGCAAAAGCAGTACGCCCACCACAATGCCGCTGATGCGTCCAATACCGCCGACAAAGGACACGCCGCCGATTACACATGCCGCAATCGCGTCACACTCATAGTTTAAACCAGTGTTTGCGTTCGCAGATGCGATGCGGGCGCCATCAAGAAATCCTGTGATGCCGTACATCATGCCTGCAAGCATGAACACCATGATAATTGTGCGCATTACATTGACGCCGGAAACGTTTGCTGCCTCCTCGTTTGAGCCGACTGCAAACATATTTTTTCCAAACGTTGTCTTATTCCAGATTACCCACATAATAATGGTCAGAATCAGGGAGTAAAGCACATATTTGGGAACTGCCACACCGCCGATGCTAAACAAGGTGCCTGTGATAAAGGAACGGTAATTGTCCGCCAGTCCGCTCAGCGTCTGACCGTTGTTTACGCCCCGCATCAGGTACATCAAAATAGCGCCGTACACAATCAACTGTGTTGACAGTGTAACGATAAACGGGTGCAGTTTAAACTTTGCCACGCTAAAACCATTCACGAAGCCAACAAGCGCGCCCACACCGATTACCAGCAGCAGAACCAGCGGCAGCGGCGCGGCGTTTGACATATCGGGAAATACTTTAAAAACCGTTGTCAGCAGCGAGGCAGAGATACACGCTGTCAGACCGACTACACGGCCTGCGGAGATATCCGTTCCGGTCAGCACGATACATCCGCCGATTCCCAGTGCGATTGGCAGCTTCGCTGCCGTCAGGGACAATATGTTTACGATTGAGGGGATTCCCAAAAATGAGGGACGCATAATCGTGATGTACACGACTGCCAGTGCGATAATGATGTACATGGCATTATTGAGCAGCAGATCCCCGATTTTTTTTAAATTATCTTTTTCAGCCACAGTTCATACCTCCTGTCTATCGAAGAATTTTTGTGATCTATCACGCATATTTTGCAGCCAGAGTCATAATCTCCTCCTGCGTCGCGGTCTTTGCATCTACCTCCCCGGCAAGCTGCCCGCCAGACATGACTAGAATCCGGTCACACACACCCAAAAGCTCTGGCATCTCGGAGGATACCATGATGACGGTCTTGCCCTCTTTGGCCAGATTTAAAATGAGCTGGTAAATCTCATACTTCGCGCCTACGTCAATTCCGCGGGTCGGTTCGTCGAGCAGCAGCACCTCTGGGTCGGTGAGCAGCCAGCGCGCCAGAATCACCTTCTGCTGGTTCCCGCCGGACAGTGAACGAATCTGCGTTTTCTGGGTCGGCGTTTTGGTGCGCATTGCATTGATTCCCCACTCTGTCACTTCTGTGAGCTTCTTGTTGTTGAGAAGCGGAAATCCTTTATAATAGTATTTGCGCAGACTAGAGATCGTGGTGTTTGCCTGAATATCACGAATGGCAAAGATTCCTGTCGCACGCCGCTCTTCTGTGAGCAGTGCAAATTTATTAGCGATTGATTCCCGCGCATTGCGGTTCATCACGCGTTTTCCGTGGAGATAAATCTCGCCGCCCTTGCGTGTTGCGATGCCAAATATATTTTCCAAAAGCTCTGTCCGCCCTGAGCTGTCCAGACCTGCGACGCCCAGAACCTCTCCCTTTTTGGCAACAAAGGATACGTCTTTGAGCTTGGAGTACATCGCTGTGAGGGATTTGACCTCTAGCAGCGGGCTGCCTACTACGTTGTCCTTCTCTGGATAGCGGTTTGTCAGCTCGCGCCCAACCATTAATTTAATAATCTCATTCATGGTGAGTGTCTTTGCATCGCGGGTCGCAATCCACTGGCCGTCGCGCATGATTGTCACTTCGTCGGAGATGCGCAGAATCTCTTCCATTTTATGAGAAATATAAATAATACCGCAGCCACGGTCACGCAGCATATTGATGATTCTAAACAAATGTTCTACTTCTTCTTCTGTCAGGGAAGAAGTCGGCTCGTCAAACACGATAATCTTGGATTGATACGAAACCGCCTTGGCAATCTCCACCATCTGCCGCTGGGATACAGGCATGGTGCTCATCACCCGCTTGGGGTCCACATTGATTTCCAAATCTTCGAAGAGCTTCTTCGTCTCCTCATACATCTTTTTCTCGCTGGTGAGCGGACACCAGCTTGCAATCCGCGGAAAACGCCCCAGCCACATATTGTCCATCACATTGCGCTTGAGTGCCTGATTCAACTCCTGATGCACCATCGCCACGCCGTTCTCGAGCGCCTCTTTGGAGTTCTTGAACTCTACCTTTCTGCCCTCCAGATATACGTCACCGCTGTCCTTTGAATACACGCCGAACAGACATTTCATCAGTGTGGATTTGCCGGCTCCGTTCTCTCCCATCAGCGCGTGGACGGTTCCCGCCTTCACGGTCAGATGGACGTTGTCGAGCGCCTTGACACCGGGAAATTCTTTGCAAATTCCCTCCATCTTTAGGAGGACATTTGCGGAAGCATTTGTCTCCTGCATCTTCATTCTCACCTCCTGCTTGAATTAGCAACAGCCGCACCGAAGTGCGGCTGCATCGTCGATGACTGATGTTGATTAGTTGCCTGTATATGTAGCATACGGAATGTTGACACGCCATGTACCAACCACATTTGCGGAATCTACGCCGTCAAATGCTTCCTTGCCGTCCATATAATTCGCTGTGATGCTTGCGATGGTATTTGCCATACCTTCTGCGTCCTGTTTGATCGTGCCGATCATAGAGCCTGCTGCGATGGCATCTTTTGCTGCATCTGTCGCGTCCACGCCAAATACAGGAATCACTGTAGCGCCCTCTTTATTGTAGCCTGCATTCTGCAATGCGGTAATGGCGCCGATTGCCATCTCGTCATTGTTTGCGATCACGAGCTCAACCATGTTGTTGTTTGCCTCACTGTACTGTGACATGATTGTCTGCATATACTCTGTCGCTGCTGCGGAGGACCATGCGCCCGCCTGATCTACCAGATACTTGTTGCTGTTTGCGCTGTCATAGAAGCTCAGTGCCGGCTTGCCTGCGCCTGTCAGAATCGCGTCTGCGTCCTCCTGACCGTACTGTGTTCTCGCATCTGCCTCTGCGTTGCCCTCCTGACCCTTGAACATTACGTAAGAGATTGTGCCGTCGCCGTTCAAATCCAGTGTGTCATAGTTTTCCAACAGATAGTTTCCGATCATCTCGCCCTGCATATGTCCAGCCATCTCATAGTCTGTGCCGACAAAGACGCACTTGTCTGAGCTTGTCACTGCTTCCTCGCTCACAGAGCGGTTGAAGAAAATAACTGGAACGCCGTTTGCCTGTGTGATGATGTTCTTTGCCGCGTCATCGGAACCTGTGTCTACCAGATTGACTACAAGTACTGTCGCGCCCTGTGTAAGCGCTGTCGTCACCTGCTCGGACTGGGTTGTCTGGCTGTTGTTGCTGTCATAATCCTGATACTTGATGCCCGCTGCGTCGAGTGCGGAATCCAATGCTGCGCGCACGCTTGAAATGTATGTATCACCATAGGTATAGTAGAATACTGCCACACTTCCATCCTTGGAAGCCGGCGCTTCTGTGTCCGCTGGCGCTGCGGTATCTGTGTCCGCCGCCGCTGGTGTGTCTGTCTTTGCATCTGAGTTTGATGCTGTGTTTGAATTTGATGCCGGTGCACTGTCGCTCTTGCCGCCGCACGCTGTCATAAATACCAGCATTGAGACAGAGAGCAATGTGCACAAAAATTTTTTGTTGAACTTTTTCATAGTCGTTTACCTCCCTTTCCGGTCGTGGGTGAATTTAGTAATGTTGTATAACGGGATTATAACTTATATTTTCACCATTGTAAAGACTTGCTAATTATTATTTTGATTTTTTTGTATTTTTAGTATAAATGACGATTTATTTTGTGGATAAAGCCAGAATTAATTGTATATATTATTATTTTCCGCAATCTTTTTGCACATATTCAGCAGTTTATTGCAGCTATATTGACACTTCTGTCATTTTTGTAATAGTGCTTCCTAAAAAAATGCGCTATAATACAATAAACTCCCACCGCCGTATAGCTGCGCAAAACCAGCGTTAGGCGCAAGAGAGATTCCGAGAGACAATTTATGCCAAAAGGAGGCTTGTCCCATGATTAGAATACTATTATTGGAGGACGATGCCAGTCTGATTGACGGGCTGGAGTACGCCCTTCGAAAAAATGGTTTCGATGTAGAAACCGTGCGCACCGTGCGCGGGGCAATGACGTGTCTGCGCCCTATGATTTGCTGCTTCTCGATGTCACCCTGCCCGACGGCACAGGCTTTGAGGTCTGTGAGAAGCTGCGGGCAGACGGCAGCCAGCTCCCCATTATATTTCTCACAGCCTCCGACGAGGAGGTGAATGTTATCCGCGGTCTGGACAGCGGCGCAGACGACTACATCACAAAGCCCTTTAAGCTCGGAGAGCTGTGCTCCCGAATCCGCGCGCTGCTGCGGCGGACAAACTACACTGCCGGGCCTGTGCTCTCCTCCGGTGCCCTCTCGATGGACTTTGCCGCAAACCGTGTGACGGTGGACGGCGCTGCCGTGGAACTGACACGGGCAGAATACCGCCTGCTCAGCCTGCTTGTGCGGAACGCAGACCACGTTGTCACCAGAGAGACGATCTTGGACGCACTCTGGGACAATACAGGGGATTTTGTGGACGACAATACCTTGTCCGTGTACATACGGCGGCTTCGCGAGAAGGTTGAGCCTGACCCGTCACAGCCACAGCATTTGATTACGGTGCGCGGATTTGGATACCGTTGGATACCATAATAAGATGAAAAGGAGATGCACATGACTATGGACACAAGACTGATGCAGGACCAGCAAGTACGGCGGTATTTTCTCTTCCTGAGTGCACTGTCGCCTTTTCTGCTGCTCGCCGCAATGCTATTATGCCGCGGTACGGCACAGGAGGCAAAAACAATGCTTCTGCGCCATGATACATCAATCGCTGCCTCGCTCAGCGCACAGGGGGTTCCTGAGATCGTGATCGCGCGGGCGCTCACTGACACCAGTGTCAGTTTTGGCGGCACCGGCAGTCAAATGCAGGCAGGCGAAAGGCTTCTGGCAAAAATCGGCGTCCGTCCAGCACTAGAGACACAGTTTCTTCCACAGCTCCAGAACTTTCAAATAAATACAGGCAGGCGCGCCCTGACGCTGGTGCTTCCAGCCTGTCTCATCCTCCTTGGCGCCAGCCTGCGATTTTTTTTGAAACGGGACGCGCTTTACCAGCGCGCCGCCGCTATGATTGACAGCTATGCGATCGGATGTTTTTCCTGCCGCCTGCCGCAGATGGGCGAAGGTTCTCTCTATCAGATGTTCTCCGCCGTGGACAGGTTAGCAACCATGCTTCAGGCTCAGAATGACACCGAGCGCGCATCAAAGGTTTTCCTGCGAAATACCATCTCCGATATTTCCCATCAGCTAAAGACACCTTTGGCTGCACTGTCCATGTATCAGGAAATTATGGAAAATGAGCCTGACCAGCCAGATGTGATACGCCAGTTTGCCGCCAAGACCGGAACTGCACTCAAACGCATGGAGCAGCTCATCCAGTCCATGCTTAAGATCACAAGGCTTGACGCGGGAAATGTGGTGTTTGAGCGGCAGGAATGCGATCTGCACAGGCTGATCTTGCAAGCTATAAGCGAACTGACGACACGCGCCTTAAATGAAGGGAAGATATTGATTACGGACAACATCTCCGCATCGGACTCTTTGGCGGAAACCATTGTGTGTGACCCTGCTTGGACCGTTGAGGCAGTCGGCAATCTCGTCAAAAATGCGCTCGATCACACCCACACAAACGGCACCATCCGCATCACATGGGAAACGTCGCCACTGAGTACAATCATTCGAATCGCTGATGATGGGGATGGTATTGCGCCTGAGGATATCCATCATATTTTTAAGCGTTTTTACCGGAGCAGCCAGTCGTCTGACACACCCGGCATCGGACTGGGACTGCCGCTTGCCAAGTCGATTGTGGAGGGACAGGGCGGAACGATTACCGTGCAGAGCACACCGCAGCTTGGGACTTGTTTTACAATTTTTTTCCCTAACGCGCTCAAATCCTGCGATACTTCTGATGCCTCATAAAACCTTACAAATCCGTAAGCTAAAATTCACCTCCCTGTAACCTGCATTTGCTATGATTCATTTACACCAATTCATATATAGGCATCATAGAAGCTGATAAAATAAGAAATATTTACGATGCTGCAAATGCCTTACAGAAAGGAGTCTCAAAACAACATTATGGAGATTTTACAAGTAAACAATCTATGCAAAACCTACGGGAAAGGCGAGACGCAGGTCAATGCCTTAAGAAATGTGTCCTTCTCACTGGAGAAAGGAACGTTCTGCGCAGTGATTGGCGAGTCCGGCTCTGGCAAGAGCACGCTTTTAAACTGCATCGGCGCACTTGACACTCCCACATCGGGAGAAATCCGCATTGACGGGCACAATCTTTTTACATTGAAGGAGAAGGAGCGCACGATCTTTCGGCGACGCAATATTGGCTTTATTTTTCAGTCTTTTCAGCTTGTGGCGGAGCTGACTGTGGAGCAAAATATCATCTTTCCGCTGCTGCTTGACTATTGTAAGCCGGACCCGGCGGTCGTTGAGGAGATACTAGAAATCCTCGGCTTAGAGAACAGGCGCCGCCATCTGCCGAACCAGCTCTCCGGCGGACAGCAGCAGCGTGTCGCCATCGGGCGCGCCTTAATCACAAGACCCAAGCTGATTCTGGCTGATGAACCGACAGGCAACCTCGACAGCCGCAACAGCCAGGAGGTACTTGACCTGCTCGTCAAAGCGTCAAGACAGTATCAGCAGACAATCTTGATGATCACGCACAACAATGCGCTGGCAGCATCCACTGACAAGGTGCTGCGCGTGGCAGACGGCTGTCTGTACGATGATTGCCAGTCTAATCCGAAAAATACAACCGGGAAAGGAGCATCGTACAGAGATGAGAAATTATCTTGAACTTGTTGCGCTCTACGCAAAGGCACACCGGAAACAAAACCGCATGTCCGTCTTTTGCATCTATTTGTCTGTGCTGCTTGTGACAGCCATCTTTGGCATGGCGGATATGTATATTCAGAGCCAGCTTATTAAGACCAAACAGGAGGATGGCAACTGGCATATTGCACTCAAATCCATCAGTGATGCGGAAGCTGAACTGATTGCAGCGCGCCCTGAGGTCCGCGTGCTTTCCTGCTATGGCACATTGAATTATGGCCTTGACAAAGGCTATCAGATTGCGGGCAAGGATGTTGTTATCTGCGGAAGTGAGGCTTCTTTATTGGATGAAATCTATGCCAATACGATCTCGGAGGGCACATTTCCGCAAACGGACCAAGAAGTGCTTGTGAGTGGCAATATCAAAAAGGAACTAGGACTTTCTATTGGCAGCCAGATCACCATATGCGACAGCGACGGCGCAGAAACCTTTTACACCATATCTGGCTTTGCCAATAACCCGCCCATGATACTGAGCAAGGACATTTACGCTGTCTTTATGAACACTCGTTCCTTCCGCAGCTTTTATCCGCATATAGAAAACGGCACACCAGATGACTACAACAGTTGTTTTCTGGTTCAGTTTCACAACCACCGCACAATACGCCAAACCATCAATGACATCAAGACACAGTTCCAGCTATCAGATACGCAGATTGGCGAACAGGCAATGCTGCTGGGACTAATGGGACAGGGCGATGAGGGAAACCAATTTATGATGATGATTTACACTGCTGCCGCCATTCTGTCCGCACTGGTTCTGCTGGCAGGTGTTCTTATGATTGCAGGAAGCCTTAACAGCAATATCGCCGGACGGACGCAGTTCTTCGGAATGCTCCGCTGTGTGGGCGCGACACCGGGACAGATTATGCGCCTCGTCCACAGGGAAGCGCTCAGTCTGTGCACCTTTGCCATCCCTGTAAGCATCCTTTCGGGTACAGTCATCATCTGGGTGCTCTGCGCGGTTCTTCGTGCACTCAGTCCCATTTATTTTGCCACCATGCCCGTCTTTGCGGTCAGTCTGCCAAGCATTGGCGCCGGCGCTGTCATTGGCATTTTAACAGTGCTGCTTGCATCGCGCGCACCTGCAAAAAGGGCGTCAAAGGCGTCCCCGCTCGCGGCAGTGTCAGGAAACGCCAACCGGCTTATGCCCGTGCGCCGCGCCGCCAGCACGACATTCTGCAAAATTGAGACCGCACTTGGCATTCATCACGCCAAGGCAAGCCGCAGAAATCTCCTGCTGGTTTCCGCCTCCTTTGCCCTGAGCATTATCCTCTTTTTGTCCTTCTCAACGACGATTGACTTCATGAAGCACGCCATCAAGGCGCTGAATCCGTGGACACCAGATATCACGATCATGCATAGAGAATACGGCGAAGCCTCCTGCACCATCGACCGCTCGCTGCTCACAGCATTGCAGGAAAATCCGGCTGTCAAACGCGCTTACGGCCGCATGCTTGCATACAATCTTCCGACGCTGTCAAACGGCAGAGAAAATACCGCTGTCCTAATCTCCTATGACGCACAACAGTTTCAGTGGGCCAAAAAATACCTGTTAAACGGTTCCATAAATGATGTGCAGACACAGACCAATACAGGTCTTATCGTATCAGCACCCCAGTACAACAACCAAACGCAGATTCAGACAGGGGACACCGTAGCGCTCACCGTTCATGGTCAGACCGCTGAAATAACGATAACAGGTATGGTGTCTGAAAGTCCCTATCATACATCTGACGGCGACATTATTCTGTGCTCGGAGGAGACATTTCGGCAGCTTACGGGTGAGGATGCATACACCGTCATTGACCTCCAGCTAAACCGCAGGGCTATGGAGGCAGATGTGGATGCTATTCGTGCACTGGCGGGCACAGACTGCACCATTTCTGACCAGCGCATGAACAATCAGAGTGTGCTTGGCGCAAACTATTCCTTTAAGCTGTTTCTGTACGGGTTTCTGTTTCTGATAGCCATGGTGACAATCTGCAATATTATGAACTGTGTCGCCATGAGTGTTGAGGCGCGAACGAAGCAGTACGGCGGACTGCGCGCCATCGGAATGAGTGATGATCAGCTCACGAAGATGATTGTTGCCGAGACAATCACATATGCGGCAGTGGGCGGAATCAGCGGAACAATACTGGGACTCTTCTTAAATAAAAAACTATATGAATTTCTAGTGACCTATCGCTGGAATGACCCATGGCAGCCTCCGGCAGCAGAGCTTTGTATTATCTTTCTGATCGTCGTGATCTCGATCATACTGGCAATACACACTCCTGTCAAAAAGCTTCAAAAAATGTCGATTGTGGAGACAATCTCACACTAACCCCTGATCAAAATAGTCCCGCCAGCCAAACGCTTTACACAGTGTTTAACTGACGGGACGTTATACAATTATTTCAGTTCGAAGTACTTCTCACACTATTTTTACTTCTCATACTCCGCGATCATCTCCTCCAGAGACGGCAGAGACTCGAGTTCGTCCATCATTTTGTTGTAGCCGAGTCTGTCCAATTCCGCCAGATACTCGTCCCATGTCGCATCTACATCAATCTGTCCCAAGAAAGCCTGCGTCCGGTAGCTTGCCACATACGCGTCCAGATCGCCCCTGATTTCCTGATAAATCTCCTCATATTTTGTCTCATTTGCCAAGTCCTTCTTATAGGGCCTGTGCTGCCATTTCAGCCATGAGCCATTTTCTGAGGCTGTCCAGTATTTTCCTCCTGCCTGGAAGAGCGGCTCCTCGCCAACCCATCTTGACACTTCCTCTGTCTGGCCAAACTGGCTGAAACTCCATGTTCCCTTGTCGCCGGAATTTAGATTATTTATCTTAATAGGAGTCTCACCTGTCTCATCCCACTTCCAGTCTACATCTTTTTCTCCAAACATCAACTGGGCCGTAACCTCTTTGTCCCCGGCGCCAAATATAGTATAGTTAAAAAATTCCAAGATCTTAGCAAGTTTTTCATCGTCCACATTGGCGTTGACAAAGAAGTTTCCATACGCCGGCGTCGGATCCACAACAGCCCTCACCTCACCGCCGTCGGGTCTAAGACCGGGTGTTGCCAGAATTTTTGCATTGGGGTCACGCTCGAGCAGTGTGAGCGGCGGCCTGTCCATAGCCCAGCTATTGAGTGCATTGGTCGAACTAATCCAGTATCCTGCGGCACCTGTATTCACCTTGTCCCAGCCGAGTGTTCTGTCATTGCTGATAATCTCCGGGTCCAGCAGATTCTTCTTGTACAACTCCTGAAAACCTTTCAGAAATTCCTTGTATTCTTCCATCGCGTAACACTGCTCTGCCCTGCCGTTTACATCGTTGATTTCCTTCATAAATCCATACGCGCTATAAAACTGTCCAAGCTGCCCTACTCTCCAGTCAGGCGCTGTCGCCCCAATCGTATCGTTGACCCCATTTCCGTCGGGATCTTTGTTGACAAACGCGTCCATAATCTCGATAAATTTACTCAGCTCGATGCCGTCAGACGCCACATACAGCCGGTCAGAAACCTGCTCTACCTCGACGCCCAGATCAATGCCCAAGTTCTCGATCCAGTCATACCGATAAAAATCTCCGGGAAGATAATAATCTACAAACTGAAATGTCACACCCGCCAGATACATAAATTCATCTTCATTTTCTGGATTGAGCACCATCTTATATATCAATGGATTTTCATTATAGTACTCTATTATCTGAGGACAATATTTCTCCACCATGGACCTTGGAATCGGGCGGATTAACTCCTGCTCCTGCATCCATTTCGGCGTCTTTTCCTGTGTCCACATGCAGTCCGGCATCTCCCCCGAAGCCAGCAAAAGATCAATAGTGTCTGTCGTCTCTGCCTTCTCCACGGTGATATTGATATTGAGTGCGTCTTCGATTAACTTTTCTGCAAAAGAACCATCCTCATAATCAGAATAGCACCAATATCCTGTGTAGGAAATATCATAAGTCTTATCTGGGTCGGGCACTGCCTCATTGTTGACCGCAGCGTCGTCTCCTGCCGAGCCAGCACACCCTGATACCATAAGCACGGTGCACAATGTCAGTGGAAATAACTTTTTCATCACGAATCTCTTCTTCATATACTTACCCTCCTTAAAATGTTCTATATCATTCAAATGCGTTGCTCAGCTCGTCCCAGCCAATCCTGCGAATACGTGTTCTGGCCAGACAGCTTCTGTCCTCAGGCCCTCCGGCATTATATGCCAGCAGCATCGCATCCTCCAAGAAATAAATGGCACAATAGCAATACCCGTGATCTTCTTGTGTCTCAAATGCCACCTCTCTTGTAAAAGTCTCTCCGTTGTCCCTGCTGACTGCGATTACATACGGCGTGCGTCCCCCTGTGAAGATATCTGTCTTTTTCTCACGTCCATTGTACTCTGGAATCGGATTCCAGACTGCCCAGATGGCGCCCGTATGATCCCGCTTCATGCTCAATGGGCTGTTTGGTGAAGTAAACCGTGAGGGCTGTGCAGCCGTCCATGTATTTCCGTTATCCAAGGAGTACATCTCATACTGTCTCCCCAGATCAGTCCTTGCAAATCCCCATAAAATTCCGGGATTTAACTCGATTACACCCGGCTCCTGCAATCCCGAGGTGCAGTTTTTCATGCTGGGCATACAGCATTTTCCCTCCGCAGCCTGCCATGTATATCCATCATCATCAGAATAAAAGAACACGACTTCCGAACAGTAATCCATAAAATTTTCATTGGTATCTCCCAGACGTCCAGTCCTGTGCGCGGCAGCCGGAATCAAAATCCTTCCGCTTTCCAGGCGTACCACCCGGTCATTGTTGACCACAAAGAAATCCTCCTGCGGTGTGCACAGCACGCGGTCACTCCATGTCTCGCCGCCATCTTGTGAACGCCTTACATACATCTGCATCATGGTATATGTATGGCGCACCAGATAAAACAGACCAATATCACCATTTTCCATATCGAGCAAAGACAGTGACATAATATTGACTGCGTGTTCCTCCTCGCAGGTCAGAACCGTCCGCTCCTTACCAAAACTTCTTCCGCCGTCTGACGAGATGACTGCACAGATATCAGAGATTCCCCAGTCCTCACAGCCCTCACCTTTAAAACGGCTGTACACAAACAAGATATTGTCATTTTCCAGCTTGATAAATGCCCCCTCGCTATTGCGCGGATTCTTTTTTTCCATTGACGGAATAAACTCCGCCACAACGGTACCAAGTTCTCTTCTTTCCATTTTCTTCTCCTAATTCTATCACTAACCCTTGACGGCGCCCACCATAATGCCCTGCACAAAATATTTCTGCAAGAACGGATATACGATTACAATGGGCAGTACCACCAGAATCGTCGTCGCTGCTTTGATCGTATCTGGATTCGTATCCACCATCGTGCCAATCGCTTCCACCCCTGACGCACCTGTTGCGGTTGAAGTCGAGGCTGTCAGACTGTCAAGCATTCTGCGCAGCAGATATTGCAGCGTGGTCAAGTTTGCCGACCTGCGGCAGTATACCATATTGTCAAACCATGCATTCCACTGTCCAACCATCTGCCACAAAGCCACTGTAGCGATAACCGGCTTGGACAAGGGCATGATAATTGATGCAAAAATCCGCACCTGAGACGCCCCGTCAATCGAGGCTGCCTCCTCCATCCCTTTGTCGATGGAAAAGAAATAATTTCGAATAATAATCGTATTGTAGATCGAAAACCCTGTCGGCAGTACATACACTAAGAAATTGTTCAAAAGTCCTAATCTCTTCATGTTCAGGTATGCAGGTATCATACCCGCGGAGAAGAACATCGGAATCAAAAGGATTGCTGTGATCACTCTCCGAAAAGGCATCTCTGTCCTTGTCAGGGAATACGCTGCCATACAGCACACAATCACATGAATCACAGTACCGACTATCGTTCTCAACACAGATACAGCAAAAGCCGTGATAATCTCATTGTCCTGAAAACAGTATTTATATGCATCTAATGTCCAGACCTTCGGAAACAGATTAATATGCATGTAGGAAATATCCTGCGCTCTGGAGAAGGACCGTACTACAACATCCCAGAATGGCAGAATGATGGTAATGCAGAACGCAATCATAAATATCGTGTTACAAATGTCAAACACACGGCTTCCGACAGACTGTTTCATCTTCATCTTATTCTCTTTCTCACGCGCCATAACCATTTTCTCCTTTCAATAGAATTATATAATTTTATACTCTGGATTTGCCTTGCGCGCAAACCAGTTGGCAATGATCACAAGCGCCAGACTGACTACATTTTGAAACAGACCGATGGCAGTAGAGAAATCATAGCGGCTCTCAACCATACCTTTTCTGTACACATAGGTCGAAATCACGTCCGCTGTCTGGTAGGTCGCATCGTTATACAGGTTGAATACGGGGTCAAAGCCTACGCTGATCAGACTTCCGATATTCAGAATCAGCATCGTGCACATTGTGGGGAACATCGCTGGGAGTGTGATATGTAAAACCCTGTGAAAACGGTTTGCCCCGTCAATCGAAGCCGCCTCGTACATCGAAGTATCTATGCCAGATATGGTCGCCAGATAAATAACAATACTGTATCCCGTTGATTTCCACAGATTTGTAATCAGATAAATTGGCAGGAACATATCTTTCTGTGCCATAAAATATATTGGCTTGTCGAGAACTCCCATTCTGATTAGAATTGCATTTACCACACCGCCTGTAGGAGACAGTAACTGATACACAAAAGTACCTACCACAACCCATGAGAGAAAATGGGGCATATAGGTGATGGTCTGTACCACACTCTTAAACCGGCTGTTCAAAATCTCATTGACCAGAAGTGTGAAGATAATCGTAACCGGAAACGTGGTAAGCAAAGTAAAAATACTGATTTTCAACGTATTTCCAAGTACTCTGTAAAAATTCGGGTCTGTGAACAACGCCTGAAAATGTTTCAAGCCTACCCAGTCACTGCCTTCGATTCCTCGTGCCATTCTGTAATCCTTAAATGCTATCATAAGGCCCTCCATAGGCATATAGCAAAACAGAATCACAAGGATAATTGCCGGAAGCAGGAATATGTAAAAAGGCAGATGTTTTTTCAGCTCTTTTTTCAAATTCCCTGTTCCTGATGTCATTGTTTTACCCATCGTATCCTTCCTTTCTTTTAATAATATTTTTATGATAAGATAATCTATCCGTATTTCAATGCGTTCAGGCGTCGTTTCCCGGATTCTGCATGCTCACTGCGCCTTGTTTCAATTGATAGTTTTATTTTATTAAAATTCTGTAAATTCGTCCATGAACTGTATTGGACAAATTATGCACAAAATGATACCCTTAAAAATAATCCCCACAATTTGAGGGATATGTGGTATACTATACAAAATAAAATATGAATTGTGAAGATGATCATAATAAAGATGAAGAAAGGATGATTTCAACATGGTTTTTGAATTTACACAAGACTGTATCACAGGCATCGACACGATAGATGACGAGCACCGCAATCTCTTTGCCCTGCTCTCAAAAGCATATAATCTTGCCTCTACAGAATACCACAGTGACTATTATCAAGAGGTTAAAAATATTCTCGCGGAGCTGGAGGAATATGCGGATACACACTTTACCCACGAGGAGGAATACATGACACAAATCCGCGACCCAGAGATAATCCGCCAGCGCGCGCAGCATACCTTTTTCCGCGACAAGATACGGGAGTACGAATTTGTGAATATCGACCATGAGGAGGAACAGCAGCGGGTACTCACAGAGCTGGTGCGATTTCTTGCCAAGTGGCTGTACCGCCATATTTTAAGCAGCGACATTTTGATCGGCAAGCTGCCGCCGCTCGAAGAGTGGATGATCCGCGAAAATCCCTGCGAGTTTACAGAGGATTACCTGACCGGCATAGCGCTTGTTGACGCAGAGCACAAGGAGTTGTTCCACATTGTTGACAAGGCAGACAAGCTCGTGAAATCTTTCGACGAGCTGTCGGGATACGACAATATCATCGAAATCCTAAACGAATTAAAAGAATACACAAAAGAGCACTTTTCCGACGAGGAGGAGTACATGGAAGGCATTCAGTACGAAGGGCTGAGTGCGCAGAAACGTGCCCATGAGGCATTTATCGACAAACTTGAAAACATTGACCTAGACCAGATTGACGCCAATCCGCAAGAATACTTACAAGAGCTTCTGGAATTTCTGCTTGGCTGGCTGATTAACCATATCTTGTATACCGACAAGAAAATACCGCTGCACTAAAAATTGACTTACATATCCAAAATGAGCGTTGCCCGCTGTCACAGATGTCTGTGGCAGCGGGCAGCAATCTATATCGTACTATTTGATCTCATTCGCCATCGTATAAAAATGATAATAAATCCCTTCCAGCGCCATCAATTTCTCGTGATTTCCCTCCTCGACAATCCCCTCCTCAGTCAGTACCAATATTCTGTCAGAATTGCGGATACTCGAAAGCCTGTGTGCGATCGTGAGCGTCGTGCGCCCCTTTGCCAACTCATTTAAGGACTTTGCAACCGCATACTCACTCTCATTGTCCAGCGCCGAGGTCGCCTCATCAAGTATCAAAATCGGCGGATTCTTCAAAAACACCCGCGCAATGCTGATGCGCTGCTTCTGCCCGCCAGAAAGCTTCACGCCGCGTTCACCGACATACGTGTCATATTTATCCTTGAGATTCTGGATAAACTCATCTGCCCCTGCACGCTTCGCCGCCTCCATGACCTCCTCGCGCGCAGCCCCCGGTCTGCCGTATGCGATATTATCATACACTGTCCCTGAGAAAAGATACACCTCCTGCTGAACGACACCAATACTCTGCCGCAAGCTCTTTAGCGTCAGCTTTTTAATGTTTTTCCCGTCCAGTGTAATCTCCCCGCAGGACACATCATAAAAGCGCGGAATCAGATTGCACAGCGTCGTCTTTCCGCCGCCAGACGGACCTACGATCGCCAGCTTCTCGCCCGCATGAATCTGTAAATTGAGGTTTGCAAAAACCTTGTTATGGTCATCAGGGTACTCAAAGCTCACATTGCGAAATACAATCTCACCTTTCGGCTGGACCAACTCCTGCGCGTCCGGCTCATCAAAAATCTCTATATCAGCATCCATAATCTGCAAGAACCGCTCAATGCCAGTGATTCCGCGCTGAAACTGCTCTGCAAACTCAATAATCCTGCGGATTGTCGCAATCAGCGTAGACACATACATGACATACGCCACCATATCCCCCGGCAGAATCCTGCCTTCCATCAGGAAAAATCCGCCCCCGACAATAATTGTCAGATACATCAATCCATCAAACACTCTGGTGGAAGTGCTAAATATCCCCATCAACATATAGGAATGCTGTTTTACCTTCAAAAAATCCTGATTGCCCTGCTCGAATTTCTCCGACTCAAGCGCCTCATTGGTAAATGCCTTGACAACCTTCTGCCCTAATAAACTGTCCTCCAGCTTCGCATTCAGCTCACCAATCTGGTGACGCTGCGCGCTGAACGTCCTGCGCATCTTTTTGTTAATGATGCGGCACACGATCGTCATCACCGGCACAAATACAAAAATCATCAGCGTGAGCGGCAGATGAATCTGCGCGAGTATGACAAAGGAAATCACAATTTTAATCCCCGCAATAAAAAACTCCTCCGGGCAGTGGTGTGAAAATTCTGTCACCTCAAACAAATCATTGGTAATGCGCCCCATAATCTGACCAACCTTGGTATTATTAAAATATGTATTGGACAACAATTGCAAGTGTGCGTAGGCATCACGGCGCATATCCGTCTCAATCCGCGCACCCATCACATGCCCCATATCCGCCATATAATAATTTGCCAGCGCATCAATAATTCTCAGCACAAAATACAGCAAGGCAAGCCCAAGAACCATGCGCGTTGTCAAGAGCGCCACATCTTCAAGCGCTGTGTTCGTAATCTGCCGAATGATCAGCGGCAGCACGATCTCACACATTGTCGTCAGCGCCGCGCAGCACAAATCTGCGCATAACGTCCTGCGGTACGGCTGAAAATACGGCAGAAACCGCCTGACCAACATCCCCGTTGAATACTCTTTATCGTCCATTTTATTATTTTGCTGCATTGCTTGTCCTCCAATTTTTCCCAAAAAGAATCCCCGCTAATGATAGCGAAGCCCCAAGCCCCGTATAAAAGACTGCAATAAACCGTTCTGGCGCAACACCTGATACACGCAGATAGATTCCTCCTGTCATCATGACTGCCATGATATATTCAATCCCGCGACCAACCACATCAGACATGCGATCAACAGGAGCGTCCAAACCTTCATCAGTCATCGAACTAATATTCTCTGATTGTATCACATTCTACATCAGTATAAGTGATCTTTTCAACATGTACAAATTCTTTGTATTTTTCATACTCCTCAAAGAAATCATGATCTTCTGCATCAAAAACGAACCAGTCTACCGAATCAGGTCCGGGAATGGTAAATTTTGCCCGGGCACAGCCCTGTACTCTCCAGATAAATTCGGAATCCAGAAACGTCTGCAAAATAAATTCCATTTCGTATTCAATATGAATCTTATTTCCTGATACGAAATAATTGTCTATAAAACAATTATCGCTCTCCAGAATCTCACATCGCGTAGTTTTGGCAATCAGTTCCTGCTTATCCATAAGATAATGGATATCTTTTAACATTTTCGGCAGCTCCGAAACTTCTTCGATTTTATCGCCAACATATTCCCAAAAAAATTCTTCCAACGTATCATTTAATAACTGTTCCAAATCCATAAACGTTCCTCCTTGTTAATTCCTGAGAGATTCTGCAAAATCCCAGCACCAGAATACATGTTCGTCATGTAAAAGTGTATTTCTTTTCTGCAATCAACAGATACTGTAACAGCGGGTGGAGCTGTTCTCCTTCGATCAGACTGACTTCCAGCAGATAATCAGAGGTGTACTCGACTCGTTTGAGATAAAACGTGTACACTTTCTGGTCAAATTCTTCGAACCATAGCTGAACAGGCATTGTGTCAAACATTTCATCGGAGTCCACGACAGTACCTGAATGAAAGGGATAATTATACTTATATGCATTGTCTGAATCAATGAAACATGGAAAACGTACCATTGTTTCGTGCAGATACGAATCATACTCCTTGTAGAAATCAGCGAGCAAACAGAGCGTTGTACCTTGGCTGCTTGGATACCAGATTGTTTTACGGACACATTCTGCATTGCCGTCATTGTCAAAGTCCACGATATGACAAAACTGTTCGTCGAAGCTGTCGAGAGAGAATGCATCAAGCGGGAAGGTGATATCTGATTCTTGGTAAGGTATTTCTGCATTGCCGTCAATCAGTTCAAAATCGTCGTCGGAAACTGTTTTTTCCTCCACCTCTCTTTTTCTTGTCTCGATATAATCCATCAGTGTTTGCTCTAGGCGGGCATCAATATCTTTATTGCGATAAGTTTCAATCCAGCGCATTCGGTTCTCCTTGTTTTCCAAGTTAAGACGATACAACTGTATTGTGCTGTCTGTATCTGCGGTCAGAATGTATAATCCATCTGTTTCACCGGTATTAAAATTGTACTGATGGGCAACAAAATAGAATGCGCCGTCATAGTCCAGCAGTTTTGCATATCCGCGCAGCATCGGAAAGCTGTGCAATAGTTCTGCTGTCTGGTCCTCCTGCACCCGCCAGATATCTATCTGCGCAAATCCTGCGGTGCCGCCGGAATCATAGAACAGCGCCAGCTCTTCACTGTCATTTTGATCAAAGTCCACCAGATATGCAGACAAAATATTTTCTTCCCAGCCGTAATAATAGGAGAACTCCTCTCCAAGATATGACCGTACCTGTTCTGGCGTCACCTGATGCGTCTGGTCCTCATAGGCAGAAAGCGCTTCCATATTCCATGCATGATTATAACGCTGTGTGCCAGCCAACACGTCCTTAAAAAGGTTCAGAAGCCCCTCTGGCAGTATGGTTGTCCTGAGTGCAAAATCAATTGAACGTTCTTCCTGAAAGGCGATCAGCTGCTCGCGGCGCAGTGCCTGAAATACTTCGCCTTCCCCTGTTGACAGGTTTAAAATGCGACTATGAAAAATATCCTGCCCGTTTGCCTGCTCTATCGTGTCCGCCAGCTTGGTCGTCATGGTCAAGTTCCGCGTTTCGAGGTGGGAGCAGGTGGATTCTTTGTCATTGGTGGTCACGAGATCGCTGTGTATGACAAATTCTTCGCTGTCGTTCTTCCGCAGAAGGCGGAATGTTACAATATCTTCTCCAATTTGTTCAAACCACAATTGCTGTAGTGTGCTCTCCTGCGGGTCTGTATTTTGAAAAACATGCACAAGATCATATTCTGTCACGATCTGTTCCGACGCATCGTCCGTCTGATAACCTGTTGCGGTAATCCGTTTGTCGGTGCCAATTGCGCGGTAAATGATTTCTTTTTTTCCATCGTTGTTATAATCTATCTTTCCGTATCCGCAGTCATAAGCACTGATATTACCCAGAGGATTTACCAGATCCCAGTCTTGTGCATTCCATTCCAGCGCTTCGCGCCCCTCAAAAAGTTCCGTTGTCTCTTTATGTGCAATTCTCATCAGTGTAAACTGCTTTTCATCTAAATAATTCGCTAACTCTGTATAATGGGCGTATTCTGCATTGTATTCTGTTACCGTAGCCTGAATGCCAGTGTATATCAAAACCGGTTCTTCTAAAGAGGTTTCCCCGCCGTTTTCTTCTGCTGTCTCTGCCGTTTCAGCCGAAGATTGCAAAGAATGCTCTTCCCAGAGCTGCGCTGCCGAATCCAAAAAGTGTTCCGGCTGTGTATCTTGCTGTGGAACTGACGATTGACAGGCAGCTAGTGAGAAGATCAGTGCCAGCCCTGTCATAAATTTTACTTTCCCGATCATCGATCGATACATGAGCCACAGCTTTCTTAGTGCCCTGTCAAACCACTGCCCCCGCAATCGCTTTGTTTCTGATGGCAATGCCTTCTGTGTTAAACTATTGTTGTGTCTGCTTATATGTCTCCCCTCCATTATTGCTAGCTGCGCTCTTCTTTCAAAAAGCGTTTTTATGCTATCATTATACATTTACAAATTGTAACCGTCAACTTAATTGCGGTTTGTCAGACTCAATCATCTGAAATATGAGATTTATCGCATCATTTTCCAGCCATTCTACAATCTCATTCCATGTATCCATTCCTGCGAGGACTGCTGTGGCAGCATTGTTGACACAAACAACATTCCATGCATTTCTTGACTGACTGTCACACATACAGTATAATGAATCAGAACATTGATTTAGTAAGAGAAGGTTTGAGGCACGAATGAATAAAATCCTATGCTCTACCGGCGCATTGCTGGTATATGGCGGAGACTATCATCTATTAGAACCCCTCTCAGCACAATTGCTGTATGAAGGCTATGAATTTATGATGGATACACCCTACTATGAAGAATTAGAATCCTTGGTTTGTTTCCTGCGCAGCCTAAATCTGTACATACCCGTTGTACACTGTGAAAAAAGCATTGGGGAAGCCCTCAGCCAGACGGATATGGCAGTGCTGCATCACGCCTATGCGCAATTTGAGCAAAACTGTTATCTCGCAAAAAGTATTGGCGCTGAAAAAATGGTACTTCATCTGTGGGACGGACGAACTTCCGACACGGCTTTTCACAACAATCTTCATCATTATGCCGCACTCAATCAAATCGCACATAACTATGACATTGACTTATGTGTGGAAAATGTGGTATGCACCACAGACCACCCGATCAAACACTTTTGTGCGCTGAGACAGCATTACCCTAAGATTCACTTTGTCTTTGATACCAAGATGGCTGCCTTTCATCAGCAGCTAGAACTGTTATATGAAAAGGAATATGAATGGCTCTGGAAACATGAGCACATCCGTCATTACCATCTCAACGATTATGCGGGAGGATACATGGATTGGGAACACCTGCAATCTCTTGCAATCGGCAAAGGAACGATTGACTTTGACGTGTTCTTTGCTTTTATGAGAAAGATTGCGTATCACGGCACCTATACTGTGGAGGCAACCGCCGTCAAACCTGATGGAAACGTCGATATTTCCATGCTGAATGAACAATATCGACGCATACAACGCCATATAAACCAGTGTGAGAAGTACTAAGGCGTTTTTGTTTTCTATTTGAGCCGCCAAGGGCGGCAGGAAGGATTATTATGAAAATACAAATCAGAACCGCGTCAATCCATGACTTTCCGGCTGTCGATGCCATCATGCGGCAGGTCCAGCAGCTACATATTGACTGGCGGCCAGACATCTACAGGCAAAGCGCGACAGTCCTGCCCATGGAAGTCTATGAACAGGCAGTGCGCGACCAGACTTTTTTTGTCGCAGAATATGAGGGACGCGTGGCAGGTATTTTGTTGATTATGTACCGCCATGTCGAAAGTGCCACGCAGGTCACAAGAGATGTGATCTATGTCGATTCCATGGCAGTGGATCAGCCTTACCGTCAGAAAGGAATCGGACATGCCTTTTTTGACTTTCTAAAAGAACTCAAGGCACAAAAGGGATTAGATGGAATCGAGCTACAGGTGAACGCCAGAAATGAAGCTGCCTACAAAATGTATACAAATTATGGCTTCACGAATAAATCCATCAATATGGAACTGTTATGAAAATAGAAACGCAATCAATTCCTCCATGCTGACCGGCGACATGTCATTGGCGTCCACACCTACATCATACCGCAAGATCGAGCTTTTTTTGTTGTCGATATTGTACTCCTTGTGATTGTGCTGATGCCCATGCAGCATGACTGCCCCTTTTCCAAATCCATGCCATTCTAAAATTGGATAGTGAAACAATACAAACTGTGTATTTTGACAGGTTAACTCCATATAATCCTGAACAGAGGCAAACAAAGACCTGTCAAAGCCTCCGCTGTCCACAAAACCATCATGATTTCCACGAATAAGATGCTTCTTTCCCTTCAGAGAATATAATATTGCAGAGGCCGCCTCCGCGCCTTTTAATGTAAAATCACCTAAAATATAGACCTCATCATCATAAGAAATTTTATCATTCCACCTTTTGATCAGACTCTTGTTCATCTCGTCCACTGTATGATATGGGCGCTTTGTGTGCTTTATTATCTTCTCATGATAAAAGTGTAAATCGGCTGTAAAGTATATCATTTGCAGCACTCCCCAGTCATTTTTTTGACCTCATCATAACATAATTCGAATCGCACTTCAAGAAATGCGATATCCTTATCACGGTAAACGCAAGCTTTATGGATAAATTGTAAACTGCACATGTTGATGCAAATATGTTAAATTATTTTCTTCTAACACGCTTGCATTTGACAGGGTGTTAGTACTGTTTACCTGTTTTAGTTTTGTATAAGTTTTATAAAAAACACAGCTCATATTTATTGAAAATGGAGACATGCGTTTACCGTGATATCCTTATTTATTTGCTCCTTTTTTACTCAAAATATCAAACTTCCGCTTCGCCTCTCTGCTATAATAAACTTACGATATCGTAAAACTGCTGCCAGACGCAGTAATTCGTACACGCGCCGCAGCAAAAGGAGGGTAGATGATGCAGCATATAGAACTTTTAGTGACAGTGCTTGAATATATTGAAATGCATCTGTGTGATGACATCAAAACAGATACGATTGCAAGCGCCTGTTTCTGCTCAAAGTCTGCTCTCGAGAAACTATTTCGCAGTGTATATCATATTTCCGTCCATGGATACATTGTCCGCAGGAGAATGATGCTGGCGGCAAAGAAGCTGTCTATGCAGCCGCAGCGCTCGATTCTGGACATTGCGATTGAATACGGATACAGTACACACGAATCCTTTGCACGTGCATTTGAACAAGTATGGAACTGTAAACCTTCAGCGTTTCGCAACACAAAATTCACAGAATTATTTCCGAGGTTCATTGTACCTCCCACGAAAGGAGACTATTATATGATGAAACGATACCATATTGATCTTGGCGAATTATATGATTTATTTCAGGAGAGAACAGACTGCTTCTTTGTTCTTTGTGACATTAAAGATATGATAACCATCAATGATATTGCCAGAAAAGCAGGTGATTTGGCGATATTAGAACAGATGCGCCGCATGACAGCGGCATCTGGAAAGGAAGATCTTGTGTTCCGCATCGGCGGTGACGAGTTCTGTATTCTGACAGACAGCAGCGACCCCGCCTACGCAGAACAGATTGCGGCGTCCATCCGAAACAAGAATGGCGATACCTTTTCTTATGAAAAGCAGGAGATTCCTCTCAATCTGCATGTGACTACGGTGCGTCTAAAGGATTGTAACCGATGCGAGGAAGTATTCTCTGGACTGCACAATGCCATCAGAGAAGGAAAAGCATAAAATTCCTGTCATAACGCGGCGGCTTGCCACAGCCGCCGCGCCACCAAAGTACAATGACATTCAGCGCACGAGCTGCATCATCAGCTCACTTCCTGTCATCATTTTATCTTTTGTAATAATAAGCAACCTGTATTTCAGAAAAGGATTGAGCTGCTGCTTTGCCGCCTCACGGTCACAGATCCCAAACTTCTGCGCTTCCAGATTGGCGTAAGTACAGTTCATCAAAACAAGAATACAGCGGCATCTGGCGTGATATAGCTTTAGATATGCACAGAGATCTTCGAAATGCTGCGACTTATCCACAATGGACTCTGGATTATCCACCACATCACTGCACATTATATTATTTTTACTGTCCTGTGTCACTTCCTCAAACGCGCGTCCCATCAAAATAAATGACATTGGTGTCACTTTTGAGGTGATTTTATCGGTGTGCCAGTACACCATATTACTGCGCATATTTTGAAACATTTTGTCATGCGCCTTGAGCGATGCCACGGCATCTTTGAGTGAACTGCAAATTTCATTCATATCACCTGACATTGGTGTCACAAATGCAATCTCCGGCTGATGCCCATTTGCAGGCGCATTGGAGGGCGCATGAAAGATTTTGTCCACCCGTTTATTTAACTCAAGCCTCTGTAGTGGTGTCAGTGCCATTTCTATTTCTCCTAGTATAAATTTTCATTTGAACCTCACTGTCATTATACCCTAGTTCTTGCTTTTTAACAAGATATTATACGGATTTGATACCCGGTCGTACTCCGGCAGAGATAGCAGGGCGGCGGCACTTTTTACTGCCGCCTCTTGCTTACCAACCAGCAAAGACGGACAGGACTGGATTTGCTATTTATCAACTCTTCGCAACAGAATATTGCACGTAACAACAGCTAAGACAAATATCAAAAGGAATGGTAAAAAGTTTTCAGACTTGAAAACACTCTCTGTCATCAGTTTATATCCCCATGAAGCCGGAAATAGTTTTCCTATTGTTCCAAACGCATTTGGAAGTAGTTCCATAGGGAACATAATTCCAGAAAGCATGGTAGAAGGTATAAAAATAATAATAGAAAACATAGAAGTTTTTGCCTGGTCTTTTACTGCCAGACCAATGATGCTGGCTATACTAAGAGATACCGCAATAAAAACAGCAAGGCTGATAAAGTACCTCCCCGGATTTTCTGGTACTTCAGCATGAAAAACAAGCGGTGCGGCAATATATAAAATAATGCTCATAAGGAATAAATGAATATATGCTGAAATATTGGTTAAAGCAAGGCCTAAGATTAATGGAACACCATTCGCTTTGTAAACCTTTTTAATATCGCTGCTGTAAATTTCAACAAGAGAGGGCGGCAGACCAATCAACGCCCCCATTGTCACACCAAATACAGTCATGGACTGAATAAGCGTATATCTCGCTTCCGGCATGACTGATGTAAATATACCGCCCATAATTACAAAGAACAAAAGAGGTACGATATAGCAGGTTATAAGTAATGTCTTACTCCTTATGTCTAACTTCCATTGTAAAGAAACTCCGTATAAAAAAGCTCCCATTGTTACTCCCCCCTTGCAATTTTGATAAAGTGCTGTTCTAATGAACCCCGGTCTATCTTAATATCTGTGATGGTTTCTCCTTTTTCCTTATACTGCACGAGCAGAGAAAGCAGAAAATTCCCGATATTTTCCGATTCATATTTTTCAGCTCCATTATCAGTTTGGATTGTGATATTATAATGCTTCCCGATTGTTTCGACCAGTTGTTCAACAGTCCCGATAAAGGCAATTTTGCCGCCGGAAAGAATAGCAATTCGGTCACACAAATTTTCAACCTCTGCCATATCATGGCTTGATAATATGATTGTCTTTCCGATTGATTTTAACTGGCGGATTTGTTCATGTAAAGATATTTGTCCCTCAACGTCAAGTCCTGCTGTTGGTTCATCAAGAAACAAAATATCGGGATTTCGTGTTAAAGCAAGCGCCAGATGAAGCCGCCGCTTTTGCCCGGTCGATAATTGATAATACGGCTTTTTTGCAAGTTCATGAATACCAAGAGCGTCAAGCATTGTTTTATCAAGGGGCGTATTATTCCATTTCGCAAACAGTTTTACAGCTTCCAGTACTTTAATGTATTTCGGCAAAGAAGCCGACTGTAATTGAATGCCCATGATTCCATTTATGGTAATGTTTCCGCTGTCATATTTTCTTAAACCCTCGATACATTCAAGGGATGTGGTCTTACCTGCACCATTTATGCCGAGCAGCGCAAAAATTTCTCCTTGCTGTACGCAAAAATTTAAGCCTTTCAGTACAGCGTGAGTTCCATAACTTTTTGTTAAGTTACTGATTTTTATAGCCTCATTCATTCTGTTTCCTCCTAGTTTCCCTCCTGAAATGGGTCAACGCCTAAACGGGAAAAATAGACACCTAATGCTTGTTCAACATATCCGTTAGCAATATCTTGAACCTCTTTCCATTTGTGGTCTGTATTTTGAAACTGCCCTAATTCAATAAGTCCGGGAAGCATATCCATATCTCCGCCAGTGAAATCCGTTATCATATTCCAATAGGCTTTTGCAAAGTTCTGCCCCTCATCACTATCCACAGGAACACCTGCATTTTGAAGTCTTATTGCTTCGCTTTGAAGCTGCATAAAAGTGTTCATAAATGCCATTCCGCTATCTTTATCAAAATGGCTGCGGATCTGGTCAAGGATCTGGTCATCAAAATGTTTAATCAGCCAATAGAAATCATTTTTCATCTGCAAATTCACAATAATATCAGCATATTTTTTGAAATCAACTGACTGCATTTGAAGGACTTCCTCCCGCAGCATTTCCAATTCCCGGAGCAATTCGGACAGGCTTTCTATTTTTTGTCTGACAGCGGCTGCCTGCTCCATGAGGACATCAGCAATTTCAGCCGGTGTATCAAGCGGAATAAGCCGATTCTTTATATCGTCCAAAGAGAAGCCTAGATGTTTGAGAGACAAAATCTGATGCAGCTTTACGATGTCTTTATCTGTATATAACCTGCGCCCTCCTTCACTCATGGCAGATGGGGAAAGCAAACCCTCTCTGTCGTAATGTTGCAATGCCCGTACAGTAACATCCATTTTTCTTGCAATTTCACCAACAGTCATATAACCTTGTGGTATCGCTTTATGTTTATCCATGTCACACCTCCTCGTATAGTATATCTCATTACGCTACGTCACAAGCAAGCACTTTTGCGAAAATTCTTCCCCCGGCGCTTTCGGTGCATACTCTGTTTTCCCCTGTCTGGTGCTTAGGAACTGTAGAAAAATAACTGACGCATCTTGACTTGGCTATTTCTCCGATTATGCATGCCAAAAAGCCGCGCCGCAGCCCACTATGGAAACAAAAAAGCACCTGCATCTCCACGTAGGAAAGCAAATGCTTCAGATAAATGTTTGCAACACCATTTTCATAAAAATTTAATATAAACAATCTGCGTTCTTCAAAAGCATTTTCTGAGAAAAAATCGACATATGTATTTCTGATGTCCTTGCTCTCACGATAAATGCGGAAAGCCTCAAACAAAGGATTGGATTTCAGATACATAAACTCGAGATCGTACCAATCCTTTTTGATTGTCTGCCAGAACAGTTATAGATTCAATGTTTTTCCTTTCCGCTTTTTACATCTCTATTCTTCCTTATAAACATACGGAATTTGATTCCGCTTACAATATTTCTCCGCATAGCTTTTTGGCGCCACCACTGCCGTTACATCTTCAGTTTTATGAAAAATCGTCTGCGGCGCCTGCCCTGAACGCGTATAATTTTTAATTTTCTTGATGGAGGAAGGAAGTTCTATCCATTTTAGCAAAGGACAATCCGAGAACGCAAGCGGCCCGATCTCAGTAACACCTTCTAGTATTGTTACTTTTTCTAATCCGCAGTTTTGAAATGCCTCTCTGCGAATAATCTCAACAGTTTTGGGAATGGTTACACTGCGGAGCGATTGACAGTTCGAAAATGCATACTCCTCAATCTTCGTAATTCCCTCAGGCAGTTCAATGGAAGTTAAGCTCGTACATCTCAAAAACGTACTCGCACCAATCGCAGTCACACCATGAGGAATATTGACTGTCTCTAATCGTGGACAGCTATCAAATGCACCTTCACCAATTACTTGAATCGTTTCAGGCAGCGTAATCTGTGTGATATTTGCACGCACATCAATCTGTTCATCTTTCAGTCTTTTAGCATACACCGAAAATGCTTTGTTACCAATTTCAGTCACAATGCTGCTGCCGATTTTCTCAGGCACCTCGACCTTTGTATTGCTGCCTTTATAGCGCGTAATCACAAGCGTGCCGTCCTTGCGCTTCTCATACCCCCAGATTTTTTTCATTTCAGTGACAGAGTTGGGATTTGCGTTCAGCTCGCGCATCATCTTCTGTTCTGCCTTTTTGCGTTCTGCGGCAAAGTCTGCCGTGCGGTTTTTAAAGTCCAACAGCCACGCAGAGCATTCTGTTCTGCCGCACTCAGAAGCATACCTGATCATTTCATCGCGCTTTCTTGGCATGTCAAGCCAGCCAGCTTTTGCGCAGATCTCAAGGCATGCCACACTATTTTGGTCAATTACGCCTTTCATATGTTTTGACTTATTCATCTTCTTTTGATTGAAGTGATCAAGAATAAACTGAAAAAATTCGGGCTTATACAACCGATACTGCTTACCATACTCATTATAATTTCCCCAATAAATCGAGTTGGTATAGTGAAGCCGCTTTCCATCTAATTCCTTCGTGATCGTGTCAACAATCTCCATATATTCCTTATCGCCCAGTTTGTCCAGCATATTGCAAAACTCAAACCATTCATAATCCCTGCCATTTTCCGTGATATTTATGATACGCTTCTCTGAAAATGTTACACCATACTCCTTTAACACCTTAATGATTTGTGTGCTGTTACTCATAATTGCATAGAAAAGCAATTCTCCTGCATCAAGACAAACCTCCTCGCGGTGTTCATACAGATACTTAACGATTTCGGCGCGCTGTTGCATAGGCAGTACCTTGATATTATTCCCTCTGGCTGTGATAACGTTTTTAAAACACTCATCGACTTTCTTGATAAAAGTTGCATGAAGAAGTGTGCCGTTCATCTCCAAAGGGGAGAGCCAGTAGTATACAGAATAGTAACCGCTATCTAAGTAAGGTGTGTATGTAAAGTTTGCCCCATTCTCAACAAGCGCCTTGACATGCGCCAATCCGCAGAAACGGCAGGCAAGTCCCAGCGCCCGTGCAGAACACTCTACCTCTCCAAGCTGCTGGTACACGATCACAACCTCCTCTGGAGCTTTGGTGAGAACTGTGTTTTCCAAAACCATCCTTTTGCTGTACTGTGAAGCATTTTGGTAATCCATAATCCATGTTCCTCCTTCAGTATTCGTTCTATCCTTTTTAATTTTTCTTTCTTTTTATAAAAATATTGCCAGTTCATAAAGTTTTATATATAAATTATTTTGTATGCAAACCACATACGCTACAACTGCTTAGCAGTTCTATAGGCTGGAATTAATACATCTCATCTATATTAAAATTTGAATAATTCCAATATTCAAGCAGTTTTTCATCAATCTTCGCTATTTTTTCTTTTCCCTTTAAATCTCTGTAAAATGCTAATTTTTCAATTTCTTCTTTATCCGTTCTATACTTGTTTATATACTCCATATAGTCAATAGGCAGACTAATTCCATATAATGCTCCATATTCATCATGCCATTCTGGATGAAAATAGCCGGGCGCCATATGATAGTACATCAATCCAATATAGGAAAAATCTATATTTTTTAATCCCAATTCTTCCTTACATTCACGTTTTATGCAGTCGATGAGTGTCTCATTTTTCTCTCTGCATCCTCCAAATATTTCCCAATCTTGTCTATACTTGTTCCAGCCAAGTAAATAGTCAGAGCCAACTTTTACAACTGCAAGACAGTGATTGATTGGTTGATACTTTGTATCTGCTTCTTCTTCTTCAACACAAATGATTTCCAAGAGTTCATTTCCCCTATCGTCCTTTACAATCAATGTATTGTCCTCCATCAAATTCCCCGCTCACCCTTGAAAACACTTCGTTGATCACAGGTGAGCTTTTTCCTTCAAGTTTTCCATGTGTTATATTTTGCCACAGGGCTATATGCCCCGGTAAACAAAGCTTCGCATCGTGCGAAAATAAGAAAAACATAATCACATAAAATAGTATAACACAAAACATACAGGAATTGGTATACTGATTGAAATGCTTATTTTACTCTTTCTTTTGTGTTAAGAAAATTCCAATGACTGCACCAATAAATAGAATCGGTGCTACTCTGACAAACAGCCATTCCAATGAATGAAATGCCACGCCAAGAACAGCAGTTTCTGGGTCACGATAATCCCATCCCAAGTAAGGAAAAACGTAAAACGTATAAAGAGTTACAGTATACTTTTGAAACGAGGATTGAGGAGCATACAAAGGAATTTCTTTCTCTAAAGGACAAAATCGCGTCAGATGAAAAAACGGCACTTAAAAGGGAACGTGAAACGCTGCATCCTGACACAATCACACAGGCAAGGGAGCATCTCCAGTCTGCATATATAATAAATTTGATTATAATCAATTTAAGACAGGATAAGTCGAATAATGAACTGTGATGAGGAGTATCAGGCGGCAAAATTGCATGAAAGGGTAGCACACGATAAACTTATGGAAATCCTGACTGACCAGCAAAAAGAACTGCTTGAAGATTTTACAACGGCGGCAAATGAAACAGATGCCAATGCCGAGCGGATAATTTACCAGCAAGGCATGAAAGATTTGTATGTACTTATTATGGCATTAGCATAGCATAAAAGGGCGAATAACTGCCCTTTTTGTATATTGTCACTTTGTAACTTTTTTCATTGCCTGTTATACAAGCTGTTCCGTTCTTTCAAAACACATGGTTAAATTTTGAAAAATTCATAAAATAAGTTGTAATTAATCAGAAATAGTGTATACTAAATATAGTAGGTGATGCACAGCCTTATAAGTGAGCAAGTTATGAGTGGGTGATGCACAGCCCTTAAGTGAGCGAGTTAACAGATGGCAGGGACTGCTTAAGTCTCTGCCTTTTCTGTAGATAGACAAAGGAGTATTATGAAAAACAATATTAAAATATATGGCGTAAAAGATGCATACATAAAATACCTGAGTCCATATCAGGAACATTTATTTTTGCATGAAGGCGGATCGTTTGGACGAAAATATATAGGAACTGTTTTGGAAATCAACGGATTTTATTATTTTGCACCATTATCTTCGTTTAAGTCAAAACACAAGAAAATGAAAGAAAGTGTAGATTTTATCAAGATAAAAAACTATGCGGTTATCAACATAAACAATATGATTCCGGTTCCCAAAGAACAATTGATTGAATTAGATATCAATACTGAAAAAGATCCTCACTATAAATTTCTTTTGCAGGCTGAAAGCCGCGAAATAAACAGGCAAAAAGATCGGATAAGGAAAAATGCAGAGATTGTCTACAATCATAAAAAGCGGAATAAAGACTCCACACCATTAGCAAAAAGAACAAATGACTTTGGGTTATTGGAAAAGAAGTGCAGGGAATATTAAAGCACATTTCCTAAATATAGAAGTACATAGAGGAATTTCAAAACTACTTGTTTTATAGACGGAAAAACAGTTTAATAGTTACAAATGAGGTTGTCGGGAAATAGATAGTTCATATTAACCGACAGCCCCTTTCATGTTTTTTAGTAATATGTCTTAAGAAATTCAATGTCTGTAAACTTATTAGAAAACTATTTATTCAAGCAGTTTTTGTGTAGGTTCAATCCATTGACTAAGAATATTGAATTCAAGATTCTGCATTTCTTTGATTTTTAATGATGTTTTATAAATATCAGTATTAAGCCACACGACTGACGAATCATTTGGCTTAAAGTTGTTATTTGCATTTTGCAAAAGAATATTTGTAGTTTTTTTATCTAATAATTTTTTATAGTTTTCATAAAATTCTGGACAGTTAGTTTGTAATAAATGAGGTACGCTTGGAAAAACTTTTTTATTGACAATATCCGAAGCCCAATATCCAGTAATAGTGGAATCAAAGGGATTGACATATATGTGGTTATTATAGTCAATATCTATGATAGCACCATGGATTTTACCATATCCGCCAATTCTTCTTACTTCATTTGCAATCTCTTTTTGTATAGCAGCATATTGAGATAAAGGTTGGTTTATGTATGCAATAACCCTGTCCATATTATCATAGTAATAGTTTATATTTGTAAAGTTTAACCTCTTTATATTGCCTCCATACAAAATATAAAGTTTTCCATTATCAGACAAAATAAAGCAGTAAAAACCATTCTTCTTAAGCATATATAAGACATCATATTTTCTGGTAAATCTTGTAGATTTGTCTGTCTTCCCTTTATAAAATAATATATAATCCCCTCTTGAAATTTCATAGATACCATCACCATACTCTGAAAACAAATCATAATCATTCTTTATGCAGAAAAATTTGAGGTGCGGCTGCTTATTCTTATACCCTATTTGATTGTCTGCATAAATTCTTTGCTCGCCATCATCGTGAAAACTATTTTTATGCGTATGGCCGCTGACATAAACAAATCCCGGCTGCGGTGTAAAGCTTCTGCACCAATCAGTTGGAGGTGTATGGGTAAGCACAATGACACATCTGTCAGAAAGGACATCACAAACAGTATTATATAACTGCTCAAACATTTTTGTTTCAGCAATTTCCTGTTTTCTATTGATAACTGCTTTATAAATACCATTGTCTGCATTAAATTCCTTATTGTATCCTGAAAAAGCAAGTCCTCCAAACATGACAATTCTAGCTGTTTTAAGGCGTTCTTTTAAAACTTTTTTATCAACAGATAATAGTTCATTGGTAGTTATTTCGTTGGTCAAGAAACCAAAGGAATTATCATTACTGTAAATAATATTATTATGCAGTAAATACATTCCTTGTTCCCTAAGTTCTTTTCTGTATTCCTCAATAATTTCATTAAAAGAATAATTAGGAAGTCCCCATAAGTCATGATTGCCAAGCACAAATACTGTCTGAAGGTTTAAGCCCCATTGGTAAATAGAAAATTTCAGCAATCGAACAAATATTTTAAAAATATCAAAATTAGATGAGGTATCACCACCAATTAATAAAATATTCATTTTTCCAAAAGTTGATTTTTCAGACCCTTTAATATCAGACAATAAATTATCAATAATTGGCTGAAGGATATATATAATGTCATTTACAGATTTACATGAATTATTTTGAAATCGGTGCAACAAATGTAAATCTGATATATAATAGACTTTTTGTCCGCCCATATCATAAATATCTCTGCTATAAGTCAATTCATGCACAGTTTCCGCTTCATTTTCAACAGTAACAGGGAATTCCTTTATTTTTGCAATATCTACAGCGCGTAATGAATATGAAATCCCAAGCTTATCAAGCATTTCGCTTCTTAAATCTGCATTAGTAAAGATAATGTCTGAAAGGTTGTGAAGATTTTTCAGACCATCACAAAACAATAAATCAGCATCTGACAAATCATTTTCCAAAAAGGACACAAAATCAGCAAAAAAACTAAAATTATGAGTATGCTTTTTAATTGGCTGACCTTTTCCATCTACCCAAGTTTGATTAACAACAAAACTATCAGAGTTTCTGTCATATAGTTTTGTCAAACTAAATTTTAGATTAAACTGATTAGTCTGCTCATATGAAATTGGCAATTTCGTTTTATCATTTGTTATATATTTAGAAAAATCAACACAGGGCAGCAATGCTTTTGATAAATTGCAGTTAGATAAATCATTGTGTAAATCTTCTGCCAATTGCTCAAAAGTTTCAAAATATTTTGAAACTCCGTTTATTACGTGGCAAAAGAAATGGGTACGCTCATCAAAATAGCTACGCTCCCGAAAGGATATCTCATTATTTTCTAATTGCTTAATATATTTTCTAAGCGTTTTTTTACGGGATTCTATCTTAGGATTATATACCGCAAGCACCTTTTGTGGAGGATAAATGGAACATAGTGTCTGTGCATCGATAATTTCCCAATCATATGCCAAACATTGCATAATGATAGCTGATGCTTTCTCTTTATCATACGCAATAAAGTTAAAAAAATAGAACTCCAAATCGTCCCTTGACATTTTTGACGAATTTTCTGCCTTAAACTCTTGTATTATTTTAATTAAATCTTTAAAAGTGTTGCAAGAATTAACCTTACAAATCCATTTTTTACGCAGTTCCTTTTCCTGTTCTAATTTTTGATATTGTTGTATATATTCCGAGTTCAATTCGTTATAAAAACTGCTGGCTGTATAGTTAATGAAAGCTGTACTATTAATCCTCTTTAAATCAATATTATATTTTTTAATTTCCTCATCAGAAAAATCATATTGATAATAGCAGGAGTTTTTATAAATATCTCCATTAAGAAAATTATAATAAGATACAAAGTCTGGAAAGCAACTTATATACAGCTTCATTCCAGATTGGCTATCGTTAGAGCGCACATTTTCTTCCACAAAAAAAGTATCACGAATGATATCATATCCTCTTTTGCCAGATATTCTGATTCCCAGTTCCCTTTGAAGTTTTACAATACTAGGATTGTTTCGATATTCTTTTGGCACTTCAAAAAAGTCACTATTTTGTTTCTTTACTTGTTTTATTATTGACATTAAATTTTTATTATTATTTTTTGTTTTCTTTTTCATTGGTTACCTCAAATTTGCATGATTTAAATGTATTCTTTCCATCTACCATAACACGTTTTTCAAATTTAATCTTTTGTAAAACATCTTCAATTCCCAACACATTCGTAAAAAAATCTATCCAAAAACGCCGGAAGTCGCTCTTTTCATCGCCAATACCACGCCATTCATTATAAAATTTTGTGACAGCACTTCTTTGTTCTGTATCTGTCATAAGGTACCTCTTATTCTTTGTTCTGTAACCAAAAATTACCAAGAAAAATTATCATTGATATTTTATCATAAAAATTGATAAAATAGTATAAAAAGTATGATTTTAAACAAAAATGTGGACTGACTACTCAAATCTGCCCACAAAAATAATTATTGATATATCAATTCGTTACATATTATTTCTTCTGCCACACTATGAATATTATTGACAGCACCAAGCCAACCGAGCCAATTCTCAGATTTCATATCCTCTGAAATCCCTTGACGCTGTATCATCTGTCTTACTAATATTTCCATCTGTTCATTAGCAGTATCGTTTATTTCATTTAAACGGTGTATCAGTCTGCCCTCCATGCGAAGAGAACTATATAAGACTTTTTTATACTCCTTTATATAATCCAACCTCATACTGCCATATTTGCCATAATGCAGAATAAACGCATGAACGGATACTCTCTAATTGCCATCCAATTATTTGGTCAGTTCATCAATGGAATCCAATAAATCATTGGTATATAATACTCTCAGGACAGCAAGAATAAGCGGAAGTTCTGTTTCGGGTTTTCTCCCTATCGTTTTCCGGACTCTTCTCATGCTTCGTCCATAATACGTTTTCATCAACTTTATAATAAACATGACGAACCGTCTGATCAGCCCCAGGTTATGGACTGCTTTCTTTTCTTTGGAACAAAGACTGTCTTCCCTGAATACAACATCAAGTGTCCAGTGCAGGTTGTTTTCTATGTTCCAGTGTCTCCGGACTGCTATTGCAAATAACTCAGCAATTGGTTTGATGCTGCACAGGTAATACCGTTCTTCTATATGGGACTCTTCTGTTTCCTTAATGGTTATGGTCTTTCTCTCATACCCGATGGACTGGAGTTTTTCCCATCTGCCGCGGTCTTCAAACCACTGAATGTCATCTGTGATGAAATATTCCCTTATGGTTATGGCATAGGTGGATTCCTCTGTCTCGCTTTGGTATTGTCCTGCTTTCTGACGTATGTTTTCCAGCAGATCCTTACAGGCAAAATAATTCCGAATTTCTTCATAAGCCTGTTTCTGGTTCCCTTTGAGCGCAAGACAATAATCTCCGTGTGCTTCCTGCACAATAACACGTGCGGTTTCTTTCTGGGCATTCATAGCGTCCGCAGTAACGATGCATTTCCGGCAGTCAAGTCCTTTCATAACTGCCTGCATTTCGGGAATCTCATTCGTTTTCTCGTTAATTCTCGTGCTGGAGAGGCAGACGCCCCATTCTGTGGACATTACATTAAATTCATTCAGGTTACACAAATCTTCCGGATCCTTCGCGTGTTTCTTCGCGGTATGCCGGGTTTCCTTTCCGTCTGCTGCAATAACGTCGCGTACATAACAGTCCAGTTCTTCATTTTGATACAGATACTGGTCAAGGTGCTGACCGGCCATTTCTATCATCTGAATCAGGATCTCTTTGAGCATTCCCTGCAGTTCATCTGGACGGATGATGGCAAAGACCCTCTGCATCGTATCATGGGATGGAATTCCGTTCTTTAAGTCCAGATAGTTTCTTAAAGTTTCTCTTTCATCCATGGCAAAATCATAGATATCCTCCCATTCATCATTTCCGGCAAGCACACCAAAGAAGACTATGCCCAGAATGTCCTTGAAGGCATGCTTCACTTTACCCTGCTGTCTGCTATCCGTCATCATATCGGCCTGCTGTGAATAAACATCCATGAAAATGCGGTCCAGCCCTTCTGTTTCCGAGAGGCGGATCTCCTCTATGAGCATATGAACTGTTTTTGCTAAGTTTTCAAGTTTGGTATCTTTTTTTGCCATACTGTCCCCCCACATACACAAAATGCTGTTCGAAAACAGTGTATTATAAATTAGTTCAAAAAGAAAGTACTCCTATCACTTATTGGCAAAATATAACAAAAAAACTCAAAATATGCATGGCTTTTTCATTCATGCGTTTAATCTGTGCCATAATGCGGTTCTTCGTCCATTGGAAGTTCCAAGTCAGGGTAGTAGTAATCTCCAATCAATATATAATCAATTCCGTTCTCCGTTATTCTTTGTTCCAATTCTTTCATTATCTATTATTGTATTTACCAGTTTTCTTATGACAGGTATGTTTGTAAGCGTGAGTTGATGGTTCGTTTCCTTAAGTATGTGAAACGCCTTGCTCCCATTTAGAAACTGTCTGTCGCACGATGTTCAGCTTGACAGCAAGCTCTTGTTGTGAATATCCCTTTGATTTTCTGATTGGTTTAATATTTTCTTTGAGCATTAGGCATAGCCTCCTTTCCTTTGTCACCCATATTGTAGACGAAACTGCCCGTTGCTACAAGCAATGCATGTTAACATTTTCAAAATCATCATATCTCGCCCCGCGCAAACAGGTTATCTTTTCCCATACCGCAAAGGTTATTTTGTCAACCACTCCTGCTTCTGCCGCCAATTCCGGCGGCTTTCCGACTCACCTTTGTCCGGCATATTCCACAAACATTCCGATATTTTTCTGCTGTAATCATAAGTCAATCTCCTTCTGTCACTTTACCAGAACCAAACTGTCATTTCCTATATGGTATAGCATAACATATTTTACTCCCGCCTTCCACTGTTGCCTTTTGAGTTTCTTCCCGTGAATCTCACAAAAGTAAGTGAATCGATCTTTTACTCAAATACTGTGTGTTTTCCATAAAATCTATGATATACTATGACAAACAGAAGTAGAAGATTGAAAGGAGAGGTCATATGTCAGCAAAACTAAAACTCCCCATAGGCATTGAGAATTTTAAAGAAATGCGTACAGAGGGATATTACTACATTGATAAGACAGGGCTAATTAAGACTCTTTTGGAAAATCTCGGAAAGGTAAACCTGTTTACACGTCCAAGACGTTTCGGCAAAACGCTGAATATGAGTATGTTGAAATACTTTTTAGGAAAAGAAAATGACCCTGCGCTTTTTGAGGGACTTGAAATCTCCAGAGAACAAAAGCTCTGTCAGGACTATATGGGAAATTTCCCAGTACTCTCGATCACCTTAAAGGGCGCTACAGGCGAAAACTTTAAAGAAGCCAAAACGATGCTTCGCAGAATGATAGGAAACGAGGCGATGAAGTTCCAGTTTTTGATGCACAGTGACAGACTCACAGAGACAGAGCACTGTCATTATAAGGCTCTTATCAATACAGACAAAACAGGTGCATTTACAATGTCAGACGAGCTTTTAAAAGACAGTTTGCATCTATTGTCACAGCTTCTGCACAAACATTATGGTCAAAGTGTTGTCATGCTGATTGATGAATATGATGTTCCTCTTGATAAAGCGTGTCAATCAGGATACTATGCTTCTATGCTGGAATTAATCAGAAGCCTGTTTGGAAATGCATTTAAAACAAACGATAACCTGAATTTTGCAGTATTAACAGGGTGTCTGAGAATATCAAAAGAAAGCATTTTTACAGGGCTTAATAATTTGAATGTATATACGATAAAAGATGTACAATACAATGAATACTTTGGATTCACAGATTTAGAAATTCGTAAGATGCTTTCTTGTTATAGTTTTATGGAAAAATATGATACCGTCAAGGAGTGGTATGATGGTTATCATTTCGGCAATCTGGACATTTACTGTCCGTGGGATGTGGTCAGTTACTGCCATGCATTAAAAATGAATCCATTGAGCACGCCGCAAAATTACTGGGTCAATACAAGCAGCAACCATATTATCAAACAATTTATCAGCAGGGCAAAAGGAACCACCAAAAATGAAATAGAACTATTGATGAATGGAGGCAGCGTCAAAAAGAAAATACATCAGGAATTAACTTACAGGGATTTGTATTCGAAAATTGACAATCTATGGAGTGTTCTGTTTACAACGGGATATCTGACCCAATGCGATGAAGATGATCTTGGACGAACAGAGCTTGTAATTCCAAACAAAGAAATTCGCTGGATATATGCTGAGCAGATACAAGACTGGTTTGAGGAGGAAACCTTAAAGGACAGTCAAAAACTAGAAGCCTTCTGTCATGCATTTGAAGAAAACAATGTAACAGCAATAGAAGAAGGCTTTAATGCATACCTTCGAAAAACAATCAGTATCCGGGATACAAATACCAGAAAAGAAATGAAAGAAAATTTTTATCATGGTATTCTGCTGGGGCTTTTTGGTGCTATGGAGGACTGGGATATTCGGTCAAACGCTGAAGCGGGAGAGGGTTACAGTGATATCAGCATCGAGATAGAAAAAAAAGGGATTGGTATTATCATTGAACTAAAATATGCCGAAAAAGCAGCATTTGACATCGGATGCCAATATGCCATGCAGCAAATTAAGAATAGAAATTATGAAGAAGCACTGATTGATGACGGTATGAAAACCATTTACCGATATGGAATTGCCTGTTATAAAAAACGGTGCAAAGTGCTTTCTAATAAATCTAATTGGTGACATCAGCACGGTCCCATGCATCTCCATACTCCTTATAATCCCGAACAGGCGCATGGGAGCCCGTGCAAGTGCAGCATATTATCTGTATTATTCGGCGCAGTCTTTAAATTACGGTTATATCAAGAATGTTAGAAAGTTCTACACAACACTTTCCCGAAATGGGTCAAGATAATTCAATTGATTCTCCTCAAACTTCTGCTCTAATGCCTCCAATCCCTTATGTTTTTTATAGTTTCTTTCTGCCTCCGTAATAGGAAGAAGCCACAAAAATTGTATCATTTTTGAATCAATTTGACACTTTTCAAGGACAGGTCCATCCAGATACGGCAAGGATAATAAACCATATCTTTGAGTTGACGCTGGATACCAAGAACAGCCAAAATTAACGGTATGTCCCCATCCCAAATTCCCTCCTGTCACATGATAATGAGCAATGACAGTGAGCAATTCAATCAGAAAATCATGTTCAACAAGTGAGAACATATGGAGTTCAATTGCGTTTCGCCCTTCATAATCAGACATTCCACAAGTAGCATAAATCCACATGTTCCGTTTACGATTTGGCGAAAATTTCAGGATTGTAATATTATCAGGTAATTCATTGACAGGTCCTTTGTTGAAATGATATTCTGTAAATTTTCCCAAATAGTTCGTATAATGTTCTTTTATTTCCTGCCGATCTTCCATCACACTTTACCTCATTTACTCTTCTCTTCCAAGTACTGATTCACGGTCTTCTCAATGGATTCCCGCGAGATCGGATAATGAAACTCCTTGATAATTCTGTCCACGGTGTACCCATGATCGACCAGATGCCTGATTGCACCGCCGTAGGCAAAATCTTTCGTGAAATTTGACAATGCTTCCTCAAAATAACCATGATTTTGTTCTTCCATTCTGTCACAATTCCTTTCTTCAAACACATTCTAAATCTCATCTACAGACAAAACACCCTTTAATTTTTGCAGAACGCCAATATAGTCTTCTCTGTTTGTCTTTGGCGGAATGCGAAATGTCACCACAATCTGAAAATACTGCCCCTTTGCCTTTGGCTTATCCACATGAAAGCTGTCTACCAAGCAGTTATCCTCTTTGAGCTGCCTTGACACATGGGTAATTGCCTTGCCGTCCTCAACCTCGATGTAGAGTGTCAGATACCGCGAATACCGATATACTTTACGCTCAATCCATGGTACCATATGCACGCCAAACAACCATACCGCGGTGAGAATGACCGCACCGTCAAGAAAACCAATGCCCACTGCAAGACCAATGCACGCACAGGTCCAGATACTTGCCGCAGAAGTCAGTCCCTTAATCTGGTGTCCAGAAACCAAGATCGACCCTGCACCCAGAAAACCAACACCGCTGATAACCTGCGCTGCGATTCTCGAAATATCTAACCGCTCTGGGTAGAGTGCTTCCAGATACTGCTCCATCAACATCACCATCGCGGCGCCAAGGCAGACAGTGATCGTTGTCCGTGCGCCGCCGCCGCGGCGCTTTGCCCCTCTGTCAATCCCTATCACAATCCCAAGCACCAGCGAAAACACTATCCGCACGATAATATTCTGCCACGTCCATTCAGAGAACCTCATTGTAAACATAACTGCTGCCCTCCTTTTCTTCCTGATGTCCGAATATTGCACCTGCCAATCATCAATGCACTGGTACCTTCTACCGCACAATCTCATCTGAGTCCAGCACAATTGTAAACGGTCCGTCATTTAACAGCGATACCTTCATCTCTGCCCCAAAAGAACCATGCTCTGCATGAAACCCTTTTTTCTCAATCTCCTCGATACAATATTCATACAGCTCATTTGCCTTGTCCGGCTTTCCAGCCAAAGTAAATGATGGCCTGTTTCCCTTCCGGCAGTCTGCATACAGCGTAAATTGCGAGATAATCAAAAACTCACCCCTCACATCTGCAATTGATAGATTTGTCTTTCCATCTGCATCATCGAAAATGCGCAGTTTCGACAGCTTGTCAATCATCTTGTCCGCAATCTGCCTGTCGTCGCTGTCAGCCACGCCCACAAAAACCAAAAGCCCATGACCGATTTGTCCAATCACTTCCTGCTCCACAGACACACTCGCCTCACGCACCCTCTGAACTACAAAACGCATATCGTTTTCCTCCATCTTCAAAAATAACTCATGCGGCAGACTAGATAGTATCCTATCCTGTGTCAGCCACACAAGTTATCAGTTTAAACCAGCAGTTTCTCCAACGCCTCACAAGCCTGCTCGTAACTTGCAAAAACAATCCCTTTCATGCCAAGCGCCCGCGCCGCCTCAACATTTTCTTCCCGGTCGTCGATAAAGACACACTCCTCGGCACAAAGTCCGTATTCACCCAAAAGATGCTCATAGATGTCTGCATTTGGCTTGACCATCTTCACAAAACCGGAGACTACTTTTCCATCTACTTGCTCGAGAAACGGAAAACATCCGCATTCCGTGTGGAGTGCAAAAATCTCCCGCGGATAATTAGAAAGCAGATACACCTTCAATCCAGCCTGCTTCAACCGCTCAATCCACTGTACCGCGTATGCATAAGGCTCTACCAGCTTGCCGCGGTTGTCCCACACCCGATTAAATGCATCAAGATGATCTTGATTGTCCTCTCGAAAATGTTTTAGAATCTCTGCTTCCTCGTAAATGCCATGATCGAGTTCGCCCCACCAAGGACTGCCAAAAACAGTTTTTTCAAATATTTTTTGCGCTTCCTTTGGAAGCTGCAAATCCTCCATAAGCGCACGCCAGCGGAAATCCACCAGCACATTTCCAATATCAAACACTACATTCTTTATCATAATGCCACACCATTTTTCTGTAAAAGCGCTCTTGCGCTCTCCACAGAGTCCACACCTGTCTTATTTTTGATCGGTGCAAATTCATAGTCGCGCACCACCTCATACGACAGACAATTATCAAACATATGAATCATATCCAGCACCAAAAGCTCAAACTTATAGCCGTTTGGCGACTCTGGTTTAACCAATACACCCTTTTCATCAATAAAGGGAATCTTTTTCTCGACGACATGCACTGTCATCTTCTGACTTGAAATCTCTTCAAGCTGGTCCACGCGAAACAGATAGTTCAAAATCACGCCAAAGTTATACGATAGCTCACCATTTGCCTCCCTTGAATTGATGATTTCCTCTGTCATCTCATAATATTCTACGATCGAAGGCTTACCATCTTCAAGACAGAGCACGCCAATCTTTTCCTCCGGGTCTGCCTTCCTGACAACCTTAGCGCCGCTCACGCACCCTGAGTCGATCGTCGCACCGACAAACACAGGGTCAGCAATGCGCTGTAACACGTTATCCACCGCAAAGATATTCAGCCACTCAACACCTCTTGCCTTGACATCCTTCAAGACACCGGTGACTTCCATGGAATAAAACCATCCGCCATTTCCATTGGGCGAGAGCGACAGCGAATCCGCCGACTCCATATAGAGTTTTCCCTGAAAATCAACTGAAGGCGCCATCTCCTGTTTAAAGAATTTGACAAAATCTTTGGGATAACCAAAATAGTTTTTCTCCTCAAAAAAGGCGATAGTCTCGTCATGATTTTTGTCGCTGGTCATGACATACAGCGGCACAAAACAGCCTGCCTTGTCCGTCACGTCCATCAAATTTCTGATCAGACGCTCGAAGATATAGATTTCCTTCGTCAGACCAATATTGTATTTTCCTTTCGGTCCGTCCGAGCCAAGACGGGTTCCCTGACCGCCTGCGAGCAACACCGCACCGACTTTGCCTGCCCTGATGGCGCCGAGTCCGATCTCTTCATATTTTGCCTTGTTCTCTTCAATCTGTGTCACTTCAAGCGCGGACAGCGGTTCGAGTTTTCCCCTCTCCTGCGAAAGCTCCTTGTGCCCTGCCATCTCGACAATCGACCAGTCAATCCGCTCAATCTGCGCAGCAAGTTTTTCTTTTCCTTTATCGTCAAGTTTTTGATAAGCCTCAAAAATATGCTCTTGTCCGTGTTCTTTTAGTACGTTTAACAGTTCATTTTCCTTCATGACCACTTTTCCTTAACCTTTCATAAATGCTTCAAAATAATTCCATCGTTCATTACTTAACAATACTACATTTTATGGTTTCTTGTAAACACCTATACGCCAAAAAGTCAATTTCGAATGCACGCGTACAAAAAAGGAAGCATATCTCAACAGATATGCTTCCTCCTGTGGTCAGAAGGGGCTCTTGTATGTCACAAAATCCCGTTTTTATTATATCATATACAACTGTAAACGTACTGTCCATTTCTTCGCAAAATCTTACCGTTTTTGCACATCAGACTATCGATAGAGCACATAATCCTGCATTTCCCGGAAAAATCCTGCGCGCGTCAGTGCCTCTCCTGCAAAATCAGGATAATTCTTGACTACAATGCGCTTGCGTGCCGGAAAGAGCTTTCCTTTTTTATAACACGCTGAAAATTCTGCAAGACATGCCTCCGCCAGTTCTTCCTCAAACACGCGCAGCGTAGCTCCCTGACGCTCTATCACGGCGGCTGGCATTCCTCCACAACAGGCAACCGCAGTGCCCGGCACATTGATGAAGCTGCGCCCCTCCATATGAGGCAGAAGCTTCCCCCAGCACTGTACAGGGTCTGCTGCATTTACCCACACAATCTCCTTTGGTATCGTCTGCCCGTTTCTGGCAAGCTGGCGCACCACAGCTTCATACTCATTTCCGCGGAGAAACTGTGCACCCGACAGCCCCTCGACAAAATATCCCCGCCTCGCCTGTCCAGTGTACTCCCAGACACGCAGCACAGACAGCGCCTCCTGCCATGCAAGCCCGCATACTGCTGCCGTCTCCCGGCACACGATAATATATCGGTCAAAGCACTGTTCCAATGCGGTTTTCAAAGACTGCTCGTCAGACTGTGCATCTGTCGCTTGTCTTAATGGACGCACAAGGTCCCATCTCCCGGCGCGCAATGCCTTCACATGCATACTCACACGCTGTTTTGCAGTCACTTTTTTGGTGTGCTCCTGATTTCGCCACTGCCGCACTGGGACAAAACTATCTGCGCAGACCAGTCCTTTTTCCATCAGAGACATAAGCGTATCATACGGAGATTCGCTGCCAAATACATTGTTCAAAGACTGCATAAAGCTGGCGCCGCGCTTTTGCAATGTATGATACAAAAGCTGTTCTTTCTCGCTAAGTTCACCATCCACCGCGCTCAGCAGACTGTCCGGCGCCGCGTCCCAGTCAATCCCCTCCTGAAGCTCAAAGCGCAGGCCGCCCTTTCCCTGTATGCACCAGAACACCTCCCCCTCGGCAAGATAAGCGTCCAGCACCGTTTCTTTATATTGCTTTACCCAGCGCGGAAAAAGGATATCCTCCCAATAGGAAACAGGAAGTGTAGTTCCCGCATAATACTTTAAAACTTCCGTCAGCGCCTCCTTTGCAGGCGCACTGGACTCCATGCGGGACAGCAGCAGTGCCGCATAGGTTTGTGCAGGGCAGGTCTGGGCTTCATTGCGGCGGTTTTTTAAAGTCTGTATACCGGCGCGGCGGTATAATTCCGCATGATAATATTTGCCGTCCTGTCTGACTGCCTCCTTGCGGCTGCAAAGCTCTTCTAAGATAGCCTCTGCAAGAGAGAACGGCAATCCATAACGGCTGGCAGTCTGGGCAACATCGGCGGCACCGCGGTAGCGCAGCATTCGCCGCACAATCTGGAGCTGTGCTTCACAGGGTTTTGCCGCAAAATCTGCGGTGTTATCAGCCAAAACTGCTGTGCCGAGTGCCTCCGCGTATTTTTCTGTCTCCTCTGCGGCAATCCACAACCCCTGCTCGAGATAGCACACCCTGCCATTTTGTGCCAGACTGTCCAGCCACTCCACAGGTACCTCCAGCTCTCCTGCTGCCAGATCACCTTCTGTCATCAGCAGTGCATGAAGCTGGCGCGCATCTTTTGGCAGTTTTTCCCTGAGTAAGTGATATTCCTGAAGCTGTGATAACTCCTGACTCCCCGGTTTTACTGCCTCCTTTAACATATCCTCCACTGCGTTGTGGATTCCACGCGGTGTCGGCGCATAATCATACATCACCGCGGCTTCCTGTGCCCATTGCAGCGGCAGGGACATTGGGGAAGCCGTCTCCGTATAAATTTCCCGCACCTTTACCGTGCCTGCGCAGATCTCACACAGCAGTTCTCGCACGCCCTCGGCATCCCACAACTCCTGCATACATTCCTGCCTCGTCTCACGAATCAAGGGATGCCTGTCTTCACGGACTACCTGTTCTAATAATTCCGCGCTCTTTAACCGCTGCTTCCAGAGAGGCTGACGGCTGTTTTTGCGCACGCCCATCATCAATGCCCTGCCGCAGTTATACCTAAAAGCCATGTTAAAGACTGGCGCCGCCGGCAGCAATATCTCTAATTTTCTGACACAGGTGTCAGGAGAAATGCTCTGCAAGATGCCTTCTGGCAGTGTTCTGCTTCCATACGAATACAGTAAAAATCCATCTTCCTCGTCCACGCTGCCAATCTCTATGCCAAGACGTTCCCTTGCTGTCTGGGCAGCCAGCAACGAAAGCGGCGCATTGATCCGCCTGCCAAACACCGAGTGAAACATCAACTGGCTGTTTCCAGATGAATCCCTGAAATGCTCTACCAGAATGGTCTTGTCGTCCTGCAAGCACCCAAGCGCCTTAATCTGCCGTTCTAAATAGCCCGCAGCAAGGGAGACTGCGGTGCTGTCAAGTCCCATCTGATGCAGCGCTTCTGAGAGTTTTCCGTCCTCGTATGCCTGCTGTAACATATGGAACATGCGCCCAAATGCCTCTCCGGTGCGTCTGTCCCTCCCTTTGATTTCTCCCTTCCAGAAGGGGAGTCGCGCGCCCTCCACATGCGCCTGCACAACAGTCACAAGATCACGGCTGATGTTCGTGATTTTCCATGCAAACGCGCCGAGAATAAAGCGGTCTCCTCTCTGGGATTCATAGACAAATTCCTCGTCAACCTCTCCAAGCTTAACGCCATCCTCTGTTTTTACAGTATAAAGTCCCTTGTCGGGAATCGTGCCGCCTGCCGAGACTGCGAGCATTCTGCTGTATCCGTCCCCCTCCACGCGCTCATGAAGCCTGTCATAGAGAATCCTTGGACGCACTGGCAGCTCCCGCGCATGTTCATAATCTCCCGCCAGCATACAGAGTACCGACTGGACATCCTCCCTTGTAATCTCCCGAAAATTCCATGCACGCGGCAGAATTTCCATCACATCGTCCAATGTATAACTTTGAAACGCCGCCATCGAGACAAGATGCTGCGCCAGCACGTCCAAACACTGTACAGGCGGATGAATATGCTCTACACCGCCCTGTCTTGCAAGCTGTGCAGTCATGCCGCAGGAGACACACTCCGCCGCCGTCCTTGGAAACAGGTACATGACACTGACGCGGCCCGGATTATGCCCCGCACGTCCCAGCCGCTGCATCGTCCCTGATACTGTACGCGGACACCCGACCTGCAATACCCGGTCGATCTCTCCCACATCGATACCCAGCTCCATCGAAGATGTTGCACATAGCAGCC
>OFGG01000216.1_pt1 | contig 52047 bp, 38 predicted proteins | sample 1521701 | NCBI WGS metagenome assembly OFGG01 (sample SAMEA3504081, study PRJEB24116) | mouse gut metagenome | biome: mouse gut; feature: mouse-associated habitat; material: faeces | place: Denmark | collected 2011
CAAAATCACCGCCCTGCAAGTGGAACTTGCCCATGTGGATAGCGAGATTGAAAAGTTGCTGGACAGTCTGACAGGCGCAAATAATGTGCTGCTCTCCTATGTGAATGTGAAGATAGCCGAACTGGACGGACGCAAGCAGGAACTTCTGGCGAAGATGGCGGAGTTGACCGTGGAAGCCATCAGCCCGGAACAGGTCAGCCAGATTTCCGGCTACCTCGACACTTGGGACAGCGTATCCTTTGACGACAAGCGGCGGGTGGTGGATTTGATGATTACCACCATTGCCGCTACAAGCAACAGCTTGAACATCACATGGAAAATCTGACGGGCATTTCAGCGCCCGTCAGACCGTTACCCTGTGTAGTCCCTTGTAAACTGTACTTTATTTAAAACAAAATATAGAACTTGTCGAAAATATTGCGGTTGACAATACAGGAAGAATCTGTTCTGACAAAGAGCTTCCGTGTCTTTCCTATGCGGCAGCAGTTACTGGAAAAGCGTATCATGACATGGTGTTAAAAAATCCGTTTATGCGCGATATACAGGCTGATTTGGAGGAGTGGAAACAGGAGAAAAATCACGGGGTATTGCAGCTTGAAGGTTCGCGGCAGATTGGAAAAACAACGGAGCTATTAAAGTTTGCATATAGAAATTACGAGTATGTTCTCTACGTCAATTTTGCCTCGGATGAGTACGACTTTAAAGATGTCATACAAAACGGATGCCGATTGATGGAATTTGAAAAATACTGTCGTCGTGCAGGGCTGCCGCATTTTAAAAACAGCCGTCAGACGATTTTGGTTCTGGATGAAATTCAAGTGAGTGAGCAGGCATACAATGCAATCCGCTCAATTGCGGCGTCCGTAGACTGTGATATTGTTGTGACGGGAAGCTATTTGGGACAGACCATTAAGAATGGATACTTCCTTCCGGCAGGCACTGTGACGTATATGAAAATGTATCCCTTATCATTTGCAGAGTTTTGCAGAATCTATGGCAAGGACAGCCTGTTGGAACAAATTGATTTATATGGCAGCAGTGCGCAGTCCGCATATGATGAGTTGTTTGCATTATATGATCTGTACAGATACATTGGCGGCTATCCGGCTGTCATTAAAAAGTATATAGATAACCAAAATAAAGAAGCGTGTTATCAAATCATTGCTGACTTACTGAATACATTTGAGAAAGAATCAAGAAATTATTTTCAGGCATCTAAGGAAACTGTTATCTTTAAATCAGTATATCGGGAAGCCATGATCGAACTGTGCCGAGAGAGGAAAGGAAGCGGCAGCAAATTAGTAGAGCTTGTGACGACGATTGTAAAGTATTCGGAAAAGCTGCTGGTAAGCCGTGACGAGATTGCCAATGCGATTATGTGGCTGATTTATTCCGGTATCATAGGAGAATGTGGCTGCTATGTGGACGGAGATATGTTATCATACAGACCCGCCAGACGCCTTTATTACATGGATTGTGGTATTGCGGGATATCTAGTACAGCATTGCACAAATAACGGTGAATACAGCACCCGCTATTTGCATCAGCCCCGCGTTGTCGTCAGTCAACAATGCCACCGCATTGCCTCCTTCCTCCGCCTTGTTCTGACACAAATATCGGGCACTGTTTTTCACCGTTATTTAGGCAACGCTGCACTGGGCGCAGAAACGGGAATGGAGAGGGGGACGATCGAGGGGATTCTCACGGAGACTTTTGTGTTTGCTGAGTTACATCGCCTGTATACAGCACGTTACAGCAAAAAGAAAGTGAAAGGGGATACACCATCGTTTTCAATTCTTGGGTCAAACGAGCTGGATTTTCTGGTGTTTGACAAAGAAAATAAAAGCTATGGAATCGAAGTAAAAACCACTGACGGCGCACCGAAATCGTTGCGGGTATATCGTGATAAAAGGTTGTTAGACAGGGCAGTTGTGGCAAAACGGACAAACGGCGGACATGATGGCGGCATTGAGACTATCCCGGTGTTTGCTGTGGGCAGCCGGTTTCCCTATGATGAGTGTGTTTGAAAAGAAGAGGAGGTGGCATCAATGCCCACAATGGCAATTATGACAGGCATTCAGGCGAGCGGCAAGAGCACATTCTGCCAAAACAATTTGCCCGGCTATGTCAGAATCAACCTCGACACGCTCCACACACGCAACAAGGAAAATATGGCGATGGACGAGGCGTTTCAGGCAAAAAAGGACATGGTGATCGACAACACGAACCCGACAGCCGCGGAGCGTAAAAAATATATTGTAAAAGCAAAAGAACACGGTTATCGCGTCATTGGCTATTTTATGCAGTCGCGCTTACAGGAGTGCACCGCACGGAATGAACTGCGGGAAGGCAAAGCAAAAATTCCAGCCAAAGCGATTGCGGCGACTTCGAATAAACTCGAGCTTCCCTCGTATGAGGAGGGCTTTGACGCGCTGTATTTTGTCAGCATGACGAAGACAGGAATGGCTGTTGAGGCGTGGCAGGTCAGCACGGGCACGAACCATGCCGCCCATAACGCTGATTTCTGTTTGGATGGAATACTTGGATAGGAGTGGAACAATGAAATTTGATGATTTAGATAAAAAGATGCGCATATATGAACAGTCACTCGACCAGATTCTTTTGCCGGAGATTTATATGGTGGCGAGACTTGACGGCAGAGGCTTCACAAGACTGACGAAAGAGATTTGTAAATTCGAGGCGCCGTTTGACATTCATTTTCGGGATTTGATGGTTCACACCGTCGAGCATCTGATGGACTGTGGGTTCCGTGTTGTGTATGGGTTTACAGAGAGCGACGAGATATCGCTATTGTTTGCTGCTGGGGAAAATGCCTTTGGCAGAAAGGTGCGCAAGTACAATTCGACACTGGCAGCGGAGGCGAGTGCGGCCTTTTCGCTCGCGCTTGGAAAGGCGGCAGCGTTTGATTGCAGGATGGTGCCGCTTCCCACGCTTGAAAGGGTGCAGGACTATTTCCTGTGGCGGCAGGAGGATGCGCACAGAAATTCCCTGAACGCACACTGTTATTGGATGCTCAGAAAAGCGGGAAAGACGGTTCAGGAAGCCACCAAGGCGCTCGAAGGGCAGTCCGTGAGCTTTAAGAATGAACTCCTCTTTTCAAAAGGCATCAACTTCGACCAACTCCCGTCGTGGCAGAAGCGGGGCGTCGGAGTCTGGAAAGAGCAGTATGAAAAAGAAGGGCAGAATCCCGTGACAGGAAAATCTGAGACTGCGGTGCGAAGCAGGCTGAAAGTGGAGTACGAGCTGCCGCTGGGGGAAGCGTATGCAAAACAGATTTGCAGTTTTCTGTGAAAATAAATTCAGATAATAAACAAGGAAAGAGAGGAAAAAACAATGAAATTCGAACAGTTACAAAAAGACATGATGGCGGCAATGAAGGCGCGTGACAAGGTGAGAAAGGACGCACTTTCCGCACTGGTATCGGCGGCGAAGAAGGTCGCAATCGACGAGAACTGCCGCGACAATATCAGTGAGGAGATTGTGGATCGCGTGATTTTAAAGGAAATCAAGTCCGTGAAGGAACAGCTTGAGACCTGCCCGGACACAAGGGAGGACTTAAAGCAGGAGTATCAGGCAAGGTACGACATTTTTCAGGAGTATGCGCCCCAAATGATGTCCGCAGAGGAGATTGAGGCATTTATTATGGAAAAATTTGCGGAGGTTGCAGCGCAGAAAAATAAAGGAATGATCATGAAATCAATTATGCCTGAATTGAAGGGCAAGGCGGACGGCAGCGTGATCAATCAGGTTGTGGCGAAACTCTGCCAGTAAATGATGAATAAATTACTACTTTTGGAGGACGAGGAGAGCGTCAGCCGCGGCATCTGCTTCACGCTGGAAAAGGCAGGCTTTCAGGTATATTCATGCCGCACGATCAGCGAGGCAGCCTGTATCCTGGAAGCATGCCAGCCGCAAATGCTGATCTGCGATTTGACACTGCCAGATGGCAGCGGGTTGGATTTTATCAGAAATGTGCGTGAGGCGCAAAATAACATTTATATACTGTGCCTGACAGCGCTTGACAATGAGACAGACTTTGTGATGGGGTACAGCGCAGGGGCGGACGACTATATGGCAAAACCGTTTTCCCTGTCTGTGCTGACGCTGAAAGTGCAGGCGTATTTCGGGCGCAGTCATAAGGAGGACAGCGTGCGCACCTTTGGAAAACTGCGCGTTCACAAAAATGAGATGCGCGCATGGCGGGGGGACGACGAGGTTTTTTTCACAAAGACGGAATGGCGGCTGCTTCTTTTGTTCCTGCAAAATTCAAACCAGATTTTATCCAAAAATCAGATCCTAGAGGCCCTCTTTGATACAGCGGGAGATTATGTGGAGGAGAACACGGTCGCGGTTATGATTCGGCGCCTGCGGGAGAAAATCGAGGAGAATCCGGCAGCACCGCAGTATCTGAAAAATGTGCGGGGAATCGGCTACATTTTGCGTGACGGCAGATAAAACGCTGGCAGTAGATAATGATGGATAATGAGGTTGAAGAATGCAGATTTATAATGTGAGGAAGAAAGACAGTGAAATGTTTGCGGCGGCGGTCATAGGACTTGCCGCTGTCATTTTTGCGGCAGGAGTCCTAATGTATGTTTCGTGGTGCGATTATACGGAGAAAATGGAAGTCCTGTATGTGACCATCGCACAGCAGCTTGAAGACCGTGCGTCGATTGACATTGTGGCAGGGCTGCTAAAGGGCGTTTCCGCAGAAGAAGCCGCAGATGCAAAGAAAAGTTTGGCGCGCTATGGATACAATACATTCTTCGCAGACCATTATAAGAAATCTTTATATAGAAACTGGACGGCAGTCGCGGCAGTATGCAGCGGTCTTTATATAGTCTTTATGGCGGTGCTTTCCATACAGGCCAGAAGAAAGGGCAGGAAGAGGGCAGAGGAACTGCGCTGGCTGCAAGGACAGGTGACAGCACTGCGCGACCGTGCGACAAAATGGCGGTTGAAAAATGGGTGTACAGGGCAAGCGGTACTGGGATTTGATTTGACAGGCAGCGAAGGAGCGTTGGAGCGCGGGAATGCTGTCAAAGCAGAGTTTATGGATACGGGGCTGGACAGTTTTATGATGGAACTCTCTGCGCTTGCAGACAGCATTGCGCTGTTTGGCGAGCAGGCTGAGCGGGAGAAAGAGGGGGTGAAGTCGCTTGTGACGGATATTTCCCACCAGTTAAAGACACCTGTTGCGGCACTCAAGACAAGTTTCGAGGTCTTGCATTCCGGGCAGCTCACAAAACAGGAGCATCAGGAGTTTCTGGGACGGTGCAGCGTACAGCTCCGGCGGTTGGAGGAACTGGCGGCGGCGCTGGTCAATGTCTCCCGCCTTGAGTCTGGATTGATTGCGCTCAATAAAGAAAAGAAACCGCTGTTTGACACGCTTTTGCTGGCAGTAAACCGCATCTACCCAAAGATGGAGGAGGCGGCAGTCGAGCTTGAGCTGGAAGCGGAGGAAGCGCTGCAAAGCCTTCTTGTAGAGCAGGACACCAAATGGCTTTGCGAGGCATTTTTAAATGTGCTGGAAAATGCAGTAAAATATAGTGAAGCTGGTACAAAAATTACTATCCGCATGATGAAAATGACGGTCTATCTGCGCATTGAGATCGAAGATGAAGGCATCGGTGTTCCGAAGGAGGAGCAGAACCGGATTTTTCAGCGCTTTTACAGGGGAACGGACAGACAAGTGCAGCAGGCTTCCGGCGCAGGCATCGGTCTCTACCTGGCGCGCGAGATCGTGACTAGGCATGAGGGAACGCTCACAGTGACAGCGCCGCGGCATCAAAAGCGCGGAAGTTGTTTTGTGTTTCAACTGCCATGGTGTAAAAGTCTTACAATTTCGTAAGGCTTTTTTCTGTTTTTGAAAGCCGATTGCAAGAAAAAGGGGGGATAATAAAGTGTGGGATATGGATAGAAAAGATAGGAGAATAGTATGAGTACGATTTTAAGAACAGAGCATTTATGTAAATACTATCATTCTGGTGAGAATGAGGTGCGGGCGGTGGACGACTGCAATATTGCGATTGCACAAGGCGAGTTTGTGGCAGTTGTAGGCAAATCCGGGTCCGGCAAGAGTACATTGCTACATATGCTGGGCGGACTGGACAATCCGACCAGCGGGAAAGTGTATGTCGGGGATACAGAGATTTTTTCGCTGAAACCAGATGCCCTTGCCGTGTTCCGAAGAAGGAAGATGGGCTTTATCTTTCAGGCATACAACCTTGTCTCATCAATTAATGTGTGGGAGAATATCGTTCTTCCGATTGGACTTGACGGGCGGAAGGCAGACGAGTCGTTTGTGCAGGATATCATACAGACACTGGGCTTGGAGGGCAAACGCCACAATCTGCCAAACACCTTGTCAGGCGGGCAGCAGCAGCGTGTGGCAATTGCGCGGGCACTGGCAGCAAAACCGGATATTGTCTTTGCCGACGAACCGACGGGCAATCTGGATTCCAAGACGAGCGACGAGGTTATCGGACTCATGAAGCTGTCGGCGCAGAAATACGGACAGACGCTGGTAATGATAACGCATGACGAGGAGATCGCGCAGCTCTCGGACAGGATCATCATGATTGAGGACGGCAAGGCAGGGGAGGTGCGCTGATGAACACGATATCAGGACTTGCATGGGCAAATGTGAAAAAGGACAGGGTAAGAAGTATTCTGATTGCTATATCTATCCTGCTCACGACACTGCTTCTGACAGCCGTGTCAGGTGTTGGCTACGGCATGATCAGAATGAACAAATCCAATGCGGCAGATTATTATGGCGAATTTTACGGCAGCTTCAAAAACCTGACTGCCCAACAAGTGACGGAGGCGGCGCGGCGTGCGGAGATTTCACAGCTTGGCATCACCACACGCTACGCGGAGGTGGAGAGCCGCAAGGAGTTGTCGCTGGGCTGGCTGGATCAAACGGCGCGCATGCTGTCTCACATGGAGGAGGTATTTGTAGAAGGGCATTACCCTGAGGCGGAAAATGAGATTGCCGCGGCGCCGGCTTTTTTCCGTGAGCTTGGAATAGAGCAGCCGCAGCTTGGCGATACGGTGGTGGTGCGATTCCGCACCAGCCTGAAAGCAGTCTACACGCCGCAGGAATTTGTTATCTGCGGACTGCTGCAGTCGGCAGCGTATGAGGCAAATTCCATGTCTGCATACACCTCGCAGCAGCATTTTGAAAAGAATGTGGCAGAGACGGACAAAAGATATACAGTCTTATTCCAGCTTGACAAGAGTGTTCCGATTACGCGTGACACCGCAAAAACGGTCATCGGGAAGCTGGCTGCAAACTGCGGTATTTCTGATGAAATGGTCAGTCTCAACAAAAACTATCTCAATTGGATACTGGACCCGGGAACGGAGACGATAGTCGTCTGCGCAGTGGCATGTATGCTGGTCGTTCTCTTTTCGGTCGTCGTTATTTACAATATTTTTCAGGTGGGTATTGTACAGAAGGTACAGGAGTACGGGAAACTAAAGGCTGTTGGCGCGACGAGACGGCAGATGCGGCAGGTAGTTTTGCAAGAAGGCATGTATCTGGCGTGCATCAGTGTACCGCTTGGGCTGCTTGCGGGGATTGGGGTCGCAAATGGTGTGCTGGCGTACATGGCTTATGATCTCAATACGCGCGGGTATGCGCTGCAGATGAGAGCGATGGAGCTTGTGAGTGTTCCGCTGCTTGTGCTTTCTGCGCTGCTTGCTTTTGCCACGGTATGGCTCGCGTTAAAAAAGCCGATGCGCATGGTGGCGTCCATCTCTCCGGTGGAGGCGATGCGCTATCAGGAGGGTGGAAAGCGCGCTGGTTTTCGGAAAGGAAAACGCAGTATGTGTGTGGTGTCGCTCACTTTTGCCAATCTTTCCAGCCACAGGAAACGGACGGTGTCTACCATTATTTCGATGGGATTGTCCTGCGTGCTGTTTGTTGTTTTCGCAAGTCTGCTGGGCAATATGGATGCGGAATATGAGGCGAGAACGCAGATTCCGTATGGTCAGTTTCAGATACAGTTAAATTATGACTTGGCGGACGAGGCGTATCCAGAGAATAATCTGAATCACATTTTGGAAAACAATCCGCTGGACGAAAAGCTGATACAAAAAATCAAGACAATTCCCGGCGTTACAGATGTCAGAACACGCAGCATTGTATATGCAAAGCAGCTTGACACGCAGGGCATAGAGACTGGGGAGGCATATGGGATTTTGGTGTTAGACCGGGACGATTTTGACCGGAGAGTGGAGAGGGACGAGTTAAGCGGGCTCGATTACGACCAGATGAGCGCAGAGGCGGGAGTCTGCTATGGATACGAATATGGCATGGCGGCGAGCGGTTTTGCCGTAGGCGGTACGTATCATTTTCAGCTCTATGACGGTGTGGTGGAAAAAGAGTGGAGACCGAAGATGCTCGCGTCGTTTGTCTATGTGGGAGCGGATATGGCAATGACGAGGGACACATACGAGCAATTGGGATTTACGGGTGAGGCGAATCATGACATTTGGGTGGACTGCGACGCGAAGGACACGGCGTTGGTCAAAGAAGCACTGGAGGCGCTTACTGGTGATATGGAACATGTCTTGATGGACAGTTATCAAAATTTACTGGAGATTACAGTGGGCTCAATTCGCCTTTTGAAGCTGCCGGTGTATTTATTGTGTATGATCATTGCCTTTATCAGTTTTATGAACTTGACAAACACAATGATTACGAGCATTGTCACAAGAAAGCAGGAATTTGGTGTGTTGCAGGCAGTCGGCATGACAGACAGCCAACTGGGCAGGAGTCTCCAGCTGGAGGGGATTTTTTTCAGCGCAGGAACGGCTGCGGTGTCGCTTGCTGTAGGGATTCCGCTGGGGTATGCACTGTTCCGGTATGGTAAGGCGCAGGTATTTATTGGAATTGGCAGGTATCACTTTCCGCTTAGGGAGGTCGTGTTCTTATTTCTTTTTATAGCGGCTATGCAGATGCTGCTGTCCTTTGTATTGAGCAGAACGGTCAAAAAGGAGTCGATCGTCGAGCGGATTCGGTATCAGGGATAGCGCTGGAATTTATCAATTTTTTATAGAGTTTTTTCTCCTAAGATGCAAAAATGATGCAAATTTGTTTTATGCTAAGGATATCATGGTTATAATGGGATTATCAGCATAAAAAGAGGTGCATATGGAGAAATATAACAATAATATAGATGGAACGATTGATATACAAGAACAAATGGCCAAGAACAAAAAATCTGCAAAAAAGAAAATATTATGGATGGCAGGCATTTTTTCGCTGGCAGCAGCGGTCATTGCAACGGGAACGCTGGTTTTGCGCAAGGACCTCAAGATTAATCCACTGCTTGCCCAAAATTATGAGGTTCACGGTGTGGATGTCTCCCATTATCAGGGAACGATCGACTGGGAAACCCTGTCACAGCAAAATCTTGATTTTGCTGTGATTAAGGCGACCGAGGGAAGTACCCACATTGATGACCGCTTTGAGGAAAACTGGCAGGCGGCAGAACAGACACATCTGTATCTGGGCGCCTACCATTTTTTCAGTTTTGACAGTGAGGGTGACAGACAGGCAGCTTCCTACATCGACACAGTAGGAAATCTTGATGGGAAGCTTGCGCCAGTGGTCGATGTGGAATACTATGGAAACAAAAAAAGTAATCCGCCTGCACGCACCGATGTAGTGAAAAACCTCGGTGCGCTTTTGGACGCGCTGGAACAGCATTACCAGATCAAGCCGATTATCTACACGACGTTTACCGTCTACAATGAGTATATTAAAGGGGAATTTGAGGAGTATCCGCTGTGGGTGCGCAGCATTTACTGTCCGCCGGAAGTCCTGTTTGGCAACAAGTGGAGTTTCTGGCAGTACATGGACACCGCGATGCTGGACGGATATGCAGGCGATGAGAAGTATATTGATGTGAACGTATTTCGGGGAACCATGGAAGAGCTGGAGGAGCTGGTGATTCAGACGGCAGAGTGCAGGGAGGAGTAACAATATTCTGATTTCACCCGCTGCCGGAATGAAAAGAATCATAAGAAATTGATAAAGATTGTGTTTTGAGGGCTGGTATATTATAATAGTGTGAAAGGCAAAGAAATTCTTTTCATGAAGGGGGAACATCAATAGACATGTGTGATAAAAAAAGTTATGAGCAGGCGATTGAGGAGCTTTCACTGATGCTGATGTACCTGACAAGGACGCAGGATCACAGTGAATTTTGCAGATACAGGGAGTTGAGCTGGAAAGGTTATGATTTCGAAATGCTTGACAAACTTTCAGGTGAAGAGTTGATTATCCAGCCAAGGGGGCGCCGGGGATACGACAAATACCTCTATTTGACGGAGGAGGGACGCAGAAAGGCACAGAACCTTTTAGCCAAGTATGGTCTGTGCGATAAGGCGCTCAACGAGCGGTTTGTGCTTCGCAATATTCTGCCGGAGGAGGCAGAGCAGGCAGCGCAGATCGAGCAGATCTGCTTCCCGCCGAACGAAGCGTGCTCCAAGCCTCGAATTATGGAGCGCGTGGCAGCAGCGCCAGAGCTGTTTCTCGTCGCAGTCGATCAAGAGACAGGAAAACTTGCCGGCTTTTTAAATGGCATTGCAACAGACGAAGCCGTATTTAGGGACGAGTTTTTCACGGATATAAAACTGCATAAACCGGACGGAAAAAATGTGATGCTTCTTGGTCTTGACGTGCTGCCAGCCTACCGCGGACAGGGACTGGCAAGGGAAATCATGTTCCAGTACCTGCGCAGAGAGTGGGACAAGAGGCGGAAGAAAGTGGCGCTGACCTGCTTGCAGTCCAAAGTGAAGATGTACACCAAGATGGGCTACCAAAATGCAGGAATCTCACAGTCCACGTGGGGCGGAGAGCAGTGGTATGATATGGTGTATGTTTTGAATATTTAAGATGTGTTCAATGAAGGAAAAGCAAAAGGATTCTTTTCGGATCACAATTGACGCCTCAGCCTGCACTTCCCTGATAGAAGGAGCCGCCTGCTTCGGGAAAAACGATGGCAGAGACTGCTGGCGATACATATGTGTCAGTCGGCACTGCTAAAATCATTGCGTGAGCTGACTGACAGCGGGGCGCTGGTACTGCTTCCGGCTGGCTCGGACAACTTTTTGAAATATATTGCAGACGAATGTATTTATTTAGACTTCAACCGGCATTATGAGATCGAAGCGTTACGCCAGCGGTATCAGCAATATTTTGGCAGAGGGGATTGGATTCGTTGAAAACGAGGGAGGAAGCATGTACAAGCATCACGAGGAATCACTTGAGAATCTAAAACAATATTTTTCGGACAGAGAGGAGGTCATCGCATTAATCTTTGGCGGCTCTGTCGCAAAGGGTTGTGAGCGCCCTGATTCTGATCTTGACGCGATGGTGGTTGTCACGGACGCGGCGTATGCGCTTCTTGCGCAGCACAACAGGACAGCGGAAACCATTGAGGGGCACTGCACGTATGAGGGCGGCTATTTTGACATCAAATATATGACAAAATCTTTCTTGGAAGATGCAGCCACAAAGGGAAGCGAGCCGGCAAGAAATGCATTTATGAAGGCGCAGGTACTGTTCACAAAGGATTCAGATATTGAGCAGATTGTCGAGAAAATACCAGTCTTTCAGAAGCAGGAAAAAGAACACAAAATGCTTTCCTTTTATGCAGACTTCTGGCTGAATTATTACTATTTTCTAAAATCCTGTCCGCTTGACGGCTATATGAGACTCCATGCGGTAAATGAGGTACTTTACAGCGTCTACCGTATGATTTTGCAGGAAAATGAGATTTTGTTCCCATGTAACAGGCGGCTGGAGGATTTTGTGGCAAATGTATCGGAGGAGACAGCAGCGCTCACGGACTTGGGAAAAAAGGCGGCACAGTCACAGCAAATGTCAGATGTGGATGCGTTTGTAGCGCGTTTCAAGCAGATTACTACATATCAGGAACCAGAAAACGTCGGTACTGTACTGTCCCAATATACGAGGGACTTTGAGCAGTGGTGGAGAGAGCCCAGGCCGAACATCAATGAGTGGTAAAACCCAGAGCAGAATTACAATACAGGAGGAAGCAGTCGATGACCGATACAAAATACGAACCCGCAGATATTGAGATTTATGTCAAGAACAAGGGGCTGGTGCTAAAAGAGAAGTCCCTTGTGGCATTCACCCCGTACAACAAAAAGATTGTAGGGATTGGAGACGAGGCAGAGGCGATTGCAGCGCAAGATTTAGAAAGCGTTACAGTACAGTCGCCGCTGCGCAGAGGAATCGTCGCAGATTACGTCGTGGCGGACAGAATGTTCCGTCATATGCTGCAAAAAGCATATGGCAAACGGCACTTTTTTAAGCTCAATATGGCATTAGGAGGCATACCGCGAGATACGACGGAAGTCGAAAAAAAGGCCTTCGAGGATTTAGCATTTCATATGGGCGCCAAAATGGTGACAATTTTCGATGGCACCTATGAGAAGTTTAAAAAAGAAATGGCAGTGGCGGCACCCGGGAAATTCGACACATATCATGTGATTATTATCATTGGCAAAAACGAGCCTGAGCGGTATCTGGCAGAGGCGTTGGCAGATCTGATGCAGTATGCACAAAATCAGGGCATTGATGCAGACAGGGTGAGGGAGATGCTGCTGGAGTCGTCTCATTAAAATATCAAAAACGAGCAGCCATTCGTGGATAGATGACTGCTCTGATAAACTGAAAGCGGTTTATGCCGCTTTAGAATGCTTTATTTCCTTTGTAATAAGTGTGATGCCATATAGACCACAAACCAAAAGAATAATGTCCTCGTAGGCGTCAAAAAGAATTGATTTGATACCAGTCAAGCCCCAAATCGTCAGTAAAACAAGTAGAATCTTGCTTTTTCTTTTGTAGCCTGAATAAACAATGATGCTCAAACTAATGACAGGGCAGGGCATTATGTATGTTACCATTTGCGGGAAGGAATTGCCTAGCAGCGTGGAAACAATCGGATAGCTCAAATAAAGGAGCAGCAGCACAGTTTGAATTGTACTGGGCTTTTCCAGCATGTCAGCTTTATATTTTTGGCTTTCCCATAGAAATAGGATGCCACAAAGCAAAAACAGCGGCAAGGCAAAAAACTTTTGAATCGGTTCAGTTCCATACCATGCAAAGAATACAATACCTATAAACAGGTTCGTGATTCCGAGTGCAAATTTTGCCGCCCACCTTACTGTTTGCATATAGGATAGTGCCATTGCAGAAATCATAAAGATAAGCAAGATGATTTGTATTGTCCATGTCTGGCTATTGTATTGACCGATCACATTCCAAAATACCTGTGTATCCATTTATCCACCTTCTTACAAGCCCGATTTGCTGAGCCTATTATAGCACAGGGTGTATGCCAGATCAATGTACTTTTGTGGAAAACGCCGAAGGTATAGTACGGCAGCGTCTTTCATAGGCTTGACGAACTGGAACAGCAAACTGTGATCGGAGCGTTTGACAAGCGGACAATCATAGAGATTTCCGGCGATGTAATTAAAGCGATTGCACAGAAGTATGAGAATGTGCAGAAAGGTGTGGGTGATATGATGGGCGGAGCTTTGATTGAAACAGAAGCACGAAGAATTTTAAACAAAGGCATAAGTGAAACAAAAAAGGAAACGGCACTTAGAATGCTGAAAAGAGGAAAAATGACAGTTGAGGAAATTGCTGAGGATTCAGGTCTAAGTATTGCGGAAGTGGAGCAGCTCGCAGCGCTTCAGTCAATGCGAAGTGATCGTTTCAGATTATGATCGGCCGTTATGGCAGATGTAAAGGAGATTTCAAGAGACGAGATACTTGATAGGAGGAATTGAATTGATGATACCCTCAAGAGAAAGAGCTGAGGAACTTTTAATAGAAGCAGAAACGTGCAATCATTTTTGGATTACTTCACGATATTGGGCGAAAATTTGGTGTAAGTCATTTGAAACATGTATCAGACGGTTATTCCTATATGCTCTCTTTGGGATATGATGAAGTTGCTAGAATATGCCTGACGCATTCTTTTAACATTCAAACTATAGATGCATATGTTGGAAATTTTGATACTACTGAAGAAGAACTAAAAATGATTCAGGATACCTTGAAAATAGTTGTAATGGATGAATATGATAAATTGATTCAGTTATGTGATTCACTTGCGGGTCCAGATGGTGTATTAGATATCGAGGAACGGATGGGCGACGCAAAGAAGCGTTATGATTTCTACTATAGTGCGGTCCCTTTTTTGGGGATAAACAGCCTTGATTGATCTGCATTCTCCAGCGTGAGAAGCTGCACTTTCCTGTCGATTCCGCCGGCATAACCTGTCAGGCTTCCGTTTGCGCCGACGACTCTGTGACATGGGATAATTACAGAAATTGGATTGTGGCTGACTGCACCGCCTACTGCGTGTGCCGACATTTTCTCAATGCCCCGCTTTCCCGCAAGCTCCGCCGCAATCGCTTTGTATGTCATCGTTTGGCCAAACGGAATCGTTAACATGATTTCCCACACTTCCCTGCGAAATGATGATGCCTGCTGCAAGGACAGGGACGGTGTAAAGTTCGGTTTCTGACCGCCAAAATAAATGTCGAGCCATCGCACAGTCTCCTCAAAAACTGGAAGCATTTTCTGTTCATGCTGCGCTGAAAGCGTGCTGCCAAAATATTTCTGTCCATCAAACCATAAACCCGTTAGCGCTTTCCCGTCACTTGCGAGTAGAATCCCGCCAAGCGGCGAAGTATAATGATGTGTGTACTGCATAGTATTACCTCCTAGCGGTGAATAAAGATTCTCAAAGTTAAATTTCATGATCATCTTGCAATTTCTTAGTATATCCAACTTTTCCATATAAGTCTATAGGATTGAAATAAAATGCCTTGTTATCTGAGAGATATTTCTGTCAATAGGTCCTTCATAAAATATATAAATCAAACAAAATCGGGCTGTATGCATGTGTGGACAGTTTGGCAGACAGGAAGTAGAAGTGGCAAGATAAGCTTTTATTCATTGTAATGCTTTGGCAGATATGATATACTTCAAAGTAATAATACGATAACTGTTGAATCAAACAAGGATTCGTTTGAGTGTGACAGGTTCGTTTGAAAAGAGGGATTGATATGCATTTCAATTATTGTCCCCACTGTGGGAAAAAGGCGGAGATGAGACAAATCGGTGACGAGGGCATGATACCGTACTGCGCAGAATGCAGGATTCCGCTGTGGGATCTGTTTACGACCAGCATCATTGCGGCAGTTGTCAACGAGTATGATGAAGTTGCGCTGCTGCGCCAGAATTATGTTTCGACAACAAACCATGTATGTGTCGCTGGCGTCATGAAAATCGGGGAATCTGCGGAGGAGACTGTGGTTCGCGAAATTGCGGAGGAGCTTGGTTTGCACGTAAAGTCTCTAAAATACATAAAAAGTTATCCCTATGAAAAGAAGGAAATGCTGATGCTTGGCTTTCAGGCAGTCGTTGATAAACAAGAGTTTGTATTGTCCGGTGAAGTGGACGCTGCCGAGTGGGTAAAATTTGAGAATGCGCTCCCCCTGCTGCGAGACGGCAGTATAGCATGGCAGCTCGTCAGAACGGTGATCAAGGAAAAGAACAAAAATTGTGATTGGAGTACAAGATGATCTATCTGACAGGCGACTGCCACGGGGATTTTGGACGGTTTTCGAGGAGACGAAGAATGCAGCTTCCATTTGAACTGACGCAAAAGGATATTGTTATTATCTGTGGTGATATGGGATTGCTGTGGGCGGACGACAGAGAGTTTGCATACTATAAAAAGTGGCTCTCTGCGCTGCCCTTTACTATATTGTGGGTGCAGGGCAATCACGAAAACTATGACATGATTGCTGCGTATCCTGTCTCTATTTGGCATGGGGGCAAAGTGCGGCACATCGTCGAGGACAAGATTATTTTGCTGGAACGGGGACAGATCTTCGAGCTGGAAGGAAAGCGGTTTTTTACATTTGGAGGCGCTTCGACACACGATATACAGGGAGGGATTCTGGACCGAATGTCGCCCACTTACGCGAAGGACAGAAAACGGGCGAACAAGCGCGGGCTGCCGTACCGCGTCAGCGGTGTGTCGTGGTGGGCGCAGGAGCTTCCATCGGAGACAGAGATGCAGGAGGGCAGGAAAAATCTGAATCAAGCAGGCAATCGGGTTGATTATGTCATATCGCACTGTCTGTCAGGCAGAATGCAGGACGTGTTGAAAGCGGTTCTTGCCGCAGGTTCAGATGAGAAGACTGCGCATGAGAGCAATGCATACGGTAAGGATATCCTGACAACGTATTTTGATGAGCTTGAGGCAACGCTTCAATATCAACATTGGTATTGCGGGCATTATCATGTGAACCTGAACGTGGACGAACGGCATACAGTGCTCTACAAAGAGATCGCGGTATTAGTTTAGTGTGGCAAGCTGCTCATTTCTGCACACTTCACTGAGCACATCCCGTACCTCCATCAGTGCAAAACCAAGCAGGTTGAAACCGTTCCATTTCAGCGGATTTTGTGCCATTTTGTCTGTTTCTGCCATCTTAATCCCCCAGATACCGTCATAGGGGCTTGCCTCGACTAAAACTTTATTTCCTGTCTGTAACAGGAAATTTTTTAGTTGGGGATTCTGTGTAAATTTCATGTAGTTCCCATTTAAAATAATTGCGAATTTTGCCTGCTTCCATACAGTTTCATTGAAGTTTCTCACTTTCTGACCAAGCGCTTTGATTCTTTGAGGGCTTTGGCTGGATAAAATTTTCTGCCGTATCTCCTCGTCATCGAACAAAAGCGCTTTCTGTGCCATCATATACTGTTCCATACAACAATAGTGCTCAGTGCCGCAGACAAAGGGGGAAGTCTGCCATTGACTGAGGCAGCCTTTATGGACCGTATTGTCCGTAGCGGACTGCGGTTTCCAAAACATGCAGTATTTTAGCCGTTTCCCCATTCTGTATTCTTTCCGAATCTGTTCTAACGTGTATTTCGCAGCGCCGTCTTTTTTCCAATAGGCTATGCGAAACTCGCCGCGCGTGTAATAAGTGCAGTTGTCGCGTTCCTCCCAGAAGCCGTTCCACGTCGGCGGTTCAGGGAACAGCTCCTGATATTGTACGGTTTCCTCATTAGAAAGTGTCTGATACCATTCATTCCATTTGATGCTGTAAGCCTTGCCAGAACCTGTATTCCAGCCGTCTGAGAAACGTTCGAGTGCGGGGTGTGCAAGCCATAACGGCAGCAGTAGTTGTCTGTTTGCCAGCATTGTTTGATTCGCCTCCTTTATCAATAGAAGTCTTTTGCAGCGTTGGGCGCAATATTTAAATATACTTTAGTTTAGCATACTGGGAAAGAATATTTCAAGCATACTTTTTATGCACAAAATTCGTGCATTTTGTTGGCTAAAAATGAAAATGAGAATTAACATAAAAACAGGTTACAAATGGAAAAATGTTAAGTATAATTAGCTTCATGATACGTGCTATGCGTCAAGGATACTGGAGCCAAGATACATACAGTATCATAATGCAATTTAACGAGAGACCCACACTAGAAAGCGGCATTCCATAAAACCATAACCCTCGTGGATGGCGCTGGCACGGTGTGGGTCTCAACCTGAAAAGAGGAAGGGGGACTATGAAAATGGTTAAACGGAAACTGTTTAAGCGTGCTTTATCTAGGCGTGCGCTGCCGTTCATCCTGAGCGTGGCAATGGTATTCCAGTCTATGCCTGCGACGGCGATGGCAGAAGAACCACAGGCACAGGAAGCTTCGGCGGAGAGCGCAGAGGCAGACAGTGCGGCATCATCGGCTGGCAGCGGTTCGCATGAGGACGATTTTAGCAAAGACAGTTCGGGCGGCAGCGAATCGCGTGCTTCAGAGGAGAACGCAGGCGCTTCAAATGAAGATGTTACGAATGGAGAAAATTCAAATGAAAACGCTTCGAATGGAGAAAATTCAAATGAAAACGCTTCAAATGAAGATGTTTCGAATGAAGAAAATTCAAATGAAAACATTTCAGATGAAGCAGCTTCGAATGAAAGCACTTCAAATGAAAGCGCTTCAACGGAGGGAGTTTCATCTGAAAACGCCTCGGACGAGAGCACTTTACACGAAAGTACTTCCGATGAAGGCGCTGCAAGCGAAAGTGTATCAACGGAAAGCGTTTCAGAGGAGGCAAAGCAGCCGGCGGCAGAGACGCCCGAAGAAACCGAATCAGAGTCAGAAGGCATAAAACTCAATGAGGAAGCGGCAAAGGTCAGTATTCTTGTCGATACCGACAAGCTGCACAGTGCATTGCAGAAAAAAGGATTGCACTATGACGAGGAGGACGGGACAATCTTTGCCCTGTACGATGCAAAGACGAGCAATCCTTTTGCAGCAATACAGAACGGATATTGTGAGACAGATGACGAGTCCGGCGAAAAGATAAAAGATTATTTTATCACCGTAGAGCAGGGAAGCGCGTCCAATGAAGCTTTGAGAGACCGCCTTGTCTATACATGGAAAAATGCGGACGGTACTGCCTTGGCGGACGGTGCAGTTGTGCCGAAAAACAAGGGAAGCTATCAGCTTGAAATAAAGCTGGACAAGATTGACAACGTGTGTGAGGAGACGGTGGAAACCCTGAAATTCCGCATCGACGCGCGCAGCGTTCTTGTCAATTATGATGAAATTGATGTGATTTCGCCCGGTACGACGGCAGAGGAGGCAGCCAAAGCCATCAAGGAGGGCTATCAATTAGATTTAACCGATATTGACGGTGACAAGACAGGTGAACACCTGATCAAAGAGCTTGATGTTGTTTCGTGTGATGTCAGCATTGTCAGACAGCGCAAGGAGGACGGGACACAGGATAATACCAAACTCATTCCGGCTGATCTCATCAAATCGACCGAAGAATATTTGATTCAAATGGAGATTACCCTGACAGACCAGAATTACACGCTTGCCAACACCAGCAGCAGGCTTGAGGTCGCGACGGGGGTAAGGACAGAGATCAAGGCAGCATCTGTGCAGCCTGACGGCACAAGCTTTGGCTGGCAGTATGGCGACCAGCCCGATCTGGCAGCGCTCATCAAGGTGATCAATCCTTATGTAGTGGAATTAGATACCACTACAGAGTCTGAGGAGGAAACGAAAGTCGCGGACGCGAAACTCCAGTATCAGTGGCTTGACGCAGACGAAAAAGAACTTGAGGAAACGCCCGGAGACGGTATGAAGCTTCCAGACAAAGTGAAGGACGCAGGGACATATTATCTGCGCATCTCTTACGCTGGCGAGCCGGGACGCTATATAGAGTCAGAGATAGACATTCAAGTTGTGATTGATGCAATGAATGTCTGCATCGGCGGTATTGAGACCGATACAGCCGAATATGTAGACGGCGCGGCAGTCAGCAAGGTATTGCAGACGATTACAGGTTATTCAGTGTACAAGTCAGGAGACGCCGACAAGAAGGACATCATGGGCGATGACAAGTACTTCTGGGGTGTGTCCAACAATGGAGATGCCGATGAGAATACACAGTCCTATGAACCTGTCTTTGCAGTGCGCAGAGGAACACATGTCAAGGACAAAGACGGTAAGGACAGTGTAAAGTGGGATACAAACTATCTTGACAGCAATGACAAGCTGGTCAAGACAGAAAAAGTTGGCGACGAGGATATCACATATGAGTACCGTATTGAATTTTCAGGGAAAAAGGCGGTATATGGTGAATACGATGCACCGATAGATATTAATCGGTCACAGAGCAATTATCTTGTCGATGTGACAGAGGACACCCTTGCCGCCAATGCGTTTACAATCAAGCTGGCAGTAGAGGGGCCTGCGATTGATGTCACAGAGATGCTTATTGGAGACGCCGCTTCTGAGACGGATAAGGGAAGTCTGAAAAATCCGATGACGAAAATCTACGACGGTGCACCTTACTTTCAGACAAAGAATGACTACAAGAAAGCAAAGGTGACGGGCAGGACAGATGTGGCTTCCACAGAGCTTTCCTATCAGTGGCAGAAGATCAGAAGCTATCAGGAGATACCAAATGAGGAGGAAGGCAAAGAGCCTGACTTTGAGGTTGGAAATGAATCAAACTGGGATTTTGAAAATGTCGAGTACACATCAGCACCGACAGATGCAGGCAGATACAGACTTGAGGTAAGCTATACCGACAAGAAGTCCGGCGCAGTATCCACAGCATATGTGTACTATACAATCAAAAAGGAAGATCTCTTGATTCAGCCGGAATCCCGTGTACCAGCGTACTACGGTGAGACCATTGCAGATTATCTTGGCTATGTAAGGGCAGCGCTGATGCTTAGACCGACAGATGCTGACGGCAAGGAGATGATCAGTTATACAGTCACCGATTTTTCCAAGGAGGGGAACGGCGCTCCGGCAGACGCGGACTGGCTGGCATATATCCTTGGCTATCTGGAAAGTGAATATGGAGGGAACCTTTCACAGGAGGACAGCATCGGTGCACTAATCTGGAAAGTAGAGCGCAAGATTACCGAGGGCGACAAGGCGGGCACGTGGTATGAATTGCAAGATGACGATACCTTCGTGGAAGGCGTGGAGTACCGTCTGACCGTGCACGCAGACTGGCAGGATATCGGAAATTATGTCACGGATTCTTATGATGAGGGGATTTATGTAGGGGATTTAAAAAATTACAACAACCTCTACGCGCTTGATTTTAAAGATGAAAAAGTATTTGACAAACAAACAAATGCTTACAAGACACAGGCACGTTATGCCGATTTGCAGTCTGCTGCCATCACACCGGCAAAGTCAGAGGGCATTGAGGTTGAGTTTGAAGTGGACTGGGACAAGATTACCCAGACGACCAAGCTCTATGATGGAGAAGTGTTTACAGAGGCGCTAGATGCAGTGAAGGGCGCAGTGAAAGCCTACAACAAAAAGACTGGCGCAGAAATCAATTCAGAGGACATTACCTTTGGATTTGAATGGACGCGGGAAAGTGTCGAAGGAACAGAAACGCACTATGTCAGTGAAAAAAATATCGTTCATGCAGGTACGTATTATTTGAATCTGATTGTGCCAAAGAGTGAGATTTACGCTGGTGAGGATGTGACATTTGACAAGAAGAACGACAAGGCATTTACCATCACACCGCGTGAACTGACAGTGACACCTGTGTTGAAAGACGAGATTAAGGCAGGCACGGAGATACTGTCATCAGATGGTGCTTGGGGCAATGCACAGAATGTGAGAAACATCATAGACCAGCTTCAGGTATCGGAAGAGATGCTGTTAGGTGATGACAAGACATGCTTTTTTGATAAAGTGCGGTATTATGGAGACTCTGAGATCTCTTATCCGTGGTGCATGTATGACGATACAGATAAGGAGAATATACAGGTACCCCGTCTGGAAGTGACAGACAAGACAACGGGCAAACCGATGACCGGTTATCTGAGAGGCGACCGCGCATATAATGCGAAGTTTAGCTTTGGCGGTAAACTGGGGGATTATGTATTGACGCAGGACCAGCAGGTGAAGCATGTATTCTACGGCAGCGACTATACATTGAAGTTTGATACGGTATCCTTTACAACTGTGCGGGATCAGTCCAGTGTGTCGGCGACGACGATAGGAAATCCTGAAAGTGGAGAGTATGATTCGTTAAAGATTCTTGATTCTGTGATCAGGGAGAAGGACAGCTTTACCCATACCATCACACCGAGAGAAGGAATCCCTTATAACAAGTATTACAGGGATGGAAAGCAGGTAGACAGTAATCATTTTTCTTTGGAGATTCAGGCCCCCCTTGAGTACACAGATGTGCAGGGGGCAGAAAACAGTGTGATTTATCGAAACAGCATTGAGAAGGCTGGCGGATTTAATGTAGGTTTGAGTGTTATAGATGAGGACAGTCCACGCCATTTTATAGTCAGGGCAGACTTTGATGCAGCCCAAATCGCAGAAGCAGGCGGAACCTCCTTTGAAATCACATGGGAAGAAGGTTTTACAGAGACCTTTAAGATCGAAGTGCCAAAGAACCTGCTCATGGAAGATCTCAGCAAGGCAGTGCTGCCAAAGAGCCTTGCATTCAACGGTGCAGTCACAAAGATGACCGTCGGTGAGGGACAGCAGCTTGACCTCAAGATTACCAAGGTGCAGATGGCAGATACAATCTGCGTGGCGTATGAGTCCAGCGATGAGAAGGTGCTCACTGTGTCTGATTCTGGTTCGGTGACAGCCATACATACCGGAAAGGCGACCGTGACAGCCTACGCGGCATACGAGGACAGCACAGACAACAAGATTAAGCCATTTCTTGACGCCAAGGGCAATTACGCCAAGGCAGCAAAGCTCAATATCACAGTCAGCAAGCTGTCAGAAGTAAAGAATATCAAACTCGAGGCGCATGACACCTATGCGTATATTGATTACAAGGACATGACGGACGGCTACCGCAGGGAAGTGTACGTGCTCAAGGGTGCAAACATCGCGGCAGGCGAGTTTGAGAGCAAAATCGAAGCAGTAAAGAATGGTGATTACAGTGCATTTGACGCACATCTGTTTATTACTGCCGCAGAGAGAAACGTATCAAATAATGCAGGCAAAAAATTCTGGGCTGAAATAGAAGGGTTACAGCCCAACACCCAGTACACCGTCTATGTGCGCAATGTCAGTGCACTCCGCAAATTCCCGAACGGCGAACAGATTGACCCGTCTGAATTTGCTACAGCGAGCAAGCCGGCAAAGCTGACAACGACCAAATCCCAGCAGAAGGAGCTGAATGGCTACTTCAAGACCAAAGAGGGTGAGAGGGAGCCGTTCGTTAACGGTTTGACAACCGTGAGGAATGATGAGAAGTCAGCAGTAAAAGCTGTATATCAGTATAATAATGATGAGGAGGAATATGAGCGTTATTATACAGTTGACGTCTCTGCAAAGAGCGTTAAGCTTGATGTGGAGGCGATGTATTATCAGAAGTATCAGGAAGGGATTGATTACGCAGATCAGTGGGATTATATCTGGTATCCGCTGAGTCTGACCAAAGAGTTGCAGAAGGACTATATCAATCCTAAGCTGACCTATTATGTGACAAATTGGATTTCGGCTGATGAAGATGATTATGGGGCAGCGTATTGGACCAAGAGGGGTTATGTATACGCAGATGGACATTATTTCCTGCCGACAACTACTAAGGCTGCTATTGACAAAAACGGCAAGATCAGCCTGAAAGGCAGTGGTACGATAAAGGTGATTGCCTATGATGCAGAGCAGGATATTATGAGCATTCCTATCGAGCTACGGATCACGACGAATGTAGACGGACTTGCAGGCAAAGCAATCAAGATGAAAGTGGGAAGCAGGATTTATCTGAGTGATTATCTCACATACAAGCAGAAAAATATCAAACTTTCCCAGTACAATGATGGTGACAAGGACTTGGTAGTAACTTTGGAGGACCCAGACGGGGCATTTGAGTTGAAACCTTCTGTTTATGATGGTGAAGTCTATGATGGTGCACTAAGAATATCAGACTATCAGATTATTGCAAAGCGTCCTACCACAAGACCACTGGAATTGAAGGTTTCAGACAAGACCGTGACGAAAAACGGCGGCTCAGAAATCACAATCAAACTCTCCGCTTCGGCACTCGATCCAGTCAAGAGCCTTAAAGCATATGATGTGTATGATACACAGGGAAGTATTCGCTTTGATTATGCTGGCCGCATGGATAATTCCAACTTACAATTCCGCATCGAAGTGAAAGACCAGAGTGGAAAAATTCTTAAAAATCAATTGGTGGATTCCTCAAATGAGTGGAGAGAATTTAGTTATAGGAATGAGGCATTTTATAAGGCTTTATACAATCATGACTATAAAGTATATAATGAATATTGGGAGGATTGGGAATATTCCAATGGATTCAGGGAATACAACGCAAAGAAAAATATCTACACCTATTACTATGACCTGACCAATCTGGAGGGTCTGAAACTGACACGCCTGTCAAATTATACCGTGTCTGTAACAGCAGTATACGACGGATATGATGCAAAGACAGCAACGACAAAGATCAAGACCACCAATATACCAGCGAGCAAGACAAACGCAGCCGAATATGACGACAACGGCAAAGACAAGAATAATGACGGCGGCGAAACGGTTGTGGTATATAAGAACAAGAACAATACAAATACACTGTTTCTGGATACATATCCGCTGTTAAAATCCGGCAATTCTTACACGCTTGATTTCACAGGCGGGGACAAAAATGCCAGAAATATGAAAACAGATACGCTCACATGGAAGAGCTCCAATACAAAAGTAGCAACCGTGAAGGCAAATTCAGGAACCTTTACAGCAGCCCTCAAGGCAGTGAAGAAGGGTACAACCCAGATTACCGTCACATCAAAGATTACCAAGAAAGTTATTGCAAGATGGACTGTCTTTGTCACCGCAGTTGGTGAGGCAGACGGTTATTTCGGCGATAACATAGATCAGAATATTGATGCAGATTGGGATAATGAGCTAAATGCTGACAAGCTGGGCGCAGATCTGCTCACGCTGAACAATTCCATGTCCTTTACGCTGGCAAACGGCGAGAAGAAGTGGGTGGCATTCAAGGCGCCTTCTGACGGAAGATATTGGGTTAATATTGTAAGTGAAGAGGGAAGCTTTATCGCATACGACAGCGACAGCAGACCACTTGGCAGTCTTGGCAGTAACTTTAGCGGCGAAGAGATGGAAAAGGGAGAGACGGTGTACTTCCTTCTGACAGTGACAAATGCTAAAACCAAGAAACAGATAGTAACGATCAAAGCAACTGGAACACCCTACACAACCCTGACAACGGCGGCAGACGGTGTGAAAGTACGCGGCGACAGCATAGTAGTGTTTAAGGCACCAGAAGAGAATGTCTATACATTCACCGCAGTTGACAAGAACGGAAAAGAGGCATCTGTGTGGAATGGATATCCGAACACAATTGTGCTGGAGAAAAATGCCAAGAAACGTTTGACGGTATTTGGACAAGATGAATACACAATCAAGGTAACACCGGCAGAACAGTTGACAGACAACACGAAACTCGAACTCAAGAAGGGTGAGACAAAATATTACAAATTTACACCGGACGAAACGAATGAATACACGCTGTATACAGCGGAGGCGTCAGAACAGATTCAAAGTGCAACAATTTATACAGCTTATTATGAAAATTTGAACTCTGTAGAAGATGCACAGACAAAGCCCTCCTCCGACACAGACACAAATCCGAAGAATGTAGGCTTTGAGACGAAAAAACTGGAAAAAGGCGACGTTCGTTATCTCTCGTTCACAGCAGGCAATCAGGACACAACCGCAGTATTTAAGGCAGAAAAAGCTGAAAAGACAGGCGTGGCGTTTACGATTGCCAAGGCAGGCGGAGAAAAGACAGTTGTATACAACGTTGACAAGGACGGCGAGTACAATTTCACAGCGACAGGAACAGATGTGACAATCACAAAGGTTGAGGTAAGTGGAGTCAGCAAGACAGATAATAATACAACAGCATCTTATCAGACATCTTTGAAAAAGGGCGACTATGTAAAACTCACAGTATCTGCAAAAAATGCAGACACCTCAGTAACTGTGAACTGCACGTTTGTAGAGCCTGTTCAGATTCAGGCAGGGGCTTCCGTAGCCGTGGCAGTGATCAGCGGATTGGAAAAGAAGGTAGAATTTACAGCTTCTGAAAATGGATGGTACGCATTTACCTTTGACAAAGATACTGTAAAAGTATCATATACAGAGGGTACAGTACGGGCAGTATCCACGGATTACCAATCAGGCACCGAGCTTTATGTCAAGAAAGGCGGTACGCGGACATTTACAGTGTCAACGACAGAGACCACAGAGCAGACAGTAACAGTGACAGCCGCAAAGAACAGTAGTGTCAAGCTGACGAACATGACAGAGCCAGTGACGCTCACAAAAGGAAAGACGTACAGATATTACTGGACAGCAGCGCAGGAAGGACTCTATGAGTTTGATTTTACTGTGACAGGTGCAGACTTGACATGCAGCACAGACGAAGCAGGAGAGAACACGGCAGAATATATAAGCGGTTACTATGAAAAGGGAAAGACTTTCTATGTAACAGTAAACGTATCGGACAGCGCAGACGGCAGCTTCAAGGCAGTGATTGTAAACCAGAAAGATGCCGCCGAGTTGAAAGCGGATACAGACAATACCGTGACAGTCGGTGCAAAGGCTTCCAAGTGGGTATCCTTCACGTCAAAACAGGCGGTAAAGGTACGCTATCAGTACAGCAAGGCAGACGGAGATGGATTTAATTTCTATGAAAATACAGGTCTTGATGACAGCGGAACAGCGAACATCAGCTTTACAGAGGACAAAATACTTCGTCCGGGTGAGAAGGTTTACTACAAGATAGAAAACCAAAACGCGGAGGAAAAGACCGTCAAGTTAAGAATTGATACGATCAAACCGACCGAGGTTGGCACCGCAGCCGGTACAGGCGTACTCAGCGGAACCGCGAACATCAAAGCAGGCGCAAACGGATGGTATCATTTCCATGCGGCAAATGCAGGCAGATACAGTATCTTTGTAAACAGCAAAGCAGATGGAAATACCGTTGGCATTGCAAATTATCAGGTATATGAAAACCTGACAGAAAGTGCGTTGGATACAGACAGCATACAGTTTATCAAGGCAGGAAAGGATATCTATATCAAGGTGCCAAACGACAGCGCGCAGGATACAGATATCACCGTGACGGTGACAGATATGGCAGCAGCCGGCGTAACGCTGGAGCTTGGCAATGCAAAAGAATTACAGCTCAAGCAGGGCGTTACACAGTATCTGGTATATAACGTAACAGAAACAGCACGCTACACATTGACATCTGTAGCTTCAGATAATAAAGAATATCCGTTGGACGTGATTTATTATGTGGACAAAGAGAAGGGTGTCGAGGAAACAACACCTGTCAGCGCAGTATATTGGACAGCAGGAAGCAGCATCGTCTTTGAGGTGCTTCCGACAGCAGATGCCACCGTGAAGGTGACGTTGGCGAAGGAAAATATCATTGAACTGACAGACGAGGCGGCACAGCAGACCATCAGCGCAGGACAGACCTTGTACTTCCGGTCAAAAACTGACGCAAAGGATGTAAGATATTTTATCGAGACCTCCGAGACAGCAGAAGGATTGACGCTCAATTATGTGTCTGTTACAGGCGGTATTAGCTGGAACAATGGCTATACAGATTTTGTGGCAGCGCCAAAACAGGAAGAAGTAATCTTTGGACTGACCGCAGTCTCAACATTTGAAGGGACAAAGACCTTTAAGATGAAGCGGGGCATCGTGACGCCGGCAGCAGTGAAGGCAGGAACGCCGGCAGAGTCCGCAGAGCTTGCGGCATACCACAAGACATATTACACATTTACGCCGGAAAAAGCAGGCAGATACAGCATCAAGGCAGGCGGTGTAAGCGTGTCTGAATGCAGGAATGGCATCACAGGCAGATTCAGCGAAATACACGTGCCCGATGACTTTATCGTGACAGATGCAATGGTTGGCAAGGAAGTGATCTATTCATTGTATCACGCAGACACAGCCGCAAAGAAGCTGAATTTCAGCATCACAGAAACGACAGCCGAAGAGCTTGTGTCAGACACGCCATACACTGTGGACATCACAAAAGTTGAACTGAATGAATCCGTATGGCTTCATTTTAAGGCGCCAGCCGACGGCAGATATACAGTTGCGATCAGTAATGCAAATATCGCGTCAGCAATGTACTGTTATGAAGCGCTGGATCAAAACCAGTATACAACAGTAAGATACTATGGTACAGAGTACTGCATGAAGGCAGGCGAAGAATACTATTTCCCTGTATCATACAGTGAAAAGCCAGAAGAAAACTTTACAATCAGCGTGAGCGCCATCACAGACAGCAGTGCAGAGGCAGTCAGTGTTTCCGAGACAGCAAAGGAATTTGACATGAAGGCGGGCGAGGTGAAATGGCTCAAATTTACACCGGAACAGACGGCGAATTATAAGTTTGAATTAAAAAATGTACAGTTTGGATATATTTTGCAGTATGACAGTATAGCAAGCGAGAGTATGAAGTATTTGTATAATAACAGTACGATTGCTTGTGTAGCTGGAAAAACTATTTATTTTAAACTGACAGCAGCCAGCTCTTTACCAGAAGGAAATAAGCCATCTATTAAGATTACCTCCAAGGAGATGCAGACTTTGACAGAGGGCGAGAATACCATAAGCCAGATCGCGGAAAATGAGAACTATAAGTATGCATATTTTGCGCCATCAGAGAAGGCAGTCTACGGATTTGAGCTGACAGACAGTACAGAATGCGAAGTACATATTTCCAGAGAAGGTAATTTCAGTAGCTATAGCATGTTATATGAAGGCACAGAGCCGAGCTCTTTTGTACTGGATAAAACACAGCCAGCATACATTCGAATAAAAGCATCAGGAAATGACAAAGAAAGTGCGTCCGCAACCGTCAGAATTACAAAGACAGTAGCAATCGGTGAGATTAGCATGGGCGGTGCAGTGGATGTGACACTTACTCAAGACAGTAGCATAGCATTCTATTATTTTACGGCACCAGAGGACGGCATATACATTTTTGATACAGATCAGGAGATGATTTATGTCTATCTTGATAACAGTATTGAAAGTGATATGCTAAATCCTGGTAACTATAAAATTGAAACTACAAGATCAAGTGCAATCGGACTGAAAAAAGGTGAGTCAAAATATATCAGAATTGCAGAAAATAATCTGGATTCCGCAGGACATACATTTACGCTTACCTGCAAAAAGGCAGCAGAAACAAGCTTTACAGGAGCAAAGACAATAAAGCTGAACCTGAAAAAAGATAACCCTGTATATGTGCGCTGGTTCGTAGGAGAAAAAGGCAATTATCGCTTGGGATTTAGAGTTAATGATGATAGTGGGGTTGATTTCAAATATTATAAAAATAATAATTTAAGTTCATATCCAAATTCTTATTGGAATAATACATCAAGGATGGGGTATTGGGATCAGTACGAAGACAATTCAGAAAATAGCAGGGGATTGATTCTGGAAGCGAATGAAGCAGCAGTGGAGGTGGAAGTCTATGCACAGATCGTGCCAAGAAGTTTAGCGACAGGCGGGACCGAGAAGGTTGTTTTGGATTCCGACAAGCGGTATGAAGAGTTTAACTTCTCGGCAGAAGCGGAGAAAATGTACATATTCCAAACCCGCGGAGCAGAGAACAGCCGAATGAACATTACAGTGACGGACACTTCCTCAAATACAGCAGTGACGCCTGATAGAACTTATTATCAGGATAATGATTGCTATCGGGTATACACCTTTGAGAACAGCGGCGAGTATAAGCTGCGAGTATCTCCGGTCAATGGAAACAGCTATGGTGATACATTTGAGATATCAGCGTACTATTATCAGCAGTGGATTGGATTTAAACTGTATAATAGAGAAGATGATTTCTCAACATCGTGGGATGTGGAAAAAAACGGAGAAATCTGGCTGCAATTCAATGTAGAAGAATCAGGCAGATATGGATTCGGAGCAGATGATCGGACCGTGGTAAATTTGTATCGGTTTGATAATGGGAATCTTGAATTACTAGGTGTTAAAGAAAGTGGAAGCAGCAGTAAGATCTGGAGTGCGCTGGGTGTAGGAGATGTAATATATGCACAGACATGGTACGGTTATAGTCATAATGATAGTTCGTACAGTGTTAATGTTACATGTAACCTGTCACAGCAGGGAGCACAGAACTGGACGTTTTATGGAAGTCAGACAGAAAGTACACCTATTAGCGTAAATCAAGGCTATGAGCGTGCGGTTCCACTCAATATTGACAATTTGAGCAGTACAGCGAAGTATGCGTTTCGTATAGAATCCTCTTATGATTCCGAAAATATTGAAACGGCAATGTACCAGACTAGTAAGGATGAGAATGGTATCGAAACAAGGGAGCTGATCGCAGAGGGATATAACTTCACTTGCGAAATTAACCCAAATAATTCTTATGAACTTAGAATAAGCAACTATGGAAACAGTTATTGGTATGGCAGTATCTATGCGGAAAAAGCGTATCCTTACGAGGAATATGAGTTGACATTAGACAACAATGCCCAGAAAGTAACAGTAAAAGATGGTTCCGAGGCACGGTTTTATTTTACCGTGCCGGAGGACGGCACCTATATGCTATATGGAACGTCAGATAGTTATTGTGATAATTATGCAGAGCTTTGGGTGAATGACGAAAAGCGCACAAGCACGGGGTATGGAGGTCAGAATGGACAGTTCAGCATATCCGCACAATTATCCGCAGGAGACAAGGTGGAATTGAGGACATATATGCAGAATCATGCTATAGCGGATGGGACATACACTGTCCATATTGAGAATGTACCAGAAGATTATCAGAGTATGGATCAGATGTACATGTCATCAACATCGTTAAGTGCAAATATTTCCAGTCTTTCGGCTGGAGAAACAAAGAAATATCGCTTTATTGCACCAACTTTATCCGCAGAGGATGGAGATACAGCGGAGCACTATATTTTCTACAGTGAAATCTCGACAAGCACTGACGAGACAGTGATGAATTTGACAGCAACTGTACAGCTTGCATCTGAGGTTTCCACATTTGCCATGGGAGATAGCCAGAAAGATGAGAAGGGGAACTTCTACAATGTAGTAGAGCTTACATCAGGCAGACCCTATATTCTCAGTATAACGAATAATGGAAAAACTAATGTTAACAGCGGAAATATATATGCATATCGGTATACAGAGGCGAACGGCGGCGAGCCCATCCGCATCGGTGGTATGAACGAGCAAAATGAGGCACTCGTAGTAAACAGTGCGGCGGGAGAGGAAACGTGGGTTTCATATACTGTAGAGGAAGATGGGATTTATACCTTTACAGTATCGGATGCTGACCAGAATGGTTATATGTATTTATACAGTTTAGAATATTCTCAGCTTACGAAGGTACCGGATTATAATAATTACAGATACTTTTCGAATAATAGTGGTGGTAAATTTGAAAGCATCAATCTGAAGAAAGGTGAAAATATCCTGTTACGAGTATACCAGATCAGCCATCAGGCACTATCTTGTAATGTACAAGCCAAATGGGAAGTCTGGGATATCACATCTGTTGAAGAGGGAAGCAACACAAAGGAGGTTGCGACAGATTCTTCCGAAACAGAGGGAAAAGTATGGCTGAATTTTGACGAAACCATCGAGGCAGGAACTTACAAAATTACCTCGCAAAATACTTACTCAACGACCTTAAAACTGTACAAAAACGGACAAGAAGTATCTAACCCAGAAAGTACAGACCAGCAGTCAGGCACTGCAATAACCTTTGAGTACAAACCGGACGAAAAGGACGTATACCAGCTTGGCATCACCACCACATCATCATCGAGCATCACACTCACCATCACCAAAGCGGAAACAGCAGAGACTCCGGGTGACGGCGACAATGAAAACGGCGGAACTGACAGTGATACCGACGCAGGTGAAAACGGCGGAACGACAGGAAACAATGACAGCAGCACCAACGGATAAAACGGAAACAATGTGCTTTCCATACAGTGCATTTACTGCACGATGATACGACAGTACCAAGCCGAAAGGACATTTTCGAAAGAAATTTCGAAGATGTCCTTTTTTCAATATATTTTGCTGTTTGTATTTTTACTCCTCTAATCCATAAGACTGTATGATATCCCCTTTGGCTGCGTCAACTTTATTCATGCACAATGATTTTCTCCGTTGTCTTTTCAACTGTTCATTGTATTTATGCGTGTTTTCAGGTATAGTATAAATAAAGTTTGCAGGCTGATTCATGTAGAAGGATAAAATAGATACATGAAAAAGACGAACATACGACTGAATAATTATAGAGGAGGCAGGCATGGCAAAGCAATTTAACACAGCAGGCATATGTATTCCAGAGCGAAATTATATGGTGGAGGTAAAATGCAAAATGGATGTGATTGTGAAAGATTATATTGATGCAGGAAAGTATTTCACAATCAGCCGCGCAAGGCAATACGGCAAAACGACAATGCTCTATCTGCTGGAACAGGTGCTTAAAACCCGGTATCTTGTTCTGCGTCTGAGTTTTGAGGCGGCAGATGAAATGTTTGTGTCCTTGTATTCCTTTGCAACAGGCTTCGTTCGCAGAATCAGCCGCATTTTAAAAACACAAGACGTGGCGCAGGATCTTCTGGACGACTGGCATCAGCCAGTCTCGGAACAGTTTCCGTTCGATGAGCTGAGTGAGCGGATTACAAGTCTTTGCTGCCATTCTGACAAGCCCGTCATACTTATGATAGATGAGGTGGATAAAAGCTCAGATAATCAGGTGTTTCTGTCCTTCTTGGGGCTGCTGCGCAATAAGTATCTGGAACAGATGCAGAAAAATGATAATACCTTTCAATCTGTAGTATTGGCAGGCGTATACGATATCAAAAATCTAAAATCAAAGTTCAGACCTGTCGGGGAACAGAAATATAACAGCCCGTGGAATATTGCTGTAGATTTTGATGTGGATATGAGCTTTTCGCCAGAGGAGATTGAGACGATGCTGCGGGCGTATGAGGAGGATCATCACACTGGAATGGATGTCTCCTATGTGAGCAGGCTGATTTATGAATACACATCGGGCTATCCATATCTGGTATCCCGTCTCTGCCAGCTTGCAGATGAGCGCCTTGCAGGTACAGAAGCATTTCCAGAGAATCAGGAGGTATGGACGCAGGAGGGAATTGTGGCGGCAGAGCTTATGCTGCGCAGGCAGTCCGGCACGTTGTTTGATGATTTGATCAAGAAGCTCGCGGATTTTCCAAAGTTAAAAAAGATGGTACAGGATATTTTATTTTGCGGAAGGAGATATCCGTTTGAGCGGGATAATTACCTGATTGATCTGGGTGTGACCTTTGGGTTTTTTAAGGAAAATAATGGAGTAGTGGCAATTGGAAACCGTATCTTCGAGACGAAACTATATGACCTGTTTCTCTCGGAGATGCTTCTGGAGGACACGCTCGGACAGACAGAACTGATGGAAAGAAACCAATTTATCGCAGATGGAATGCTTCAAATGAATCTGGTGATGGAAAAGTTTTATCAGTATTTTACGGAAATATATGCGGACAGCGACCAGAAATTTATTGAGCTGCAGGGCAGAAAAATTTTTCTGCTGTACCTGAAGCCTATTATAAACGGAACGGGAAATTATTATATTGAAGCGCAGACGAGAGATGCGAGGCGCACGGATATCATTGTGGATTACCGTGGCAGGCAGCATATTATCGAGTTGAAAATATGGCGGGGAGACGAGTACCATCAGCGGGGCGAACAGCAGTTGTTTGAATATCTGGATTATTATGGTACTGAGACAGGGTACTTGTTAAGCTTTAACTTTAATCAACATAAAAAGACGGGAATACAGGAAATCTCATATGGCGGAAAACGTATCGTGGAGGTGGTGGTGTGACATACCGCCGCCACGATACCAGGAAATGCATCTGTGGGCTCAGGATTGCTGAAGGCAGCAATGCTGCTGACTGCTCAAAAATAAAAATGAGAATACGCGCACGTTGATTGTATTTGCAGGAGATTTCATGTATTATAGGAATAAGAGGAAAGGAATACAGGAGACTATTCATGTGGTTAATATTTGCATTGCTGTCTGCGGTGTTTGCAGCAGCGACCTCCATATTGGCGAAGATTGGCATAGAGGGTGTAAACTCAAATCTGGCAACTGCCATCAGAACAGTGGTCGTTGTCGTGATGGCATGGGGTATGGTGTTTTTGACGAATGCGCAGGGCGGCATTGCACAGATTGGAAGAAAGAGCTGGATTTTTCTAATATTATCAGGACTTGCGACAGGCGCGTCATGGCTGTGCTATTATCGGGCGCTACAGCTTGGCGAAGTTTCGAAGGTCGTGCCGATTGATAAGCTGAGTGTCGTCATCACACTGGTGCTTGGATTTGTCCTTCTGCATGAGCAGGTGAGCCTCAAATCGCTGATCGGGTGTATCCTGATTGGCGCAGGAACACTGGTGATGGTGCTGTAAAGCAGTATATCAAGGCAGGACGCAGAAGAACAATAGCAAAGTGAGAACGACCTGATCGAAACAAAATACATCTGAAAAAAGGAGGAAACAATGGCATTTACACATCTGCATGTGCATACGGAGTACAGTCTGCTTGACGGCTCCAACAAGATTAAAGAATATGTCAAGCGCGTCAAAGAGCTTGGCATGGACAGTGCGGCAATCACAGACCACGGCGTGATGTACGGCGTGATTGACTTCTATAAAGAAGCGAAGGCAAACGGCGTCAAGCCGATTCTCGGGTGTGAGGTTTATGTCGCGCCCAATTCGCGTTTTGACAAGGAAGTCGGCGGCGGGGAGGAGCGCTATCATCATTTGGTGCTGCTGGCAGAGAATAACGAGGGCTACGCCAATTTGATGAAAATTGTGAGCAAGGGATTTACGGAAGGATATTATTATAAGCCGCGTGTGGACATGGAAGTCCTTGAACAGTTTCATGAGGGAATTATTGCACTTTCCGCGTGCCTTGCGGGCGAGGTGCCAAGACTGCTCACAAAAGGGCTGTATGAGGAGGCAAAAAAGACTGCGCTCAAATACGAAAACTGTTTTGGCAAGGGCAACTATTTTTTCGAGCTGCAAGATCATGGGATTCCCGCGCAGCGCACAGTCAACACGGCGCTGCTGCGCTTGAGCAAGGAGTTGGATATACCGCTTGTGGCGACGAACGATATCCACTATACCTATGCGGAGGATGAGAAGTCGCATGATATTCTGCTGTGTATCCAGACCGCGAAAAAGGTTTCTGACGAGGATCGTATGCGCTACGAAGGAGGGCAGTACTATGTCAAGAGCGAGCTGGAAATGCGCGGGCTGTTTCCCTATGCGCAGCAGGCGATTGACAATACGGCGATGATTGCCGACCGCTGCAATGTCGAGATTGAATTTGGCGTGACAAAACTGCCGAAATTTGAGGTGCCAGCAGGATACGATTCATGGAGTTATCTCAATAAGCTCTGCGCAGATGGCTTAAAGGAGCGCTATCCTGAGGATGATGGTACAATCAAGGAAAAGCTTGACTATGAGCTGGATGTCATTCAGAATATGGGCTATGTCGATTATTTTCTGATCGTCTGGGATTTTATCAACTGGGCGAGAGAGCATGACATTCCAGTGGGACCGGGGCGCGGCTCGGCAGCAGGCAGCATCGTATCGTACTGCCTTCATATTACAAATATTGACCCTATCCGCTACAGCCTGCTGTTTGAGCGTTTTCTAAATCCCGAACGAGTCTCCATGCCCGATATTGATATTGATTTCTGCTATGAGCGCAGGCAGGAGGTCATCGACTATGTCAGTGAGAAATACGGGCATGACAAGGTAGTGCAGATTGTGACCTTCGGTACGATGGCGGCTAAGGGTGTGATCCGCGATGTCGGGCGCGCACTGGATCTTCCGTATAATTATGTGGACGGGATTGCCAAGATGATACCAAATGAAAACAATGCGCCAGTCAGTATCACGCGCGCGCTGGAGATGAACCCGGAGTTTCGGGCGATGTACAAACAGGATGAGCAGGTGCAGTATTTGATTGATATGTGCAAAAGACTAGAGGGCCTGCCGCGCCATACCTCCATGCATGCGGCGGGCGTCGTGATCTGTCAAAAACCCGCAGACGAGTTTGTCCCACTGTCGCGCGGAAGTGACGGCGCCATCACAACACAGTTTACCATGACCACGATCGAAGAGCTGGGATTATTAAAGATGGATTTCTTGGGCCTGCGCACCCTGACCGTGATCAAGGACGCGGTGGACAATGTCGAGAAAACAACAGGCGTGCACATTGATGTCGATGCCATTGACTATGATGATAAAAAGGTGTTGATGTCCCTCGGAACGGGAAAGACAGACGGCGTATTCCAGCTTGAAAGTCAGGGTATGAAGAACTTTATGAAAGAGCTAAAGCCGCAGAATCTTGAGGATGTGATCGCAGGCATCTCGCTCTACCGCCCGGGTCCGATGGACTTTATCCCGGCATATATCCGCGGGAAAAATAACCACAGCGCAGTCACCTATGCCTGCCCGCAGCTAGAGCCGATTCTTGCGCCCACCTATGGCTGTATCGTCTATCAGGAGCAGGTTATGCAGATTGTGCGCGACCTTGGCGGATATACGCTGGGGCGCAGTGACTTGGTGCGCCGTGCGATGAGCAAGAAAAAGGCGTATGTCATGGAGCAGGAGCGCAAAAATTTTGTGCATGGCAATGCCGAGGAGGGTGTGCCGGGCTGTGTGGCTTGCGGCATCTCAGAGACAGTGGCAGATCACATCTATGGGACGATGATGGATTTTGCAAAGTATGCATTTAACAAGTCCCATGCGGCGTGCTATGCGGTGGTCGCGTATCAGACCGCGTATTTAAAATATTATTATCCAGTGGAGTTTATGGCGGCGCTGCTCACGTCGGTGATTGATAATGCGGCCAAAGTGTCGGAGTATATTATGGTCTGCAAAAATATGGGAATACAAATCCTGCCGCCGGACATCAATGAAGGGGAATGTGGATTTTCCGTTTCGGACGGTGCGATTCGTTATGCGCTCAATGCGATTAAGAGCATCGGCAAGTCGGTCATTGACCAAATCACAACAGAGCGGAATGCCCATGGAAAGTATCAGGATTTAAAGGATTTCATAGAGCGCACACAGAATATTGAAATCAATAAGCGCGCCATTGAGAATTTTATCAAAGCAGGTGCGTTTGACAGCTTCGGCGCGACCAGAAAGCAGTTGATGAGCGTCTACGCGCAGATTCTTGACAGTGTCGTGCACAGCAGGCGCGGTGTGACAGCGGGGCAGATGTCTTTGTTTGACATTGTCTCAGAGGAGGACAAAAAAGAACTTGAGATTCCGCTGCCCAATGTCGGGGAGTACGAGAAGGAGCTTCTGCTCAGCTTTGAGAAGGAGGTGCTGGGGTTCTATGTCAGCGGACATCCAATGCAGGAATATCAGACTTTGTGGGAAAAGCGTATCACCGCAAAGACCTCGGACTTTCATCTGGACGAGGAGACCGGGCAGACCCATGTGGAGGACAATGCAAGCGCAGTGATCGGCGGCATGATCATGGACAAAAAGATTAAATATACCAAGCAGGACAAGATTATGGCGTTTCTCACGCTGGAAGATTTGGTGGGCAGTGTGGAGATTGTCGTGTTCCCAAATGCCTATGAAAAATATTCCTCGAAAATATTGGAGGAAAATAAGGTGTTTGTCGAAGGCAGAGTGAAGGTAGAGGACGAGCGCGACGGCAAATTAATCTGTGAGCGCATCACTGCATTTGATGAGATTCCAAGGAAGGTGTGGCTCAAGTTCCCAGATATGAATACCTATCTTGGCAAGGAGTCCGCGCTGTTTGATGCCATCTACGAATCAGAGGGCATTGATACAGTCAACATATATATAGAAGAAACGCGTCAAAAAAAGACCCTGCCGCCCAACCGAAACATCAAGGCAGACAGTGCAGTCCTCGACAGGCTTCGGGATTTGTTTGGCGATGAAAATGTGAAAGTCGTGTGCTGAGCACAAAAAATGGTTAAAAATTTATCAATAAATATTGTAATATATGAAAAAAAGGTATAAAATATTTATGATTATGCGGGGATACTTTCGCGGATAATACGGATTATAGAAAGCAAAAGGCTTCAGGGATGATATAAAGTATAGGAGGTATAGTGATGTCGAATGAAATCAAGACGATAGGTGTATTGACAAGCGGAGGAGATGCGCCGGGAATGAACGCTGCGATCCGTGCAGTGGTGAGGAAGGCTCTGACGAACAATGTAAAAGTGAAGGGAATCAAGCGTGGCTACATGGGGCTGATCAATGAGGAAATCATTGATATGGAGGCGTTCAGTGTGGCAGATGTTATTCAGAAGGGTGGAACAATCCTAGGCACAGCGAGATGTCTTGAATTTAAGGAAGAGAATATACAGCAGATGGCGGCTGAAATCTGCCATAAGCACGGGATTGACGGTCTTGTCGTGATTGGCGGTGACGGCTCTTACAGAGGTGCGCAGGGACTTGCAAGACATGGAATCAATACGGTCGGTGTGCCGGGGACGATTGATCTTGACATTGCTTGCACAGAGTATACGATTGGCTTTGACACGGCAATCAATACCGCGATGGAGGCGATTGACAAGGTAAGGGATACTTCTTCATCTCATGAGCGCTGCTCGATCATCGAGGTTATGGGCAGACATGCAGGATACATCGCACTCTGGACAGGCGTTGCAAACGGTGCGGAAGATATTCTTCTCCCCGAGAAATACAATTACGATGAGCAGGAGCTGATCAACAATATTGTCAGAAGCAGAAAGAAAGGAAAGACGCACCATATCATTATCAATGCCGAGGGCATCGGACATTCTACCTCGATGGCAAAGCGAATTGAGGCAGCGACGGGAATCGAGACAAGGGCGACCATACTTGGCTACATGCAGCGCGGCGGCAATCCGACCTGTAAGGATCGCTTCTATGCGTCGATCATGGGGGCATACGCAGCAGATATCCTCTGTGACGGCAAGTCCAACAGAGTCGTAGCGTACAAGCATGGCGCCTTCGTCGATTATGATATCGAGGAAGCACTCAATATGAAAAAGGGAATTGACGAGTACCAGTATGATATCTGCCGGAAGCTGTCGAGATAAGGCAATAGATTGAACAGTAGTATAATACTTGTTATAATATACAGATATAATTGAATAGGAAGATGGATGCGATTTTCTGAATCCCTTTCCAATTCGATTATATACCGGCCACTTGCGAAATGCAAGTGGTCTTTTACATTATTTGGCGATACTATTGTTTTATACGGCAAAAGTGATATAATTAACTATGGTTTGTAAAATAAAGGAAATAAAGGTAAAGGATACAATATCATGGCATATGAAATTAGTAACAAGCAGCCCAAAGCCAGAAAGTCTACCACGAGGCTGATCGCTTTTGGCTTTGCGATGATCATTCTGACAGGAACACTCCTGCTCACACTTCCCTTCGCGAATAAGTCTGGTCATGGGAATATGCTTAATTCCCTTTTTACGGCGACGTCTGCGACCTGTGTAACCGGGCTTGTCGTCGCGGACACTTACCAGAACTGGACCACGTTTGGACAGCTGGTCATACTTTGTATGATACAGGTCGGCGGACTGGGATTTATGACCATAGGCGCCTATATTTCTGTGATTCTCAAGAAGCGCATCGGCTTGCAGGAGAGAGAGCAGCTACAGGAAAGTGTGAATACCCTTGAAATAGCAGGTGTTGTCCGTCTGGTCAAAAAGATAGTCCAAGGCGCGCTCTGCATTGAGCTCTTGGGTGCAGTCCTGCTCTCTTTTCGGTTTATACCCCGTTTTGGCGTGGTGAAAGGAATTTATTATTCATTGTTTCATGCAGTATCGGCATTCTGCAACGGCGGCTTTGACCTGATGGGAACCGAGGAGGCATATTCCTCCCTTGTTGCGTATGAGGGGGACATTCTGGTCAATCTTGTGATTGTGGCGCTGATTCTTGTGGGAGGCATCGGTTTTATCGTGTGGGATGATGTGGCGCGGAACAAATGGCATTTCAAGCGTTATTTATTGCACAGTAAAATTGTACTGACTGTGACCTTTTTGCTGACCGTGATTGGGACAGTATTGTTTCTGCTCACAGAAAATAATGCAGCCTTTGCGGGCATGAGTCCGCTTGAAAAAGTGCTGGGCGCGCTGTTTTCCGCTGTCACGCCGAGAACAGCAGGTTTTAACTCCGTCGATACGGCGGCGCTGTCAAATTCTGGGAAATTAATAACAATGGTTATGATGTTTGTTGGCGGCAGTCCCGGCTCCACCGCAGGCGGCGTCAAGACGACCTCTGTCATCGTACTGTTATTTTATGCGGGCGCCATGGTGCTCAACAAAGAGGATATCAACTTATTTGGCAGGCGCCTGACAGACGAGGTGGTCAAGAAGGCAAATGCGGTGGTGATTATCAATGCGACACTGACAATTGTAGCGACTGTTATTATTATGGCATTACAGCCGTTATTGAATTTCGAAGATGTGCTGTTCGAGGTGCTTTCCGCAATAGGAACCGTTGGCATGACGGTAGGCATCACGAGAGATTTAGATATAATAGCACGGGTTATTCTCATAGTGCTGATGTACTGCGGCAGGCTGGGCAGCCTTTCCTTTGCGCTGGTGTTTGCACAGAAAAATACTTCGGCGCCAATGCGCCAGCCGCAGGAAAAAATCATTGTAGGATAAGAAAACAAAAAATAGAAAGAGAGGCGTAAAATATGAAATCAATATTAATCATAGGAATGGGACGGTTCGGGCATCATCTGGCGGCGAATTTTCTCGAGCATAACCATGATGTGATGATTGTGGATGAGGACGAGGAGAAGCTGGCGGACATGGTGCCATATGCGACGAGCACCCGTATCGGCGACTGCACCAATGAGGAGGTGTTAAAGAGCATCGGCGTCAGGAACTTTGATGTGGTGTTTGTGTGCATTGGCACGAACTTTCAGAGCAGTCTTGAGATTACAAGCCTTGTCAAAGAGCTTGGCGCAAAGCGCGTGGTCAGCAAGGCGACAAGGGATATACAGGCAAAATTTTTACTGAGAAACGGTGCGGACGAAGTGATTTATCCCGATAAGGATATTGCGGAGAAGTGGGCGGAGCGCTACAGCCTTGACAATCTTTTTGACTATATTGACCTGCCGGGTGCATTTGGCATCTATGAGGTGCCGCCGCTTAAAGAGTGGGTTGGCAAGAGCATCAGGGAGTCGGATATTGCCGCAAAGCACAAGATTTCGATACTCGGCATTAAGAAAAAGCATGAGGAGGAAATGAGCGTGATGCCCTCTGCGGACTATGTTATCCGCGATACAGATCATCTGATGGTGATGGCTGGAAATGAGGTTGCCGAGCGCCTGCTCAAAGAAAACCGCAACAAATTTGCCAGCGCGTCATTTCGCAAATAGAATTGAATAAATCAACCAGCCTGTAAGAAGGCAGGCGAAAGGAATGAGTAAAGCATATGATAACAAGTATGGCAAACAGTAAAGTGAAACGGCTTGCAGCGCTGGCGCAGAAGGCAAAAGCGCGCAGGGAGGAGAACTGCTTTGTCGCGGAGGGCATACGCATGTTCCGGGAAGCCCCGCCGGACTGGATTAGGGAGGTATATGTCTCAGAAACATTTATAAGGAAGCATGGCAGTGAACTGCGTTGCAGCGCTCCCTTTGAAGTGCTTGCGGACGCTGTGTTCCAGAAGGCATCAGACACACAGACGCCTCAGGGAATCCTGTGCGTGCTCTCCATGCCCCGCTATGAGCTGGCAGAGCGTCTTGCAGGAGATTCTGATAGAGATACAGACACCGCCAAGGCGCCGCTTTATATGCTGCTCGAGGACTTACAGGATCCGGGAAATGTGGGTACGATTCTGCGCGCCGGCGAGGGGGCAGGCATTGACGGTGTGATCATGACCAGACAGACGGCAGATCTTTTTAATCCCAAGGTGATTCGTGCGACAATGGGATCCATTTACAGAGTTCCTTTTTTTATTGTCGATGCCTTGACGGACACCATAGATTTATTGCGGGAAAAAGGGGTGGCAGTCTATGCGGCGCACCTTGATGACAGCGTGGATTATGATGTGCCCGATTATACGCAGCCGACAGCCTTTCTGATCGGCAACGAGGGAAACGGGCTGCGGCGGGAAACGGCGCAGCGCGCGGCACAGTATATCAAGATTCCCATGGCAGGACAGGTCGAGTCGCTCAACGCCGCGATGGCGTCAGCAGTACTGATGTACGAGGCAGCGAGGCAGCGGCGGACCAAGACGAAAATCTAAAAATACATCAAGCTGGATTCACAAAAAAATACTACATTATTATAGAAAGAAAGAGGCAGTAAGAGATGAAAATCGGTTTTATAGGACTGGGAAATATGGCGTCAGCGATGATTGGCGGAATGCTGGATACAGGGACATTTACGCCCGCTCAGATCATAGGCTCTGCCAAGACGCAGGCGACGGCAGACAGAGCGGCAGAACGGTTTGGCATCGCCGCTGGAACAGACAACACAGAGACGGCAGGACAGGCAGATGTGCTGATTCTTGCCGTCAAGCCAGTATTTTTGCCAGAAGTGATTTCGGAGATTAAAAATGTTGTAGATGAAAGCAAGCTGGTAATATCCATTGCGGCAGGAAGGTCGATTCGCTGGCTGGAACAGGAATTTGGCAAAACACTCCGAATCATACGCTGTATGCCAAACACTCCGGCAATGGTCGGCGAAGGGTGCACATGCATCTGTCTGAAGGAAGAAGATGACAAAAATATTTTCAGGCAGGACGAGGAACTGGCGAAAAAGATTATGAACAGCTTCGGCAAGGCAAGCATTTTGCCAGAGCGCCTGATGGATGCCTTTATCGGCGTCGCGGGCAGTGCGCCAGCATATGTATTTATGTTTATTGAGGCGATGGCGGACGCCGCTGTGCTGGCTGGAATGCCCAGAGCGCAGGCGTATGAATTTGCGGCGCAGACAGTGATGGGCAGCGCCAAGATGGTGCTCGAGACAGGACAGCATCCGGGCGCCCTCAAAGATATGGTCTGCTCTCCCGCCGGCACAACGATTGAGGCGGTCCGCGTACTGGAGGAAAAAGGAATGCGCGCGGCTGTTATAGATGCCGTGAAGGCGTGTGTTGACAAATCGAGGAACCTGTGAAGGACAGGTGGAATACAATAGCAAAAAAGAGAATAATTTCCAAAAACATGAGTTCGTGACTTGACAAGACGCGAACTCTTTGCTATTATATAAAATCGTAATAGGTGTTAATAAATATGTAACAATTGTTGAAAAGATGTAAAACAAGTAACATATTTAGAGAGAAATGGAGAGATTATGAATACAAATTGTAAAAAGTGGAAATATCTGTTATGTATCACAGCAGTTATGACCGCGTTTTCGTCCATTCCGTTCAATACACAGGCAGCAGACCAGCAGGTGAAGCTGATGAATGATTTGGACAAAAAACAGCAAACCACATCAAGCAAGATGGATTCAGCACAGGGCAGGAATGTATTCGCTGTGACAGCAGGTGCAGCGAATGTACTGGATGCGGAGATTATGAGTTCTGCTCTCCCAGACGGGGCTGTACCAAGGATGATAACTCCAAAAACGAATGTTTCAAGTACGACGACAAAGAGTGATGCACTCGCCGCATTTGTGAAGGGCATGATGGTATTGCAGCCAGAAATGCTTCCACAGTCAAAACTTGTGATGGCGAAGGTCAATGAGTACGTTAATATCCGGCAGGAGGCAGATCAAGATGCCGAGAAGGTCGGTGTGCTCTACAAGGACTGCGGCGGAGATATTTTAGAGAAAAATAATGAATGGACCAAGATAAAGTCCGGTGATGTGACCGGATGGATTAAAAATGAGTACCTCTATTTCGGCAAAGAGGCGGAGGAGCTTGCAAAAGATGTGGGCGTTCTCACCGCATATGCCAACACAGAGACACTCAGAGTCAGAGAAGAGCCCAGCCTCGAAGCAGGGATTGTCGGACTCCTCGCGGACGGTCAGGCAGTGGAAGCCATTGCGGAGGAGGGCGACTGGGTGCGCGTCAGCTATGAGGGCACGACGGGATTTGTCTCGTCAGAGTATGTCCGTGTAGAGTTTGGCATCGACACCGCAGAATCAATGGAGGCAATCCGTGAGAGAGAGGAAGCCGAGCGCGCCAGAGCCGCTGCGGAGGCGGAGGCAAAGCGCGTACAGCAAAAGGAGGCTGTGTTCGCAACAGCGTCAGAGCTTGATATCCTCGCAGCACTGATTCAGTGTGAGGCGGGCGGCGAGCCTTATGAGGGGCAGGTCGCAGTCGGCGCAGTCGTTATGAACAGAGTGCGCAACGGCGGATATCCCAATAGCATAACAGAAGTTATCTATGCATCTGGACAGTTTGTGCCGGCATCAGGAGGACGCATGGAGTCCTTAATCCTCAACAAGACCACCAAGGCATCGTGCGTGCAGGCTGCACAGGAAGCAATCAATGGCGCATGCAATGTCGGGGACGCACTTCATTTTAGAAGAAATAACGGCAGACCGGGTCTTGTGATTGGAAATCATGTATTCTGGTAAGTGCGTTTAAAAAGTTCTGAAAAAGTTTTTAATCAAAAGCGTGGTTCATAAAAGAACTGCGCTTTTTCTTGCCCCTTTCGCAGAATTGTAGTAAAATACAAATAATTGATAATTTCGACATGAGGAGGTACAATCATGAACTTAAAAGGACGGAATTTTTTGACATTAAAGGATTTTACGCCGGAGGAGATTGTTGGACTGGTCGATTTGGCGGCTGAATATAAGCAGAAAAAGAAACAGGGAATTTTGCATGATACACTCCGCGGCAAGAATATTGCGCTCATTTTTGAAAAGACCAGCACACGCACACGCTGTTCTTTTGAGGTGGCAGCGCATGACCTTGGCATGGGGACGACATACCTTGACCCGTCTGGCTCTCAGATTGGCAGGAAGGAGTCCATCGCAGATACGGCGCGTGTGCTCGGCAGAATGTATGATGGAATCGAGTACCGCGGCTTTGAGCAGTCGATTGTGGAGGAACTTGCCAGGTATGCGGGCGTTCCGGTGTGGAATGGGCTTACCAATGAGTATCACCCGACGCAGATGCTTGCGGACATGCTGACAATCAGAGAGCATTTTGGACATCTCAAGGATATCAAATTAACCTATATGGGGGACGCCCGCTATAACATGGGCAATTCCCTGATGATTGTGTGCGCGAAGCTGGGAATGCACTTTACAGCGTGCACGGCAAAAGAATATTTTCCTGAGGAGGCGCTTGTGGCGCAGTGCAGGGAGTACGCAGCGCAGTCTGGCGCGACGATCACGCTCACAGAGGATGCAGCCGCCGGGACAAAAGGTGCAGATGTTATTTATACAGATGTATGGGTTTCGATGGGAGAGCCAGAGGAGGTGTGGGCTGAGCGCATCGCAAAGCTTTCGCCGTACAAGGTGACGAAGGAGATCATGGACAACGCAGGTGAAAAGGCGGTATTTCTGCACTGTCTGCCCGCATTCCACGACTTAAAGACCAAGATTGGCAAAGTACAGAGTGAAAAATATGGCTTCACAGAGCTTGAGGTGACAGATGAAGTGTTTGAGTCGGCGCAGTCGCTTGTGTTTGAGGAGGCAGAAAACCGTATGCATACGATTAAGGCGGTGCTTGCTGCGACCCTTGGCGCAGTGTAGGGATATATTTTCTGCAGGCTTCCGGGCAGCAAGGAGTTTGGTTTGTATGAAAAATGAAGAAATATTAAAAAAACTTCGGGAAGCAGGAACGTATGTGAGCGGTCAGGAGTTGTGCGAACAATACGGCGTATCGCGCACTGCCATATGGAAAGCAATACGGCAGCTTGAGAAGGAAGGATACGTCATTGAGGCGCAAAATAACAGGGGTTATCGTCTTGTGGAGAAGGACGGCGCAGACTTATTTTCGAAAATAGAGCTTGAGAGTAAGCTCGAGACAGCATGGGTTGGCAGAAAGCTAGTATTTCAGAAGGAAACTGGCTCGACAAACATTGATGCCAAAGAGCTTGCGGAGAACGGGGAGACATCTGGCGCAGTGGTCGTGGCGGACATGCAGACCGCAGGGCGCGGACGGCGCGGCAGAGGCTGGGTATCGCCTGCAGGAAAGGACATTTACATGACCATTATGCTGCGCCCGCAGTGCAGACCGGAGAAGGCTTCGGTGCTGACACTGGTGATGGCGCTCGCGGTGTTAGAGGCAGTGTCAGAGCTGCTTTCGCAGGGCTGTTATATCAAGTGGCCGAATGACATTGTGGTCAATGGGAAAAAAGTCTGCGGAATCCTGACGGAGATGAGTGCGGAGCTGGACCAAATCCACTATGTTGTGATCGGGGCAGGCATCAATGTGAATCAGGAGACGCTTGCGCCAGAGATTCAGGAGACGGCAACCTCGATCTGCATCGAGCGCGGCCAGCAGACAAACCGCGCAGAACTGACGGCGCGCGTTCTGTATTATTTTGAAAAAAATTATGCCGTATTTGAAAAGAGCTGGGATTTTTCCGGACTGGTGGAGAAATACAATCAGTTTTTGGTAAACCGTGACAGGCAGGTGCGTGTTCTTGACCCCAAAGGCGCGTATGATGGTATTGCAAGAGGCATTAATGAAAAAGGGGAACTGCTTGTCGAGCGGCTCAGTGACGGCGCGATCGTGCAGGTTTATGCGGGCGAGGTGTCCGTGCGTGGCATCTATGGGTATGTATGATTGAAAAGAGGGATTATGACAGAGAACAGGAATCGCATTGTCCTGTGCGGGGCAAATGCCTACGAACAGAAATATTATTTTAACGAAGCGTTTCACAATATTCCTGAATCCATCAAGGAGGAACTGCATATTATATGTGTGTTGTTCACAGAGGAGGTGGGCGGCGTATTCACCATCGTATTCGAGGAAGATGGGAGTGTGAGCCTTGAGACGGACGCCTGCGAGGAGGATATTTTATATGATGAGATCAGCAGCGGACTCCTGGTGCGGGAGATTCGGATGCAGCGTCAGGAACTGTTGGAGTCGCTGAGTCTTTTTTACAGAGTGTTTGTGCTGCATGAGCAGGGATAGCGCAAAAGGGGGAGAGTACATGATTTTAGTAGTAGACGTAGGAAATACAAATATTACATTTGGCGTATATGACAGGAAAAGTCTGGTCACGACGTTTCGACTGATGGCAAAGACACAGCGGACTTCGGATGAATACGGTGTGATGATCACAGAGCTTTTGTCCAAAAATCATGTCAATACGAAAGCGATCGAGGGCGCCATTATAGCAAGCGTCGTGCCAAACATCATGCACGCGCTCACTGGCGGCATAAAGCGCTACGTGTCTGAGCGGCTGATGACGGTGGGCGTCGGCATTAAGACCGGCATTAAGATTGTGACGGAAAATCCAAAAGAAATCGGTCCGGACCGAATTGTGGACGCAGTGGCAGCATATGAATTATATGGAGGGCCAGTGCTTGTCTTAGATTTTGGTACGGCGACGACGTATGACCTTGTCGATGAAAAAGGATGCTTCTGCGCAGGCATCACGGCGCCGGGAATCCGCATCTCGGCAAAAGCGCTGTGGGAGGACGCCGCAAAACTCCCAGAAATCGAAATCAAGAAGCCCGCCTCCATTCTGGCGCAGGAGACGATATCAAGTATGCAGGCAGGTCTTGTGTACGGGCAGATTGGGCAGACAGAGTACATTGTAAACCGTGTCCGCAAAGAGACTGGCTATGCGCACCTCAAAGTCGTGGCGACAGGGGGGCTTGGGCGCATCATTGCGGAGGAGACGGACGTGATACAGGAGTACAACAGTGCGCTCACACTGGAGGGACTAAGAATTATCTATGAAAAGAACAACAGATAGTGCAGCAGGCAGACGGCTGAAAATCGGCAGTGTCGTTCTGGAAAACAATATTATGCTCGCACCGATGGCAGGGGTTACAGACCTGCCATTTCGACTGGTTTGCAAGGAGCAGGGCGCAGGGCTTTTGTGCATGGAGATGGTGAGCGCCAAGGCCGTGCATTTCAACAATAAAAACACTGAGGCGCTGATGGAGATACACCCGGAGGAGATGCCAGTCTCGCTGCAACTGTTTGGCGCAGAGCCAGCGGTGATGGCGGAGACGGCAAAACGCATTGAAGAGCGTCCTTTTGCAATCTTAGACATCAACATGGGCTGTCCTGTGCCAAAAGTTGTCAACAACCATGAGGGCAGCGCGCTGATGCTAGACCCCAAGGTTGCGGGCGAAATTATCTACGCGGTGTCCCATGCGGTGAAAAAACCTGTGACCGTAAAAATCCGCAAGGGCTTCAATGACGCGTCGGTCAACGCCGTGGAAATCGCCAAGATTGCCGAGCAGAACGGCGCGGCGGCAGTCGCAGTACACGGCAGGACCAGAGAACAATATTATGCCGGCAAAGCGGACTGGGAGATTATCCGTCAGGTAAAGGAGGCAGTGCGCATTCCTGTCATTGGAAACGGCGATGTGACCGGCGCTGAGTCAGCGGCGCAGATGCTGGCAGAGACGGGCTGTGACGCTGTGATGGTAGGCAGGGCAAGCCGTGGAAATCCGTGGATTTTCAGAGAAATCAACCAGTATCTCGAAACGGGCAGCATTCCGCCAAGACCTTCGAAGGAGGAGGTCTGCGACACGATTTTGAGACATGCGAAGCTACAGCTTGATTTGAAGGGCGAGTACATTGCCGTGCGTGAGATGCGAAAGCATGTGGCATGGTACACCGCAGGCTATCCGCATTCCGCAGGGCTGCGCAGACTGGTGAATGAGATTGAGAGCTTTGCAGAACTCACAGAAAGCGTGCAAAAGATATTTTTGGGGGATTCTTAGGGTTTTTTGCATAGATTTTAAAATCTTGACATAATAGTGAAAAGACGCTATAATATGCAACAGAATTTTTGGGTAATAAATGATATCATGATATAAATAGAAAGGACAAAGATTTCATGGAAGCGAAAAAGAATTTATTAACACGTGAAGGTCTTAAAAAATATGAGGATGAACTGCATGAACTTAAAGTAGTCAAACGAAAAGAGGTTGCACAGAAAATAAAAGAAGCAAGAGAGCAGGGCGACCTTTCGGAGAACGCAGAGTACGATGCGGCGAAGGACGAGCAGCGCGACATTGAGGCGCGTATCGAGGAGCTTGAGAAAATCCTCAAAAACGTGGAAGTCGGCGATATGGACGAGGACGGGCACGATTTAGACAAGGTGAGCTTCGGACTTGCTGTGAAGGTAAAGGACAACGAGTTTGATGATGAGATGGAGTTTAAGATCGTGGGCGCGACGGAGGCAAACAGCTTAAAGGGCAGGATTTCAAATGAGTCGCCGCTCGGCAAGGCACTGATCGGGGCAAAGAGAGGCGATATTGTCACTGTGGAGGCGCCGGCGGGCGTGATTGAATACACGATACTAGATATTTATAAGCCAGAGTAAAAGCGAGGTGCTTTTGAGGCGTCAGGCTGAGAGAAGGACTGCGCCTTTTTGGAAAACACTGGCAGAATGAGAGGAGAATTTTTGTGGCACAAGAGAATCAAAACCAGAATCAAAACCAGCAGCAGGATGTAAACCAGCTTTTGAAGGTGCGCAGGGAAAAATTAGCCGCGTTACAGGAGGCAGGAAAGGACCCGTTTCAGATTACAAAGTTTGACGTGACACACCACAGTCAGGAGGTGAAGGACAACTTCGACGCGCTCGAGGGGAAGAATGTCACCATCGCAGGCCGCATGATGTTCAAGCGCGTCATGGGGAAGGCGTCTTTTTGCAATATACAGGACTTGAAGGGAAATATCCAGTGCTATGTCGCAAGGGACAGCATTGGCGAAGAACCCTATGCAGATTTCAAGAAATACGATGTCGGCGATATCCTTGGCATACACGGAGAGGTATTCAAGACAAAGACAGGTGAGATGTCCATTCATGCGGCTTCTGTCACACTGCTGTCAAAGAGCCTTCAGATTCTTCCTGAGAAATTCCACGGACTAACCGACACAGATATGCGCTACCGCCAGCGGTATGTTGACCTGATTATGAACGCGGAGGTGAAGGACACCTTTATCAAGCGTTCCAAAGTGCTTTCAAGTATCCGCCGCTATCTCGATGCGCAGGGCTTTATGGAGGTTGAGACACCGATGCTGGTGTCCAACGCAGGCGGTGCGGCGGCAAGACCGTTCGAGACACATTTTAACGCGCTTGATGAGGATTTAAAGCTTCGCATCTCGCTGGAACTGTATCTCAAGAGACTGATTGTAGGCGGCATGGAGCGCGTCTATGAGATCGGGCGTGTATTCCGCAACGAGGGACTTGACACGAGACATAATCCAGAGTTTACATTGATGGAGCTGTATCAGGCTTACACGGATTACCACGGCATGATGGATTTGACAGAAAATCTTTACCGCTATGTGGCAAAGGAAGTGACTAGCTCAGAAATCCTTACTTACGGTGAACACCAGATGGATTTGTCAAAGCCGTTTGAGCGTATCACGATGGTCGATGCCGTCAAGAAATATTCCGGCGTGGATTTCAATGAGCTTCACACGCTCGAGGACGTAAGGGCAGTTGCAAAGGAAAAGCACATTGAATTTGAAGAGCGCCATAAGAAGGGCGATATCTTGAATCTTTTCTTTGAGGAGTTTGTGGAGGAGCACTTAATCCAGCCGACATTTGTGATGGACCACCCGATCGAGATTTCCCCGCTCACCAAGAAAAAGCCAGAGAATCCGGAGTACGTCGAGCGCTTTGAGTTCTTCATGAACGGTTGGGAGATGGCGAATGCGTACTCCGAGCTGAATGACCCCATTGACCAGCGGGCGCGCTTTGCAGCGCAGGAGGAGCTTCTGGCAGCGGGAGACGCGGAGGCGAACCACACGGACGAGGACTTTCTGAATGCACTCAGCATCGGTATGCCGCCGACTGGGGGAATTGGATTTGGGATTGACAGAATGGTCATGATGATGACGAACAGCCCAGCGATAAGGGATGTGCTTTTGTTCCCGACAATGAAAAGCATCCCTAATAGGGACTAATCCGACAGATAGGCAATGAAAGCCGACCTCCACAAGGGTTTTAACATAGGACTCAAACGTGTTACAATCCTGATGGCGGACGTTGGATTCCAATGATTTAGCATGTAATAATCCGAGATTTCTCAATGGATAAGCACGGATTACAAAAGCAAAGTGAATAGATATTTCTTGAGGAACAGCCTTGAGAAACGTGCATATAAAGGCACTTCGTTATTGGTAGAAATACCAGTGATGAAGTGCCTTTTTGTGCGTTGCGTCCTAGAAAACCTGTGCAAATCTAAGAAAATCAAAGGAGACAAACATGGCAGTAAAGAATGAAGGATTTCCGGATCTTGAAAGATATCTGGAAGAAAGAGGCCGTCACTTAGTGACATACACTGAGGGGGCAACAATGTACCACATCCCTTATTATTCTTTTGTCCGTCTGGCAAAGGAAGCAGGGGCGAATCTTACGCTTCGAAGAACCACAGTAATTGATGTGGATATTATCGAGGAATACCTAAAAGAAAATCCAGATGTTGCTGAGAGAGTCAATCTGGTGAGGAGGTAGCGATGGCGAAGAAGAGAAAAGAATTAACAGTAGAACAGCTTGAAAATCTTACAAGAGGACACGGTAAGAAATATGTCAGCCTTGATGAAGGTGCAGCACTATATTCAATAGGGAAGAACACTTTCAGACAGATGGCCAAGGATGCGAAAGCAACATACAAAATCAACCGCAGGGTACTTGTGAATATTCAGAAGTTTGATGAGTTTATGGAAGCGTTTCAGGAAGAATTCGATTAAGTGGAGGTGCAGAAAAATGGGAAAAGTAATAGCCGTCACCAACCAAAAGGGCGGTGTAGGAAAGACAACAGTAGCGGTAAATCTTGGTGTAGGACTGGCAAGAGAGGGTAAAAAAGTTCTTCTGATTGATGCTGATCCACAGGGCAGTCTTACAGCAAGTCTTGGATATGTGGAGCCGGATGATATTAACAGAACTTTGGCAACAGTAATGATAGAAGTGATGAATGATGTGGATATAGATCCTATGGATGGAATCTTACATCACGCAGAGGGAGTAGATGTTCTTCCTGCAAATATTGAATTATCAGGTCTTGAAGTTGCATTGGTAAATGTTATGAGCCGAGAAGTAATTTTGAAAACGTACATTGAAATGATTAGAGACCAGTACGATGTGGTGCTTGTGGATTGTATGCCCTCACTTGGCATGATGACTATCAATGCACTTGCTGCAGCAGATG
>OFGG01000219.1_pt1 | contig 51716 bp, 49 predicted proteins | sample 1521701 | NCBI WGS metagenome assembly OFGG01 (sample SAMEA3504081, study PRJEB24116) | mouse gut metagenome | biome: mouse gut; feature: mouse-associated habitat; material: faeces | place: Denmark | collected 2011
TCTCCACCAGAAGCTGGTTCAGGGTCTGCTCCCTCTCGTCGTGGCCGCCGCCCATGCCGGTGCCCCGACGCCTGGCCACCGCGTCGATCTCATCGATGAACACGATGCAGGGGGCGTTCTTCTTGGCCTCCTCGAACAGGTCCCGGACACGGGACGCGCCCACACCTACGAACATCTCCACGAAATCGGAGCCGGATATGCTGAAGAAGGGCACTCCGGCCTCCCCGGCCACAGCCTTTGCCAGCAATGTCTTGCCCGTCCCGGGAGGGCCCTCTAAGAGCACGCCCTTGGGGATCCTGGCCCCCACCTTGATATATTTGCCGGGATCCTTCAGGAAATCCACGATCTCCTCCAGCTCCTCCTTCTCTTCCTTCAGCCCGGCCACCTGCTCAAAGGTAATGTTCTTGTCCCCCATGGACAGCCTGGCCCGGCTCTTGCCGAAGTTCATCATCTTGCCGTTGCCGCCGGCGGCATTCTGGGCGTTGATCATCATGAACAGGAAGATGCCCACCGCCAGCACGATCAGCATGGGCACCAAAGTGGTCAGCACCCACCCCTCCCTGGGCACGTCCTTCACCACCGGGTCGAACCCGTGGTCCCTGACCAGGGCCTCCGCCTCCCCGATGTCCGTCACGTACAGCTTACGCTCCGCGCCGCTCCTGAGCTCCACGGCCAGGTATCCCGTGGGCACCTCGCTGTTGGGCCTGACAACCACCTCAGAGACCCTGTCCGCCTCCATGTCCGCGATGAACTGCTCCTTCGTATATGCCTCCTCCGAGCCGTTCATGGATGTCAGCAGCGCCACTCCCATCAGGAGCAGGATGATGAATATGAAATATGAATTGAATCCTCTGCTATTCTGCCTCAACTTGCAAGCCTCCTGTTCATCCGCGTATCCCTATGCCTCGTCGAATTCCACGATACCGATGTAAGGAAGGTTGCGGTATCTCTGGTCATAGTCCAGACCATAGCCCACCACGAACTTGTCCGGAATCTGAAATCCTGTATAGTCCACGTCCACGTCCACCACCCGCCTCTCCGGCTTGTCCAGCAGCGTGCACAGGCGCAGGGACTTAGGCCCTCTGCTCCTGAGCATCTCCAGCAGGTAGCTCAAGGTTCTTCCGCTGTCCACGATGTCCTCCACCACCAGCACGTCCTTGTCCCGGATCGATTCGTCCAGATCCTTTACTATCTTCACCACGCCCTTGGACTCGGTGCCTCCTCCGTAGCTGGACACCGACATGAAGTCCAGGGACACCGGCACCGTGATCCTCTTTGCAAGCTCGCACAGGAAGAAGCTCCCGCCCTTCAGCACGCAGATCAGGTGCACCTGCTTCCCCGCGTAGTCCCTGCTGATCTGTTCCCCCATGGCCTGGATCCTTGCGTCCACTTCCTCTTCCGGCAAAAGTACGTTAATGTGCTCCGACATCTTTCTCCTCCGTTCCGCTCTCCTCGTTTTGTCCTGTCAGCCTCACCTGCAGCACGCGCCTCGTATCCCCGCTTACCTTGAAGGCCTCGCTGATTCGCCAGCCCACCAGCCACAGCACATGGTTCCCCAGGGCCACCACCGGAATCCGGTCTCTGAGCTGCCTTGGTATCTTTTCCGAGATCATGTAATCCTTCAGGGACTTGTGCGCCATGCTCCCGGCCCCCCGGGTTATGGTGAGGTAGTCTCCCCGCTCCCGGCTGCGGATGACTGCGGGTTCTTCCATGGAATGCATATCTTCTATTCTATCATAGTCGAACCATTTCGTATACCGGTTTTTGGGAACTTCCCATTCTTTTTTTATGAAAAAAGCGGAAAATTCCAGTTCCCCAAAGTCCCCCAGGTGAAAGACCGCGGGCGTCCCGAACAGCGCCTCCGTCAGGGGCACCTCCACAGGCTCCCCCAGGAATGACGATATCCCGTCTTCATTCCCCTCCCCGGTCTTCCCGCGCTCCAGCAGCACCTGGCCGTACTGCCGCCTGGCCGTGATGCCGAAGGGCAGGGTGACATACCGGTTCCCCTCCCTCCGGAACAGGGCCAGCGCGTCCTGGACATGCACCGCCAGGATGTCCTTCCCCGTGGGCGACAGGCGCTTCAAAAGCTCCAGCAGCATCCTCCCCTGCAGGGCCCTGTGGAAGCCCAGGAAGGCCTCTACGTCCACCTGATACCCCGCCCCGCCGCCCACTGCCGAAACGGCGCTCTCAGGCCGGGCATCCGCCCCCATCCCTGTCGGCTCTCCGGCCACTTCGCCCCCATCGCGCACCGCGCACTGCCTCAGGGCTTCCTCCGTCTGCTGCCGCAGATACTCCTCCGTCTCCCGCAGCAGCCCTGCCGTCCGCAGCATATGGCCCACGGCCCCTGCCGACACCTCCGCCCCCGCGTAGGGCAGGATGTGGTGGCGGATGCGGTTCCGGCAGTAATCGTCCCCCTCATTGGTGCCGTCCCTGCGCCAGGAGATCCCCCGCTCCCTCAGATACGCCTCCACCTCCCGGCGCTCCAGGCACAGGATGGGCCGCAGGATCCACAGCCCGCCCTCCTCCCGGCGCAGGGGCGCGATGCCGCCGAGCCCCGCCGGGCCGCTGCCCCGGAACAGGTGGAACAGCATGGTCTCCGCGTTGTCATCGCTGTTGTGGGCCACGGCCACCCTGTCCGCGCCCGTCCGCCCGGCCGCCTCCCGGAAGGCCCTGTAGCGGATCCGCCTACCCGCGTCCTCCTCCGAGCAGCCCTCCTCCAGGGCCGTCCGGCGCACATCGCTCTCCGTCAGGAGGAAGGGGATGCCCTCCCGCCCGCACAGCTCCTCCACATATCCGGCGTCCTCCCCCGCCTCCCGGCGCAGCCCGTGGTTCACATGGGCCACCGCCAGCGAAAGCGGCCTTCTCTCCCGCCAGGCCAGAAGCAATGCCAGCATGCAGACGGAGTCCGCACCCCCGGACACCCCGGCCACGATGCGGTCCCCGGCGGAGAGCATGCCCTGCTCCTCTATATAGGCAAACACCTTTTTTTCTGTCTCTTCCCTGATTCCCATGCATCAAATCTTATCCCAAAACGGGGAAAAAGTCAAATGCTCCCGGAAAAAATCAGGTCGTCCATATGCCGATCACCCCTATGGTCATATCGTCCCGGATCCTGCCCCCGCTGGCGCAGAGGGCGAACCGAAGAAGCCGCTCCGCAATCTCCCCGGGGCTGCACTCCTGTATCCCGGCGATCACGCTGCCCATGGAATCCTCATACTCCTCCCCAAAGGCATCCACCACCCCGTCCGACACCATGATCAGATAATCCCCGTCCTGCAGCCTGCGCTCCACCGGCAGGATCTCCATCTGGCCGAAGATGCCCAGGGGAAGGTTCCCCATGGCCACCCGCTCCACCTCCTGGCCCCGCTTCAGGAATGTGGCGGCTCCGCCCACCTTCCGAAGCTGGCAGCTTCCGTCGTAGAGGTCGATGTCGCAGATATCCAGCGTGGGGTGGTTGATGTCCTCCCCCGCGGCGAACAGGGCCGTATTGACCATGTTGATGGCGGCGTCGATGTCGTATCCGGCCTCCAGCATCTTCTCCATCAGGTCCAGCACCCGCTCGCTGTCCTTCCCTGCCCTCTCCCCCGAGCCCGTGCCGTCCGAGAGCATCACCGTCACCCTGCCCCGCTCGGACTCCACCACGGCGTAATTGTCGCCGGAGACAGTCTCGTCTTCCTTTGTCGCCCTGGCAAATCCCGTCAGGGCCAGGAATCCCGCTTCCTCCTCCAGGATGAAGCTCTGGGGATCCGGCTCCACCACATAGGGGGTGTCCGCCGCAGGCATCAGCCTCCTGTCCAGCAGCACGGAAATCATGTCCGCCGCGTCCTCCGCCGACACCTTCCCTCCCCTCTGGGTCCTCATGGTCAGCACCACCGCCTGCCTGCCGTCCTCCCTGGGCAGGTAGTGGGGGCTCTCCACCTGTATCCCCTCCTCCGCCAGGGCCTGGGTCAGCAGCCGCCTCTTCCTGTTCTCCATAGGATGGAAGGACAGCACCTCACAGGCCGCCTCCGTCATGATCTTCGCCATTTCCTCCAGATGACCGCTGATAATCTGCCGGCTCTCCCAGAGCCTGCGCTGTGCCAGGACTGCCTCCCTGTCGTCCGTCTCCGGCACGAATTCGCGGTCATAGCTCCGGGCCAGCTCATGGAAGCTGTCCGCATAGCCCAGGAGCCTGCGCCTGCACAGATCCGATACCTGCGCCGTCTGCAGCTCCTTCTCCTCCCTTTTTCTCCTCATCATGCCATATCCACACCTTTCCGCTGTCGGCCCGGGCATCGGACGGCCCAAAGCCCCGCAGCGGTACTTATTATACGGAGCGCCTCCCCCATTTTTTGTCAAAAACGAGGATCTCCCCCCTTAAAGTTTTGCGACAAAAAAAGCGGGGGCCTCACGCTCCCGCTCATCATCCCGCTGCCGCTTCCTATTCATCCTGTTTAAAAAGAATCTCATCCTCATACACAAGTCCAAGCTTCTCTCTGGCCACATCCTCGATATATCCCTTGGTCTGTACCTCCTTGCCCAAGGCCTCGATCTCCAAGGTGCGCTGCATCTCCGCCTCTATCTGTGTCTCCAGCTGGGCCGCCTCCGTCCTCTTCTGGTCGATCTTGTCCCGCAGCTCTATGCTCTTGACGCCGACCAGCACCAAAATGAGCACCACCACCAGCGTCGCCAGGAACATGCTGAAACGGTTCTGCTGTCTCTTTCTGTATGCAACCCTCTGCCTTCTCGCCATACGCACCCCCGTTTCAAGTCTTGAAGTTCATTTTAAATGCTTTCAGGAAAAACGTCAACCTTAATTTCACGGCCCGGCGCAATTTCCCCATCCGCCTCCTGAACCGCCCTCCGGCTTTGTGTACCGCGCTGCCCGTCTTCCTGCCCGCCAGGCCGAAGGGCTTCCACAGCCAGCCCAGGACCTTTTTCAGGAGGGCCAGGAGCTTCGTGAGCAGCAGGGAGGCGTATCTCACCAGCAGCGGGCTGACTGTCTTCTTATAGAAGAACATCCCAGCCAGGGCCCCCAGCACGGCGAACCACCGCAGGGTCCCGTTGCTCTCACGGTACATCAGCAGGAAGACCTCCCCGCCGCAGTACACCCAGAAAGCCAAATCCTCCAGCGACACCAGGAACTGCCCGTGGGGCGCCACCCGCCTGAAGATCCGCAGCAGATCGTACACGAAGGTGATGAAGATGCCCATGAGCAGGGAGTGCAGGAGGAACACGTTCTCGTCCACCATAGGCTCACCTGAACAGGCGGGTCAGCAGGGACTCGCCCTTGCGGCCCACGGCGCCCGCGTCGGAATAGGTGAGGCTGTCGATCCGGCCGTCGATGTCCACCTCGCCCTTCTCCAGGGTCAGCCGGCTGACATGCAGCTCATCCCCCTTGATCATCAGCATCCCCTGCTCCGTCTCCAGGAGAATTTCATGTATATCGAAGGAAAGCACATCCTTCACGCCGCCTATGGTGCAGCTCCTCCGATTGGTCATGGCCACCTTGTGCATGCGCGCGCTTCCGCTCAAATCCTCCATAAGGCCCTCCCCCCTGCCGGAAACCTCTGTCCGGTTTTTCCGTCGTCTGAATAAAATATATGAGGGGGACGGGCAGGTTAGAACTCGCGCCCGGCAGATTTTGCGGTCACAGGTAGCGGAAAAGCTCAGCGGCCGCCTCCTTCTTCACGGTCTCCTGTACATCCAGCACCTCCACCTTCACCTCCCGGTTGCCGAAGGAGATCGCGATCACGTCCCCCTGCTTCACCTCGGCGGAGGCCTTTGCCACCCTGCCGTTGATCGTCACCCGGCCGCCGTCGCAGGCCTCGTTGGCCACGGTGCGCCGCTTGATCAGTCTGGACACCTTCAGGTATTTATCCAATCTCATAACTCCACGCCTTTCCCATGCCAGCCGAATAGGACGCAAAAAGCCCGGAGCACATTCTCCACCGGGCTTTGAACTCATCACATATTGGCTGATGCTATCACTCGTTCACCATATCCTTTAAAGCCTTGCCAGCCTTGAACTTAGGAGCCTTGGAAGCTGCAATCGGCATGGGCTCGCCGTTCTGGGGATTCCTGCCTTCTCTGGCCGCTCTCTCCACTACCTCGAAAGTCCCGAAGCCAACCAGCTGAACCTTCTCACCCTTCTTCAGTTCGTCAGCAACCACATCCGTAAAAGCCTTCAAAGCCTTTTCTGCGTCCTTCTTGGAAATCCCAGCCTGCTCGGCGATTGCTGCGGTCAATTCAGTTTTGTTCATATTGAACCCTCCTATAATGAGTTTTCTTTGTTGGTGTACATTTCTAAGTTATCCCTCTGAAACGCCTATAAATATATATATATGGTTTTCCCTGGTTTGTCAAGGCATTTTACGCAAATATTCACAACGAATCTTCTAAAGTCCAGCAGGGCCGGGCCTTGCGGGCTCAGCCGGAGGAGGCGCTTTCGGACTCCCCGGAGGACTCTTTCGTCTCCTGGGAGGATCCTTCGCTCTCCTGGGAGGATTTGCTGCTCTCCTGGGAGGATTTGCTGCTCTCCTGGGAGCTGGTGGATTCCGTGGCGTATGCCGCCAGATCCGCGAAGGAGAAGGAGATGTCCTTTTCCTCATTGTCCACCTGGATCGTATAGCTCCTGGTCTCATGGCCCGCCTTCCGCAGGATGATGGTATGGGTGCCCTCCACCTTCCGGAAGCTGCAGGGGGCGATCCCCACATAGCTGCCGTCCAGGTACACCTCCGCCCCCTCCGGCGCGTCCACGTACACCTTATAATAGTCCGTGGTGGTGTCCGTGGGAACCGTGGAGCTGTCGCTGTCCGAGGGCTCCTGGGACTCCCCGGCGTCCGCCTCCTCCAATGTCAGCTCAAAGGCCAGGGATTCCTGGGCCACCCGGATGTACTGGGTGATGGAATGATACCCCTCCGCCCTGGCGATCAGCTGGTGCAGGCCGTACTCCAGCGTCTGGGGCACGGAGGCGTCCACCAGCCCGCCGTCCACGTACAGTTCCGCGTCGGCGGGGTTTACGGAGAACAGCACGGTGCCCGTCTGGGGCTCGGGGATCTCCAGGTCGCTGATGTCCAGCAGCGTCTCCTGGTTGCGGTCCACCCGCACGCTCTTGACGCCGCCTCCGCCCTTGTGGGAGATGTTCACCTGGTAATCCCCCTCCGCCACCACCAGCAGCATGTCCTCCGTGATCCGCTGTATCACCGACTGGCCCACCTCTATCCAGCCGCCCACGAATTTCTCATCGCCCTCCAGCCGCAGGTAGCCATGCCCCTTTTCCACCCGCACGCTCAGAATCTGGTTCCCGATGCCCTGGAAGCTCAGCGTGTCCGCCGGGTTCAGGTCCATCAGCTCTATCTTCATGCCCTCCGACAGGTACTGGGTGTTGGAGGTGAGCTTAAAGGTCTCCTGGCCGATGGTCACCTCCCCCCGCACCGGGTTCACCTCATAGCGCTCCACGTCCGCGTAGGTCCAGCTGTTCACCGACTGCCGCATGGTGGTCAGGTGCTTCTTGGACTTCAGGAAGGTCACGTCCACGATGTCCCCCTTCTCTATCTGGCCGATGGAGACCGCGTCCCCGTATTTGTCATAGAGCCTGGTGGTGCCGTCCATGGCGAGGGTATAGTTCCTGCCCAGCTCCAGGTTCAGCAGGGTCACAGTGCCCTCCTCGCCGTCCACGCCCACCAGGACTGCCGTATCCGCCGAGTCGAAGCTCTCCGGGCCCGGGACCACGAAGCCCGTGTCCGCCCGCTCCTGGGACGCCGCCCCGTCTTCCTTCAAAAACGGATCCGTATCCTGCCCTGTGAAGGGCAATGTGCAGGCAGAAAGTGACAGCACTGTCATAATGACCGCCGCCAGTCCTTTCCCCCTGCACCCTGTCTTCTTTCTGTCTCTCCTGTATCGCATCTTTCCTCTGTCTTCCTTTTCGTACAGCCTTGCCGGGCCCCGGGGCTTACCGCGCCCCCACGTCCCGGAATATCTGATCAAGAAACCGCTGCTTCCCCTTCTCCTGCTCGATGACCCGCTCCAGCTTCTCCTGGTTCTTCCCGGGGATCCAGGCCTTTCCGGAATTGTAGTAGAAGTTCACGATCTTCCAGAACTTCTCCGGATAGGCCAGCCTGTAGTACAGGTCGATCCAGTCCCTCGCCGGTATGGGGCGCTCCCTCTCGTAGGCGGAGAGCAGCTCCTCCCCCAGGGCCACTGACCAGTTGCTCTTCTCCAGGAGCTTGCGCAGCAGCAGATAGAGGTCCCGGATAGGGGCATCGCACATGCATTTCTCGAAATTCACCACGAACCACCCGCCCACCCCCTGGAGGATGTTGTGGTACTGGTAGTCCCCGTGGCAGAAAGCCACCCTGTCCGCTTTCCGGGCGGGCCCCTGTCCCTCCCCCTGGAACATGCGGCAGTATTCCCGCCACTGCTCCGTCACGGCAAGGGCCTCCTCCAGAAAGGAGTCGAAGACCTTCCGCAGGCTGGTCTCGAACCATGTCTTCTGCCCCTTCTGCTGCAGGTACTTGCGCACCCGCTTCAGCTCCTTATTGTGTTTATCATACTCCTTTTCCGGAGAAAAAGCCACTGGAAGATTGGGGGTGTCCCCGGGCAGCTCCATGCTCCCGTGGAGCCGGGCCAGGAGCCTGACCGCCTCCACGCACTCCCCCCTGTCGTGGACGCTGCACTCCCTGCCCTCCTGCCATGTCTTCAGCACATACCCGGTGCCGTCCGCGTCCTTTACCAGAAGCGACCCTTCCCTGTCGGGGATGATGCTCTCCACGCGCACCAGCCCCGCATCCTCTATCTGCCGGAGCAATCTGTCCTGAAGCCTGATCCTGTCCAGGCTTCCCGAATATTCCCTGAAAATCAGACATCCCCTGTCGGTGTCGCACAGAATCGCGCCCCGGCCCTTTCTGGTACGAAGCACCTCAATCTCATACTGCTCCAGCAACTCAGCCGCCCTGTCGTTCATTACCGTCCCCTCCTGATTGGTTTCTTCCGCCCTGTGTTCAGTTTGGTTCATAACCTATCATATGAGAGGATTTCTGAAAGCAGAACTTTCCCTGCCCGTTTTACCTGCGATATTCTTCCGCCGCGGCCAGCAGGGCCTCCTTCGTGTTGCGCTCAGGCTCCTCCAGCACCAGCTCCAGAAGGCGCTGCAGGGCCTCCCCCAGCTCTTTCCCGGGCTTCCAGCCCGCGGCCAGCAGGTCCGAGCCGCTCACCGCAAGGGTCTTCAGGGATACGCACTGGTTCCTGTCCAGGATTTCCCTATAGATATCCTGCCATTTATCCAGCATGGCCAGCTTCTCCCGGCGCATATATCCGCTCTGGGCCAGGATGTCGGCCCGCTTGACGGCGAAGATTGCCGGAAAGCTCTCCTCGCCCATCCTGTGCATGGCCCTGCGGGCCATGCGGATGTCTATCTCCGCGCCATTGCCGTAGTCGTGGTGCAGCACCAGCCTGCACACCCTGTGGATGGTGTCATTGTCGAATTTCAGCCGCCGCAGGATGTCCTCCGCCATCCGGGCGCTCACCGCCGCATGGCCGTGGAAATGGCTCCTGCCCTCCTCGTCCACGGTGAGCACGGCGGGCTTGCCGATGTCGTGGAGCAGCATGGCAAGCCGCAGCACCTTGTCCGGCTCCACATGCTCCAGGGACTTCAGGATGTGCTCCCCCACGCTGTAGCAGTGGTGAGGATGGTTCTGAGGGGTCTCACACGCCTTGTCAAGCTCCGGCAGGAAGACTTTTGTGACACCTATGTCATAAGCGATCCGCAGGAAATCCGGATGGGGCGACACCAGAAGCTTTACCAGCTCCACCTGGATCCGCTCCGCGCTGATCCTGCACAAAGAGGGCGCAAGCTCCTCCATGGCTGCCGCCGTCTCCCGCTCTATGCCGTATCCCAGCTGGGCGGCGAAGCGGATGGCACGCAGGATGCGCAGGGCGTCCTCCCGGAAGCGCTCCCGTGGATCCCCCACGCAGCGCACCACCCCGGCCTCCAGGTCCGCCATGCCGCCGAAGAGGTCCACCAGCCCGGCCTCGTCGTTGTAGGCCATGGCATTGATGGTCAGGTCCCTGCGGCGCAGGTCCTCCCCCAGCTCCCCGGTAAAGGTCACCTGGCTGGGATGCCTGCTGTCCTCGTAGGCCCCGTCGATCCGGTAGGTGGTCACCTCGAAGCCATCCCCCTGGAGCATGACGGTGACCGTGCCGTGCGCAAGTCCGGTGTCGATCGTCCTGGGGAAAAGGGCCTTCACCCGCTCCGGCGGGGCGGAGGTGGTGATGTCCCAGTCCTGGGGCTCCCTGCCCAGAATGGAGTCCCGCACGCAGCCGCCTACCGCATAGGCCTCGTAGCCCGCCTGCCGGAGGGTCTCTATGATATGCTTCCCCTTCGGGGGCAATGTTATCCTGATATCCTGTTCCATGGCCCTGTCGAAACCTCCTTGCCGATACTGTCCTGCGCCTCCGGACGCTGCCTGCCTTCCCTCTCCTCACGCCCCGTCCGCTGGCACGAACCGCCGGATGACCTCCAGCAGCCCGTCCTCATCGTTGGTGCCCGTCACGTAATCCGCCGCGTCCTTCACCGCCTGTCCGGCATTCCCCATGGCCACGCCCACGCCGGCCCAGCGCAGCATGGGGATGTCGTTGAAGCCGTCCCCGCAGCAGATCACGTCCTCCCTGGCCATGCCCATATGCTCCGCGAGCATGGCCAGGGAGCTGCCCTTGTCCACGCCCCTGGGCACGATTTCGATGAAATAGGGCTCGGAGCGGTAGATGCCCAGGCTTTCCCCGTACAGCGCCTGCAGCTCCTTCTCCAGGGCCGCGGCCTTTTCGTCCTCCGCTGTCATGAAGCATTTGAAGACCTGGAAATCCACGTATCCCACGAAATCCTCCGTCTGCCTGACGGGCATCCCGTTGATATGGGCCTCCCAGGACACGTATCTGTCCGGCGCGAAGGCGGAGATCACCGTGTCCTCCTGATGGGCGGCCAGCCCGCAGCCATGCGCCGCCGCAAAGGCGTACAGGCCGGGCAGGGCGGCCAGGGGCAGGGGTTTTTCGTAGATCGTCTCCCCGGTGCCGCAGGCCACGATCCGGGCCCCATTGTGGGAGAGCAGGTATCCGCCGTACCGTTCCAGCTCCAGCTCCCGGGCGTAGCGGCCGCAGCCATGCGCCGGACGGCCCGAGGCCAGCACGCCTTTATGTCCCCTCTCCAGTGCGTCCAGTATGCACGCTTTCGTGGCCGGGGCGATCTCCTTCCCGGAATTCGTCAGCGTACCGTCAATGTCCAATACCAGCGCTTTCGCTCTCATGTCAGCCTCCCTGCCCTCCATCCGCCGAATCCGCCTCCCCCTTTTTGTCCGGGGTAGGCCTCCCGCGGGAAAATGTCCCTCTCCGCGCCCTGCCCGCGGCACCGCCCACGGGCAGGTGTAGGCAAAAGGCGGTGAGGAGCCCCACCGCCTTCTGCGCCTTATTCTCCGGCTTCCCCGGAGTCCTCCGGGCTTTCTGCCTCCTCCGATGCGCCTACGTCCTCTGGGGATTCCCCAGCGCCGTCGGAGGCCTCGGAGCCTTCCTCAGAGCCTGTGTCCTCTGAGGATTCCCCAGCGCCGTCGGAGGCTTCGGAGCTTTCCCCAGAACCTGTGTCCTCTGAGGAGCCCTCAGCGCCGTCGGAGGCTTCGGAGCCTTCCTGGCTTCCTGTCTCTTCTGATGCGCCTGCGTCCTCTGAGGACTCCCCAGCGCCGTCGGAGGCCTCGGAGCCTTCCTCAGAGCCCGCGTCCTCAGAGGAGCCCTCCCCTTCGGCCGCCGCGGAGGATTCCTGGGCAGCGGCTTCCGCCTCCGCCTGCACCTTCAGGTAGCGCAGGTTCCCCTTGGGATCCTCCACCTTGCCGTCGGCCGTCAGCTCCTCCACATACTCGTTCATCCGCTGGCCGATCAATGTCTGGCGGATGCTCAGGATCCACTCCGCCTCATTGGTCCCGCTGTAGTACACCACAAAGGTGTTCTCCTCCCCTTCGGGAGAAATGACAGCCGTGTCACCTACAGCCCTGGCCTCGTCACGGATCCAGGCGTTGATGTCGGCCGGCACGGAGGAGGATGTCACTGCCTCCAGCAGGCCGCCCTCCGTCACCGTCACGGCGGGATCATTGTACTTGTCGCACAGCTCCGCGAAGCTCTCCTCCGTGGCAGCCCCCGCGCTCCACTCGTCCAGGATAGCCTGTCCGTTCTCCGCGTCCGTCACCACCACCCGGATATCCGAGGAGAGCACCTCGTCCAGATAACGATCTGCGAATTCCACCACGTAATAGCGGTGCCCGGTGGAGTCCTCGATCACCGTGGAGTCCCCGGCCTTCCTCTCCTCGTCGAACAGCCAGTCCTGGAGCAGATAGGTGGCGGCGCTCTTTTTCACGTTCTCCTGCAGCTCGCCGTCTGCCTTCACGGTGTCCACTGCCCCGTCGGCCTTCTCCTTGGCCTCCGCCATGGCCGCCTCTATCTCCGCCTCAGAGGGCTGGTAGGCCTGCTCCTCCCCGCCCTCGGCGCCGTCCTCTGCCCCGGCCTCCTCTTCGCCCTCGGTCTCCTCCACGGGATCCGCCAGCTCTGTGGGCTCAGTGGGCAGCTCCGCGTCCACGGTCATCAGATAATAGTCCACGGAATCATAACTGGCCTTATTCTCTTCATAATAGGCCTGGATATCCTCCATGGAAGGGGTCTGGCGCTCGGACAGCTCGTCATAATACCCCGCCAGGTACAGAGCCTCCTCCACATAGGGCTTCAGCCTGGACTCCGTGGCATAGGGGCCGTACAGCTCCTTCAGGTAGCTCTTCGCCGTGGTGTTGTTCTCGGAAGCCGCTTTCTCCAGGGACTCCCTGTACATGGCGTAATCTTCGGCGGTATCGTAGGCAAAGCCCTCCGCCTTTGCCGCCGCCAGCAGGCTCTTGTTCCTGATCATGTTCTCCACGGCCATCTGCTGGAAGTAGTCTCCCCAGGTCAGGGTATCGGAATACATCTGGGAGGTGAAGTCGCTGGTGGGGTCTATGCCCATCATGTACAGGTAATAGGCGTACTGGCTCAGGTAATTGCTCACCGCCACATTGTAATTGTAGTCGAACTCCACCTTGGATACGTCCTCTCCGTTCACCTTCACGTAGCTGCCGTGCACCGTGAGGTAGTTGCGGATGGGGAAGGACGCCACCAGGCACACAAGCGCCGCCACGATCACGACGCCCAGGATATTGTCCCTGCGCCTGCTCTTCTCCGCCCTTTCCTTCTCCTCCTTTCTCCGCTGCATCTTCAGATCATATTTCGTCATCACCTTCTCCGGTGCCTGATCCGCATTCTGTGTCTCTTTCTTGGACATGCCGAATGTCTCCTTTCTTATTCCAGTTCCTGTCCGTTCCAGTTCCTGTCCGGTTCCTTCCCGGTTTCTGTCCGGTCCCGTATCGCATATCAGCCCTTGCCGCCGATACCGACTTATTTTACCATGATTTCGCGCGTCCGAAAAGCTATTTCACATATTTTTCAAGCTTTTCCACGATATTTTTCATGCAGCCGGCCTCAAAGGGGCTGTCCAGGCCCACTTCCTTTACCATATTCGTGAAGAAATCGCTGGCGGAGAGCCTGCACAGCTTCAGATAGCTGGCCCAGGCCCCCTCAAAATCCGCGTCCATCTTCACCTTGTACTGCAGCGCGCAGCTCTGGGCCAGGCTGTAGTCGATGTAGTACAGAGGGGAGGTGTAGATATGCTGCTGCCTCTGCCAGAAGCCGCCCTTCCCGAAGAAGGGATCGTCGCCGTAGTCCTGGTGGGGCCTGTACTGCCGCTCCAGTTCCAGCCACGCGGCGTGCCGTTCCGCCGGGGTCATGTCCGGGTTCCCGTAAGCGATGTGCTGGAACTCGTCCACCATGCAGCCGTAGGGGATGAAGGCCGCCGCGTCCTCCAGGTGCATCTCGATATAGTCCCGGGCCCGCTCCCCGAAGAACAGGGGCATCCATTTCTGGGCGAAGAACTCCATGGACATGGAGTGGATCTCCGCGGTCTCCATGGTGATGTCGGAGTGCTCCCTGATGGGATCCTTGCCGGAGAGCCACCCCTGGAAGGCGTGGCCGCACTCGTGGGTGATCACGTCCACGTCCCCGCTGGTTCCGTTGAAATTGGCGAACACGAAAGGAGCCTGGTACACGGGCATATACGTCATGTAGCCTCCGGCCCGCTTGGTCTTGCGCCCAAGTACGTCAAACAGTTCATTTTCCATCATGAAATCGTAGAAATCCCTTGTCTCCGGGGAGAGCTCGCCGTACATCTTCCGCCCGGCCTCCAGAATCTCCTGGGGCGTGCCCAGGGGCGCGGGATTGCCTTCCTTAAAGTAGACGGCCGTGTCGATGCAGCTTAACTTCTCCAGGCCCAGGCGCTGTCTCCTGCGGTCGTGGAGCTTCTCCGCAAAGGGGACGAAGTCCTCCTTCACCTGCTTCCGGAAAGCCTCCACCTCCTCCCGCCCGTAGCAGTTGCGGCACATGCGGTAGTACCCCAGCTCCAGGTAATTGTCGTACCCCAATGCCCTGGCCTGGGCGGTGCGGTTCTTCACCAGCTTGTCGTAAATCTCGTCCAGGGTCTGGGCGTTGGCGGCGAAGAATTCGCTCTGGGCCTTCCAGGCGGCGGCGCGCACGCTCCTGTCCTGGTGCACGGTGTAGGGGCGCAGCAGGGACAAGTTCAATTCCTGCCCGTCAAAGGGGATCTTGGCGCCCGCGATCAGCTTGCTGTATTCGGTGGTGAGATTGTTCTCCTCCTGCATCAGGGGAATCAGCCGCTCGTCCATGGCCTTCTGGGCGATCTCCATGTTCTTGAAGGCCACGGGGCCGATCTTCTCCACCAGCTTGTCCCTGTAGGGGGAGGCGTAGAGCTTCTTCTCATACTCCAGGGCCAGATTGTGGTAGATGGGGGATTTCTCATTGTAGTAATCATGCTCCGCGCTGTAGAATTCGTCCGTGGTGTCCACGTCGTAGCGGATGTGGGCGATGGTCATCTGGGTACCCACCCTGTCCGTCAGGGCATAGTACTTCTGATGCACCGCGAACTGCTCCTCGCCGTCCTTCGCGCTGTCGAAGGCCTCCATCAGGGCCCTCATCTCCTGCTCCACCTGCTCAAAGTCCACGCGCTCATATGGCATATCCTTGAATTTCATTCCGTTTCCTCTCCCTTTCCTGTTATTTTCCGCTTCTCCTTACGGATTCCCAGAGCCGCTTTCCATCATCCTTCCCATTATAGCAGATTCCACGGCTTTTTCAAGCTATTTGAGGAACTGTGGGCCTTTCCGTCTAAGGCGCCTCCCGATAGTGTAAAATTTGTCTTTATTTTTTATAAAAAATTATATAAGCTGCATCTTGCGGTTTCAAAATGCTGGTGATAGAATGGAGATAACTTTTTTTACATATTTTTATAAATAATTCGGAGGGAAAAAACATGTTTGAAGAGTTGAAGAAACGGGCATTGAAGAGCACTCTCGCCTGGTCCATCATCCTGATCCTGGCAGGTCTGGGGCTGGCGGGGTGGAATGCCATGGACGCGCTCCAGGTGGTCACAGGCTATACGGATTTCGCAAGCCTGGCGCCGGAGGAGATCAGAGATCAAGTGGTAAAAATCGATTTGGCCTACAATTTCGGCTGCTATCTGAAAGCGTATTCCGAGAACACCAAGACCCATGCCACCACTACCACAGATTACTATTACATCATCCTGACCAGGGACGGCGAGGCTATGGACGACCGCTTCCTGTCCATCAAGGTTCCCGCCAGATACGGAAGCGAATTGGATGCCATGGCAATGGCCACCGCGGAGGGCCGCGAGACCACTCCCATGACCTTCTACGGCAAAATCAAGAAGCTGGACAGCGAAGAGATGTATTATTTCAAGGATTTCTTCAAGGATGTCGATTGGACGGATGAAGATATCGAGGCCGAGACGCTTCCTTATTACATTGATTACATCTGGCAGCCCGCCACCATGATCTACGTAGTGCTGTTCGTGGCGGGCGTCGTCCTCCTGATTTACGGCATCATCCGGATCGCCAGCGCGGCCAGCGGCGGCTCCCTGAAGAAGCTCCACAAGGACATCGCGGACGCGGGCTTCACGGAAAGCTCTGTCGAATCCGATTTCAGGAACGCCAAGTTCTTCGACAAGAAGGGCACGCTGCGGGTGGGCAAGCTGATGACCTACTATATGTCGGGCTCCGTCCCCAGGGCGATCCCCAACAACAAGATGATGTGGGCTTACCAGAATACCGTGACCCACCGCACCAACGGCGTCAAGACCGGCACCACCTACAATGTGATGGTGTACGGCGAGACCGCTCCCAAGGGCCTTACCTTCTCCGTGGCCAACGAGGCCGTGTCCCAGGATATGCTGAACTACTTCAACGCCACGCTGCCCTGGGTGGTGGTGGGCTATTCCGATGAGCTGAAGAAGCTCTACAACAAGGACCGCGCCCAGTTCCTGCAGCTGCGCTACAATAGCTGCGAGCACACGGCAGTGGATCCCGACCAGGCAGGGTCAGCCGCGGACGGGCAGATGTAAAATCTGGCCGGGCCTGATATTCATGTATGCGAAACTCCGGGAAGTCCGTCTGCGGGCGGGTTCCCGGAGTTTTTCATCCATGTCCATTGCATTTCTCCTGCAGCAGCATGGTAACGGCAGAGGCTTGCCGCCATATTGTCCGATATTCGATTTCTTATCGATACCCTTACCTCACTTTATCTGGCGTCACGACAAATGTAGCGATTTTGTCAGAAGTCCCTATCCATTCCTTGTAAGAAACCTCCAGTTCGCTCCAGCTTGGGCTGACTTCATATTTCAGACATCCTTTCATCTTCTTGCCCGCCGCGACATCTCCTGCCAGTTCTCCATATCCCTCTGGCTCATTCAATGTTATGACAGAGCTTGTACTGTATCCATCCAAGTAGGATTCCAGGAAGAAGTAGTTGAAATGATCGTCCTTGTTTGAAACATTTTCTACCTCAAAGAACAGAACAAGATATTTCTTCCCATCCGCCGGGACATCATTATAATATTCCCCGCTTATCTCATCATACATTTTCGCAGATTCCAACTTGATCTTCCAATCATCTCCTGAAATTGTATTTCCGACCGAATACTGCTTAGGAGAATTGTTATTGCCTGCTATCTTTGGTCTGTTCGGGGTATCGCTGCCTCCGAAAAAAGCCGCCATACCGATTATCCAAAGTCCTGAAAACACCAATGCAAGAACAGAGCAGACTTTCTTCCTGTGCTTATTGATGCACAGGTCCACAATCCCAAGCACAAGCCCGACCACGGAAAAGCACCCTAACAATGAAAACACCAATGCTGTGATGCTCAAGCCGGACGGCCCATCCTTTATGGGAGCCGCCGGGAGGCTCCTTTGAGCCGCCGTTGTCCCTCCGCTATTCTGCCTTATCTGCGCTGCCGTCCGTGTCTGCCTCGGCTGTGCCCCCTGTCCCCTCCCTTGCTGCTGCCGCAATCTTTCCAGCCTCTCCATCCTTGCGGATTCCGAGTTGTCGATTCCGTCACTGACCAAATCGATTTTGCATATCGGACACTTTACACGGCTGTTCTCAAACTCCCTCCCGCACTTTGGGCATACTTTAGCCATATTGCTTCCCTCACTTTCGTGTTTTTGTCTTACTCCTGTGCTCCGCTGGTGCGCAGCAGCTCCATGCCCTGCTCCTTCAGCATGGCGTTCACGTCCAGGATATTGCCGGCGTGGCGGTTGAAAGCTATCATCAGGACGGCATCCCGGGGAATCCTTGCGTACAGCGGGGACATGCCATAGAGCATCAGGGCGTGCTGGGTCTCCTCCAGCGTCAGCTCCGCGGCATAGCAGATGCGCAGTATCACGTCCCTTTGGCGGGTGCGCTTCTCCCCGGAGAGGAGCTTGTAGCCATAGCGTTCCGGGATGTCGGCCTGGATGAAGATGTCCTGCTGTCGCAGGTTCTTCTCCCGGATCAGTTCCTTTATGTAGGCGCAGAAGGGCCTGTCCTCCCGCAGGAGGCTTTCTTCGTTCTCCTTCAGGTATTTTCCGGCTTCGAAGGTGTAGGCGTTCTTTAGGATGTCCTCCAGTTTTTCGGTTGATTTCCCACTCATTTTATCTTTCTCCTGATACTAAAATCTTTGACTTGCGCCCCTCCCTGCGGCAGATTATAATAGTTCCATCAGCTTCTACCGAGGAGGAGTCCCATGACGCTCACAGATTCCCTTGCCCTGTCCTATTACAAAAAGGTAGCCGACATTAATCCGGAGCATGGCATCTGCCTGATCCAGCATCAGGAGACCGGGAAGTTTTATGTCCAAAAACTATTGAGCGTATATAACATTTCTGTATTCCGGCAACTCATGGAGCATCCTCTGCCCGGCATCCCCCGAATCTACGAAGCCGTGGAGGAGGATGCCGTATTGACCCTGATAGAGGAGTACATCCCCGGCACCAGTCTTCAGGAGCTCCTGGATGCCCAAAAGGCCCTGCCGGAGGCTCAGGTCGTGGAGTACATGGTACAGCTGTGCGGCATCCTCCATTCCCTGCACAGCTGCAATCCCCCTATCATCCACCGCGACTTAAAGCCGGCCAACATCATCGTCACCTCAGACGGCATCCTGAAGCTCCTCGACTTCAATGCCGCGAAATGCGCCGGAGGCGCTTCGGCAAAGGATACCGTGCTCATGGGCACGCCCGGCTTTGCCGCGCCGGAGCAATACGGCTTCGGCGCCTCCGACGCCCAGACGGACATCTATGCCCTGGGCATCCTCATGAACCTGCTGCTCTCCGGAGAGCTTTCCCACGAATGCACGGTCTCCGGCCCACTGGCCTCCATCGTACGCAGATGTATCATGATGGAGCGCTCAGAGCGGTATTCCTCCGCACCGGATGTGCAGAAAGCCCTGGAAAACTGGCAGCGGAAATCCCGGCGGCAGACAGATGCGGATGGCTGGAAATCCTTCCTGCCGCCGGGCTTCCGCAGACAGAACGTGCTCTTCATGCTCCTGGGTGCAATCGGGTATCCCATGATATTCTGGGCATGCCTGACCATGGAGGTGGAGGGCGTATCCGGCCCCAGGCAGCAGCTGGAGCGCATCCTCTCCCTGCTGTTCTTTTTAAGCGCCACTTTCTTCTCGGCAGATTACAGGGGCATACACGCCCGCACCCCGCTTTGCCGGAGCCGGAACCTGGCCCTGCGCATATTGGGCATCGCGATTGTGGATTTCCTGCTCCTTTTCTTCTTTGTCATGGTTTTGACGATGTATGACACTGTCTTGCTCTGAATTTCGCCATTCAGACCGGATATATGTGGTCAAAAAAGAGACTGCCTCTGCCAGTCCCCTTTTCTTATGCCTTGTCCGCCTACTTCTTCCTGACGGAGACGAATGCCAGCGCAGCGCACACAAGGCACCAGATCGACCATACGATCAAATCCTTATAAATCCCAAAGCCCGCGAAGCCGATGAGGGCCGCAAGCCCGTACAGCACAATCAGGGCGATGTCCCCGCCTTTCTTCTGGGAGCCGCGCGTGGAAATGGACACAATCCCGCCCGACAGCATCAGTATCCCCACAAGAATCCCCGCGCCCCCGCCGGTTCCGCCCTGCCCGGCAATGGCATCCGCCACTCCGGCGGCGCAGGACTGGACCATCACCACCAGGAACAGGACTGTGGACAGGATACCAGATACCAATTTCCATGTTTTCATATCAATGCCTCCTTCACATTTGTTATGAAGACATTATAGCAAATCGGAAACCGATCCGTTGCCCCCGCTGCGGTGGCAAAATGGCGCAGGCCGCCACAAAAAGGCAGCCCGCGCCATCGCTCAGACGACTATCTCCAATATCCTCCTTCCGCCCCAAGCCGCTTCCTTTATCCCGGCTTTTTTCTTCTTGCTGAAATCGAAGCTCAGGAGGTATCCCTTGCGGGCTCCATAGGCCTCCAGGTAATCTCCCAGTTGCTCCATTCCGCGCTGGTGATAAGCCTCTCCGCGCCAGATCTTACACTCAATGATATACTGCTCCCCTCCGTAATCCACCACGATGTCGGAGCGCAGCCTCGTCCGGCTCTGATCCTCCACATAATAGTTGCCCACGCCATTGATGATCGGCCTGAGGTACATCAGGAATATCTTCCGCCCGTACTTCTCAACGAATTTCTCGTCCTCTTTTGAGTACAGGCTCGTGTAATATTCATAGAACTTGCGCATCACCAGGTCCATATCCAGCCGGCCGTTGTGGATAAACTGGCACTTTTCAGGCTGCCCCTCCCGCTGCAGGTCGTTTTCCCTGGTCTCCTCCGCCAGGAAATAATCATACAACTGGCTCTCAAAAATCCGGTTGGCCACTGCCACGCTGCCATTCCGGTTCACGATGAACCCGAACATTTTCCCGATACTGACACTTCTGTCATATTCATGGTAAGGGTAGTCCTGCCCGCCGAACAGAATATTTCCCAGCATCCCATGCAGTTCAGGGTACTCCTCCACATGCTTGACCATATCGTCATACAGCATATTAGGTCCCTTTACCAACTGCCTCACCGCGGCCAGAATCCCGTTTTTCGTCCATGCAGCCCCGGGGGCGGGGAACTCTTCGCTTCCGGCTATTTTCTCACCCACGCATTTACATACATAGGAAACCAGATAAGGATACCCCTTCGTATAAGAATAAATCAGATCTGCGATTCCCTCTACATCCATTCCGGTATGGCAATCCTTCTCATACTCTGAAAGCATTCCGGCAATGCCCTCTCTGGAAAAGCTCATGTCCACCGTAAAATCGGCCGCTATGTTCCACGGACTATTGTATTTCGGCTCCTCCCCGCTGCGGAATTTCAGTTTGAGGTTTTTGATATCATATACTCCCGCTAAAATCACCGACCGGAAGGACCGGTCTCTGCCGGCCGCCTGGGCGAGGTACTTCTCCCGCAGCAGCCCCAGAAAAGAAAGGAAAATCTGATTGTCCGCGCTCTTATCCACCTCATCCACCATCAGGACCACTGGCCTTTTACAGGCCCTGCAGAACCTCGTGATCTTTCGGTTCAGGGAATCCAGGGGGAGCTCTACCGATATGGGCTCCCGCCAGATATCGGCCGCTTCCTCCGGGACCTCATTTTCCTCCAGGGCCACCTCCACTTTATTCGTAAGTCCCCGGGCGAAGGCATACAGAGAGACAAAACAGTCGTCCGCAGCCTCGAAGCTGATGGGCAGCACAATGTAATCCCGCTTCAGCCTGACGCACAGCTGTTCCATAGTAGTCGTCTTTCCGAACTGCCTGGCTCGGTTTATGGTGAAATATTCTCCGTTCTCCACATAGTCCCTTGCAATCTGCTCTACGGCATTGCTGACATCCACCATGTAGTGAAGCCTGGGCACACAGATGCCTGTGGTCTGAAATCTTTTTCGGTTGCCCATGAATCCGCCCCCTTTCCCGGTATGCCCTTATAGCTTACCATATCCGCCAGCCGTTGGCAACCAGTGCGGGCGGCGCTTCTCAGTCTTGGGATTACCCCCCGCGGACAGTCCATACGGGCGGCCGCTTCCTATCCCTCCTGCTTCCGGTACTGCACCGGCGTCAGCCCGTAATTCTTCTTGAACAGGCGGTTGAAGTGCTCAACGTTCTCATACCCCACCTCCGCGGCCACGGTCTCCACGGTCTGATCCGTCTCCCGCAGCAGCGTCCTGGCCTTCTTCATGCGCTCCTTGCGCACAGCCTCCTGGAAGGTCATGCCCGCCTTCTCCTTGATGTACTTGGACAGGTAAGGCTTGGAGAGGTGGAACTCTTCGGACAGGGTGTCTAATGTTACATTCATGTAATCATTCTTGATGAAGCTGATGATCTCCACAATCCGCGCTTCCCGCCCCTCGGTGATGTGCTGCTCCACGGCCAGCTTGTTGGCGGCGGAGGCCAGGGCCGCGATGGAGGCCTTGATGATGTCCTCGTCCACGCCTACGCCCCAGTAGTGCTTCCCGCCGCACAGAATCGCCACATAGGCCGCCGCCCTGGAGCTGGAGCCCTTGGAGATGGCATGCTCCTCATACACCGCCAGCTGGTAGCTGACGCCCAGGTAGGTCTTGATGGCATTGCTCACCGCGTCCAGACGCCCGTTGCCCCCTGCCCGGATGAGCCGCCTGTCCCCGTTCAGCTCTATGGTCACCTCCGCCTGGATGCCCTTCTCCTGCCGGAAATGGCACTCGGGGATGGAGAACACGTTCTGCAGATTGATGTAGTTCTCCTCGAAGATGGCGTAAATCTCCGAGGGGTGCAGCTCCTGATGCCGTCTGTCGGACACGCCCTTGATGAGATACCCCACTTCCTCCTTCATGGCCGCCGGCAGGGAGAAGCCGAACTGCTGCTTCAGCACAAAGGCCACGCCGCCCTTGCCGGAGACGCTGTTGATTCGGATGACATCGGACTCGTACTCCCTCCCCACGTCCTTCGGGTCGATGGGCAGATAGGGCACGTCCCAACGGTTCCCGCTCTTTCCCTCCTTCAGCCAGTTCATGCCCTTGCTGATAGCATCCTGGTGGGAACCGGAGAAAGCCGTGAACACCAGATCTCCCGCATAGGGCACCCTCTCGTGGACTTTCATGCCCGTGAACCGCTCATAGGCCTCCCGCACCTCCATGATATGGGAGAAGTCCAGGCCGCTGTCCACGCCGTGGCACATCATGTTCACCGCCACGGTGACGATGTCCACGTTTCCCGTGCGCTCCCCATTGCCGAACAGCGTCCCCTCCACCCGGTCCGCCCCGGCCAGGATGCCGAACTCCGCGTCGCTGACGCCGCAGCCCCGGTCGTTGTGGGGATGGACGCTCAAAACTACGTTCTCCCGGTATTTCAGATGCTTGTGCATATATTCTATCTGGCAGGCAAAGACATGGGGCATGGCCACCTGCACCGTGCTGGGCAGATTGATTATGGCCTTGTGGTCAGCGTCCGGCTGCCATACGTCCAGCACCGCGTTGCAGACCTCCAGGGCGTACTCCGGCTCGGTCTGGGAGAAGCTCTCCGGGCTATACTCGAAGGTAAAGCTGCCGTCCGTCTCCTCCGCCATCTCCTTTAACAGCTTCGCGCCGTCCACGGCCAACTGCTTGATAGCCGCTTTATCCTTTTTGAAGACCTGCTCCCGCTGTTCTACGGAGGTGGAATTATAGAGGTGCACCACCGCGTGGGGAGCCCCCTTCACCGCCTCGAAGGTCTTGCGGATGATATGCTCCCTGGCCTGGGTCAGCACCTGGATGGTCACGTCGTCGGGAATCATGTCCCTCTCGATCAGTGCCCGGATGAAATTGTACTCCGTGTCCGAGGAGGCCGGGAAGCCCACCTCTATCTCCTTGAAGCCGATGTCCACCAGGAGCTTGAAGAACTCCAGCTTATCCTCCAGGGGCATGGGATCGATCAGGGCCTGGTTGCCGTCCCGGAGATCCACGCTGCACCACACCGGTGGCTTCTCGATGGTGTCCTTCTTCACCCAGTCGTAGGTCACCTCCGGGGGCATATGGTAAGTTTTGCTGTATTTCTGGCTGATTGCGGTCTTATTCATATTCTGCGTCCTTTCCTCTCTGTGCTCTTGCACCGCGCGTAGGCCTGGGCTGCTCTGCCGATTTTGCTGCGCCCGCCGGTTATGTAAGTGCGATGCCGATTTTAAAATGATAACACAGATTTCATCCCGCCGCAAGTATCTATTTAAGTATTATCATTGATTCTATTTATTTTAAAAATACTTGAACCCCCCTGTTTTCCGGATATATCAATATTTTTCGCGTAAAATTCCTTGTCTTATTTTTATTTATTTGTATGTGCCTTTTTAATACGCCGCCCTGGCCATCTGTCCAATTTCCAGTTGGATGTGATAAAAAACATCAAAATAACATGTTAGAAACATACCTGTCAAACCACAGCGGGCTTTCCGGCAACACTGCCAGCGCGAGCCCGAGCGGACCCTCAAACCAGTTCGTCCTCAAGAATGCGGAATACCGTTTCAAGGGGATGTATATGAACCCCATCCCCCTGCCTTCCCTGCCGGATTTCCGGAGATACGGCGGGCCAGGCAGCTCTCAGGACTGTCCGTTCCACTCATAGACTACATATTCATGGTCAAAATGGTATCCCAGCTTCTCCGCCAGGGCCACGGACCACAGGTTCTGTGCGTCCCAGCTGGGATACCACCCCCGCTCCAGGCAGTCCAGTATCAGCTTCGCCCCGCAGATATAGGCCAGCCCCCTTCTGCGGTAGTCCGCCCTGGTGTCGATTTCGATCTCGATGCCGCCCAGATAGCCGGAGTAGGAGGATGCCCCGGACACCGGTTCGCCGTCCTTCAGGATGACGGCCCCCAGCCCGCGCTCCCGGTACTGGGCGTAATCCCCATACAGCGCCACCCAGTCCCTGCACCAGGGAATCTCCAGGCAGCGCAGGAACAGCCCCTGGTCCATGGCCCGCAGTTCATACCCTTCCGGCAGGCTGTCCACCGCGGCCCGCAGCCTGTCCCTGTCAAAGACGTCCGGCTCCTTCTTTATGGCATAGCGGACGCTCCTTTGCACGCCTGTCCCATGGCAGTCCTCGATCAGCTTCGCCCAGCCCTGGTCCCGGGGCGTCATAATCAGGAAATCCCGGCCCTCCAGCCCCGGCGCCTCCAATACCAGCTCCCTGTGGGGCTTTCCCGCGAAGAAACAGAAATCCCCCAGCAAAGCCATGGCGGACACGGGATTTTCACCATCGTCTCCGTATACTCTTCCCATCACGCCCTGCAGGCAGGACCACACCATGGTCTCCTGCCAGCCCGCGAACAGCCCTGCGGCATTTTTCGCCTGTTTCATTTCATGAATCATCTCTGTCTCCTTTTTAGACTATTCTACCACATCCGGGCGCGGAATTCCATGTGAAAACCGCTGGACAAAACGGCGAAAGCTATGGTAATATTTAATATTACACCGGTGTATGGGAGGTGTATGGGAAAGGAAATACAGGCATGAAGAAAAGCGGCAGAAAAATTGACTACGGGGCAGTATTCTTAACTTCTATCTTCATCATCGGACTATTGACGGTTTTTCCTTACGGCGCGCACCTTGACCAGACGTCGGAGCAGGCTATACTGTATTCCAATGTCAAAGAATACGCGGGCCTTTTCGGCGCTTCCAACCCGCTTTACCGGGAGCTGGATTCTGCCGGCGTCATAGGCATAACACAAAGCATCGAAAAGGACCATGGAATGGCCGTCTATTATCCCATGGCATGGATTTTCTTCGTGAACAGGATCTCCCCCTTTGCGGGAAACATCCTGTGGCACGGGTACATCTATGTCCTGTCCTTCTGCGGCACCGCCGCCCTGTTCTATCTTCTGTCCGACATCTTCGGCGGACGCATCGTACCGATGTTTACCACATTGCTTTATTTCGTCACGCCCAGGATGTTCGCGGAAAGCCATTATAACAATAAAGATATGATTCTGCTGTCTCTGGCGCTGTGCACCGCGTTTTTCGGCTGGAAAGTCCATAGGACGAAATCCTGGGGAAACGTGGCTGCCTTCGCGCTTGTGGGCAGCCTGGCCGCCAATATGAAAATCATCGGCGCCTTCATCTGGGGAATAGCGGGAATCTATATCCTCCTCGCCCTGCTCGTCAGGCATCAGCTCGACAAAAGCATGGTGCGGAAAACGGCAGCCTGCATCGCAATGTGGCTGGGATTCTATCTGCTGATCACTCCCGCATGCCGGATGGGCCTTCTGGAATTCTGGAAATATCTGCTGGATAGCGCCAGAGATTTCCGCTGGAATGATTACATCCTTTTCGCCGGCAGAATGTACAGCAAACATGTGACAGGAATGCCGAAAGCATATCTGCCCGTGATGATTCTGCTGACTGTTCCGGTGGGCATACTGCTGTTAGCCGTGGCAGGCGCGTTTTCCCTCCCTTCCGCACTGGCCAGATGTCGGGGCCGGAACGCCGACGGCGCATGGTATCTGCTGGCAATGACGCTCTCCTGCCTGATTCCGCTGGGATATGCCGTCCTTTCGGGAACCCCGGTATACAATGGATGGAGGCATTTCTATTTTGTCTATATGGCAGTGCTGTTGCTGGCTGCCCAGGGAATCTCCTGGCTGTCCGGGAAATTCAGGTCGCGGAAAGGCAGGAGATGGCTGGCCTCCCTGCTGGGCGTGTACGTCTTTCTCCTGGCGGCGGGCATTGCAGCGTCCTATCCCCATGAGTACGCATATTATAATATCCTTGCGGGGAAAAATGTGGGAGAACATTATGAACTGGATTACTGGGACATGTCCTTCAAGCAGGCCTATGAACGGATACTGCAAAATCCTGACGGAGAACCGGCCCCGGGCGGGAGGGTCAAAATCGGAGCCATCAGCACCCCCGCCTATTGGGGCCTGGAGGCGCAGCGGAACGCCATCCGGGGGAAGCTGAACATGCTGATAGATCTGTGCGACGACTACAGGGACGCGGAGTATGTGATCGTCAACCCTACCTATGCCCTCATGTACGGCGCTTCCGACTACGAATACGTAAAGAAGAACTATATCCTGAAAGACACCATCACCTCTTACGGAAACGTAATATGTGAAATCTATCAAACAGAAACCAGGGAGCAGCGGCCATGAAAAAGAAAGTGTTTGCCAAAGCCATAAGAAATCATATCATCCTTCTGGCAGCAGGCGCCATAGCAGGGCTCATCCTGCTGGTGCTCGTCCATCTCCTGCCCATAGAGCCCATGCGGGAGCATGTCTACTGGTCCATGGATATGATTGAGCGTGAATTCGACAACGAGATATTGATAGACGGATACCGTTCCACATTGACAGGGAATTTCACGGACTGTCTGATGCTGGAGCATGCCGTCTATTCTTCCGAGGAGCACAGCCTCCTGGAACAGGTGCTGCATATGTACCGCGGCGAAAGCTGTCCTCCAGAGACGGCAGGCCAGGCGGGATGGTGGCCGGGACAGTCCCTGAAGGATTATCTCACCGGCGTCCCCCAGCCCCGTGAGGTCAGCTATTCCCGGTACTGGCATGGGTATCTGGTCCTGCTCAAGCCTCTCCTGCTCCTGACATCCTTCAATACCATACGGCTGCTCCAGTCCGCCGTGCAGCTTATCCTGGCAGGCTGCGTGGTGATGGCGCTGTGCCGGAAAGGGGCATATCCCCTGGCCAAAGCATTCCTGCTGTCGCTGCCCTTCCTGTTCTTCGTGAGCACCTATGCCTCGCTGTCCTTAAGCATCTGCTTTTACGTCATGACCGCGGCGGCGCTTATCCAGCTGAAAGCGGACGGCCTCCTGGCCAGGCGGGGCTGGTACGGGCTGTTCTTCATGGCTGTGGGAATGGCCACCGTCTACTTCGATTTCCTCACCTATCCCTTGGTGACCCTGGTGTACCCCTTGGGGATATATCTGTATTTCCATGGCGGTACGCCCGGGAAAGGCATTCGCGGCATGGTGGGGAACAGCGCGGAATGGGGCATCGGATACGGGGGGATGTGGGCGGCCAAATGGATCCTGGCGGACTGCCTTACCGGAAGCGCTTCCATCCGGGATGCCATGGAGACAGTCTTCGTCAGGACCGGCAGCGCGGAAGGCTATTCCCGGATAAACGGCTTCTTCAATGTGCTGGGGAAGAACCTACAGCCTTATCTCAACTGGTGCTATCTCCTCATCGGGACAATGTTCGCCGTGCTGCTCCTCGCCGCGGCGGCAAAGAAGAAGACCGGGGCCATAATGCGGAAACTGCCGTCTGCCGCAGCATACTTTCTCCTGGCTTTATATCCTTTTGCATGGCTCTTTCTGACCCAGAACCATTCCGAGCAGCATTGGCAGTATACCTGCCGAATCCTGGCCGCCGGCGTATTCGCCGCGGCATCCGGGTGCTGGACGCTGTTGCAGAATGATTCCCCAAACATTTCGCAAAATTAGGCTTCTCTATTGTGCAAAATATCCCTTTACTGCCCCAAAATTTGTGCTATAATCTTTTGGGGTGGGGCCAGAGGCAGCTCCTCCCATAAACCAAACGGAAAGAGTGAAAAGACTATGGAAACATACAGTATTTTTAAGGATCTGGCAATCATCATCATCTTCGCGAAGCTCTTCGGCATACTGGCAAGAAAGTGCAAGGCCCCCCAGGTGGTGGGGGAGATCATCGCGGGGCTCCTGATCGGACCAAGCCTATTGGGGCTGGTGCAGCAGTCGGATTTCCTGACCCGCATGGCGGAGATCGGCGTAGTGCTCCTGATGTTCTCCGCGGGGCTGGAGACGAACCTGAAGGAGCTGATGAAGACCGGACCTGTGGCCCTCCTGATCGCCTGCTCCGGCGTATTCGTCCCGCTGCTTGGCGGAGCGCTCCTGTACATGGGCTTCTACGGCATGGCCCCCTGGGGTTCGGATGAATTCTACAAGGCTGTCTTCACAGGCGTCATCATGACGGCCACCAGCGTCAGCATCACGGTGCAGTCCCTGAAGGAGATGGGGAAGCTCAAGGGCAAGGTGGGCACCACCATCCTCAGCGCCGCCATCATCGACGATGTCATCGGCATCATCGTGCTGACTTTCGTCATCGGCTTCAAGAATCCCCAGTCCAACCCCGGAAGCGTGGTCCTCTCCACGGTGCTGTTCTTCGTCATGGCGCTGGTGGTGGGCTTCATCGTCTTCAAGGTGTTCAAAAAGCTGGACGAACGCTATCCCCACACCCAGCGGATCCCCATCCTGGGCCTGGCGCTGTGCTTCTTCTTCGCCTATGCGGCGGAAAAGTACTTCGGAATCGCGGACATCACCGGCGCCTATGTGGCGGGCATCGTCCTGTGCTCCATCCGGGACTCCTCCTACATAGACCGCAAGATGGAGGTCAGCTCCTACATCATCTTCGGGCCGGTATTCTTCGCCAGCATCGGCCTGAAGACCAGCATAGACAATGTCAGCGCAGCTCTCCTGCTGTTCTCCGCAGGGTTCGTCATCGTGGCGCTGATCACCAAGATCGTCGGCTGCGGCCTGATGGCCAGGCTCTGCCGCTTCCGCTTCCAGGACAGCCTCAAGATCGGCGTGGGCATGATGACCAGAGGCGAGGTGGCGCTGATCGTAGCCCAGAAGGGGCTGTCGGTGGGGCTGTTGACGCCGGAGTATTTCACGGCGGTGATCCTGCTGATCATCGTGTCCAGCATCTCCACCCCAATCCTCCTGAAACTGTTATACTCGAAAGACAAAGAAACAGCGGCCGCATGAGCCGCTGTCCTTTTTTTGCACGGCACCCTGGTTCCGCGCCTCATTCCTCCCTGTTCAGCAGCCTGTGGATCTTCTCATGGGGATCCAGAAGCTTGGAGATGGACTCTCCCGCATTTACGGAGTGGATGTAGATCGCGATGTACTTCGTGATGTCCACCTCCCTGTACCAGGGCGCATTGCGGATTTCCTCCCTGCAGTAGGACGCGTTGCTGATGAACACCGCCTCCAGCACCTTCTTGCTGTAGGCTTCGTTGAAGCGCCGGAGCCCTTCCGTGAACAGCGCGAAGGTGGCGGCCGCAAAGACCCTCCTGGCCCCCTGCTTCTTGCAGTATTTCGCCACGTCCAGCATGGTGGTGCCGGAACAGATCATATCGTCCACAATGAACACATCCTTGTTCTTCACGCTGGGGCCGATGTATTTATGTACGTCCACCACGTAATTGCCGCCCACCACCTTGGTCCTGGACCTGCGCTTGTAGAAGATGCCCATATCCAGCCCAAGCTCGTTGGTGTATTTATAATTCCGCGTCGTCGCGCCTAAATCGGGAGAAATGAACAGCGAGTCGTCCTCAGAAAACGCAACATCCGGAAAGTTGCGCTTGATTGCCTTGATTACCTGATAGATCGGGAACAGATCGTCAAAACCATTGTAGGGAACCGCATTGGCCACCCTGTTGTCATGGACATCGAAGGCCGTGATGTTCTTCACGCCGATGTTCTCCAGCTCCCGCAGCGCCATGGCACAGTCCAGGGATTCTCTGGAGATGCGCCTGTCCTGGCGGCTGGCATACAGGAGCGGCGAGATCACGTTCACGCGGTATGCCTTCCCGCCGATAGCCGACACGGTCCTCTTCAGATTCTGGAAATGCTCGTCCGGCGACATGGGAACGGTCTGGCCGTACATCTCATAGCTGCAGGAATAATTCCCCACATCCACCAGGATGTACACGTCCGCCCCCCGGACCGTGTCCTCCAGCACCGCCTTGGCATCGCCTGTGGAAAACCGTACGATCTGGGAATTCACCACATGGCATTGCTCCATGTTGTAGGTCTCGCGCAGATAGTATTCGATCTTGCCTGCCATCTCTTCTGTTCCATACAGCGGGATCAGTACGATAGGAATGGAATTGTTTGCTGCCAATGATTTCATGCCTTCCTCCTTATGCAGTCATCGATAGTTGTCTGGGTTCTGTTACCAGTGTATAATATTTCCCGCCGGTTTACAAGCCCCCAAAGCAGCAATCGCCCGCCGGAAATCTTGCCGTCCGGGCCCATGCAGCCGCAATCCGCCATCGGCAGTACCGCGCCCGGGCCTCCCACATGGCCCTGCGCCAAACAAGCGGCAATTGAGCGGGATTTGCGCTTGACAGGGAATTTCCCTGATAGTATGATTGAGAGAGAACACAGTTGTACAAAGGCACGGCACAAACCCATGGAAGGAACGGAATCGACAGATGGTAGGCGGACAGGAAGAACGTATCAGAATCGTACAGGAGACCGTGGCAGGCAAGGAGATCACTTTCGCACATGTGATGGGCGGCCCGGCGCCGATCATATACCAGAAGCTGGGGCTGAATCCCCAGGTGGACTATCAGTCGTCCGCCATCGGGATCATGAACATGACGCCGCCGGAGTCGGCTGTCATCGCCTCGGACATCGCAGTGAAGAGCGGGAACGTGTACCTGGGCTTCGCGGACCGGTTTACGGGGACGCTGATCGTCACCGGGGAGATTTCGGACGTCATGTCGGCCATGACCGAGATCGTGAATTATTTCCGGGACGAACTGGAGTATGTCGTCTGCAGGATCACTAAGAGATAGGGAGCGCAGCCATGGACCGAACCGAAGAACTGCTGGAAAAGCTCTTCCATAAGGATTATGAGCAGCTACGGGGGAAGCGGCTACGCCTGACGCGCCTGCGGATCCCCGGCAAAGAGGTCTGCCTGGCCCATATAATCGGCTCCCCCCAGTCTGCGGTCTACCGGAATCTGGGGCTGCACATCGGGGTCCATGAGGGCGAGGACCACAGGGGAGAGTCCCTGGGCCTGATCCGCTTCACTCCCTGGGAGGCGGTGGTGGCAGCCGCAGATGTGGCGATGAAGAGCGCGGATGTGCAGATCGGCTTCATGGACCGCTTCTGCGGCTCCCTGATCCTCACCGGCGGGCTGTCGGAGGTCCGGACCGCCGTGGAGGAAGTGGTGAGGTTCTTTGGGGCGGAGCTGGGCTTCCAGGTCTGTGAGATCCACAAAAATTAAAGAGGCAGGGCGGACATCAGCATGAAAAAGCTATTTTTGATGGGCAGGAGCGAGGCCGGGAAGACTTCCCTGACCCAGGCCCTGCGGGGCGAAGAGCTCCACTATGTGAAGACACAGTACACCAGCTCCGACGACGACACCATCGACTCTCCGGGGGAGTATGCAGAGTCCAAGCATTTCAGCGCGGGGCTGGCCTGCTTTTCCTTCGAGGCGGACGCGGTGGCCATCGTCCAGGCTGCGGACGAGCCCTACAATCTGTTCAGCCCCAGCCTCCGCTCCTTCATCCTCCGCCCCCTCATCGGCATCATCACGAAGATCGACTCCCCCTTTGCCAATATCCCCATGGTCAGGCAGTGGCTGGTGAACGCGGGCTGCGACCGCATCTTCCTGATCAACAACGTGACCAGGGAGGGCATCGATGAGCTCATGGCCTATCTGGCAGAGGACCTGCCGCGCCTGACGCTTGGCGAGGCCATGCACAGGCAGAGCCTGGGGGCCAGCGAGTGGGAGGAGGTATTCTGATACAGAGAGGAGACAGCGCTTTTCTTCATCAAAGGTCCATAAAAGCCCCCATCAATGCCTCCTCATTAAACAGAACATCGCTGGGCAGACAGACATCATATTTTTCCGCAAAGCTGTCAATGAACTCATTCGATGGCTCTTTATTCTTTCGATATTCCTGCTCTAAATCCGATTTCATCTGCTCCCGTTTTTCATACGCCTCCCCTTCCCCCGCATAGACGATTCCATACATAATCCCAAAGGAAAAATAGATTTCATATGGGTCTTTTTCGGAAGAGAAAAGGCTGACCTCCACCACCTCGTCAAACACTTCACAGATTTCGAGATAAGTATTTTTATAATGCCTCTGTGATTCGGAAAAACTATCTGTCACATTTACCCATTCGTTCATACATGTTCCTCCGTATAGTTGATTCTCCGCACCTTTGTTCCTGGTGTAATTTTAAAACCTGTCGCTGTATATATTACCACATGCTTTCAGATTTTTCCATAGAGTCATGCTTGCTCTGTAAAACAATTCCCCCCCGAACAGTCCTGTCGTCAAATTCCCTCTGGACAAGCCCCCGCAAAGATGTTATAATTAGAATAATTCTAAAGGAGGAGCCGAAAAGGTGGGCAGATACGCGGAGCTGATATTAGGGCTGATCAATCAATCCAACGAGCACATGACGGCCGAGCAGATTTTTCTGGAGCTGAAAAAGACGGAGCCCAAGGTCGTCCAGGCAACTGTATACAACAATCTGAACGCCCTGTGCCAGGAAGGCCTGATACGGAGGCTGTCCATGGAAAGCTCCCCCGACCGCTACGACAAAATCCTCAGGCACGACCATCTGGTATGCAGAAAATGCGGCGCCCTGTCCGACATGACGTTCGACAGCCTGACAGAGAACCTGGAAAAGCAGCTGGGGGCGCCGATTCTGTCCTATGATTTGAAGGTGTTCTACCTCTGCCCAAAGTGCAGGGAAAGATAAGTCCAGGGCAGGAATGGCTTCACTATGCCCTGACACCGGAAGGACAGATGCGGGCCCAGATTTGGACTTTCCGCCTGAGACCCGTAGAACCGGCGGCGATTACCAGTGGTAGTACAGACGCAGGCAAAGCACAAAATCATGCAGATTATATCAAGGAGGAAACACACATGAAAGCAACAAAGTACGCGGGAACGCAGACAGAGAAGAACCTGGAGGCGGCATTTGCCGGGGAATCCCAGGCCAGGAACAAGTACACCTACTTCGCCTCCGCGGCGAAAAAGGAAGGCTACGAGCAGATTGCGGCCCTGTTCCTGAAGACAGCGGAGAACGAGAAAGAGCATGCCAAGATGTGGCTCAAGGAGCTGGCCGGAATCGGCGATACCAAGGAGAACCTTGCCGCAGCCGCAGACGGCGAGAACTTCGAGTGGACGGACATGTACGAGGATTTCGCGAAGACGGCGGAGGCAGAAGGCTTCCCGGAGCTTGCGGCCAAGTTCCGTCTGGTGGGAGAAATCGAGAAGCACCATGAGGAGAGGTACCGCGCGCTGCTGAAGAACGTGGAGGCGGCAGCCGTATTTGAGAAGAGCGAAGTGAAGGTATGGGAATGCCGCAACTGCGGGCATATCATCGTGGGCACAAAGGCTCCGGAAGTCTGCCCCACCTGCAGCCATCCCCAGAGCTATTTCGAGGTGCATGCGGAGAACTACTGATCCGTCCTTAAGGCGTGCAGGGAAAAGACAGGAAAGAATCCCGGAAGTGCCCATATTCCATCGGCGCTTCCGGGATTTTCCATATCTTTCCCGCCCTTTTCCGGCCAGTCTATATTTCGTCTAAATTATATCTGTCTGACATTTATTTAAGGCCCCGCATTGTCTGATGAATAGAACTCTTCCCCTGTGTCAAGACATATGGCGGCCAGGCGGCCTCCCGGGCGATGGCATCCGCAGTCGATGGCGATATGGTTATGTCTCCTGAATATATACCCCGGCCTGGGGTTGCCGGGGATTTCCTGTGTGGGCGTATGGCCTGTGACCACATATATGTCGTCGAAATATCGGATGCCATAATCCGCCCTCTCCCACATCAGATCTCTCAGAGAGTAGTCCTCAATATCCTTTTCCGGGCAATAATTGCCCAGCCCGGCGTGGACCAGCAGATAGTCCCTGCCATTGACGGTCAGTTCCTCATAGATGGAGAATTCCTTCAGGAAATCGATCACGGATTTCTGCATTTCCCGGCCCAGCCCACGGAATTCCTCAATCGTGGTGCTGCTTCCGTTATACTGCCATGTCACAAGGTTCTCCAGCGTTTTCTCATCCAGTTCCCCGATGGACATGTCCGTGATCTCCTTCATGAGGAACCCCAGGCACTCCAGCGCCATGAGCTCATGATTGCCCGCCAGGCACACCACGTTGGGCATCTTCATGAGCATCAGCAGCGTCCGGATGGGATGGGGGCCCCTGTCCAGGACATCCCCCAGGATGTATAAGGTATCTTCCGCCCTCAGCCCGATTTCGCCGAGCAGTTCCAGGAACATTTCGTATTCGCCGTGTATGTCGGATATGACGTATGTCGCTATGATAAATCGCCTCCCTGCCCTGTCTTCAAAACTTTCTGTAAAGCTCCCTTTCTATCCTGTGACGCCATGAATCTGCTCCGCCATGTAGGAAGCATATTCCTGTGCCTCCGCTTCGTCCCAGCCCTTCCCTTCCCCAGTCCTGTATTCGCGCAGCGCCTGTGATATCAGGCCATGATATCTCCCGGGCAGGGCTTTCAATCCCCATTCGCCGCCCTCCTTCTTAGACAGGATAGTCCCTTCCCTTTTACAGGCAAGCACACGGCAGAGGTTCAGGACGATATAGACAGGATTTTCCATGATATCCTTCTCCGCGTCCTCTATATCGGACAGGATGCTGTCAAGATAATACTGCCTGTCCACCTTCCCGAAAACGTCCTGGATTCCCTTCCCATACAGGCATTTCCCCCTATGGCAGATGACGGTGAAATGGGCTGCCAGATCCCTGTCCACGCCCTTCATCTTCGCTATATAATCCGTGGGATTCTCCCGATACCATTCCAGATGGGAGACGGAGAAATGCAGCTCGAAGGGAGTCGGATAGACAAATGGCCTGCACACGTCCTTTCTGACGATGCTCATTTCGATTCCCTTTTCCGGCGCGTCTCCGTTCAGCCTCACCACCATATCCAGATACCGCTTTTTCACCTCGTCCGGAAGCTCCCCGTCTACCACCACCAGTAAATCAATATCGCTTTTTTTCTCATTGAAGCACCCCATCACCGCGGAGCCATGGAGGTATATCCCCACCAGGTTTTCACCCAGGATTTCCCTGCTCGCTGTGACGAAGGCTTCCGTTATGGATTCTAACAGGCGCATGTCTTCTCCTTGACGTATCTTGTTTTGGCTCTATTGTATCATTTTCTCCCGGAATCTGCCACCATAAAATGGCTTTCCCTGCCTTCAGTCTGATTCTATCCTGTATTCATAGTCCGGGTTATGAATGTCAATATGTAAAGCGAACGTTGGCAGCAATCTCTCACTGGCGCAGATATCTTTCATATGCCGTTTCCTGGGTTCTGTTTATCCGCGCTGTCTACCGGGCAATGCGTATCACCGCTTTCACAATATCGGCTTTGTTGTTCACGCTGTAGTCCATGGCCTTCTGCACCTCGTCGAGCTCGAAGACATCCGTCACGATACCCTTCAGGTCTACCTTGCCTGCCGCAACGGCCTCTATGGCCATGGGATAGATATGGCGGTAACGGAACACGGTCTTGAACGTCAGCTCCTTATCCAGCGCAAGGCTCATGGGCAGCGTCATTTCCCCGCTCTTGCTGTAGCCTACCAGCACGATCGTCGCGCCTTTCCTGGTCATATGGATGGTCTGCACTGTGGTTATCTGTGTGCCGGCGGTCTCCACGGCCAGGTCGCAGCCCCTCCCCTCCGTCAGCTTCCTCACCTCTTCCACCGCGTCTGCCTGCGCTCCGTTAATGACGCCGTCTGCCCCCAGCTCCAGCGCTTTCCGGAGATGTTTTTCCATGATATCCACCACATACACCTTCGAAACGCCCATTGCCTTTAGCGCCATCATTGCCACCAGGCCGATGCAGCCTGCCCCCATGACAACCGCCGTCTGTCCTGCCCTTGCGCCTCCCTGCATGGCCGCATGGAATCCCACCGCCAGAGGCTCGATCAATGCGCCCTCCATGGTGCTCACATGATCCGGCAGCTTAAAGCAAAGGTCCGCCTCGTGGGCCACGTATTCCTGGAATACCCCGTCCACCGGAGGCGTTGCGAAAAAGACCACATCCGGGCAGAGGTTGTAATTCCCTGTTTTGCAGAATTCACAATGGCCGCAGGTCTTGCCCGGCTCCAGCGCAACCCTGTCGCCCACTTTCAGGTGCTTCACATTCTTCCCCACTTCCACCACGGTTCCGCCCGGCTCGTGGCCAAGCACAAAAGGCGGCTTTACCACATAGTCGCCGATCGCCCCTGTCTCGTAGTAATGCAGGTCGCTGCCGCAGATCCCCACATACTCCAGCTTCACAAGCACCTCATTGTCCTTTGCTTTCGGGATATCTCTCTCCTCAAATCCCATCCTGCCGATTCCCAGCATTACCGCCACTTTCATCTTTCCTTCCATGGTTGCTGCCTCCTTTTATATATCATCGTTTCCGCCGAAAATGGCCCCGCCCACGGTATTGCTCAATGAAAGATAGAAAAACCGCTCCGTCTCGTCCCCATGGAATCCCTCCGCATATGCCCCCGCATTGGCATCATTGAGGAAATGGCAGGGATAGGGAAAAAAGGCGCTCACGGAATTATCAGCTTCTGCCCTCTCGCATTTTTCAAGCCAGCGATGACTTGTCAATCATTGGAATACTTAATGGATTTCTTCTGCCGCTGGTATTTCATTTTCCACCGAAATCTACCACCCTTCAAACTTGTGTCAACACTGCTGCCACAAATCATATTTACTCTTTACCAGAATCATTGCGTATTTAGCCCACTTGAATTATATTATAACGTATATCTTTAAAATTATCTATTTATTTTCAGCTTTCAGAAACACCCCTTTTCCTTTTCTATAGACCTGCACTGTTCTAAATCCACCATTGTAAAAGATTTTCTTCAACTCTTTTGGGCTGTATACTCTCACATCTCCACTTTTTGAAAGGGGAAACCATAATTTATTTGCTATAAATCTGACCACTGCTCCGAAATTAGGATCGGCTATATACACTGTACCGTTTTTCTTTAATACTCTTTTGCATTCATTTACGAAACCCTGCGGATTGTCAAAATGATGGAACGCGCAGCATACCGTTATGATATCAATACTTTCATCGCTCCATTCAAGCGGATAGCATGGCCTTACCTTGAAACTCATATCAGGGTATCGCATCCTTGCAGAACAGATCATGTTCTCAGATATATCTATTCCGTTTGCCTGGATTTCTGCTTTTTTCGATAATTCCCGCAGCAGAGTTCCATTTCCACATGCAACATCAAGGACCACATTGCCCTCATGCAACTCTATAGTGTCAGCCAGTTCCGAAATGTGAAATCTCGTATATTGCCCTTCCATGGACGCGTCATACTCGGATGCTATTTTATTGTATGCAATTCTTGATTCTTCTGTTTTCTTATTCACGTTATTTCCTCGCTCCTGATTTCTCCATTTGATTATACTACTTCCTTTCTCTCTTTGCCATTAAAAAATGAGGGCAAAAGTGGAATGCATTTGTTGACATGATTTTATTATTTTGATAACATTTAATCAGAGCGGCATCTATCTCTGAAAATATCCGGAGGTTATAAAAAATCACATGAACAGCAGAATATATCAGCGCTATTTAGAAACCAGCGTTTATACCTATGTGGGGATATATAAAGAATTTATATCATCGTTGCCGGACGACATACCTTCCATAGGAATGTTGATTTGCGATCAAATCACTCATCCGTCTATGTATTTTACAGAGCCATCTCCTTACTTGGAAGACACTTATTTCGGAAAATTCGCTTCCTATCCGAAGCATCGTTTTAAGAATGAAGACGAACTATATATAACTGCTGTTTCAATGATTGCTGGCATTTTACGTTTAGATGAAGCAGGATTTACAAAGAACAGGGACGTGACAAAAAGGATTACTGTGTCCTGCCGCCAGGCTTCGGTGCTATTCAGCGCAATTTTAAAAGCAAAAGGAATCCCCTGCCGCTCCAGGGCCGGGTTTATGGACTTTGGCGATGCAGGCGACAGCTATATGGAACATTGGGTCAATGAATACTGGGACTTTAATGAAAACAGGTGGGTTTTGGTAGATGCCGATGGTTATTATGAGTACGAAAAGCGTTTTGGTTACAGCCAATTTGATTTGCCACGCCGAAAGTTCGTGACTGCGTCCGAGGCATGGATTGGTTTAAGGAAAAATACGCTAAACAAAAAGTTGGACGTTTTTGCACCAACTCTTTTGGAAGGCGTCTGTGAATACTTGTTCATGGATTTCCATGCATTGATGAATAATGAAATTTTTTATTCTTATCAGCCATTGTATCTTCGTGGCGGCCTGCATACATTGAGCGAAAGTGAATTGCAGGAACTTGACCGTTTGGCAGAATTGCTGTCAGAACCTGATAAAAATATGGAACAGATAGAAAATTTATGGACTACAAACGAGAAATTTTCTGTTCTGACAAATAACACGCAGAATATATACCATAATGCTTTTGGATGATGCTATGCCAAAAAATCTGCATTTTTGCGACAAGTTAAAAAGGTCTCTTTATCAATCGCAAAAATATAATCTCCATTTTCATAAAAGGAATTTTGAACCATTCCAGCCTTTTGCATTACTTTATATGATTCTACATTACTCTTTGCACATCCTCCATAAATGGAATCAAGGTAGGCTTTCGGGTCTGTAGAGGGATAATAAGCAAACAGAATATCTTTATACACCAGGTCGCCCGTAAATAAATATCCCCTGCTTTTTTCCCAAAAACACAGGTGCCCCGGAGAATGTCCGGGTGTGTGCAGCACTTCAATTTCCCTGCCGCCAATATCAATGATGTCATGGTCTGTCAGCACTTTTGTCGGCATGCCCTGAAAGAATTCATAATCTTTCACGCAAAAGCCTTTCGGTAAATCACAGCGGTCTATGACCATCTCTCTGATCGTCTCGATTGATAAAGGGAATTTACCATTCAGCCACTCCAATTCCTCAGCGTGGGCATAAAAATCCGGGAAATGCTTATGTCCTCCAATATGATCCCAGTGGATATGCGTAGCTGCTGCCGTAATGGGTTTATCGGTAAGTTTCAGCACTTCCTCATATATATTGGAAATGCCGAGCCCTGTATCAATGAGCAGGCTTCGGGTATTTCCATTCAAGAGATAGCAATGCGTTTCCTCCCAATGTCGATATTCGCTGATGATATATGTATTTGCGTCAATTTCATCTATGGTAAACCAGTTATCCATTGCTCTACGCTCCTTAAAATCCCAATCAAATACCTCGCGGCATTCACCAACTGGCCGTGCAAGCACGGCCGCTTGGCTCATTGCTCGCGGGAATAAATTGAAAGATAGGGTTCTCTTCATGAACTTCGTAATAGTCGCCAAAAGAATATTCGATATCTATATGTCGGTCAATTATTGGGGCATCATCGCATTCGAACACATCTATTCGATACACAATTTCAGATACATTTTCGCTTAAATCATTATCCGATATACCATTTTCCAAAGATATTTTATGGCTTATCTTTTTGACATCGTCAAATGTAATCACAATTCCCATCCTCCAAATGAATCTGCGCCTGTCTCAAGCAAACGCGATATCTGTCATCAACCTTGATTTTCGTCTGAAAAAACACAACTCATGGACTGCAGAGCAAATCCACCCGCCGTATACATTCCTGGTCACAGGAGGGCTCTTCCGCCGGATGTCCATATCATCCCCCTGGGCAGGCCGGAACCTGGATTTTCATAAAGGCCACTGCTACAGCCGAAAATTCATTCAATTTTAACCGCCTTCTGATAAGCAATCCTATCTTCCCATTTCAATCATTTTCTTTGCTGCTTTTGTCCATCTGGTTCATACATGAACCGACAAAATTTCACAGCTTCCCACCCGCTTCCCGGCCGACATTTGACTTCCTTTTCCCTCCATAGCAGCATAGATTCTACTCCCCAATCCCCTCCAGATAGAGAACCGTTCCCTGTTCATTTATATAGACCGTCGTATTCATTTTCCGCGTGTCCTTGACACCCTCCTGGAAAGCAAAAGGGGCATCTTCTGCAATCCTCCATCTCTGCTCCCTGCTTATTCCCTCCGGCACGAAGCGCAAATCCACTGCATCTTCGCAGTCCACAAACCTCATCCCCTGCAGCTCACCGGTTATGTCATGGTCATAATAAGCAAAAACAGAAACCCTGACCGTGTTCAGCCCAATCCCTCCCGATGCCTCGCCGTACCATTGCATTTTCGATGTCTCCGGCAGATCCGGGAAGTGGTTGTAAATCGGCTCTGTTTCTGTACGGATCTGTATATCTTCTGCGGTTTCTCCCAACTGATATCCTGCTTCCGTCTCCCTGATTGAGAATCCATACTGCCCTGTTATGCGCCTCTCTTTTCCCTCTTTTTCAAAGATGATGATATGCAATCCATTGGAAGTAAAGTTCATTTCACATTCATCACCTTCCGAAAAACAGGAGCGCGCCTGCCCCTCTGCCAGCTCCCATATCTCCTCCAGCATCCTGCCGCTCATGCATGCATCCATATAGACATATTCATGCGCCATATCTTGCTGAAACGCTTCCACCACATACCATCTGCCGCCTTTCTTCAATACCCGTATCCTCCGATAAACGGTTTCCGCTCCATCCTCCGGTTTATAAAACAGGTATAGGCTTCCATAGCTGATTTCTCCCAGGCCATCCCTTTCCTGCCTTGCCATGACCCGCCCCAGGCTCCAGCCTGTCTCCCCGCACTGGAACAAATCCGACACTTCTTCCACCAATGCCATGGCGTCGTCCCCCCGGTACTCCAGTTCTATGTCATCTTCCATCAGCTCTTCGGCATATTCGGCCGGCGCTTTCCCGCCCAGCCACCCGCAGGCGCTTACCCCGGCTGCCAGGCTCCCCAGGAACATTCCCCAGGCCAGCCATTTCAGAATGGCATCAAATCCTCTCGCTCTTTTCATATTTTTCCTGCTCACCCCGCTTCCTGGTTTCCGCATCTACGGAAAGGCGCCATGCTTTGTTCCTGATCAATAGGTGTGGAAGAATAACCCTCTGCGCTCTTTGAAATGAAAAATACAGGGCGAAAATTTGAAAGAATCGGGGTTCCCACCCTGTGTGTCACTCGGCACCTCCATGTTCCCAGCTGTTGGATGTCCCGCCACGGTTATTTGACCATATCCTGAATTCGCTATATACTGCTGCGCCTGCATCCGGGCAGATATCCGCGGGGAAAATGCTCCTGAAAAATAATCTGACCTGTTACTATTTTTGCGGCATCCGCTCTGCTATTCCCACTAAGCAATCACCTTCCTTCATTGCCAATCTCTACACGCACCCTGGAATTATATCTTACAGGAAACCGTGAATTATCTTCATATGTTGATTCTTTCACTTTCCAATAATACTGCTCTGATTTTTCGGGTTCTATTTTCAGGAAATCTTCTTTTGTATACGTTTCGTATACTCCAACCTCAAGTCGGTGTGGGCTTCCCTGAATATACTCCTCATAAAAATCATTTGCGATTCCCTCTACTTTATTGTACAGCTCATCTTCGCTTAATTTTAACTCCGGCGGGCAGAATATAAAAATATCAATGAATGTATATAACGTTATACTTTCTATGGCATCTTTCATCTCACTGTCTGCATTTATGCCTTCTCCAAGCCTAATATCTGGAAGTATTTCTATAACAATCTTGGCATCTTCCCCCGTAACCTCCCTCCACTTTGCGCCAATCTCTTCTTTTATTTTACTGCTGACAAATTTCCAGCAGTAATTATCCTTAATCTCTGCTATTCTTTTATCCTCTAATGACACCGGATATACTTCTGTCCAAAAAGCATAACCATCTTCCTCATTTTCATATGCCACATATTTATAGGTAATATAGTCCTCCGAGGCAAAAGGGATTGGGCTTCCGCCCCCTCCCCTGCGTTTTGGATTCACGCAGAATTCACGCCCATACCTTTCTTCCAGATAAGCCTTCACCTCTTCCGGATAAGCTGCTACAAGTTCTTCATTCCGCCTGTCCTGTTCCTTCCGGCTCATGCAGCCAGACATCATACAGATTGCTATCATAATAGCCAGACATGCCAGGATTCTGATTTTGATTCTTACCCTCATTGTTTCTCCCTATCCTCCATCACTTCCCGTTTCCCTCAGCCCTACAATATTATACATACCATTTACACAATGGTCAACGCATTTATACACGCCTTTTACACCCTTTTACACAATACCATTCCTATAGTACGCCCCATCACCAGATTTCAGATTCGCCACTACTTCAATTTAGAAATAACTGACCACAGTTTTGTCATCCTGGATGTTATACTGCAGACCGCCAGGATCTACAGTGGTGTCCCCGGGAAAGTACCTGGCTGGCGGTCTGCAGTCGGGTCGCACTGCAAATTTAACCGGTGCGCAGTATAAAATACAGGCGGCAAGATGATGCCTGCACACAGGAAAGGTGGACAAGCCATGCCGGTAATGGATGAATTCAGAGAAGAACGGGAAGCGCTGAAGCACGGTACCCCGAAACAGAAGTTCCGATATTTCCTCGACTACTATAAATGGCATGTGGTGGCAGCGGTGGCGATCATCGTCTTCGCCGCCTCCATGATCTACAATATGGCGACCAGGAAGGAGATGGCTTTCTCCGTCTCCCTGGTCAATGCCTTCGACATCGGCACCGGGGAGGAGCAGCTGGCCTCCTTCGCCGAATACGCGGGCATCGACACAGAGGAGTTCGATGTCATGGCCGATTCCAGCATGCAGATAGATTACACCTCCACGGACCAGAACACCGCTGCCTCCCTCCAGAAGCTGATGGTGCTGGTGGCAGCGGGGGAGATCGATGCCCTCCTGTCGGACGAGGCCGTGATAGAGCAGTACGCCTACAGCGAAACCTTCTACGACCTCAGGGATGTGCTCACAGCCCAGCAGCTGGAGGCATATGAGCCCTATTTCTTCTACATGGATCAGGCCGTGGCGGAGGCTATCAGCGAAGCCCAGATGGATCCGGATTATGACTCCAATGCCATGCCGGAGCGCCCGGATCCCAGAAAGCCGGAAGCCATGGAGCAGCCCGTTCCCGTGGGCATCTGCCTGGGAGAGGCAAAGGCCCTGAATGAGACCTATATCTTCCTGGGCGGGGAGGGCATCCTGGCAGTGCCCGCCACCAGCCCCCATCTGGAGACAGTGTCCCAGTATGTGGACTTCCTCCTACAATAGCCCTTTGACAATAGCCCTTAGACAATAGAATCCTCCCTTGGATTCTATTGTAGCCCTTAGACAATGGAATCCCCTCTTGGATTCTATTGTAGCCCTCGGCTTCTATTGTATCCCTTTAGCCATGCGGCCACCCCCCCGAAGACAGATCAGGACAGCCTAAAAGCTGTCCTTTTTCCGTTTATCCTCACAGCATCTCCCGCAACAGCCTGTCCACAGTGACAGGATCCGCCTTGCCCTTCATGGCCTTCATGGTCTGGCCCACCAGGAAGCCTATGGCCCTGTCCTTGCCGCCCCGGTAGTCCTCCACGGACTTGGGGTTGGCCGCGATGACCTCCTCCACCACCCTGCGCAGCGCATCCGTGTCGCTGACCATCTTCAGCCCCTTCTCCTCCACATACGCCTCCGGATCCATGTCCTGTTCGAACATCAGCTCAAAGACCTCTTTGGCCACGGTGGAGTTGACGGCCTTGCTCTCGGCCAGGGCGATGAGCTTCGCCAGGTGCTCCGGGGAGAAACGGATGTCCTCCGGATCCAGCTCCCTCTCCTTCAGCAGCCGGATGGTCTCCCCCATGAGCCAGTTGGACACCTTCTTGGGCTGGGCCCCCAAGGCCACGGTGGCCTCGAAGATATCTGCCATAGATTTGGAACCGGTGATGATTTCAATATCGTAGTCAGGGATATGGTACTCAGACCTGTACCGTTCCATCTTTTCCGTGCGGAATTCCGGCTGTCTGGCGCGGATTTCCTCCAAAAACGCATCATCGATGCTCACGGGCACCAGGTCGGGATCCGGGAAGTAGCGGTAGTCCTGGGCGTCCTCCTTGGAGCGCATGGCGTAGGATGTACCTTTCAAATCGTCCCAGCGCCTGGTCTCCTGCACCACGGCTTTCCCGGATTCCAGCAGATCTATCTGGCGTTCCCGCTCCCCCTCGATGGCCCTGGAGATGGCGTGGAAGGAGTTCAGGTTCTTCATCTCGGTGCGGGTGCCGTAATGGGCTGAACCCAGCTCCCGGACGGACAGGTTCACATCCGCCCGCATGGAGCCCTCCTGGAGCTTGCAGTCGCTGGCTCCCAGGTATTGGATGATGAGGCGCAGCTTTTCCAGGTAGGAGATGACCTCTTCCGCGCTCCTCATGTCCGGCTCGGACACGATTTCGATCAGGGGAACGCCGGAGCGGTTGTAGTCCACCAAAGTGCAGTCCTCCCACTCGTCATGAATCAGCTTCCCGGCGTCCTCCTCCATGTGGATCTCATGGATGCCTATGCGCTTCTTCCCGGGCGTAGAGGCTTTTTCGCCCTCCAATCCCTCTTCCACGTCTATCTCCACATAGCCGTCCCGGCAGATGGGGAGATAGAGCTGGGAAATCTGGTAGTTCTGGGGGTTGTCGGGGTAAAAGTAGTTCTTCCTGTCGAACTTGCAGTATCTTGTAATCCGGCAGTTGGTGGCCAGCCCCACCGCCACCGCGTGCTCCAGCACCTTCCTGTTCAGCACGGGCAGGGAGCCCGGCATGCCCGTGCACACCGGGCAGGTGTGGGAATTGGGCTTGCCGCCGAAGGCCGTGGAGCATCCGCAGAAAATCTTGGTCTTGGTGGCAAGCTCCACATGTACCTCCAGACCGATGACAGTTTCGTAATCTTTCGCCATTGCCGTCCCTCCTTCTTCCGGTTCAGCAGCCGTCCGTCTGGCGCCTCACCCCTGTCCGTCCTTTCTGAACTGCTCATAGCTGTACGCCGCCCGCAGTATCTTCTTCTCCTGGAAGCAGTCGCCGATCAGCTGCAGGCCGATCGGCAGGCCATTCCCATCCTCGCCGCAGGGGACGCTGATGGCGGGCAGCCCCGCCAGGTTCACGGATACGGTGTAGATATCCCCCAGGTACATCTTCAACGGGTCGGCCAGGCTCTCACCCAGTCTGGGCGCGGTGGTGGGCGCTACCGGCCCCAGGATGCAGTCATATCGGGCATAGGCTCTGTCGAAGGCCTTTTTTATCATAGCCTTCACCCGCAGGGCTTTCAGGTAATAGGCATCATAATAGCCGGCGCTTAATACAAAGCTGCCCAGCATGATGCGGCGCTTCACCTCCGGGCCGAAGCCTTCGGAACGGGTCTGCTTGTACATCCGGTGCAGCTCCTGCGCATCGTGGGCCCGGTAGCCGTACTTGATTCCATCGAAGCGCTCCAGGTTGGAGCTGGCCTCCGCCGCGGCGATGGTGTAATAGGCGGGGATGGCGTATTCCACCAGGCTTAAGTCGAACTCCTCCACCAGAGCGCCCTTCCCGCGAAGAAGCTCCGCCGCCGCCATGACGCTGTGCCGCACATCCTCCGAAAGCCCGGGGCCGAAATAGTCCCTGGGGATGCCGATCCGCATGCCCGCCACATCCTTTTTCAGGGCGGAGGTGAAGTCGGTGTCCTTTCTATAGAGATAGGTAGAGTCCCTTCTGTCCGGCACGATGCCTTCGGGGCTCCCTCCGCCCTCCCCGGACATATCCCGGGAAGCGGCTTCCCCTTGCGCCGCGCGCGGTTCCGCCCCGGCAAGTACCTCCAGCGCGGCGGCGCAGTCCTCCACCGTCCGGCCCAGTGGCCCTATCTGATCCAGGGAGGAGCCGTAGGCCACCAGGCCAAAACGGGACAAGGTGCCGTAGGTGGGCTTCATGCCCACCACGCCGCAGTGGGAGGCGGGCTGCCTGATGGAGCCGCCTGTGTCGGAGCCCAGTGCGAAGAAGCACTCTCCCGCCGCCACCGCCGCCGCGGAACCGCCGGAGGAGCCTCCGGGCACATGCTCCGTATTCCGTGGGTTGCGTGTGGCGCCGTAGGCCGAGGTCTCCGTGGTGGAGCCCATGGCGAATTCGTCCATGTTGGTCTTGCCGATGACCACCGCCCCGGCCCGCTCCAGGTTCCGGAGCGCCTCCGCCGTATAGGTGGGGACGAAATTCCCCAGCATCCGGGAGGCGCAGGTGGTCCGCATCCCCGCCGTGCACAGATTGTCCTTGACGGCCACGGGGACTCCCGCCAGAGGGCCTGTCAGCTCTCCCGCCTGGATGCGCCTCTGGACTTCCCCGGCCCGCTCCAGGGCCTTTTCCTTATCGATCGTAATGTAGCAGTGCAGCGCGTCCTCCTTCTCCTCTATCCGGCAAAGGACCGCCTCCATGGCCTCCGGGGCCGTGGCTCTTCCCGCCCGGATGGCGGCTCCCAGCTCCACTGCTGAAAGAGATAAAAGTTCCATATTCCACCTCGCTTTCCCGGTTTTCCGTCAATGGGACATGACATTGGGCACCGCGAACATGTCGCCCTTCCTGGCGGGGGCATTGCGCAGCATGTCTTTGCTGCCGTCGCCTCCTGTGACCTCGTCCTCCCGGAACACGTTCTCCACCGGGAAGGCATGGGACATGGGCTCCACCCCTGTGGTGTCCAGTTCGTTGAGCTTGTCGATATAGTCCAGCATCCTGCCCATGTCCTTCCTGGCCTGTTCCCGCTCCTCCTTCGAGAGCGAGAGCTTCGCCAGGATCCCCACGTATTCTATCGTCTCATCACTGATGATATTTGCCATAAAACCTCCCTTTCTGAACAATATCCTCTCGGAATCTTCAGGCTGCATATCATGCTTTCCGAAGCCCCTCTGAGCCGATTCCCCCACTTTTCCAGGTGCTGTCCGCCTCCAATGCCAGATTCCGCCTCCAAAGATTCCGAGAGCCTATAACAATCCGGTGCAAGTCCGGAAGAATGCCCTCCCCTCGGGCATTCTTCCGTGTGTAACATAGAACTTCTTAGCGAATGTATTTTATCCGCTTAGAAGTTCTTTACACACTAAGCCCTGACCTTGATATGCGCCTCCCTCAACTGCTGCTCTGTGACCTCCCCGGGGGCGCCGCTCATCAAATCCTGGGCGGAGCCGCTCATGGGAAAGGCAATCACCTCCCGGAGATTCTCCTCTCCCCGCAGCAGCATCAGCATCCGGTCGATGCCCGGCGCCATGCCCGCGTGGGGCGGCGCGCCGAACTGGAAGGCCCGGTACAGGGCCCCGAACTTCCGCTTCAGGGTCTTCTCGTCATACCCCGCTATCTCGAAGGCCTTCACCATGATGTTCATGTCGTGGTTGCGCACGGCCCCGGAGGACAGCTCCACGCCGTTGCAGACGATGTCGTACTGATAGGCCAGCACCTCCAGCGGGTCTTTGGTCTCCAGGGCCTCCAAGCCGCCCTGGGGCATGGAGAAGGGGTTGTGGGTGAAGCCGATCTCTTTCGTCTCCGGATCCATCTCGTACATGGGGAAGTCGTTCACATAGCAGAACCGGAAGGCATTTTCTTCCGTGAGCCCCAGCTTCTCCCCCAGCTCCAGGCGGATCTTCCCGGCGTAGTAGTTGGCCCGCTCCTCCCTGTCCGCGATGAAGAAGACTGTGTCCCCGGCCCCAAGCCCCGCCAGCTGCCGCAGCTGCTCTTTACGGTCTGCCGGGATGAACTTATCGATAGGCCCCTTATAGGAGAGATCCTCCGCCACCTCCAGATAGCCCAGCCCCGCCATGCCTAAGGAGACTGCGAACTGCAGAAGCTTTTCGTGGAAGCCCTTGCTCATCCCGGTCTGCACCCTGATGGCCCGCACCGTCCTGCCCAGGAAGGGCTTGAAGGTGCATTCCTGGAAAAAGTCGGTGACATCCAGAATCCGCAGGGGGTTGCGCAGATCCGGTTTGTCCGTGCCGAACTCCACCATGGCCTGCCTGTAGCCAATCACAGGGTAGGGGGCCGGGGTCACCGCCGCGCCCTCCGGGGCGAATCTCTCGAAGACGGCCGAGAGCACTTCCTCCCCGGCCCGGAACACATCCTCCTGGGTGGCGAAGCTCATCTCGAAGTCCAGCTGGTAGAACTCGCCGGGGGAGCGGTCCGCCCGGGCGTCCTCATCCCGGAAGCAGGGGGCTATCTGGAAATATTTATCGATGCCCGCCACCATCAGCAGCTGTTTGTACTGCTGGGGCGCCTGGGGCAGGGCGTAGAACTTCCCCTTGAATTTCCGGGAGGGGACGATATAGTCCCTGGCCCCCTCCGGCGAGGAGGCGCAGAGGATGGGGGTCTGTATCTCCACAAAGCCCATCTGCGTCATCTTCTGTCGCAGGAAAGCGATTACTTCCGAACGGAATAAAATGTTGTCCCGGACTTTCGCGTTGCGCAGGTCAAGATAGCGGTAGGTCAGCCGCACTTCCTCCCTGGTCTCCCTGGAGGTCATCACCTCAAAGGGGAGCTGGCTGCAGACCTTGCCCAGCACCGTGATCTCCCTTGCCTCCAGCTCGATAGTGCCGGTGGGAAGCCTGGGGTTGTAGGTGTCCTGGTCCCGCTTCTCCACGGGCCCCAGGATGCTGACGCAGGTCTCCTTGATCAGGCCCTTCAGAAGGCCCGGCCTGCGGATCACCACCTGGAGCACGCCGTACATGTCCCGCAGATCGATGAAGGACACGCCGCCGTGGTCGCGGATGTTCTCGATCCATCCGGCCACACGGATCTCCTGTCCGATGTGCCGCTCTCCTATCTCCCCCACCGTAATGTCTCTGTAGCAGTTCCTGTCTGTCATAATGGCTCCTTTCCCTGGCTCTCCGGACGCCTCTTTGGGCGTCTCGTGGGTTGTCCGGGGCCCCTCCCCGTCTCCGACCGATTCCCGGGCCGCTTTCCCCTGCCCGGCTCTCCCGGACCGCGGCATCCTGCTTTTGCCCATGGTCCGTTTTCGGGACGAAAAAAAGCCCCGGACACAGTTTCCTGCATCCGGGACGAATAATCCGTGTACGATTGATTATCCGCGGTACCACCCGCTTTGAACAGCCGCGCCTTCCATCAAAGGCGTACCCGGCCATTCCACTCTTACACTTAACGCGTGCGACAACGTGCTGCCCTAGCGTAGGGAAATCAACGCCCTGACGTTCAGACAGCCTGCTCCGGAGTGTTCCCTGTAACGGTTCCCGCCGGCAGCGCTTTCAGTCGGTGACGCCGCCTTCCTGTTGCCTTTCCCGAAAAGAGTCTCCTTCATGGCATTTTTGATATGACGTTATGCTACCACACTTTCCTGCGGTTGGCAAGCTTTTTTTACAGGGCTTTTATCCGCTCCCTATATCATGCCGTCTCGGGATTTTCATGCAAAATACGCATGAAAACGCCTCGCGGCGGCACCGAGTGAACAATAACTATATCTCGCCTTCGAAGACGGTCACGGCAGGCCCTGTCATGTAGACCAGGTCAGCCTCCCTGTCCCATTCGATGAACAGCTGGCCTCCCAGCAGCCTGACCGTTACGGCACTGTCCGTCAGGTCATTCAGTACCCCTGCCACGGCCACGGCGCAGCACCCTGTGCCGCAGGCGAAGGTCTCCCCGCTGCCCCGCTCCCAGACCCGCATGAAGCAGTTCCTTCTGTCTATGATTTCCACGAATTCCGTGTTGATCCGCTTGGGGAACCTCCTGTGGTTCTCGAACAGCGGGCCCACCTGTTCCAGGGCCATCCCCGCCACATCCCGGGCGAAGACCACCGCGTGGGGGTTTCCCATGGACACGCAGGTCATACGGTATTCCCTGCCATCCACATAGATAGGCTCGTCCACCGCCCTGTCCCCGGCAGCCTCCACGGGAATCAGGGCCGGTTCCAGGATGGGGCTGCCCATGTTGACCCGCACCCTTGACACCTCTCCCCTGCCGCCATGGCCGCCGTTTTCCTCCACGGCCAAATCCAGATATTTCACTTTTCCCGCGCTGACCACGCTGATTTGCCTTCTGTCTGTCAGCCCCTTGTCATAGACGAACTTCCCCACGCAGCGGATGCCGTTTCCGCACATCTCCGACCGGGAGCCGTCCGCATTGTACATCTCCATCTCGAAATCCGCCTCCGCAGCCGGATTGATGAAAATCAGCCCGTCGCTCCCGATGCCGAAATGCCTGTCGCTGAGCCGCCTCGCCAGCTCCGGCTTCTCCAGGGACGGAATCTTCTCCTCAAATCCGTTTATATATATGTAGTCATTCCCGCAGCCCTGCATCTTCGTGAATTTCATGTATTTTTGTCTCCTTTCCCTCCGCGGCCAAACGCCTCCGATCCGCGCCCTTTTTCCAAACACAGTCAAAAAGGGCATTCCTCCTACCCCGAGAACACCCTTGACCCATGTTCTATCATAGCAACCAATCTTCCGCTTGTCAATGATTTTTCATATCAGTCCCCTCACGGCGCATAATCCCCCGTTTTCCGGCATATCTATTATAAAGAAAATCTGACAAGATAAAATGCAAGGGGAAATAGGGATGAGTGCTAAAACAAAAATCGTCGTACTTCACATGAAAGAGCTGATTTACACCGCTATCTTCGCCGTGCTGGGCATCCTGTTCATCGTGCTGCTGGCCATGATGTTCCTGCCGGGCAAGGACAAGGAACGGGACAGGGAGCCTGACATGGCGGACGCCTCCGGCTCGGAGCCTGTCATGGCGGAAATCTCCTCCCTCTACATACCGGGTGTCTACACAACGCAGCTCCTGCTGGGCAACGAGTCCCTGGACGTGGAAGTCATCGTGGATAAGGATTCCATCACCTCCATCCGCCTGGTGGAAGTGAGCGATTCCGTGGCCACCATGTATCCGCTGCTGCAGCCCACGCTGGATTCCATCTGCGAGCAGGTCTACGCGCAGCAGTCCCTGGAATCCGTCACCTATACTGCCGAGAGCAAGTACACCTCCCTGGTGCTGCTGGAGGCCATTCAGGCTTCCCTGGATAAGGCCGCGGCGCAGCCGGACGAAGAGGCCGCCCAGTAATCACGGGGGCTGTGCTCCCCGCGGCAAGGGATTGAGAAGCGCAGGGCGGGCGGGACTGCCCTGCGCTTTTTGCCATGCGCCAAATCTGTCCGTCAGATCAGCCAGGCGGGTGCATACCAGTTGGCTTCGTCTGTGGGGAGCAGACCGCGGCCCCTCCTCCTTCCCGGCATCGGGACTGCGGTTTTTTTCCTGATTTCTCGCTTCTGGCTCTTGCGGTATTGCCGGACATTACCCGGGATGTTATGTTTATTGCGCACCATTTTCCGCTTCCTGCAATAGCCAATCAACTATATTGTAAATCTCAATACCCTCATAATCATATTTCGGGTGCCTGGTCCTGGCAATGACCTTTTTGGGATAAGCATCCCGGATTTGCAGTAATGGAAAACATTCTCTTTCAAGAGTATTCTGATCCGAAATATTGTCACTGACCTGGATGTAGATTTTCTCGCTCCCTTTTTGCGCTACAAAATCAATTTCCTTCTGATACAATTTTCCGACATACAC
>OFGG01000220.1_pt1 | contig 51498 bp, 53 predicted proteins | sample 1521701 | NCBI WGS metagenome assembly OFGG01 (sample SAMEA3504081, study PRJEB24116) | mouse gut metagenome | biome: mouse gut; feature: mouse-associated habitat; material: faeces | place: Denmark | collected 2011
GTCTGATGTGCTTAGAGGGTAGAACTTTTCTTCTGTGAGGTATTCAAAGGATATTGTATATATTTTTAAGCAATCCCTTATTTTACTGGAATTATAAGGGTTTATATCACCTGTTTTTCTTGTTTTGACATACGATTGACATACTTTTCTTTTCAATATGGAAAATCCACCGCTTGTATTATTAACGGTGGATTCTTGTTTAAAAATTGATTATATTGTCAACCCTCTGCATTTCCTTTTCAGTTCTCTCAAAACTGCTGTGATTATACACATTCATTGTGATACTTGCATCAGAATGTCCCATGACGTTCTGTAATGCCTTGATATCCATTCCTGCGGACGCAAGCAAGGTACACCCTGTATGTCTTAAAATATGCGCTGACAGGTGCGGTATCACTTCTTCTGGATGCGCCTTATTATATGCTTTTTCTATATTCAGCAGAAAAGCATCTACCATACTCATTGTAAGCGGCCGCCCGTTACTGCTGATAAATACAAAATTACTATATCCATCCACTTCAACATTACTCCGCCTGCCTAATGCCAAGTTTTGTTTTTTAAGTTCCATAAATCCCTTGTAAACAGATTCTGTCATGGGTAAGATTCTTTCTCCTGCATCTGTTTTAGGCTTGTTTATATGAAATTTGCAGCCATCACCCAAGTTTTTGTATATCAATTGATGATTTATGCTGATCGTGCGGTTTTTCATATCTATATCGCTCCATGTAAGCCCGGTAAGTTCCCCACACCGCAGACAAGTACCGATTGCGATTATAAGGAAGGGAACATGGATTGAATATATACTGCTATCTATACAGAAATCCATCAGCTTTTTGATTTCATTTCCTGATAACGGTATCTTTTTTACCGCATCCTGTTTGATTCCCTCCATTGCTCCCTTTGCCGGATTCTTCCGTATAAAATCAGAATCAACCGCCAATTCAAAGGATGAAAAAATCAGATTATGGATTAACTTGATTGTGTTCCGCTTCAATCCTGCCCTAACGCAGTCAGCATAAAATGCCTTGACATGTACTTGCTTTATTTCAGAAATCTTTTTACATCCAATTGCAGATGCTTCCACAGTGTTGCGCCACATCCTGTTATAATCCTCTCTTGTGGTTGCCCTCAAATCATTCTTTAATTCCATATGCATCTTAAATAGCTGGTTCAGTGTGGTTTTTCCGCTTGCATTACTGATTCCGTCCAGTAAATCCCGTTCTATCTCTTTTTCCATTTCACGCAATGATATTAAATCTTTTGCATACACATAGCATCTTTTTCCAGAAGCATCCAGATATAAATAATGGTATCTTCCATCTTTGCGCTCATGCTCGCCTTTCCGCAACACTCGCCCTTTACTGTCCTTCCTTTTCTCTGCCATATAACACAACCTCCATTCTTTCAAAATGCGAAAAAGGGGAAACAACAACCTTGTATTGCTCCCCCTGCCGCTTACCCCCTTACTCTCACTTTCAAGCCGGACAATTCCACATTGCCATAAGTAACGATATAATAATCAGTTCCGTCATGTTCTACTCGTGAAACAGTCCATACCGGCGTATCTTCATACTGCCCAGTATCGCTGTTATAGATTTCCTCTACTTTCAGAAATTCGATAGATGAACCGCTTGTATAATAATGCCCTCCGTCCGTTTCGTATCTGCCCTGGCTGTTCATGTGAAGCCTACTAACTTCCTTAACTGGCTTTGTGTGGTAGTCCATGCGGCTCTGCATTTCGTCCAGCTTATATAAAATACCCTCGTATTCCTCCACCTTCTGCCAATCGTCAGCACTCTTTATCTGTCTGTAGTCGGACAATCCGCTTAAATCGCTGTTTTTGTTGTAGCCGGAAATATAAAGCACTGTTTCAATCTGTCTTTTCAGCTTTGCCATTTCATCAGATAACGCCTTTAAGTCTGCCATAAGCCTATACCTCGCTTTCCTCATTCTCTGTGAATATAAAAGTACTCCGCAAGCTGATATAAACGCTTCAACGCTCTTTCTGATAACTTATCAAGCATTTTAATCAACTCTGCCTTGTAAAGTTCCGTCATGCTCTGCCGCCGCCTTTCTCTCATTTTCAATCTGAATATGAGTATGTACTGTAGTGTAGGTACACTTTAAAATATGCGTGTTCTCCGTCTGTCCTATCAACTGTATTATCTTCTGGCGGTATGCTTCATTCAGATTTTTTGTTGCTTCTGTCATTTTGCACCGCCTTTCTTCACAGACAACATTCCCATGATAAAGCTGTATATGCTTTCGATAATATCAAGGCTTTCCAGTTCGGACACAATACGGACAACCTCGGCTTTGCGTTGCTCCATTTCCTCATGCTCTGCCTTGTGTTCCTCTTTACGGTACTTTGCAAGAATAAAGTGGTAAATCCTAAATAGATAGTCCTCGTCACGCATAGCAAGCACCATTTTAAGGATTAAGTGTTTATATTTCATTCGTCACACTCTCCCCTCTGTTCCATGTCCTTAATACGTTTTACCGCCTGTTCTTCCCGGTATGCGTATTTTGTCGCCCCATAGATGAATTTCAAACACCGAATGTCGGTTACATCTTCAAGCATGGAAACAATTTCTTTCTTGTAGTCCTCTGCGCCCATCACTCGCCGCCCTCCTTTGTAATATTGATAATAGTCCGCTTTATCTGGTCTAAAATATAAGTATTATCAATACCCGAAAGAAGTTCGGCTATTTCCTTGCGCCCCTTGTCCTGCTCGCTATCGTTATATACCTCGTTCAATGCCTGGATAGCGAAACATACTCCGTCAAGCGTGATATGCAGAAAATCATCAATCATATTCTGATTAGCCGCAAAATGCAAGGCTTTTTCCTGTGTGTTGGCTTCTTCCTTTTCCACTGTGTTAATTAAAACGCCTAAAACCGTCTGTATTAACTCCAATTTGGAAGTAACGGCAAAAATCTGGTCTAAAATATCATTTTTCGTCACTGTGCCGCCCTGCCTTTCCTACTTCATACCCCATACAAAAAGCGGCTTGAATGGCTGTTGATACCCCAAAATCCGCATATACCGCTACATTGGCAAGGCTTTCATAATCTTCATATACCAGCAATTCCAACACTTCATCATTGAACACATTTTCCCGGAGATAGTCAGACAACGTTTGAACCTCCACAATGTTTACATGATTTCTCCATGCTTTCAGCTTTTTCTTTATTCTTTTAACAATGTACATAATTTTCCATTCCTTTCTTGCGCCGGATATGGTATGCTTCTCTATATCCGGCTTTTCTATGTGTCCGGGTTGCTTGCCCTTGTCAGAGTTGCCGCTCTGTGAGGGCATTTTCATTTTCTTTTAATCTGCATACACTTCCTTTCTCTGGTTCACCTTATATGGCGAACGGCATTGTTTACAGTTTGTGTGGCTGTCAGATAGCCAGATAAGAGAATAGATGCTATCCCATAAGAAAATAGGATGAAAAGCAATTTTTAAATTTCTAATCTTCAATAATTACAATGTCCTTTGCTGATAAGTCCAATGCTTTACAGATAGCAGGAACAACTTTTACTTTCCCCATCCTGTTACCATTCAGCGCATTAGATACCGCCTGTTGGCTCACATCGCCTTGTTTGGCTATTTCTGTAGCTGTCATGCCCTTTTCAGCCATTGCAAGGTAGATTTTCCTTGTGTCTAACCTCATTTTCATAGCATTACCTCCATTCATTTACAACATCTATGTTGTGTCTGTATGGATTTTATCACAACTTTTATGATGTGTCAACATGAAACAAATCATTTTTGTTGTGTTTTTTTGTTTTATATGTTAAACTCACAACTAGGAGGTGATTAAAAACGGATATTGGAGAAAAAATAAGATATTTACGTATTCAGAAAAATATGACGCAAAAGGAATTAGGAGAGAAACTTGGCGGCATACCCCAGCAACAAATTGGACGTTGGGAAAATGGAAAATCCAATCCAAAACTAAACACCATCCAAAAAATAGCCGCTGCATTAAGTGTAAATATAAATGATTTGCTGGGAAGTCCTCTTGATGATTCTCCGCTTTATCAGGTGTTAAAAAATGTTGATTACTCTGATTCCCCTGTATCCAGAAACTTTATAAATGCACAATTAACAATACAGGTTCATGATTGGGAACAAATAGATATTGAATTAGTAAAAAAATTTAAACAATTAAATGAAATAGGGAAAGCGATAGCCATTGAACGAATAGAGGAACTCTCTGAAATCCCACGCTACACCCAAAAAGAAAGCAATGTGCCAGATAAAGAAGAATGAGGAAACAAAAAACTTCTTGCTTCCTGCCCCCAGATGTGCTATATTAGACACAAGAAAAGGGAAAAGCCATAGAAGCGGCTCTACCCCCGAATGAATGATTTTCTACCTATTCTTTTGAAATAGGCAAGCCGTCACTATTGCGAGTAGTGGCGGCTATTTCTTTTTTCCCTTGAAGATTGTATAGCATAATCCCACAAGGGCAACAATGAATATCCCAGTCTGAATCAGATCGGAGTATGTAACCATTGTATCGCCCTCCTTTCTTTCGTCTGGAGGGCTACTTGAACCCTCCGAAAAATAAGAGGGGTAAAGCCGCCTGGCTCTATGGTTTCCCATATCGGGATTATAGCATGTCTGCCCTTTTTCGACAATAACCCTTTTATGGCATCTCTTGCCGTCTGGCTGTCTGTTATTTTTAATCGTCAATGTTTCCGCTCGAACTGATACGGCATAAGTCCCTAATAAATTAGATATGGTTTCAATCATTGTACTTTTGCCAGAATCTTTGTCATATTTCGCACTTTTAAGCTTATAGCCAGATCCATCTTTCGTTCCTATACATTCCCAAACTTCTGAAAATATTACGCATAATGCCCTCACTCGTCCGTACCAAAAAGACAGCATATTTGCAAACTTTAAATCTGCACTGGATTGTGCGCCGTCACCAATTCAAGGGCATTTCCAATTTCCATTTATCATCTATCGGATCATCAAAACCAAAATTGTCATCCACCCAGCTTGCGATCCAAAAAACCTCTGAAATGATGAAAACACTTGACTTTTTCGACAAAAAGCCTTATTGTATTATTTATATAATACAATAATACATAATTGAAAGCGAGGTGATTGAATGCCATGGAACCTGAATTCCGACAGACCTATCTTCATTCAGATTATTGAAAGAATCCAGACGGATATTATTTCTGGAGTCTATAAGCCAGGAGACAAACTTCCCTCTGTACGGGAACTGGCGCAGGAAGCATCCGTAAATCCCAATACCATGCAGAAAGCGCTTTCCGAATTGGAACGAACTGGGCTTGTTTACTCCCAGAGAACCAGCGGACGATTTATCACGGAGGATACTGCTATGATTGAGAACCTAAAATCAGAACTTGCAAAAGAAATTATCGAACAATTTTTAGACAGAATGAAAAAACTTGGAATTCAAAAAGAAGAAGCCATATCCCTAATCTCTGAAATCAGCAAAGGAGACAACCATGACACTATTAGAATGTAAAGGACTAACCAAAAAATACGGAAGCCATACCGCCCTTTCCAATATCAGCCTTACTATTGAAGGAGGGCACATCATTGGTCTTCTTGGACCGAATGGTAGCGGAAAAACGACGCTGATTAAGCTGGTCACTGGCTTGCTGAGCCCTGATTCTGGCACGATTCACATCATGGAAGAGCCTATCGGGCCAAGCAGCAAAAGCCTGATCTCTTATCTTCCAGACCACACTTACTTAAACCAAGCTATGCGTGTTCGGGATATTATGGATTTTTTTGACGACTTTTACTCTGATTTTGATTCCATGCGGGCCTATGACATGCTGGCAAAGTTACAGATCAATCCCAATCACAAATTAAAAATGCTCTCCAAAGGCACACAGGAAAAAGTTCAGCTAATCCTGGTCATGAGCCGCAGGGCAAGCCTGTATATCTTGGACGAACCCATCGCAGGCGTAGATCCTGCTGCACGAGATTATATCTTAAATACCATTTTATCCAACTACGATGAGAATGCCTCCATTTTGATCTCCACGCATCTGATCTCAGACATTGAGAACATTCTTGACGAAGTCATTTTCATTCAAAACGGCTCGCTGCACACCCACGCATCTGTGGACGACCTTCGAGAGAAAGAGCAAAAATCGATCGACACTATCTTCCGGGAGGTATTCAAATGTTAAGAAAATTGCTAAAACATGAATGGAAAGCCGTAAACAAAGTAATGATTACGGTTAACCTTGGAATTGTCCTTTTAACCATTTTTGGAAGCATGATCCTTAGTACCGATACATTTGACAATGAGGAGGCCTTTCCACTAGCTATATTATTGACCATCTTCTATTCTCTGTCAATGATAACTTTCTCCACTGTGACACTGATTTATATTTATATCCGTTTTTATAAGAACCTGTTTACTGCAGAAGGATATCTGATGCACACTCTCCCAGTAACCAGAACCCAGTTATTTCATTCCAAATTAATCGTCGGATATTTTTGGATCTTCTTAAACAGCATGCTCAATATCCTGTCTACCGCCGTGCTCGGCTTTGTCGCTGGTTTACACTTCGCAAGCAGGGAGGATATGCAAGATATATTTGAAGATGTTTCCAAAGAATTTCTTATAAAAGACTACACCTTTGCTGATATTTTCGGTTTTCCTCCACTCCTCCTGTTACTGGTGATATTTCTTCTGATGCTGACAAGCTGCTTTGGCACCCTCCTGATGGGCTATCTGAGCATCTTACTTGGACAGTTGATGGAAAAATACCGTTTGGCAGCTTCGATTGGATTTTATATGGCAATCTATCTGATAAATCAAATCATAACCTCCATTGCCATGCTCCTCCCAAGCGGGCAGCTTATGATCGACGCCATGGACGACACCTCCATTAGCTTCATGGGCGACCTGCTTCGCATCATGTTTCCGGCAGGCACCGCCATCCAATTAGCCCTCGGCATCGTGTTTTACATGATCTGTATTTTCTTGCTCCGTCGCAAGGTAAATCTGGAATAAAGCCTCGTAATATATGCCATGAGGACGCTCGCAAAATTAATGTCATAAGTAAGGCAAGAACCACAAATTTATAATGGCAGGGCCAATGAACTGAATGACATCACAAAGTTCATTGGCTCTGCGGCTTAGTGCCTGACTCTGTCATGCTTGCTGTCTGTAAATCTCTGACTCTTCACCAAATCCTCTGTTTAGGCTTGCATCTGTTACCTGCTCTAAAACCGCATTGATTACTGTCTCTTTTTTGTCTTGACTTATTCAGAGAGCTTATCAACAGCAAGAGAAGCCGTAGGTTGAAAATATATGTCTTTTCCGTTATTGCTCTCGTACATAAAATCCTTTAACGGCTTGCTCGTATATTTTGAGAAATCGCCGTAGATGGCAAATCTCACGCCATAGTTGATAAACTTTTGCAATATTTCTCCTGCGAGGCAAGTGCTCAAGACAAAGAAGTCATTTACAATAGCCTCCTTGTTTATGGCAATATTAGTGCAGCCCGTTTCGTATTTTACTGTCATAATCAGGTCCAACGCAGACTGAACGTCTGTAATCAGCAATTGGTCACTGCTGATAACTGCAACCTCTATATTATTTTTCTTTATAACTTCTGTTTTCTTTTGCATTTCTTTTCTACCTCCTGCTATGCGTACAAACTGTCAATCAAATGGTCAACCAGCAGCTGTTGACTCATATAATTGAATTTCTCGATTTATTTTCCTGTTCCTCGGTTAACTTGTTTTATAAAACTTATGCAAAGAATTCTGAAATACTGATTATATGTGCAAGTCTTTCTTACAAAATACAATAATCCCTATTGCATAAAGAGCAATAGCTCCAATCAGCAGCGTCAGCGATCCAATGACGGCGCCGCTTTCACCAGCCACGATCCCATTTGCGTCAAAGAGGGTAAAGAATGTGAAATGCTTCATTACGTCTGCCTTTTCACCAGCATTTGCCAACATTTGAAGGACATACATAAGCCCTGGGACGCCCGCCCCGAAAGCAATACTGTATTTCGTATCGGAAAATATGCAAGAAGAAAAAAAGCAGATGCCCCCAATAAATAAATGCAGGCATGCAAGAGCAGCGTTTAAGGTTAACAGCTCTGATATTGCCAACTCCCCAGGAAAACATGTTTGCGCTATCGTTACTTCCAGTCCGGTTGCATAAATCATAAGCAGCAATGTTCCACTGATGAGAACAGACACTTGCGTTATTGCAATCGTGCTGCGTTTTATCGGCGCCGCTAATAATGTTACCATGGACCCTTTATCTACATACTGGGCGATAAGGCCATTTCCACGCAGGATGCAGAACACCATCGGAAAGATCAACAGTATAAATCCATAGAGGTATGAAATCATAAAGCCAATCAGACTTGTTGCCCCAGTACTCATTCCGACAGAAGCCATCAGTTCCGGCATTATTTCATAAAAACTATCCAAAGTCGCCATCATTTCAGGGTCGTACATACGGATGATAATCGTAACATACATTGAAATAATGGCAGCGAATAGGATCAGCAATTTTAAGCTGCCTTTCATTTCCCGTTTATATAAAGTCATGTTAAGCATTCTTTTCACCTCCATAATAGTCCATAAAGATTGTTTCAAGACTTTGTTTTGCTGCGACTGTAACATGATTTCCATCGCATTTCCCTTCAAAGTCTCGCGAAAAATCTTCTGCTAATTCTGGCGAATCTAAACGAACGGTATAAGTATGCATATGGCGTTCTCTCAACGTTTCAACCGAATCAACGGCAACAAGTTTTCCGTTACGGATCATGCCGATACAGTTGCAGGTGCGTTCTACTTCTTCAAACATATGGCTTGACAAAAGAATGGTTTTACCTTTCTTTTTTTCTTCTGCAATCAGCTCTATAAAACGGTTTTGCATCAAAGGGTCAAGCCCGCTTGTCGGCTCATCCAAAATCAATATACCAGGGTCGTGCATAAAGGCAGCGACAATGCCAAGCTTTTGTTTCATCCCCTTGCTCATCTTTTTGATTTTCCCTCTGGGGTCTAATTCAAACCGCTCAAGCATCTCCTTTATGCGGTTATCTTTTCCTATGTCGTGGTAATCCGAGATAAATTTTAGGAACTCTTTACCAGTCATATCATCAAAAAAACTAATCTCTCCAGGAATATACCCAAGTCTGTTTTGAATTTGATCACGATTTTTCCAGCTATCGAAGCCATCGATCTGACAGCTTCCAGCTTTAGGCTTGAGAAATCCCATCAAATGACGGATTGTCGTAGTTTTGCCGGCGCCGTTCGGACCGAGAAACCCAAAAACTTCACCCTGTTCCACTTGAATAGACACATCGAATATTCCTTTTCCTAAGCCGTAATCCCGAGTCAGATTTTGAACGTTTATTACACTCATTGAAATTCCTCCTTATATGAAATAGATTTGAACATTGCGACCCTTTGTGTGAATTCTTTTTTATTTCCTCAATTTCTATCGATTACCTTTCCATCTGGCGGGCATGAAGATAACCGTAAATCATCTAGACAAACATATGATAAATTGGTTGTTGGTCAATATCCTCTTTAAATTTACTCAGCTCAAGGTTTTTTAAATAGAGATCATATTTCTTGGTCTGTCCATTGCTAATTCTTTATTATTATATGGAATTGACTCAAATCTTCAAGGTTTTTATCTAAATTATACCCTCAGGAGCACCCCGGAGAGGATAGAATTACATATCTGCTCGTCCGCTGATGAAAAACAGTCCTGTGCTTGCGGCTTTCCTTTACACAAACACAGGACTATATTCTTGGCGCTTCGATTAGATTCGTTCTACAATTAACCTATCTTTTTTCTCATAATGAAAAACCACCCCTGTTTTCTATAAAGTTCAAATCCATACTTTTCATAGAGACTGACTGGCCCTCTGTATTGATAATCCCGTTTTGTATCTGAAAATGGATACCCTTCAACATATAAATATCCCTCTTCTTTGGCGTCCGTCAGAAACCTTTCCACGACAGCGTTCGCAATCCCTTTTCCACGGTAACCTGGAGCAATATCCATACAGTACAAGACCTTGATCGTTCCTTTTTCAATCTTATCTGTTAAAAACTCTTTATCCGCACAGACGGGACCATAATGGGACTTATCGCCAGCATTGCACCACCCGACAATCTTATCGTCGTCATATACAAGATAGCCTGTCATAATTCCCTCTCGCACAAGCTCTTTTGCTTTCTGGCGGCGTTCTTCTTTTAAAATGCACGTCTCATCTTCTTCCTTGCTCAGATGGCTCTGAAGACAATAACAGGCAGACCACTCTTCATGATCTGAAAATGCATCATTATCAAAATAATACAAAAAATCATCTTCCAATTCAGGTGTCAGTTTCCTAATAAAAACATCCATATTTTGTCTCCTTATTATTCTCTGTCATAAGCGCTTATTTTCCCAAATTCAATACAAAAATCAATTCCTCTAAAAGATCTGTAAGAATCTTTTTTCCCGGAACCCGTTGCCCATTTTCAATTCTTGACAACGCCAAAGCAGTGCAAATGCCATAACATGCCTCTTCCTGGGAATATCCCTGCCGCTCCCTTGCTTAACGCATCAATACTCCAACCGTAAAATAACTCAACTTTCTAGATCCCCTTTTGCTCCGCAAGCAACCGGATCACAAACGCCTTTGTATAAATCTCGCCCTGTGGCTGTTCCAACAAAAGGCTGCCGCCATGCATGGCAATTACCTTGTGCGCAATGCTAAGCCCCAGCCCGCTGCCGCCCTTGCTGTTTCTGGATTCGTCCCCCAACACAAAAGGCTCAAAAATATAACGCGCCTTTTCTTCTGGAATCACCCTGCCATCATCACAGATCTGAATCAGCACTTGCTCTTCCTCCTGTTCTGCCATAATCCATACTCTGGCGCCCTGCTCGTTGTGTTTTAAGGCATTGTTCAAAAGGTTCTGGACCACGCGCTGAAACTGCACGCAGTCCACCTCGATCTCACATTGCTCTTCTGGAATATTGGGAATCATTTCGATTCCTTTTTCTTCAAAATCCATATACAGCCCTGCTGCAGAATCTCTTAATAGCTCCCAGAGATCCGCCTTTTCTTTCTTAAGCTGATACCCTTCACTGTCCATCTTGACATATTCAAACAAAAGATTTAACAGGGCGCTCATCTGCATCGACTTGCTAAATATGGCCTCCAGATATTCTTGCTGCTTTTCATTGGACAGCGCGTGACTTGTTTCTGATGTCTCATTTTGCATGTTGGCAAGCAGCGCTTTGGCATAGCCAGCCATGGTAGTCATAGGGGTCTTTAAGTCATGAGCGACATCGGACAGCAGCAGATTCCTGCTTTTGTCATATTCTTCTTTCTGACGCCGGTCTTTCTCCTCCATTTGCTGAACCTGCAATTCTACCATGCGGCTAAACGAATAGGCGGCAACCACATAGGGAAGCAGCAAGGTCAGCAAAATCAGGATGGTAATCGCCACCATCCCCCAGATATAAATCTGCGTCTGGCGGGAATTCAAATGCACTGTCTGCATGGCAATCCGCCCTCTCATATCCGTGCCTGCCCACTGCTCACTGACTGTGCGCAGCCACACGCCCGCCACATCAGGAAGCTGATTGCAGATTCCGGTCACTGCAAGATACAACGCTCCTTTGAGCAGCCTGCCAATGGTCAGTCCATTTCCCATTCCTGCCAAAAAGTACTCAATTTGCAATGTGTCCGAAAGCCAGGGAAATAAAACAGCCTCGTACCATCCGCCTAAAAGCCATTCACTGATGCTGACTAAGACAAGAATCAGAAGAAACCTTCCCACCAAAAAGCGTTTCCATTCTTTATGTTCCATACCTATTCTTTCTCCATGCGGTAGCCTAATCCCCGGATAGTCTTAATATATGCCCCGCTGTCTTCTGACAATTTCGCCCGCAGACGGCTGATGCATACCATAATGTTGTTGTCTGCAATGGCATATTCCTCTCCCCAGACATTTTCATAGACCTGCTGCTTGGTAAATACCCTGCCTGGATGTTCCATGAACAGCCTCAGTAATTTATATTCCACTGAAGTCAAATCAATCGGCTGGCCGCTCTGATAGACAATGCAAGACTCCGTATCTAGTTTCAAATCCTTTACCTGAAGCTGTTTTAACTCCTTTCCTTTCGCCCCCAGGGAATAAAACCTGCGGATATTGGAATTGATCCTCGCCATGGCCTCCATCGGATTAAAAGGTTTTGCCAGATAATCGTCCGCTCCCAAGTCAAGCCCCAATATCTTGTCTGCATCATGATTTTTCGCCGACAAAATCATCACTGGAATATTGCTGTTTTCTCGAATCTTTTTTAAGACATGATATCCGTCCATCTTGGGCATCATAATGTCCAAAAGCACCATGTCAATCTCTTCTCTCTCCATAAGGGACAGAGCTATTGCGCCATCCTGCGCCTCAAGCACCTGATACCCGTCTTTTTCCAGGTAAAGGCGCAGCAATTCACGAATCTCCGCCTCATCGTCTGCAACCAGAACTGTGTATGCCATGATTTCCTCCATTCTGTGCGCTTTTTGGCATAAACAAAACTATATTCTACGGAGTTTTGCCAAATATCAGCCAGGCAGAATGCCAAAAATGCATCCATTTTTTCATGCCTTATCCCTGTTGCTGGATATTATCCCTCTATGCAAAAAGCTTTTGCTCTTTTAATTTCTGGTAAAGCGCAGCCTTGGCCTGCGCTGCATATGGATTTACATAAAACATGCCTAAAATCCCAAAAGTCATGCCACTTAAAATATACCATCCCAAAAACGATAAGTCCAGAATAAAAGCTTTCCAGCGATTTCCTTCCATCAAAGCATGGCTCTGGGCAAACGCCTCCTCTTTACTGATTTCAGGGTTTTCTGCGATGAGATAAGGAATCATCCGGTACTCATATGCCTTGACTATCCCAGGAATGAAAAATAACAGACTCCACAAAAACACATACAGTCCCCGGAAAAACATGATTTTTACTGCATTTTTATAATGATGGTCAAATGCAAAACACACTTCCCTGAGATTTGCCTCCCCCTTTAAATTCTTTGCAAAGAAACGCCGCACTCCTACTTCTAATGGATTAACGATCAAAATCTCAAGAGGAAGCACTATCAGTAACATCACCGCCAGAATAATAAAAAACATCATAAGGAAAAATATGATAAAAAACATCAGCGCAATGCCTTTTCCTGCGTCAATGCTCCCATCTGGCATGGTTGCGCACCACTCTCCCAGCCTGGACATCGCTTCATCCAAGCCTTCATTTTCATCAAAATAATTTTCATCGTCTTCGTAATACGCCTTTTCGTCTCCTTGTATCCAAGAATACATTCGGCTTGTGCTTCCTGTACCAGCGCCCAAGCCGATCACAGACAGCAGCAACGCCCCCAGAACACATCTCCAGTAGTTAAGTTTTACTCTCTGCTTCGCCTTTTCCTTTAATTCTCTTCTGGTCCACATATCTATCTCCTCCTTGTCGATTTTTCGTTCTTATGTTACTCCTATTCTATAGGATATATCTTAACAAAGAGCTCTTCTTTTCTTACGATAACCTTACAAAGTCTGTCTTGCGCAATATTCCAAGGGATGGTAAGATGATAGGCAGGGAACGTCAGCTCCTCCACAGCGGGGCTGACAGGGCGCTTCTCATTCTGAGCTGGTTGCCCGCAGGAATAAATTTTGGGAGTTTGATATGAGAGAAGAAATTGAATATTATATCCGGCATTTTGCCAGCCGGTTTTGCGTCTTTATCAAATGGCTGGTTTTCTCTTTACTGTCCGGCGTCTTGATCGGCGGCGCTGGAACGGTATTCCATTACTGCATGGCCTGGGCAAATGAAATGCGCCTTTCTTTCCCCTGCCTCGTTCTTTTGCTGCCTTTTGCAGGACTCTTCATCGTATGGGCATACCATTTGCTTCATGATGAAAAAGATAGCGGCACCAACCTCGTATTGGCAGCGATTCATTCAGGAAAACACATCCCCGTGAAAATGGCGCCTTTAATTTTTATCTCGACCGTGATGACCCACTTGTTTGGCGGTTCCGCCGGACGTGAAGGAGCTGCGCTGCAGCTTGGCGGAAGCATTGGAAATACTCTGGGAAGAATGTTGCGGTTTGATGAAAAGGATCAACACATCATGATCATGTGCGGCATGAGCGCAGCTTTCTCAGCACTGTTTGGAACCCCGATGGCTGCGGCTATTTTCTCGATGGAAGTGGTCAGCGTGGGCATCATGCACTATGCGGCCCTGGTTCCCTGCGTGGTTTCCTCGCTGACTGCTAAAGGAATCGCAGCGTATTTTGCGGTCATGCCAGAACAATTTCCACTGACAGGCATTCCGGCGTTTACGCTCTCCACCGGAACCGCCATTGCCATCCTCGCAATTTTGTGCGCTGGGATTAGCACCCTGTTTTGCGTCATGCTCCACAGCGGAGAAAAATTGTATAAAAAATATCTTCCCAACCCTTATTTACGGATTTTCGCAGGAGGTACTCTGATCGTCATTCTGACTATGCTGGTGCAAAGCCAGGATTACAACGGGGCCGGAATGCCTGTCATTGCCCGCTGTTTTGAAGAAAATGACTGTGTGTCTATTGCTTTTCTATTGAAAATGATTTTTACCTCGGTCACCCTTGGGGCTGGATTTAAGGGCGGCGAAATTGTCCCCTCCTTTGTAATCGGAGGCACTTTCGGCTGTCTTTATGGAAATGTTATAGGATTCTCTCCAGCTCTATGCACAGCAGCTGGCATGGGCGCCGTTTTCTGCGGCGTCACCAACTGCCCGATCACCTCGCTGCTGATCTGCTTTGAAATGTTTGGATTTGACGGCATGCCTTACTACCTGCTGTCAATCGCCTTAGGCTATATGCTGTCCGGTTATTATGGACTGTACCACAGCCAGAAAATCGTATATTCAAAATACAAAACGGAATTTATCAACCGCAAAACACATGAATGAAAGGTGGGATGCTTCATGCGGCTGCTGCTTGCAGAAGATGAGAGAGACCTCTCCCGCGCTCTTTGCACGATCTTAGAGCGCAGCAAATACTCGGTGGATGCTGTCTTTGACGGAGAAGAGGCCCTTGCCTATCTCAACAGCAATAATTATGACGGATTGATTTTGGACATTATGATGCCCAAAATAGACGGACTGACCCTTTTAAGAACGATACGCAGCCAGAAAAACCCGATACCCGTTCTACTGCTGACTGCAAAATCTGAAATCGACGACAAAGTAGTCGGACTCGACGCTGGAGCCAACGATTACCTCACAAAGCCATTTGCCGCCAAAGAGCTGCTGGCACGGATCCGCGCCATGACCAGAGAGCTGGCACATGCAGTCAATACCTCGCTGCGTACGGGAAATCTGACTCTGGACCTTGCTGCGTTCACGCTCTCTTCCCCCAGCGGAAGCTTCCGGCTCACCAACAAGGAATTTCAGATGTTTCAGTTATTGATGGGAAACCCCGGACAAATTATTTCCAGCGAACGGTTCCTAGAGCGCATCTGGGGATATGACAGCGAAGCAGAAAACAACGTAGTCTGGGTCTATATTTCTTACTTGCGCAAAAAATTGGCGGCGCTTAAAGCCAATGTGCAAATCAAAGCTGTCCGCAATGCGGGGTATTACCTGGAGGAACTGCCATGATAAAAACATTGCAGCGGCGCTTTATTCTGATTTCGATGCTCTCCACTTTCCTGGTGCTTGCGGTGATCATGGGAACCATCAATATCTTGAATTATCAGAAAGTGATAGCAGACGCAGACCATGTGCTGTCCTTTCTCTCTGTCAATAACGGCTCTTTTCCAGAAGAATTTGGACCTGGCAGCATCCAGCCTAAACATCCTCCAAAGCCACTGTATTCCAGGAATTTTCGTATGTCCCCGGAAATGCCTTATGAGACCCGGTATTTTTCTGTTTTTCTCGCAAGCGACGGCACAGTGCGCTCCATCAATACCAGTAAAATTGCCGCCGTGGATGCTGACAAGGCGTCCCAATATGCCGCTCAAATCTGGAATTCAAAGAAAACCTCTGGCTTCTTGTCCCAATACCGCTACCGCATGGAACCCTGCACAGACGGATTTCGCCTATTATGTTTAGACTGCGGCAGGAGCCTTGATACGTTTCGCGCCTTTTTGCTGACCAGCTTGTCTTGCTCTCTTCTCGGTCTATGTTCGGTATGGATTTTGGTGATTTTCTTTTCCAGGCTTGTCATGAGGCCGATAGCTGAAAGCTACGACAAACAGCGTCAATTTATCACTGACGCAGGACACGAGATTAAAACCCCGCTTACCATTATTAATTCCAACTTGGAAATTCTGGAAATGGAATGCGGAGAGACAGAATGGGGGCTCGCCATCCAAAAGCAAACCGCAAGGCTTGCCGGTTTAACCAGCAATCTGATTTATCTCTCCCGTATGGAAGAGACAGCGCATAAACTGCAAAAAATCACATTCTCTCTTTCTGACCTGGTAGAAGAGGCAGTCCAATCTTTCCATGCCCCTGCCGCCACCCAGAATAAAGTGATATCTTTTGCAATCGCACCGCTGATTTCTTACTATGGAGACGAAGCTTCCATTCAGCAGCTTATAACTATTTTGATCGACAACGCCGTCAAATATTCCCCGCCTCAGGGCCTGATTGAGGTCTCCCTGGAAAAGCGGGGAAAAAATATTTGCTTTATGGTATCTAATACGGCAAAACAGCTCTCAGAGGAAAACATTCCTCATCTCTTTGACCGTTTCTATCGGGCGGATGCCTCTAGAAATTCAGAAACAGGGGGATATGGCATCGGGCTGTCTATCGCCCTGGCCGTTACAAGAGCGCACAAGGGCAAGATTTCTGCAAAAATTGGAGATCAAAACTCCCTTACGATAACTGTAATTCTGTAGACTTTAAATATCTTCTCAGGGAGAACATGCGCCGCTTCGCTCTTTTTTTATGATGAATTTTGGAGAGAACCTCTTTTTGCTCCTGCAAAGTCAGGGGTTCTTTCTCATATTCAAAAATATCCGTTTCAATATTATTCAACAGTTCATAAATGTCACTTTCTCTATTGTCAGCATATGTAATTCCCGTTGTGGTTCCAATCTCCATTAATTGATAAAACACCTGCCGCTGCTCTGTTCGAAGACAAGTAGCCATCATCTCTTTCTCCTCAATAATCTCTTTCTGAATCAGCCAGGCGATCGTCGCCTCTTCCTGATGGGCTTGCAAATATTGCAGGCAGCAGTATCGTGCCACAGAGCCAATCCAGTTCTCAAAATCATTATCATCCCGAAAGCTTGCCGCATGATCCCAGACAGCCTGTACAGTACGGCAAAGGCACTCCTGCTGCAAATGCGGCAGGGTAAATAAATGCTTACGAATGATAGATATCAGCCGTTCTCCATGTTCTGTCACCAGATATTCCAACGCTTTCACATTGCGAAGCCGCAGTTGCGCTACCAGGTTTTCTTTTCCTATTCTCATAACAACACCGCCCTTTGCCAGATAAAACGATCTTTATATTTCTTATTGTAGCAAAAAATCGTTTACCTTTTCTTTTGGATTTTCTTAAGTTTTTCTTAGAAATTCTTATTCTTGATGGATGTTTGCATTCCCAGAGACGCTATCCATCCGGTGATTTTCCTTGCCGGACAGATAGCTGCCTTTTACTTTATTAGATGCTTTTTCCTTGCAAAAAGTTGCATCTTTTTATTTTATTTCATCTTTTTTTATACTCTGCCAAAGGCATTGGTCCTTCCAGTACCTCTCTCCCAATGTAAAGCATATTGTCTTCCCGTACTTTCGTGCTCCACTTGACTAGGGAGATTGCTCCGCATTCCAGCTCCAATGCCGTGATGCAGCGTGGATGGACACAGCTTCCGTCATTGAAATAATAGCTTTCCCCTGGCTTTGGAAAAGAAGGACGATGGGTATGACCAGCCACTAACAACGTCTCATGCTCTCTGGCCCATTCGGAAAGCTTTCGTTCTGTCTTTTCTTTTCTTTGATAATTCTTAGCTGCGCTGGTGGGATCGTTGCAACCTGCAAGTTCCAGCGGACGCCAGAGATAGCGGACCAGAAACCTCGTAAACTTCCACAAGGTATCGTTCCAGAAATCTCCCTGATGTCCATGCACTAGCAATAACTCCATGCCGCTGTGAATTTCCTGAAGACGAATGGCTTCCTGCACTTTCATATCCGGAAAGAGACTTTTCATTCGCGCCTCTGTGTCACAATAGTAACTATGACAATGAGACTTAAAATATTTTTGGCGCTCCTTTTTGCGGTCATGGTTTCCAAACAGCATATAAAACCGCCCTTTCCGGTACAACTCTCCCATGATCCAGAACTGATTGCTGTGAATTCTCACAATGTCGCCCAAATTACGGTTTTCCCACAGTTCATCTCCGTCCCCAAGCTCAATATAGGTAAAATTCCTGCGGTTATAATACTGCAGCGCCGCAAAGAATAGATTCTGGTTGGGCTGAAAATTATCACCCCAATTGCCGATTCCACGATGACAATCGCTCATCAACACGATGCGGCTCCCTTTATCAATGCGAAGGCACAGCGCTTTCTCATATGCCTGGTCCAGTTTTTTTGCAGTGCGGCTCATTTTCTTTTCTTCCCCCGGGCAATTCTTCCCGTTTTGACAATGATAGAAAAAATCCTCGGATATGCCTGCATCAAGTAATCTAATTTGTCAATCGTCCTGGTAAAATCTTTGGTAACACGATGATAGAGCTTGCAATTATGACGATTTTGCCACTGAATCCACCTTTTAAATAGTTTGCCATATTTAGAAGGCTGCTTTGCTTTGGGCTGATAGAGACGGAAAGACACTCTGTGATACCAAATATGGAAATCTTCTGGCTGATACCCTGCGCGGTAACATCCTTCCATAAAAGCTTCCAGCATATCCAAATGCGGAAATGTCAAAGACACCTCCAACATTAACTCTGCCGGCCAGGAAAATTCCCCTAATGAAAATCCAGTAAGCCACCAATGCTTTTTCTCCCGCTGAAACAAGCGCTTTCCATTTTTGTAGAGCACGATGCTGATCGGAAGCTCTTCGTCCAAAGAAGCGCACTGATAAAATACTTTCTGTGGATCTTCCTCATTCCCCCACTCCTCTTCTACATAAATGCCTGCCTCCGCCCCAGTAGTCACGCCGTACTGTCCTTTCCAAAACTCGATCATCCAGCGTCTGTCTCCATATTCAAAATAAATCGGCTCGCTGTCAATGATCATATTCATTGCAGGCGCCATTTCATCATATAGTTTTCCATAGCCAAATTCTCTCTGCCATGCGTCTTCCAAAGAATAGAAGATATCTTTTTGATCGTCATAGGCAAAGCCAAACGGCTTCAATGCTTGATTGATGTCCTGCATTTTCTCTTGATCGCAACGCTTTCTTACCAAGCATTTGGCACGTTTATGACGCCAGTGCCGCAGGCAGCAAAAGACGACTACAAGCAGTAAAGTCACTGCAAAGATTCCAATTATGATCCAATTAATACACAAACTCTCCAACTCCTTTCCTGAGCGCTAGGAACGATCCCGACGCACGCTTATGTTCCACAGGCTAGCATTTCAAACGCCAGTGGCACATTGAGGATCGCCGCCTTTCGGCAGCTTGATCCTATTATTAATATATTCAGAAAGAATTAGAGCGTTCTGCCGCAACTGTGATCCAAAAATCTGCACATTCTCTTGCACAGCAAAAAGGACGGCAAAAGGCGGCGGACAAGCACAATGGCTTGATCCGCCGCCAAAATTGAAAATATTATTTTTGTGCAATCATCTTTTTTAATCTGATAAAGATAGCAATCTGACTTTTATCATAATTCTAAACATTAGTTCTCTCAAAAAGTTCATTGGCATACCGTACCGAGCCCATGGCGTCTTTGGAATAAAAATCCGCACCGATCATATCCGCATACGTCTGCGTAAGTACCGCGCCGCCCACCATCACTTTACAGCTCGGAAGTTCCTCTTTGAGCAATTTTATCGTCGCCTCCATGTTTGCCACCGTAGTAGTCATCAATGCGCTCAATCCCACCAGCTTTACTTGATGCTCTCTTGCCGCTTTCAGCACTAGCTGAGGATCTACGTCTTTGCCCAAATCTATCACCTGGAACCCATAATTCTCAAGCAGCACTTTGACAATGTTTTTTCCGATATCATGAATATCCCCTTTTACCGTAGCGATTACAATCGTCCCTTTAGAGGCAGAGGCATCCCCTTTTGCCTTTAAATGCTCTTTGATTGCGTCAAAACCAGCTTTCGCCGCATCTGCGCTCATCAAAAGCTGGGGCAAAAATACTGATTTCTTTTCAAACCCCTGCCCCACCTGGTCTAGAGCGGGAATCAGCTCCTGATCAATAACTTCCAAAGGCTTTTTTGTCTCTAATTCCTTTTTCGCCGCCTGATATGCGCTTTCCACCAAGCCCCTGACCACTGCGTCAAAAAGGCTGACCTCCCCGGACTTTGCGGCAACCTGCTTGGGCTGCTGCTCTTGCTTGGAATATGCTGAAATATAATCTGCACACTGGCTGTCGCTTCCGTTTAGCGCACAATAGGCATGATAAGCGCTCATCATCGCCTCGCTGGCAGGATTGATAATCCCGGCGCTTAAGCCCTGAGCCAGCGCCATCGTAAAAAATGCCGTATTGACCCGTTCCCGCTGAGGAAGCCCGAAAGAAATATTAGATACCCCAAGAGTAGTGTGCACGCCGAGCACATGACGGACATAGTGCAAGGCATCGAGAGTGACTTTGGCATTTTCCTGCCCGGTGCTGATCGTCATAGTCAGGGTATCGATCAGCAAATCTTTTTTCTGAATGCCGTATTTTGCCGCCTCTGCAATGATCTTTTCGGCAATCTGAATCCGCCCCTCTGCCGTCTTTGGAATTCCTCCCTCATCCAGAGTCAGGCACACGACCATTGCGCCATATTTTGCCGCCAGAGGAAAAACCGCATCCATCGACTCCTGCTTGCCATTGACAGAATTCAACAGAGGTTTTCCATTATAGAGGCGCAGCGCTGTCTCCATGGCTCTTGCGTCTGAGGTGTCGATCTGCAAAGGAAGATCCGTAATGCCCTGCAATCCAGTAACGACTGACCGCATCATCTTCACCTCGTCAATCTCAGGAAGACCCACGTTTACATCAAGGATATGCGCTCCCAGGTCCTGCTGCGCCAAGGCTTCCTTATAAATGTATTCCAGATCCTGATCCCGAAGCGCCTGCTTAAACCGCGACTTCCCAGTGGGATTAATCCGCTCCCCGATGATTTTGGGACGGTCATTGAACTCCACTGCATGGGTGTAGGAAGATACCATGGAACGGTTTTTGTCCGATACTGCCAGAGGAGGAATGCCACTGCAAGCCTCCACCAATGCCGCTAGGTGCGCCGGAGTCGTCCCGCAGCATCCCCCTAAGATCGAAACGCCGTCCAGGGCAATTTCCTTCATCACCGCTGCAAACTCTTTCGCTCCCACATGAAAGCAGGTCTTTCCATCCACCACGGACGGAAGCCCGGCATTGGGATTGACCACAATGGGCAAAGAAGTAAGTTCCCGAAGCCTGGGGAGAAACTTCTGCATCACATCAGGTCCAAACCCGCAGTTCAATCCCAGAGCGTCTGCCCCAAGTCCTTCGAGCAATGCCACTGCCGCCGCCATATCCGCTCCTGTCAGCAATTTGCCTTCTTCGTCGAATACCATTGTCACTACAATGGGCAGGCTGGTGTTTTCTTTGGCGGCAAGCACTGCCGCCTTTATCTCATAGGTATCGTTCATGGTCTCGATCAGGCATAAATCCGCGCCTGCCTGTGCGCCTGCCACACACATCGGCTTGAACGCCTCGTAAGCTTCCTCAAATGACAGATCGCCCAACGGTTCCAATAACTTGCCAAGAGATCCGATATCCAAAGCCGCATAAGCTTCCCTGCCAGATTCTGCGATTGCGCGCTTTACGATGGCAATGCCTTTTGCGGTTAATTCTTCGCAAGTATAGCCTGTCCCCTCTACCTTAAAGGGGTTTGCCCCGAAAGTATTGGCTTTTATGATGTTGCATCCAGAGGCAAGATATTGCTTATGAATATCCAGAATCACCTCCTCTTTGGAGATATTCCACAACTCCGGCAGCTCTCCGGAAGAAAGCCCCCGCTCCTGGAGCATGGTACCCATTGCACCGTCAAAAAATAATAGCTGATTTCCTAATTGTTCTTTAAAGCCCATTTGCTTCTCCTTCCTGCCGGAATTCACAATCTGTCTTCATACAGAGACTGCACTTCTCCATCTGACAGGATTCCCTCTCTTTTGTCGTAAGCCCGATCACCGCTGTCACAGACTTGGAAGGCATCATCAGATTGCCCTCTGTCAAAACTACTCCAATCCGCTTGCCGCACGCTAACATCTCAAAAATATCTTTCTGATGGTCCAATGCAAAATCTCCGTAACCGGGACTGAACCTGGGACGCAGATACAAGCCCCGCTCTCTGGCTTGCTTTCGCACGGCGTCTTCCACCTCATCTACATAACTCTCGATGCACGCCGCCCCTGCCGCCTGCACCACTGCCGCTTTCGCCATGTTGCAAACAGAATATTTGCGAATCAAAAAATCCGCTGTGCGCCCAATAGTAGCTGCCAGCAGCACGGCACGCTCACAGCCCTTGAGATTGACTGCCAGATGGCGGCTCTCAACCTCAAGGCTTCCTATTCTTATTCGATCCCCGTTTACTTTGCACTCATATTCCTGATAAACGCTTTTGGGACTGCTGCCCTGTTCCAATTCCGCTGCAATGGCTTCTATCATCTCAGCCGTCCCTGGATCCAGTTGCTGCCCCCGGTATCCTAAATACCGCAGGGTTTCTTTTCTGTCTGCTTTCATTGATTCCGCTCTTTTCTAACCTGCATGGTAAATTTCTGACAAATTTTTTAAAATAGCCCCTGCCACGTCTGGCTTGTTCATGGTATAAATATGGACGTTATTGACGCCATTGGCAATTAAGTCAATAATCTGCTCTGTGGCATATGCAATCCCTGCTTGCCCAAGCGCTGCCGGATGATCTGCAAAGCGCTCTACAATCGCACGAAACCGCTGGGGAAGCGCAGTCCCAGACAGCGCCGTGATGCGCTTGATCTGATTTACATTGGTCACCGGCATAATTCCCGCTATCACTGGAACCTGAATATTTTTCTTCAAAGCCCTGTAAAGGAAATTATAGAGGATATTGTTGTCAAAAAACATCTGGGTCGTGAGAAATTCACAGCCTGCTTCCACTTTCTGTTTCAGATAATTCAAATCCGCATCCACAGATTCCGCTTCTGGATGTCCTTCTGGATAGCAGGCGCCGCCAATGCAGAAATCTCCGAATGACTTGATTTCCTCTATCAGGTCGCTTGCATGACGATATTGGCCAGGCAAGGGAAAATCCAGATTTTCTGGAATGTCTCCACGAAGCGCCAGGATGTTCTCAATATGATGTTGCTGCAGTTTTGCAAGCACCTCCTGAATCTTTTCTCTTCCAGAGGAAGCACAGGTAAGATGCGCCAGCGCCGTGACCCCGTTGACATTCTGCACCTCGTTTGCCATGTCTACGGTATGCTCGCTGATACCGCCGCTTGCCCCATAGGTAACACTGATATAGGCTGGTTTCAGAATTGCCATTTCCTTTACTACTTGATGTGCCTTTTTAAGTTCTGAGCCTTTTTTGGGTGGAAATAATTCACAACTTATGGTTACTTCTTTTGTCTTTAATAGTTCTGAAATCTTCATAAATTCCTCTGCTTCTTTCTTAAATTATAACGCATCGCATTCCATTTGGTAATACTTTCACGCTGTAAACCATTATAATAATTTGGTTTTTAAAAGTCAAACATTACGCTATTTTTGAGTTTTCATATGTATAGACTTCCCCAAAAAACAGATACTATGACCAGCAGCAAAATCTATAAAAAAAGAGGTATTCAAATGAACAATGATAATAGAAACAAAGACATCCATCCCGTACCAGATCTCACAGACAATTATGATTATTTAAAGGCAAGCTCAGTCACAGACTGTACCGGAGCCGTCCCCAGGCCTCCCCAAAACAGCGCTGAGCTCGATTCCTACCTGGACGTCTACAATTTCCTTCCACAATGCGCCTACACGAACCCCAGTCCTCTAGAAATCGACATGTTTAGCGAAGAGCAGGGAAAAAATAAGCATTCCCAAGGATAATTGCTTGAACGTCGAACAAAAACATAGGGGGCTGCTGCAAAATGAATTTCTAAAAAGATACAACACACATATTGCCCATATTTATAGACTCTGGGGCAAACAATATGTTTTAGAAATTTCTTATTTTGCGGCAGCTCCCTTTTTCTCTACATAGTTCAGACGTTTGGCGCCCAAACCCTTTCTTTACTGCTTCTCAATGCTTCCCATAAAGGTTCTTGTAATCCGTTCTTGTAAAGCGGTGGTATTGAAGGCCAAACGCATCCTCCTCCACGCAATAGACATATTCATCCACTGCCTGATCCTCAAAAAAGAAAATCAATGCGCCATCTTCTCCTGGCTGTTTTACTACCTGGCGAGAAAATTCCCAAAATAGCTGCTCCACTGACGCCATAGTGCTCTCTGACCTTTGAACCGTTTCCAAAAACTTTATCAAGAACGGGCTTGCCATTACATGATCTCTCACATATTTGAGTCCAGATTCTGGGATGCGGATGCAATACCTGTCCTGGTTATGGGTAATCTCCACTTCGCCAAAACGTTCCTGAACATTCCTGGAAAACAAAGCCAAAGCTTCTTGCAAACGCCCTTTCTGTTCTTGTGGCAATCCCAGCAGGGAACAGAGGCTTTCCGCAGGATAATACAATTCCACTGGCTCTTTCCCATATCCAATCTTAAGTTCCCATTCCTTTAGAGTGTCGCATACATTTTTCTCCAATGCCTGCCAGTCTGCAGATGGATTCATTCCAGACCTCCTTCAAAAATTCCGCTCCCTTAGCATCTGTCAGATCACGCTGTCAAACTGCTGCCCTACCCAGGTTTCCGCCTGTGTCTGAACCATGTCGGTACGGCTCATGGCAACTGTCTCGTTGATTTTTTGCAAGAGCTCATCCCAGGAGGAGGCCTCCACCGTCACCATGTCTTCTGGCCTGCCTTTATGCTTCGCTTCCACTTTCTCCTGCTGCTCTTTTGCTGCCGCTTTCTTATCAGCAATCTTCTTTTCTTCTGCTTTCTGCTCCTGTTTGTTGTGGAGCCGGTCCCGCTGGGCTGCCAATGACTTATCGATGACTGCAAAGAACGAGGCGTTTCCATTGTCGTCAAACTTCATGCCATAAGCTTTGACGCTGTTTGCATTATCTCCCAGGCTGGTCTTCATCTTGGCGAAATCATTTGTCGCATTGCTCAATATTCCCTCATATTTCTTGCGGTAGGAAGCGTCCTCTGCCATTTTCTCAATCTTCTCATCATCGATCAGGACAATCAGGCTCTTATTGCTGGCATACTTGCCCACATTTGCTTCGGCTTCTTCTTTCATATCAGCGCTGACGAGAATAAACTCCATATTCCCATATTTTTTCTTCAGTTTTTCATAATATTTCTGCGCCTTTTCACTTAGCTTGGGGCTTCCAATCTCCTTTTGCCCATTCGGCTTGTTTGTCTTTACAGCAGACTTTGTCTTATCGCTTGCGACAGCCTGTGCTGCCGTCTTTGACGCATATGAATTTGCTAATCCGTTGGTATTCATCTTGATATCCTCCATTCTGCGCATGTTTCGCACATTGAGATAGCCGGGCTGTCGCACTGATATATTCACTTGTTCAAAAGGTCTTGCCGCTGATGCGGCAAAGACAGAATGCAGAAATTTACGTTCGTGCGACAGCCCATTTCTCCTTGAAATAAACAATTCCTATCTATGGCTTCTATTGTTTATATCGGATATTTTTGGAAAATGGTAACTAATACTGATATCTTTTTCTAAATTTCAGGAACATTCCTGCCGACAGCGCCAAAGCCATCAACTCTGCCGCCGGAGTTGCCAGCCAGATTCCGCTTACTCCAAGAATCGCAGGAAGCACAAGCATCGTGATCAGCATAAACACGAATGACCTGGAAAATGCAAGCACTGCAGATACCACTCCATTAGACAATGCGGTAAACATGCCGCTGGCAAAAATATTAAAGCCGACAAAGCACAGCGCTATCGTGCAAATCCGGTTTCCTGTCACCGCCAGATCATGCACCGGGTTTTGAGGACGTGCAAACACTGAGACCAAAGGCTCGGTAAGCATAAAGGACGCTGTCACCGTCAGCACAGAAATTACCACGATTACTTTCAGGCTAATGCCAATCAGTTTTTTTAATTTTTGATGATTCTGTTCCCCATGATAAAAGCTGATCATAGGCGCAACCCCATAAGAATATCCAGTATACAGGGAACTTGCGAACATCAAGACATACATGATAATCGTGACGGCGGCTACTCCATTCTCTCCTACGTAGCGAAGCATCGTCCAGTTGAACATCATCGTAACGATTCCTGTCACTAGCGCTGTCGCCATTTCAGAGCATCCATTTGTGGCTGCACTTGCAAGTACCTTAAACCGGATCACCGGCTTTTTAAAATGCAACAAGCTCTTTTTGCGGCTGAATACCACAAGCCCTACAACGGCTGTCACAGAATATCCAAGCCCCGTAGCGATGGCTGCGCCGCTGATTCCCATGCCAAATCCAGCAATAAACACATAATCCAGCACCATGTTCAGCACGCCTCCAGTGACAGAGCAAATTAGGGAAAGCGTCGCTTTCTCACTGGCAATCATATACAAGGTAAAATTATTCATCAGCAAAATAGGAACCGTAAACAACAAGTAACGGCTTAAATACTCCACGCAATACCCGGCTACATCCGCAGACAAGTTCATACCGGCAAAGATCTGATCCATCACCAGATATCCAAGCCCGCACATAAGAAACCCTGCCGCCACGTTTACCAGTATCAAAAAAGTAAAATCCTCCTTTGCCTCCGCCACTTTTTGTTGTCCCATTTTTTTCATGATCACTGCGCTTCCTCCGGTGGCAAGCATGGTGGAAATCGCTGTGACAAGCTGAATCACAGGCGCAGTCAGATTGATTGCCGACAGAGCGTCCGTACTGATTAAGTTTGATACAAACAATCCGTCCACCATCGTGTAAAAGGACATGAATACTGTCATGGCAATCGTTGGAACAGCAAATTTTAAAATATTTTTCAGTGTTACAGGCTTTTCATAAACATTTTGGTTTTCCATAAGTTTTCTCTTTCCTCTTGCATTCCTGTTTCTTATATCGTACTATAAACTATACAGTAACTGTACGGTCAAGGAGAATTTTAAAATGAAAGAGAATACAAAGCTACTGACGATTGGCCAGTTTGCAGACCTTCACGGAATCAATAAAAAAACATTGATGTGGTACGATCAAATCGGGCTGTTTGCGCCTGCCGCTGTCAATCCTGAAAACGGCTACCGCTACTACAACTACCATCAGAGCTCTATATTAGAAACTATCCTCTTATTGCGGGAACTGGATGTTTCGATCAAAGAAATACAAGATTTTATGAATAACCGTTCCGCTTTCAGTCTAAAATGCCTTCTGGATCAAAAGATCGCAGAATTGGACTGCCACATTGCCAATCTCAAAGCAATCCGGGAAACCATGCGCGGGCAACGCCAAAACATGGAAACCCTCCTCACCATGGATCTGTCCAAAATATCCATGGTCGAAAAAGAAGAACGTTATCTAGTGACCCTAGAGATCAACGATGACACCTCTTTTGACAAACAAGTGGAAATGATCACAGCCGAGACAAAAAGGCATCACCTGCGCCGCCTGCACGACGCCGCCTACGGAACCATGATCTCTACGGAAGATCTCTACCATTATAATTTTAATCATTATTGCAAGCTCTTTATTGAGATCCCGCTTCCCATAGAGCAATGCCCCGGACTGTTCCTGCGCCCCAAAGGGACTTATCTTAGAGCGTTCCATAAAGGAGCATGGGAGGGAATTTCTCTCAAATATCAGGAAATTTTGAGTTATGCCAAAGACCACAAGCTGACCTTGAGCGGATTTTCTTATGAAATGGGAATTAACGAAAATGTCATTGACAGCATGGAAGATTATATTACGCAGATAGAGATTCCAATATTAAAAGCCAATGAGACGCAGCATCACGAAAAATGTTGATATCGAGCGGGCCATCAGCTCTTTTCCATCCTTTCTTTCGTCTTCTATCAACAACAGATACCCTCCATGGATTAATATTGCCTCACGGTTCTTTCCTATGATACAATGTAGTTGTTTCCATTCACAATATCTTATTACCTAAATATCCATAGAAAGCGAGCAGAACCATGAACAAAAAAATTTTCAAGAAAAGTAACACCCATCTTCTTCGTAACCGAAGAAAAATCCATTCTATCACGCTTTGCTTGATGCTGATTGTCTCGTTGCTCTTAGGAGGCTGTTCCAACCCATCTAGCAATGGTGCAGATTCCACTTCCATTGTCGAGCCATCTTCTGGAAAGACGGAGGCAGAAAGCCAGCCTTCCTCTTCCGAAAATCAGGACGATGTGGATTCTTCCGAGAACCAAGAAGAAGCTCCCTCAGATGTAGCAGATGAACCTGACGACGGCACATTTGATTACAATCAGCATCTTAGCTTAAAAGCGCCAGAACCGGCAGCGGGCGAATCCCCCAGGATTCTGTTTGTGGGCAACAGCCACACTTACACCAACGACCTGCCATCCATCTTTGCCCAGATCGCAGAAGCTATGGGACATGGAAGCGATGTCCAAGAACTCACAGAAGGCGCATACAACCTGACGGAGTTTGCTGATCCTCAAGATCAGCTTGGCGCAGTGCTCAACCAGAAACTGACGGAAGAAGCATGGGATTTTGTTATCATACAGGAGAACACCAACGACGCCTTTTCTTCTCCAGAGCAAGCCATGCTTCCTGCCGCAATGGCTCTTGATGAAAAAATCCGCGCAGCAGGGGGACAGACTGCCCTCCTTATGACCTGGTCGCCCAAGAACGGAGCCAGTATTTTCAGTCTCGAAGACGTCCAGTCGGTACTTACTGAGAACTTGATCACCGTGTCAGAAAATCTTGACAGCCTCTTGATTCCAGGCGGAGTAGCATTTATGCGCTGTTTAGAGCAATATCCGCAGATCGAGCTTTGGGCAGAAGACGAGATGCATCCTTCGCTCGAAGGCTCCTATCTCGCCTCCTGCGTCGCATATGCAGTGATTTTTCAGGAATCCCCCGAAGGCTGCGCTTACACTGCTGACCTTGACGCCGAGACTGCAGCGCAGCTTCAATCGCTTGCGGCAGGATTTCTTGCCAAATAAACAGGGGGCTGTTGCAAAATAGCCGTTATATGCAAGATATGGTTTTAAATCACAAATGATCCATATATTGTATATAAGCCGCATTTTGCAACAGCCCTGTCTTGCAGCGCTTGGCTGCTTATCCATAAGTTAGGTTGTCAAATGTAAATATAAAATATTAAATAAATATATATAATTCCCGCATTCTTGAATCGCAGGCTCCCTACGATTCTTTGCTGCGAATATAGATTTGGCATGAGTCATAATTTTCTGTAGGCACGGGAAGCAGTATTCCGCCGTTCATCAGTGCCGCACCTGTATATTCTCCAGCCGCTTCCTTACCTTTCCACATACAGTAAGTCTTTTCTTTACAAAGCCCCCGGAACTTTACCGTATGAGCCGCCGGATTTCCATGCAGATCGGTATAGACTACGCCAAGACATGCCTCTTTCCTTTCTTTGTCAACATACTCCCAAGCTGTAAAGTCTCTATTTTCCAGTGGAGAAGTAAGCCGGTAATAATCCCCAAACTGGAACAGCCGGTAATGTTTCTTAAAGGTGCGGACCTGTTCCCTTGCCTCTTCCTTCTCTTCCTCTGTCAATTTGCTTAAATCCAGCTCATAGCCAAAGGTTCCCTGCATAGCGCATATTCCCCTGGTTTGAAAGGGGGTAACCCTTCCATTCTGGTGGTTCGGGCAGACAGAGACATGTGCTGATACCGAGGACATCGGATATCCAAAGGAAGTTCCGTACTGAATATTAAGTCGCTCCACCGCATCCGTATTATCGCTGCACCATATTTGCGGCGCATAGTAAAGCATTCCGGCATCGAATCTTCCGCCGCCTCCGCTGCAGCCCTCCAACAGCAAATCGGGATAGCGCTGCAACAGCGCTTCCATCACATGGTACAATCCAAGCACATACCTGTGACGCAGCTCTCCTTGGCGCTCCCTAGGGAGCAGTGAACTGTAAGCCGCCGCCACAGAACGATTCATGTCCCATTTAATATATTGAATATTTGCAGAATCCATGATGGCAAACAGCCGCTCTTTGATATAGGAAAGCACGTCCTCACGGGTCATATCCAGTACAAGCTGGTTTCTTCCCCTGATCGGATTTCTGCCTGGAACGACCATCGCCCAATCTGGATGTCTGCGATACAAGTCACTGTCCTCCGAAATCATCTCCGGTTCAAACCAAAGCCCAAACATCAGCCCCAGGTCATTGACTTGATCTACAAGCTCTTTAAGCGTACATCCCAGCTTTTCCTCGTTGACATACCAGTCGCCAAGGCCAGCATCGTCATTGTCTCTTTTTCCAAACCAGCCATCGTCCAGCACCATCATGTCCAGTTCAAGCTCCGCAGCTTCCCTGGCAATCTTTAACAGCTTGTCCGCATTGAAATCAAAATACGTTGCCTCCCAATTATTTACCAGGATCGGCCGTCTCTTATTTTTCCAAGGACTGCGGATTAAATGATTATGAAAACTATCATGATAGCAGTGAGACAGCTTTGCCAGCCCTTCGCCGCTGTATGCCATGGCAAGCTCAGGGGTGACAAACTTTTCACCTGGCTTCAAGCTCCAGGTAAAGTCACAATCGTCAATCCCCATCACCAGCCTGGTTTGATGGAACTGATCCACTTCCGCCTGCATATGGAATCCGCCGCTATAAAGGAGCGAGAATCCAAAGCACTCTCCCATATCCTCTCTGGCATTCTGATCTGCCAATATCACGAAAGGATTATGCTGATGGCTGGATGTGCCCCGGGTGCTTCTCAGATCCGTTATGCCATGAAACAAAGGCGCACGCTCCATTTGACGTTCCCCGGCATGCCGTCCATAAAAATGAATCAGATCCATGCCGTCATGATCCATGTCCAGGCAGCCCGACAGCGCTTTATGGAGCCGGACTTCCCGTTTCGTCTTATTTTCTATGACCGCCGCTCTAGTAATAACGTCATACTCTTCAAACACGCCATACAGCAAATGCAGATACAACTCTTCCTGGCTGTCCTTCAACACAATTTCCAGGGTGTCAACCAGATCTTCCTCTGCAGCAAACATAGCTGGAAGCCCCTCCAGGGCGTATTTGCCATGCCGCATGCTGAAGCTGTCAAAAAACAACAAGCAGTCGCTGACGCCTTCCCCTAGATCTGCATGAAGGCAATCCACCCGGTAATCGCCGCTTCCGCACACCGGAAATTCCTGAGGCAGGAAATCTAGGGAATACGTCCTGTCTTCTCTTGCCTCATAGATATTTCCTGAAAATCCCCGGTCTGCCATGGATACTAGATAGGAATAATCCGTGGCATCTGTACGTCTCCCATAATAAGTATGCAACAAGATTCCCTTATCATCCGCTTTCATCTGATAAGTACTATTCTTGGTCTGAAGCGTAAATACGCCTTTTTCAATTATAATCGCCATACGAAATTACCTTTCTTCCTCATACTAACCAGAGATATTCATAAGGTCCCAACAGGATATGATTGTGATATGACCTTACAAGCCTTCCAGTAATTAAATCCTGCATCTCTCCTGGGAGCCCAAACCAGTCAAACGTGCCGGAATCCACCCATTGTTCTTGTTCTGAAAAGTTGGCAAGCACCAACATCTTATTCTCCTTATGAAAACAAAATATCGCATTGTTTCCCGTATCCACCGGAATCGCCCGGTACTGAGAACTAAAATAGCTGTTGGACTTGCGGATATGGATCATTTTTCTGAGCTTTGTAAAAATCTGCCCCTGGACGGTATTGAGATCGTTGCGTTTTTGAGCCAGCTCCCAGTCCATGCTAGCCCTGTGCAGCCAACGGGAATCTTTTGCATATTCCTGGACGTTTTTATAATTCCAGTCATTCATCTGTCCGATCTCATCTCCACTGTAGAGCAACGGAATTCCCGTATATGCAATGGTCATCGCATGAAGCAGCAAGATCCGCTTTACGGCAAGCTCCATTTTATACACATGCTTCTCATTCAAAGCCTGTTCCAACCCGCACAAGGATGCAAGCGTTCCGCTGTTTCTGGCATCCTTTGTGACAGGATTATATTCATACAATTCTCCTACTGCAAAGCTTCCTGGATACCTGCCTTCCATGAACTGAATCATATACTGCTTATGCAACTCTGGGTCAAGCCCTAGATCTTTTAATACCCCATTCTCAAATCCCCATCCGATATCATCGTGACAGCGGACATAATTGATCCAGGTGCCTTCCTCTGGAATTCCATAATCAATCGACAACGAACGCTCCATCAGTCTTACATCTCTGGTCGCCAGAGAATTCCATAAAAGAACCATAAGCGAAGCGTTATACATGACATTACATTCCTTTGATTCACGATTTCCAAAATATTTTACAATCTCAAAGGGTTCCACGATCGCTTCCCCAAGAAATATCACGCTGGGGCATACCTGCTGGACAATATGATACATCATACTGATAATTTTATGCACATTGGGAAGATTCATACAAGAAGTTCCGATTTCTTTCCAAATATATGGTATCGCATCCAGTCGGAAAATATCAACGCCTTTATTCGCCAGAGTCAGCATCACTTCCACAATCTTATTAAACACCTGTGGATTTCGATAATTCAAATCCCACTGAAATTCATAAAACCGGGTCATCACATGCTTCCCGATGTCCTCATAGTAAGTAAAATTCCCCGGCGCCACCTCTGGAAAAATCTCGGTCAGATGCTTTTCATATTCTCTGGGAACCGCGTCATCATCAAACATAAAATACATGTCGTCATAATCGTGATCGCCTTCCCTGTATTTCTGAACCCAGACGTGCTCTTTGGCTGTATGGTTGAGTACAAAGTCGATACAGGTGCGGATTCCTTTTTGTTTTAACAGCTTCATCACCCGTTCTAACTGTTTCATCGTTCCGAATTTATCATCTACCATCAAGTAGTCCGATACTGCATATCCACCGTCATTATTCCCTTCTCTGGACTTTAACAGCGGCATAAAATGCACATAGGTAATCCCAAGCTCTGCAAGATAATCAATCCGCTGTTCAAACTCCGTGAGATTATTGCTGAACTTATCCACATAGAGCATCATGCCCACCATGTTTTCCGACCGATACCACCCATTCCCGTCCCGGTCTGCCTTTTTCAAGGCAGACGGGCGGGCTTTTTTGGCATCTTCCATGATGGACAAGAGCTGATCCCATCTATATTGTGTAATTTCATTTGTTCCATATAGTTCATAATAGCTGCTCTTTAAATCCATACTGTATATTTCCTTTTGTCAATTCTATTTTACTGCTCCGTTTACAACGCCGTTGATAATCTGTCTCTGGCAGATTAGATAGAAAATCATAATTGGTAAAAGCGCCAATAAATAGGATGCAAACGCAAGATTATAGTTGGTTCCAAACTGTGACTGGAAATTTAACTGCGCCAAAGGCAGAGTATTGACATCGCTTCCAGACATAATTACCAGAGGCGTCATCACGTCATTCCATGTGCTCATCGCTGTCAGAACCGCCACAGTCGCATGCATCGGCTTCATATTCGGAAAAATAATCTTCCAAAAAGTCTGCCAGACATTTGCCCCGTCCACGCAGGCCGCTTCCTCCAAGGCAATGGGAATATTTTTCAAATATCCAGCGTATAGCAAGATATTCATAGGCATAAAAAACACTACATAGAGGACAATGACCCCCGCCCGGTTTGCAAGCCCAATCTGCGACGTCTGCTTTACCAGAGGCATCATGAGCACGGCAAACGGCACGAACATGCCGCTCACAATATAGAAATAGGACGCCTTAAATACTTTGTGCCTCGCCATCTTCCTGCCAATCACATACCCTGCCAGGGAGTGAAGCAGAATGCAGATAATCACGGTAACGCCTGTCAAAAGCAAGCTGTTTCCAAGAGAACGCCAGAAATCAGTTACCCTCATTGCTTCAACAAAATTATCAAAACTCCAGCTCGCTGGAAAACCAAGCGCGCCTGCTACGTCATTGGTCATTTCCGAAGGCTTTTTAAATGCGATAATTATCGTCATATAAAGCGGAAACAATATTGTCAGGCATCCAATCGCCAGCAAAATATTGATTATATTATTGACAGCCTTTCCGCCGACTGCCCCGTCACGATTCTTTTTTCCCATTATAGCTGCTCCTCCTTTCCTCCTAAGAATTTCATCTGCAGGAACGAAATAATTACAATTACCAGAAAGAATACAAACGCATTCGCACTTTGGAATCCGAACTGTCCGCCGCTCATGCCGTTATTGTAAATCAGATAAGAAATGGACTCCGTGCTCTGAGAAGGACCGCCTTTGGTCAACGACATAATCTGGTCGAATACCATCAATGCATTCTTCATGCACAATACCAGATTGATACTAAAGAACGGGAGGATCAGGGGAAAGGTAAGCGTCCAGAATTTCTTCCAACCGCTGACGCCGTCGATCATGCCTGCCTCATATACTTCTTCTGGCACTGTCTGCAGCCCGGAAATATAAATAATGGTATTCATGGCGATTCCCTGCCATGCCCCCACGATCACGATCGCAATCCAAGCCGTCTTGCTACTTGCCAGCATGCTATTCTGCAAAAATCCAATTCCGGTCGCCTCGCCCACTGCCGGAAGGATGTATGTAAAAATAAAGCTGAAAATATAACCTACAACCAACCCTCCAAGAATATTAGGCACAAAGTAAATGCCCCGCAGCGTGCTCTTCGCCCTGATTTCCCGATTCAGTCCCAGGGCAAGGATCAGGCTTATCACATTGACCGCTATGGTCATAACCACCGCATACTTGAAAGTAAACAAATAAGATTTTCCCACGCGCAAGTCTGTAAACAAATCCGCAAAATTGCGAAGCCCTACAAAATCGTAATCGCCATATCCTCTGTAATTCGTGAGGCCGTAATAAAAACCTTTCAGCAGAGGAAGCGTATTAAAACAAAAGAACAGGATCAACACCGGAATTAACATCCCAAGAAAAATTTTATCATTTTTTGTCCATGCTTTATCTCTTTTTCCACCATTTTCCACGATCTATTCCCCCTTTTCCTGATATTCTTTTACTTTTCGGATGATATCTTTGTTATATCTAACCCATTCCTTATCAAATCTTGTGAGGAACGTATTGAGCGCATCGCTTCCTTCATCAAACAGATAGGTCTGAACCATAGCGTCTACCGCCATCTCGCTTGGATAATGATGATCCTGATAGTCTGCCACAATCCCGTTATCAATGTAATCTTTCATTCCTTCCAACTCTGGCGCAATTGTAAAATCACCTTTCTTGCAAGGAACTGCGCTCTGGTCATCCAGGTATTGCTGCACATTTTCGTCCTCCAAAAGGAATCGCAGCACCTCATAAGCTTCCTCCTTATGCTCGCAGTCCTCCATAATGCTAAACATCAAGTCGTTGCCAGAATTTAAGATGTTCTCTTCGGCATTGCTGCTTGCAGGAAATACAAAGGAATCAATGTTCATATCAGGATTTACCGATTTGATCTGAGGAATGGCATAGTTTCCAATCACATACATAGCCGACTGTCCTCTGGCAAAAGCGGTACAAGCGTCATTGTAACTGTAAGCGACGGGGTTCTTCTGACCATACTTTAACAGTTCCTTATCCTTTTCGGCAACTTCTTTATATGCCTCTGAAAACGTTGCATTCCCGCTGTTTACCTGATAAGCAATATCTGTGTCGCAGAGATTTACCGCAATGGCGTTCCAGGGCGCCAGACAGGTCCATGTATCCTTGTAACCAAAATACAACGGCTGTATCCCCTCGCCCTGTATCGTCTCGCAGAGACTTAAAAATTCTTCCCAAGTCGTGGGAATGCTCCAGTTATGTTCTGCAAACATATCCCTATTATAGAGAACGCCTGCTGCATTTGCCATATAAGGCACTGCGTACACGCCCTCCTTTGGCACATACTCCAGCTCCTTATTGGTCTCAAGGTAATTTTCCTTGATGTCGGCAAGACCATCAAAATCAGAGATATCCATCAGCATATTGGCGTCCAGAAAATTGGAATAATTAATGTCTCCGCCAATCCCGATAATGTCAGGATTGTTCTCCCGGATAAATCTGGTTTTTAAAATTACCATGGCGTCATTGGGCGATTCAATCACCAATTCAATATCATCGTGCGAAGCGTTAAACTTCTCCTCTAGCGCCTCGAATGCGTCCACTGCCTCCGGCTTATAATGCACCAGCTCAATGACGACTTTTCCATCCGCTCCCTCCTTGTTGCCACAGCCGCCGAACAAGACCCCGGAAGCAGTTGTCACAGCAAGGAATAACGCCATTATTTTTTTCTTTCTCTTTGTCATTTTTTACCTCCTTGTGTTTTTTCATAATTTTTTAGTGAAAACCTTGCCTTACATGCGCCTAATTTTATTTGGTTATGTTTTGTTTTGCAATATATTTTGTTCACAACCAACTTTATATACAAATTATATGGTTTGTTTATGTGCATTATTACCAAAAAAAGAAAGGGGGTGTCGCACGAAAATATTCGGGCGACACCCCCTTCTCCTCTGTAACGTTAACCATTGATATTCTGCACGCTTCCCCGTACAATCAGTTCCACCGGAAGCTTAAAAGATTTCACTATCACTTCCTCCCCCCGAAGCCTCTGTAATAAAAGTTTTACCGCCTCCTCCCCTTTTTCTTCCACAGATTGACGAATGGTTGTGAGCATCGGCCGGCAAAGCCTGGCATAAAGGTTATCGTCAAACCCAGCGACAGAAATATCCTCCGGCACCCTGAGCCCCGCCTCAAAGAAGCTGTTGACCGCCTCGTTTGCCAGCATGTCCGACACCACGAACACAGCCGTATATCCCCTCTGCTTTGCCTGAACAGCAAAATTGCGCACTGCCTCTCTCCTCAAGTTCCTCTCATCTGGAAGATAGTAATAATCTTGATTACTATAGAAAAGCCCATGTTGCGCAAGAGCGTCGCAATATCCCCGAAACCTTTCATAAGTACTAGACACAGGGCTTTTCTTGTCACAGAAAAAAGCAATCTTGTGATGCCCTTGTCTTAAGAGGAATTCTGTCATCTCCCTGCCGCCCTCATAATCGGCAATGCCAATATTGTCATACTCCCCTTCCCCGCAGTCAATGAATACCACAGGCTTTCCGACTTTTGCCGCAAAGTTCTGGCATTCCCAGGGATCCATGCCCACTATGATGCCTCCCTCGATGTTCCTTGCCTGTAGCTTGTAAAAAATGTCCTGTTGCGCCTTATGGAGCCCGCAAACTGGATATGCACCAAATTCCTTAAGCTTCAGACAAACGGCATTTAAAAGCTCCGAACAGAACGGATCCATAAAGATATTTTCTTTGGAGCGGAAATAAAAATCAACGGAGATCAGCTTTAACGCTTTGCTGTGATCTTCCTGGCGGATGGTTCTGCGAAACTCATACTGAACCAGCGCCTCCTCAATCCTCTGCCTGGTGGCAGGAGACATCTTATTCGTATGCCCATTCACTACATTTGACACCGTCGTGGGACTAATCCCAAGAATCGATGCAAGTTCTTTAATTGTAATCATAAATGATCTCCTCAATTTTCCGTTACAAGACAATTTTTCCGATTCTCAATTGATAAATATATTATCATGTAAATAGAAATCTTTGTCAATCATCACTTAACAATTTTTGTTATTTTGCTGAGTCAATCGCCGCACAGACTCCTTACCGACCCTCGTTCCGTCAGTGTCACTCTCAGTACCACGTTCTCCGCTGGCGCATCCGGAGTTTTGATATTCTTCTTCAAAAGTTCCCATGCCATCTCAGCTTTGCGCCTGATATCTTGCCGAACCGTGGTCAGCGGCGGCGTCATATAACGGCTCATCCTAAGGTCGTCAAACCCGATAACAGAAAGATCCGTGGGAATGCGCAGCCCCATTTCGAATGCTGCAGCATAGACCAGGCTGGCACAGAAATCTGAGGTCGCAAAGATCCCTGTCACCGGACAACTCCCAGAGCACAATTTACGCAGCGCCTGCAATATCTGCCCAGTCCCGGAATCAATGATATGTTCTGGGGGCATCGAGATCCCTTTGTGCCTCAGAAAGGAACAGAATCCCTGCAGCCGGTGCATGATCACGCCGTTGCTAACTGCAGCCGGTCCGACAAATGCAAGATTTCTGTGTCCCTTTTCCAATAAATGCCTCGCCGCCGTCTCCCCTCCCTGATAATCGTCAATCCCCACGTTTGTAATACTGCGCACAGAGCTATAGCTGTCTGTAAAAATCAAAGGAATTGCATGATCTTTTTGTATCTTTTTGATATTTTCATCAAACATCCCGATAAACACTGCTCCCGCCACATTCCAGGTTTTTAAACTGTAATTAATGTCTGTGTAATCTTTCACATAATGGAGCATCAAATCATAGCCCTCTTTCTGAATCTGCCTGGAAAGCTCTCCAAAAAAACTGCTGTTATAAGCATCCTCTAGCGGCGTGCTCTCCTCATCATAATCCGACAAGATCGCTGCAATCATCTGGGAAGAATGGGACGCCAACGCACGGGCAGAAGAATTTGGCACATATCCCATCTCTTTTGCAATCTTTTGGATACGCTGAGATGTTTTCTGCGAAACATCCTTTGTATTTCCATTCATCACCCGGGAAACGGTCATGCTGCTGACCCCTGCTTTCCGGGCAATATCTTTTAATGTCACCATGTGCTTCCTCCCTTGTAATGTTATCGTTAACGTCATTATAATCAATCTTTGCCGCCAATACAATACCATAACCAAAAAGTATTTTATCATTATTCAAAATATATTGACAATTTCCACTTTCCTATCTATAATCAAGACAAACGTTAGCGCTAACGTTATATTTTCCTGTTCTACAACCATGATTTCCATTTTACCATTTATTATTGTATATGTGATTTTCCAGAAGCGGCATATTGCCAAAACTTTCAAGAATTGACGAAAAGACAAGGAGAGGAAGCAAGATGAAACAAGAACTACAAGCACAGGTGCATCCAAAGACAAATGAAAAAAATATCATACAAGGAGACTGCTATCGGATTTCGGTGCTCACAGAAAGATTATTGCGGCTGGAATACAGTCCAGAGGGCATATTTGAGGACCGGGCGACACAAGCGGTCTGGAACCGGAATTTCCCAGAGGCTTCCTTTACCCTGATTGAGAATGCAAACGGACTGGAAGTCCTTACTTCAAAGGTCCGCCTGATTTACGATCAAAAAGAATTTACTCCCCATGGACTGTCGATACAAGCTATCGGGGATTACAGCGCTTATCACAGCATCTGGCATTATGGAGAACCTTTCGAAAGCCTGGGGGGCACAGCCAGAACCCTGGACGAAGCCGACGGAGCCATCCCGCTAGAGCCTGGCGTCATAAGCAAAAACGGATTTTCCGTGCTCGACGACAGCAATTCTCTAGTGCTGCTCGAAGATGGCTGGATAACGCCGCGACAGGGGCAATGCACGGACATTTATTTCTGGGCTTATGGGCACAGTTATCTGCAAGCCCTTAAAGATTTCTATCATTTATGCGGAAAACAGCCCATGGTTCCAAGATATGCGCTCGGAAACTGGTGGAGCCGCTATTACAAGTACTCCGAAAGCTCCTACAAGAAGTTAATGGAACGTTTTTCGCAAGAAAAACTCCCTTTTTCCGTGGCAGTCATCGATATGGACTGGCACCTGGTGGACGTGGATCCCAAATACGGCAGCGGCTGGACTGGTTATACTTGGAACCGACAGTTGTTTCCCGACCCAGAAGGATTTCTTAAATGGCTCCATCAAAGGAACCTGCGAGTGACTTTAAACATTCATCCCGCAGAAGGCATACAAGCCCACGAAGATGTCTATCCAAAGATGGCAAAAGTCATGGGCGTAGACACTGCGCTTGAACAGCCTGTGGCGTTTGACGCAGCTGATCCCGCCTTTCTTGAAGCATGCTTTGCGCATATTTTCCATCCCATGGAAGATCAGGGCGTAGATTTCTGGTGGCTGGACTGGCAATCCGGGGGCGTCTCCAAAGTAAAAGGGCTGGATCCTCTATGGGTGCTAAACCATTACCATTTTCTAGACAATGGCAGGGACGGCAGACGCCCTATGACGTTTTCCAGATATGCAGGACCTGGAAGTCACCGCTACCCCGTGGGATTTTCCGGAGATACCATTATCACCTGGGATTCCCTGAATTTCCAGCCTTATTTCACCTCTGTTGCATCCAACATCGGCTACGGCATGTGGAGCCACGATATCGGCGGACATATGAAAGGGGAACGAAATGACGAGATGGCAGGGCGCTGGCTGCAGTTTGGGGTTTTCTCTCCGGTTCTGCGACTCCATTCTAGCAACAGCGCTTTCAGCGGAAAAGAACCCTGGAACTATCGGACAGAAATCCGGGAGATGATGGGCAGCTTCTTACGGCTGAGACATCAGTTGCTGCCCTATCTCTACACTATGAACCACCGGGCCTATCAGGAAGATATCCCTCTGGTACTGCCGATGTACTATCATTACCCAGAAGAAGAAGCCGCATATGCCGTTCCCAACCAGTATGAATTCGGAAGCCAGCTCCTTGCCGCACCCATTACCACCCCTGATATTTCCAATCTCAATGTGGCAAAAACAACCGTATGGCTGCCCCAGGGCATGTACTTTGACTTCTTCAGCGGATGGCGTTATCAGGGCGGAAGAACGATTGCCATGTACCGAGGCATCGAGTCGATCCCAGTACTGGCAAAAGCTGGGGCAATCGTCCCCATGACAGATGAAATCGAAGATGCCGGATGCAATCCTGGCTCTCTGTGCATCCATGTATTTGCAGGAGCAAGCGGCGCCTTTACCCTCTATGAAGACGACAATGTCTCCACCGGCTATCAGAAAGGCGTTTGCATCACCACCGCCATGCGCTTTACCTGGGGGCAAGAGGCAGAATTCATCATAGAAGAAGCCAAGGGCGACTATGCATTAATCCCCGAATTGCGTGATTATACCGTGCAATTCCATGGAATACAGCCTGCAAACGTACAAGTCCTGGTAGATGGCGCTGCCATCAGCATTCAACAAGATTACGACGCCAATGCGCATGTGATGACCTGCCGCATCCCGCAGGTTCCAGTATCTTGCGGGCTATGCATCCGTATTCTGAGCGCCGCTCTTGAGAAGAACAATATCCCGGAAGCATGTTATAAATTCTTGCACCAGGCGGAAATCTCTTTCTGCTTGAAAGACGCCTTATATAACCTGATACAAAAAAACGAGGATAAACTTGTACTGCTTTCAGAACTGCAGGCAATGAATCTGGATTCTGAATTGATGGGTGCGCTGATGGAACTCATAACGGCATAAAATATACGTTCAGCTCTGAATGATGAAATCTAAAACGACCGGGCTAGCTGCCCTAAGAGTTGAATGCTTTATCAAAAAAGGCTGGGCTACCCGCCACAAGAAATGACCTGTATACGCTTTTGACACCTGAATCAATCAATGCATCGCATCCACATGACAATGTATACAGCGGCTATCTTGCGGCGGTTCCCAACCTATGTAGCATAGATTTACAGCCTGCTAATGAAGCAGCTTCTACGTCTTAGCATGGATTTACAGCCTGCTAATGAAACAACTTCTGCGTCTTAGCCATGAAATCCGCATCTTGAGTGATCATATGAGAGATAATATTTTTTGCCGCACCGCTTTTATACGCTGCGCTCTGGAATAGTTCCAAAAACTTCTTGCGCGCCTGCTTCATCATTGACATCGCAGAATTCCGGTATTCCTCATCCATATAATTGTAATTCTCTTGGTGCAGCTCTCGACCACGGGGAGCTTTCCAGGGAAACTCTGAATAATATTGCTGTTCAAATCCCTTATTGGTCTGCTGACATAAAATGTACCCTGACAGACCCGCAACTTCCCGGTAAAACGCATCGTCCAGCCCTGCCAAATCTTCCTCAAGCGACACAAAATTCTCCCCTGTTATGTTGTAAGTCACCTGGCGGTCGCCATTCTCATGTTGCTTTATGATTTTATTATACAAGGTTTCATAAGCATCCATCACAGATTCCATTACATCCTTAACATCATAATTTCCTCCATTCTGTGCGCATTTCAGCACAAACAGGTAGTTTGTGAAAGAATTATCAAATTCTTTCACTCTTTCCACTTTCTAATGCGGAAAGACTGATCTCCTGCAACTCTCGAAAATGTTCCATCATGACCTCGTTTGTATTTTCGATGCCCATCTTCTCCCCAACATCACAATAAGGGTTCCATTCATTTACTTTCTCTCTCCAGGCATGGAGTCCCTCTTGCGATATCTCTACTTCAACCCCTGGCATGCCTGCAAGCTGGTTCTGCGCTGCCATGCTTTTTAATGGTTCTTTTGTTGCTGTTTCATTCACTGAAAATAAGCTTTGGTAATCTGATGTTTGTTGAATCCTCATGCTAACCCTCCCTATTCTACCTGGCTTTCGGCTCTTTTTTCTTACATTAAGACAAAATGTTAACGATAGTTTCCTCTCCCTGATTTTAAGGTAAATATTGCTTAATTATATTAATCAACACCAGTTTACAACTTTTATGAAAATACAAGTCGATCTTTTTACCCAAAAAACTATGGTTAATGAATGCAAACCAAGAATCTCTTTTCCTTTTTAATACTGATCCTTAACAATGAATTTTAATGGATCAGTATTATTCTAATAATCTAGTAAAAACTTATAACCTTTTCAACAAAACTTCCTTATCCTGTTCTGAAATCTCCAAAAGCTCCATTGCTTGTTCTTCTCCTATTTTCAAATTTATCATCAATTTTTTAATAGAATCTAGCAAATTATCCATTCGTACAACTTCCGCTCTCTGTTCTGCCCTCTGTTCCGCATATTTTTCAACTGCCTCACACATAATTTTTCGACCTCCTTCTTCTTTAAAATGCTTTACACCCTTAGCCAACTCAGAATAAAATATATCCTTTGATTTTTTACATCCAAAATCATGTATCAGCCTTCCAATTGCATCGTCCCCTTTATAGCTACCATTAACATATACAATATGGGAACCATCATCAAAAATTTGATCGGTCTCCTCAAAATAACGATTAACTGTATATATGGGCAATCCATATCCAAAGATATCTTTCTCGGTAATAAACACTATATATGAGTCCTGAAGTTCTGAAAACTCCTTTTTTGCTTTTAACATCCGAGAATCCAGCATACTGCTGTGAAACCTGGCACGGCGTATGTGTGCGCCCGCCGCCTGCCTTTGCACCTCTATATTATAATTTTTACCCTTGTTATCTTCAGCTAAGATATCCAAGCGGATATTGCGTCCACCAATAATCGAATTTTTGAATTCCCTTTGTCCCACAACTTCTATTACTTTGATATCATTACGTTTTAAAATAATCTTTAACAAAAGTTCCGTTGCTTCTTTATTTTTATCAAAAACCACAGACATTAAATCATCATCAAATAAATTCATGTCATCAATAATCTGTTCCACTGTCTTTTCATTTTTCTTTATTTTTTCTTCCATTCATCCGCCACCTTATCTGACTTCAAATTATAAAATTTTTATCCGCACGCCCGTTTTTATTTAGATGTGAATCCAAATACTCTAATACTATATTGATAATGTAATTTCACGATTTTTTTATAGATAAATTTTACAACGAATCTGTTATTTTGTCAAAAACTATACATAACGCTATCTATCCTGGTATTGCATATGACATCATGGTTAGCATATTCATCCACGAGTCCTGCAACACACCCTTTTGAATGCCATCTGTCACACAGCAGGAACAGATTTCTGGCAGTGGGTTTCGTTATATACAAAAATATTCATTAAAATAATTTTTCAGCCTGTCCAGGGCAGAATTTTTCATACATAATAAGCGACAGATACAAACTCATCTTCTTTCGTATGTTTTTTGTTTGGACGCTTAAATTATACAATAAAAAGATGGGATTGTATTTGTATTTTTATAAAAAGTTGTAAACTGGTGTTAATCAACTAAATTATAGAAAAAGTCCCAATATTGCAGAATATGACAAAATCCACGTCATACATATTCAGACGTTTTTCTTTTTATATTCAGTTCTCCTGGAAAACATAGCATCCAAAACAGGTTTCAAATTAACTCCGGTTTCTGTTTATGAATGTATCAATCTGTCATGACTCCATATTCCAGCGAAATTATAGGGCAATCTTTTCATATTACTGGGGATACCGAAGACATATGAAAGCATCTGAAAATGGCTTATAAGCAAACAGGCATAACCCCTCCACCTTTCCTTTCAGGTTAACAGGTTATGCCCATTTCACTTCAAGCTTCTAATTCAATTCCGCTATCCTGGTAACCCCCACATAAATCTCGGAAATCTTATACCAGGTTTTATAATCCACCACTCCAGTCTGAGGCAGTCCAAACACGGACTGGAATTGCCTTACCGCCCGCTGGGTGGCAGGTCCAAAAGAACCGTCCGCCGTAATTCTTGGAATAGAGCTATACACTTGGGCAATGCGGTTTAGCTGCTCCTGCATCTGCCGCACCTTATCCCCGCTCGATCCGATTTCCAGGTTTTCCCTAGGCCAGGACGCCGGAATCCCTGAAATCTCCTCCGCTTCGTTGATATACATGTCACTTCCATAATAATAACGGATAATCTCGATGGCGGAATAATTCTGATCCCCTAAATACTTAGATCCCCATTGGCTTAACCAATTCGGACAGCTCACACGCTGACCGTCACAATACTGCGTCAAAATCGGCTGACGAACATTGGGCCTTGAGAGAAAATTGGAAAACATTTCGTCTACCACCTGTGAAATGCTGTTAAAATAATTCCTGCCATAGACCCATTTATGATCATACGCCGTGGAAGATGTAATTGTAAAATCATAACCTTTGTTGCGGTACCACTCCGTATACACCCTGTTTAAGGTAAAAGACATAATCGCAAGGATATTTGCCCGAATGGTGCTATCTGGCCAGGTAGCATATATCTCACTAGAAGCCACGTTTTTAATATAATCCTTATATCTCACATAGTAGTCATTTGCCGTGGAATCCCCAGGCGTTCCGTCGTGTACTACCACATATTCTGGAACTACCACTCTGCTCAATACAATCTCTCCGCTCTCGTCCACGGGCTTAATCTCTGCCTCCGCAATCTTGGGAGGAAAATTTCCAAATAACGTATTTGCCGGGATTACAATATTTTTGTTTTCCTCTGATACCTCGGTCGGTTCCATACGCACATTCTGAAGTGACAATTCTCCTGAAAACACATCCACGCCTTCGATACTGACTGGACGATAGCCCTCTGCCTCCACCTCCACCGTATATTCCGCATAAGGCTGGGTCGTTTGTTCTGGTTCCATGCTGTACTCCAAAGGCGGAGCTGCCAAGGACAAAACCTCAGACTGCCCTTCTGGATCTGTAGAAACCTGCTCCAACGTATTTTCCGGATCTCCCGTATAGGAAATGGTTATCTTTGCATTTTCCACTGGAATCAACCCCACGGCAGACGTCACCTGTATCTTAATCGTTCCCTGATCGACATGATCTACCTGGGCTCCTCGCAAATTCCGTTTCCGCATAAGCACCTCTTCATTACTCACTTATTGATAGTTTATGCCATAAAAAAGGAAAGGTACTTACTATGTATAAAAAAATTGCCGCTGTTTCATCTTATAGATGATCGAAAAACTTATAAACTATTGCGTTTTAGTAATCGCTATTTCCTCTATATTATGAAAGGAGACGCCTTCCTAACAAGGCGCCTCCCATCCAATCTCTTCTTTCATGCTAATGTATCTCTGATCCATATGCAATTTTACGGCGCATAACGCTCCGCTGATACAAATTGCCAATACCGCTATGGTAAATACCATCATGTTTCCCCGTTTTTTCTCTTCATTGATACTTGCAAATTCATCTTTACGTTTCATTATTACCACTCTCTCCTGTTTAATAACTGCATTCTACCATTAGTTTGCAGAAAAATCTTTAATTTCATTCTACTACTTTCTTAAGAAATTATGAAACAAAATGAAATTATGATCCAGGATCTATTTTATCTCCCTCGTCCAGCCGTATTTGTCCTCTTGATTCCCCCACTGAATTCCTGTCAGATAGTCGTATAATTTCTGGGTCAGCTCTCCGATTTTAAAATCGTTTATAGTAACCACGTCATCCTTATACATAAATTCCCCTACCGGAGAAATCACTGCCGCCGTCCCGGTTCCAAATGCCTCTTCAAGGCTTCCGTCATGTCCAGCTTTCATCAAGTCGTCAACCGATAAATGCGTTTCATTCACCTTGTATCCCCAATCTTTCAAAATATGAATGATGGAATCCCGGGTAACACCCGGAAGCACCGTTCCTTCTGTGGGCGCCGTATAAATTTCTCCGTTAATTTTAAACATGATATTCATGGTGCCTACTTCTTCGACATATTTGCGATTAACGCCGTCCAGCCAAAGTACCTGCGTACAGCCTTTTTCTTCTGCCCTTACCTGTCCTAAAATGGATGCTGCGTAGTTGCCGCCGCATTTGGTATCTCCGGTCCCTCCCTTTACCGCGCGCACCAGCTCATCCTCTACGAGAATTTTCACGGGATTGATTCCTTCTGGATAATAAGCCCCTACTGGACAGCAAATAACCATAAATTTATACGAAATTGCCATATGCACGCCCAGCGCCGACTCCGTTGCGAACACAAACGGACGGATATAGAGAGACGTTCCAGGTTCAGACGGAATCCAGTCCCTCTCTACTTTCACCAGCTCTTGCACTGCTTCCACAAACATATCCTCTGGAACTGCCGGCATACACAGCCTGGCATTGGAATTGATCATCCTTCTTGCGTTCATTTCTGGACGAAACAACAGGATCTTATCCTCTTTGGTACGGTATGCTTTCAATCCCTCAAAGGTTTCCTGAGCGTAATGCAAAGTTACACAGGAAGGACTGATTTCCACCGGGCCATAAGGTTCAATCCTGGCGTCATGCCAGCCTATCCCTTTATCCCAATCCATCACAAACATATAATCCGTCATATACTTTCCAAACCCCAAGTTGCTCTGGTCTGGCTTCTCTTTCAACTCGTCCCTTTTTACAAACTTGATATCCATAATTTCCTCCATTCTGCGCGCTTTTTGGCACAAACAGGCAGTTTGTGAAAGAATCCGAAAATTCTTTCACTCCTTCCTCTATCGTGTTCTTTCTGTTCACTTTTATCAATTATTATACTTTTTTCAGAAGCTGTCAAGATTATTCTTAAAGCTTATGACCTTTATAACTTTTTTTCATAATCCAGTAGGCAAATTCCATAAAATGTTGTATACTCAACTATAGAAATATTCAGCAAAGGAGAATTATTATGCATCAATTTCAACCATATCCCATAGAGCTGTTAGAATTGAACCCATTTACAAAAATTTCTCAGGAATGGATGCTGATTACAGCTGGCAGCGCAGAGAAAGCGAACGCAATGACTGCAAGCTGGGGAGGCCTTGGCGTTCTCTGGGGGAAAAATGTTGCTTTCATCTTTGTCCGGGAACATCGATATACGAAAGAATTCATTGATAAAGAAGCATATTTTTCCTGTAACTTTTTTGATAAAAAATTTAAGAATGATCTGAAATATTTCGGCGTGGTATCCGGCAGGCAGGAAGATAAATTTAAGACCTCCGGCCTTACGGTAAATTTCAAAAACAACATCCCCTTTGTCGACGAGGGCAACTTCATATGCCTCTGCAAAAAAATGGCGGCAGTCCCAATTACAGAAGCCCATTTCCTTGATCCAGAAATCAAAGAAAAATGGTACTCTGGCAAAGAAGAAGACAATCTCCATACTTTATATATTGGAGAGCTTTTGGAAGTGCTTGCAAGATAACAGAGGGTCTTTGCACGCTTCTGGGCATATTTTTTGTCTTTCACCTTTCAACGATATCAGAAAGCTGCTGCAGGCAATCGTTCCTCCGTCTGCAGCAGCCTTTTTCTTACACAATCTCGATTTGACACATCTCCATCGTAAGCAACGCCGCTTTGTGTGATTTCGGAGTTACTCCGGCACAACAGCCTGCATCCACCCGGATCCTCGTCTCCGGCATGGCAGCCTTCAACAACAGGGCATTGCTGATGACGCAGATATCCGTGCAAAGACCTGCCAGCTCGATTTGTAAAGGCTCTGCCGCATTTTCCTGTTGCAAAAATTCCATCAAGGCCAGCGAGCCAAACGTTGGCTTGTCGAAGATTTGAGAAGGGGTTGCCAGCTTTTCAATTTCAGGATGCAGTTCCCATCCCTGCGTCCCCCTCACACAGTGGACCACCGCAAGCTTCTTGCCTTCCGCAGTACTCAAATAATCCTCCCCATGAGTATCCCTAGTCAGATAGATATCTGATTTTTGATAAGATTTCATTTTTTCAATCACTGGTTCCACGATCGCCTGAGCCTCTGCCGTTCCCAAAGCCCCGTCAATAAAGTCTTTCTGCATATCCACCACGACTAATATATTGCGCATCTAACTGCTCCTTTCTATTTCCGAAAATACTCAGACCTTCCGGCGCAGGAAGTACTGATGGACTCAATTGCCACTCCGCCGCCACGCACAATCTCAATCTGTTGAAACTTGCTTTTTAAAAGATCAATCAGCTCATTATTGCGCCGCTCTGTCATCTTGCATTCTAACAAAATGCTGTCCGTGCCAATATCTGAGACCTCCACCTGAAATACCTGGGCAATCTGGAACAGTTCCGCCTTGTCTGCAACGGTGCATTCCTTTACCTTGGCAAACAAAATTTCCTTCATATGAATCGGCTTATCCGTAAAATCCATCACCTTGATGACCTCAACCATCCGGTTTAATTGCTTTTTAATCTGCTCAAAAGTAATATCGTCACTGGTCACACAGATCGTCATCCGCGACACGGACTCATCCTCCGTGGTTCCCACGGTAAGGCTCTGCATATTATAGGACTTTCCAGAAAAAAGACCAGCAATCTTCGCCAAGACACCCACCTGATTTTCCACATATAATGCAATCCATCTGTTTTTCGTCATGATTTCTCCTTTCTATGCATTTTGGCACATGCAGGCAGATGGGGCTGTCGCACTAATATATTCACTTGTTCAAAAAGTCTTGCCACTGATGCGGCAAAGACAGAATGCACAAATTTATGTCTTGTAATTTATGTTAGCGCGATAGCCCCGTTCCTGTCACTTTCCTTACTTTAAAATCATCTCTGTCATCGGATTTCCGCCCTTAACCATTGGAAGCACCAGTTCCTCTGTAGCAATCATAAACTCAATCAGCGCTGGCGTTTTACACTGTTTCGCTTCTTCTAATGCTGGCACGATCTCTTCCTCTTTGGTCACCCGGACGCCCCACGCCCCATAGCTTTGCGCAAGCTTCACGAAGTCTGGCTCATAAGGAGGGCATCCTGGATTCGGTCCCTTGCAGTCCTTAGGACAGCCCTTGTTCCTTCTCAGGCAGGTTGCCTCATAACGTTTGCCATAAAAAAGCTGCTGCATCTGGCGCACCATCCCCAGATAATAATTGTTAAAAATACAGACAATGACGTTGGCTTGCTGCGCCATAGCCGTTGCAAGCTCCTGAATGTTCATCTGCATGCCTCCATCGCCGCTGATGCAGACCACGGGCTTTTGCGGACAGCCGATTTTTGCCCCGATTGCCGCCGGAAATCCAAATCCCATGGTTCCCAACCCTCCAGAAGTGATGAACTGCTTGTTCTCATTCAACTCTATGTACTGAGTTGCCCACATCTGATGCTGACCCACATCTGTGACAATAATTGCCTCCGGAAACTGCTGGTTTATCTTCTCCAAAATCATCTGAGGCGTCATCCCTCTGTCACGGCGCATCTCCAAAGGATTTTGCTGGTTCCATTCCCGAATCTGTTCCATCCATTCGTCGGTATTCTGCGGTTCCGCCCATTCCAGCAGCTTCTCCAAAGCAAGATTAGCGTCCGCCACAATCGGAACATCTACCACCACGTTTCTAGAAATGGAAGCCGTGTCAACGTCGACATGAACAATCTGCGCCTTAGGCGCAAACTCATTGAGATCCCCAGTAATCCGATCGTTAAACCTTGTTCCGATGGAGAATAGCACGTCGCATTCGCCCACCGCCATATTTGCCGCATAACGCCCATGCATACCGCTGTTGCCGACATAGCAGGGATGACTTGTGGGAATTGCCCCCTTGCCCATCACCGTCGTGACCACTGGAATATGTGTCTTTTCCACCAATGCCAGAAGCTTGTCATTTGCCTTGGAGATATTGATGCCGCCCCCAATTAAAAACAATGGCTTTCTTGCAGATTTCAGGAGCTTATATCCCTTTTTCAACTGACCAATATGAACGCTCTCATTAGGCTTATAGCCACGAATGGACACATCTGCCGGATATTCTCCTGGACCTGCCGCCGTCTGAATATCCTTAGGGAGGTCAATCAGAACTGGTCCTGGCCGTCCCGTTCTTGCAATATAGAACGCCATCTTCAATATTCTTCCAAGATCTTTCCGGTCTCGGACCGTCACGCCATATTTGGTAATGCTCCTAGTCATGCCAACGACGTCCACTTCCTGAAAAGCATCATTTCCAATAAGATTTAAAGGAACCTGCCCTGTGATGCACACTAATGGAATACTGTCATAGTGGGCGTCTGCAAGACCCGTAATGATATTGGTAGCCCCCGGGCCGCTGGTCACGATGCAGACCCCTGTCTTTCCGGTGGCGCGGGCATATCCTTCCGCCTCATGGATCAATCCCTGTTCATGCCGGGGCAGGACCAGCTCAATCTCTTCATGTTTGTATAATTCGTCCAAAATATCAGTCACCATTCCGCCCGGATAACCAAACACGGTATCCACGCCCTCCTCAAGGAGCGCTTTTACAAATAATTTCCTTCCTGCAATATCCATTGCCATCTCTGTCACCTCAATCATTGTATTAGTTCTGATTTATAGTTTTCCTGTTATTGTAGCAGATAACTTATCTTTAGGGAAGTCCCATTTTCTTGAGTTTCCGCATTTTGCAATTCATAGCGCCAAAAGGTTTCCATCACAAAG
>OFGG01000223.1_pt1 | contig 51273 bp, 47 predicted proteins | sample 1521701 | NCBI WGS metagenome assembly OFGG01 (sample SAMEA3504081, study PRJEB24116) | mouse gut metagenome | biome: mouse gut; feature: mouse-associated habitat; material: faeces | place: Denmark | collected 2011
AGGCTATGCGTGCAACTGTGATCCAAAGAAATCCAGCATTGGAGATGTTGAGTGGGACAGATCTAGATACCCGTGCTTTGAATGATCTTTCCCAAATGGTCGGTGATCTAAAATGGGGCAAAGGTAAATATAAAGTCTCTATGAAGACGTACAAGTATTTAGTAAGTGCATATTTAGTCGCAGCCCTAAAAAAAGACAGCAAAGGTCGGATCGGTTTTAAGACAGCAGAAGAGTTGTATAAAGAGATAGAAAAACATCTTCCCCAGGCTGCCCGTAAAAAGCTAGAAAAGCCTTTGAAGAAGTTGATCGAGCATGTGGATAACGAGTATATCGTTAAAGCATTTCAAACTTCAAAATCAGGGATATCAAAGAAAAACATGCGAGTTTTGATCGATATCAAAGCTAACGTTATCAAAGGCGGTGAAAAATTAGCCAAACAATTGTATATCTACGATTCTAAAAAGATCGTAGATCCTCTTCAAAAAGGGAGCTTGAAAGTCAAAGACTACCTTAAAGAAGCAAAGAGCAGTGCCTTAAAAGAGCTGAATTTTAAATCAATGTTCAAAGATTTTAGTAAGGCTAAAGGACTAGGCCGAGTTATCCCTGGAATAAACATAGCCAGCAAGACTTTATCGCTCTATGACGGTTTAAATGAATCGACTAAGATGGCGAATAAGCATAAGCTGAAAGGCAAGCGGAAAGCAATGAGTTTGATCGGTGGTACAGCTGTTGATCTAGGTGATATGGCAGTGACAGCTGGGACAACGACAGTTGGTAGTATGTTGGGAACAACTTTAGCTAGTGGGATTATAGGGACAGCGACAGCGATCTTAGGAGCGGCGACAGCACCGGCTTGGGCAACGATTGGAGCAGGTGTGATTATAGGTGTTGGAGCAGCTATTGTAGTATCGAAATTCATAGATGGTACAGGATATAAAAAGAAGTTAAAAAGCACTTGGAATAGATTTTTGGAAAAATTTTAGCTTAGTAGAGGTGAAAATATTGTGTATGAAGCATTTAGAAAAGTACAATACACTTTTTTAGTGAATATAACAACATATTCGAAATTTGAAAATACAATAATGTTATGTATCAATGGTTTCTTTTTTGCTACGTTACCAGTAGGAACTATTCCAGAGTATATCCTTTCTTCAGAAATGAAGAAGTGGTTGATATATTTTTATGGAATTACTCTAGTATTATTGGTAGTTGAGCGAATTTTTTGGAATCGATATTACACTAAACGGTGGGCGGGAGTTGCAGAAGTGATATCTAATTATGTAAATATCTATACTTCATACAGACTTTTTAGGGTAACAATGGATGTGTCAGAAAATATGATGTTGTTGAGCCTAGTATTGATTGGATTATATTATGTTAGCTTTGTGGCTTTTTGTACATGGTACGAATATCGTGAAAAAAAGGAGAGAAAGGTAACAAAATATATGGTATATATGCTTATCGTAGTAGGAACACCCACGATTCTAATTGCGTACTTTACAGATAATGAGTTTTTCTACGGTATTGGTATTTTAATTGGAGCCATGATGCTTTCGCTTAAAGTTATTCCGTATTGGCTAATGCTAGACACACCCTATCGTCGTAATCTAATAAAAGAGTTTGGTCCTAAAGATATTGATAAGTCGGCAATTTTTGTATCAAAGAAAAAGGAGAAAAATAAATGAGAGTAGTAGCATTACATCAAGAAAATATGATGACCATTGAGCGTCATCTAAAGAGTGAACAGTTGGTAGATCTAGTTGAATATATCGACATGATGGGATATGGCGAAGGCGTCTATAAGACCGGTCCAGCAATGGTATCCCTCCCGACTAATCAATTTTTTGCAGATGAGATCGATTTTAAGGCTTATGCGCCGATAAGTGTTGAGGTCGATCTTGAGGAAACTCCTTTTGATTGGCAAGAGACCTTGGATATTCCTGAAGCGGTGACAGAAACAGTCCGTTTTGGAGATGAGATCAATGATGCTTATCAAAAGATCCTTGATTTTCTCAAGGAAAAAGATTTGCCGATCCCAGAACGATTCTTTATGGTATTTACCCCGATTTATGCGGATTATTGGGTCGACTTCATCTTTCCAATCAAGCCAATCGAAGAAAAGTAGGTGAAAAGTGATGATAGCACATGGACAAAGTATTACTGCAAAAAATGTTATTAGTTTAAATTGCGTTGTGGATATGGAAATGATGAATGCAGCGTTCACAGATTTTATCGATAATGTGACCGAAGCAGGCTATACACCCGTCGGAAATATATTTTTTGCTAATGGTGGCGAGTTGATGCAGACTGAGGCGATCCCAATGCAACTTTTTGTTTCAGTGGAAGAAGATTATCACGGCGGTTTGACTGAGGAGTTCAATTACCGTACTTATTTTCAAGTGAGAAGAGTACTGCAAACACGTGTTAAAGGAATGAGCCAATTGGATTTTGCACGTGGAATGGAGGCTTTAGGGGAAGCTGTAACGAAATTAGATGGTGAGTATCCAAATACTCCGACATTTTTTGTTTTCACTGAATTTGAAGGTGAAATTTATACGGATATCGGTGTGGGGCTACAATTTGAAAAAAGGCTAAGGGAGGCGTTTTAGATGGAAAGAATCGGAATAATCGGAGTTGACTTTCAAGAGTGGCAAACGACAGTAAATCGTAATCAAGCTGCACTTGGTCGAGTAAATTCGCTTAAGCAGGTAAATCTCAAACAGACGGACTTAAAGCAGTTTAGAAATGTAGACCAAACGATCGAGCGCTTTAATAAAGCATTAGATGCATTGAAGGCTCAGACAGCAGCTGAGACGCGACAACTAATCCAGTTAGGGCTAAATAAGCAAAATGATGATGCCCAGTATGGAAAGTAAGTTAGGTGGTCGAATATGGCAATAGAAACATGGGATAGTCCTTATATAGTAATTTGGCTATGTTTGGGAGTATTAGTAACAGTATTGACATATGGTGTGCGAGGATATAGTGGCAAAATAAATGGATTAGAGGCCATTGGGTATAGTATGGTGATCGGAGCCCTAGCTATCTTAAATGGAGCAGCACTAGGTCAGACAATGTACGATAAAACAGCTAAGTATAATGTTTGGGGGAGTTTAGGAGCTGCGTTAGGGTTATCAGGCCCTTTAATAGTGAGTGGCCTAATATTGATAGTTTTTTATAGATGTCGATTAGTAAAATATCCAGGTGAATTAGTAGTTAGAGGTAACGATTTGGAAGTGGGAGGATCCTATTTATTAAGTGGGATAACGTGGTTTATGTTTTCTGGATTGTTATCTTGTGGAATTGGAATGGCTGGCTACGTTCAAGCATTAAAAGGCCCAAAGACAGGTTTCTTTTATGGGTCGTTAGCCCTAATTCCTGTAGTTATAGCAATTTGGTTAATAGCAAAGTATAACAAATGGATGTTTAAGTATATCGTCTGGGTGTTACGTCGCAAAGGATTGCTACAAATAGTGGATGATGAAGATTCCAAATAAATTTTAGAGAAATCAGAAGTAGTTATGATTTCTAAATTGGTGATTGGTTAGCCGATCACTTTACATATGATCTTTTGAGAGATACGAAAGAACTCTATACGTGGTAGAACTAGAGAAGTTGGAGGCGATGATATGGCAATAGAGACATGGGATAGTCCGTATATAGTGATTTGGCTATGCTTAGGGATATTAGTAATAGTACTGACATTTGGTACGCGAGGATATAGTGACAAATTAAATGGCTTGGAGGCTGCATTTTATAGTGTAGTGATTGGGGGATTGGCTATTTTGAATGGTGCAGTTTTAGGACAAGTAATGTACGATAAGACGGCTAAATACGATGTGTTAGGTGCTTTAGGAAATACATTAGGTTTATCAGGATCATTACTAGTAAGTGGATTCATATTATTAATATTTTATCGTTGTCGGATAGTAAAAAATCCAGATGAAATTGTTATTCGAGAAAAAGAGTTGGAAATAAGTGGTTCTTACTTGTTAAGTGGTATAACAGCTCTTTCAAGTCTTGGTTTATTGTTGTTAGGTATAGGTATAGGACACATAGTGTATGGGCTAAAAGCAGGCAGAGCAGGTTTTTTCTACGGTTCATTACCACTGATTCCATTCATATTAGGTATTATATTAATGACAAAATATAGCAAATGGATGTTTAAATATATCATCTGGGTGTTACGTCGCAAAGGGTTGTTGCAAGTAGTTAATGATAAAGAAGAGGAGCCCAAATAAATTTTAGAGAAATCAGAAGTAGTCAAGATTACTGAATTGGGAAATAAGTTCTGCCTAAGCCGTGACTAAAGTATCTTGTCAATTGTAAAGAGAACTAGGAATTTGGAGAAAATAATATGGCAATAGAGACCTGGGATAGTCCCTATATAGTGATTTGGCTATACCTAAGTATTTTAGCAGTAGTACTATTATTTGGTGTACGAGGATATAGTGATAAAGTGAGTGGGTTAGAAGCAGCGGGATATGGTATGTTGATAATAATACTGTCAGGATTGAATGGAGCAGCATTAGGGCAATATATGTATGATGATGAAGCAAAATATGATGTTCTAGGTGTTTTGGGAAATACATTAGGGTTGTCAGGATCATTACTGATAAGTGGATTTATATTGTTAATATTTTATCGGTATCGAGTAGTGAAACATCCAGATGAAATTATTATAAAAGATAATAATTTAGAGATAAGTAGTTCTTACTTATTGGGTGGTATAACTGCCTTTTTTAGCTTTGGATTTATATTGCTAGGAATAGGTTCAGGCCATATTGTATATGGTTTAAAGGCAGGGAGAGCAGGCTTTTTCTATGGCTCATTACCACTGATTCCATTCATATTAGGTATTATATTAATGACAAAATACCGCAAATGGCTGTTTAAGTATATCGTCTGGGTGTTACGTCGCAAAGGGTTGTTGCAAGTAGTAGATAATAAGAAAGAGAACAAATAATAGATTTTAGAGTGATTGGTTAGCCGATCGCTTTACATATACGAAATAAATTTTTAAAAATTCCCGTAAAGCCCAAAATGCTGCCAAAGCAGATGACCGTATCTGGTTGATCAATCATTTGGGACAGGCGGAATTGCTGACAGCTGATCTATCGTTGGCTAATGAAGAACAGCAAAGTGACACTGAAGAGACTGAACTAGAAGCTGTAGTCGAACAGATCAAAAATGAGGCTGAAAAACTCCACGTTCCATTGCCAAGTAAGCCTTGGCTCCCACCGTTAGCGAAAGTTATGGTGGCGCCAGAGATCGATTGGCGAGCTAACTGGCAAACTGACCGTGACTTAAAAGTACCACTGGGGATGGTGGATATTCCAAGTAAACAAAAACAAGAGCCATTGATGTTTGATTTAGCTGAATTTGCCCCAGCTGTATTAGTCGGGAGTTCTGGATATGGTAAATCAACGTTACTTCAAACACTGGTCGTAAATTTAGCTAAGCAAAATTCCCCTGCCCAGGTCCAATTTTACTTACTAGATTTTGGCACAAATGGGTTGTTGCCTTTGCGTGATCTACCGCACACTGCAGATATTGCAGGGCTAGATGATCGGGAAAAACTATTTAAAATGTTGCGTATTCTAGAACGATTGCTTGATCAAAGAAAAGCCAAGTTCCAAGAAGTAGCAGCTTCTAATCTAGCTCAGTATCAAATGGAGACTGAAAAAAACTACCAGTTATTTTAGTAGCAGTCGATGCTTACGATAATATAACTGAAGGCGAAGCTAGAGACCAGATCGATCAAGTACTGAATCGTTTGATCAGAGAAGGGCAGGCTTTAGGGGTCAATATCGTGATCACAGCTAATCGGATCAACAGCTTACGGGCAACGATGCTAGCAAATATCAATAAGCGTTTGAGTTTATATATGGTCGATAAAGATGAATATAAGAGCATGCAAGGCTATCAAGCACTGATCCAGTCACCGATCCCAGGTCGGGGGCAGATCGAGTTAGAAGAGATCTTAGATTTTCAAGCATACTTACCGACTAAACAAGCTGATGTCCTAGCAAGTGCCAAGGAGTTGCGCGAACTAGCTGAAGTAATGTCGGATATCTGGACCGGTGATCTACCAGCCAAAGTGCCGATGTTGCCAAAAGTTATCAGTACTAAGTTCTTGTTCAAAAATAAGAAAGTTCAAGCAATGCGTGAAAAATCAGAATTTCCGATCGGCTTTGATAAGGAATCTGCTGAAGTCGTGGGCTACATTCCAAAGCAGACAAAGTATTTTATGGCTTTGAGTGATACCCCAGAGCAGGACGAGTATTTTGAGAATACTGTCTTGGAAAACTTTAGCTACCTGAAAGGAAAGGTAAAGACGATCGTGTTTGACCTATCTGGCAAATATACAGAGCAGACCGATGTATTTGATAATGTGATCGGGGTTGATGATATTGGGATGATGGTCAAAAAATTGGGTAGTGAGATCGAGAAACGGGCAGTTACTGGAGAACATCGACCTATTTATATATATATTCCAGAGGCTGAACAATTGGCTCAAAAGATCATGCTTTCAGTCGATGATCTGCAGGTTTTATTGCAAAAAGGCTATTTAGTTGGGATCCATCTGATCTTTTCAGCTGATCAAAAGGCAATGAGTAGTGGATTCCAAGATATCAGCAAATTATTGAGAAATAGTATACCGGCTGGATTGATCGGCTCTAAATTATCAGATCAAAATTTGATAAAAGTTACGAGTTCATATCGTGAGCCATTCGTTGGTCAAGATGAGAGCAATCTCTTTATTGGCCGTGAGGTTACAAAAGTTAAGTTAGCTAGTGAGGTGGACTAGAATTTGGATAGAGAAAAGATCGCAGCTCATGCACGCGGACAAAATATGCGAACTCAGGCGTTACAAAAACAAAGTGCAGCTAGAGATCTGAGTGGTAAACAGATCGCAATTGAGCATAAGATAGAGCGCCTTGAAAAAGCCCTGAGTTCTTTAAGCAAAGATCTAAATCATGCTAATACTTGGAAAAATGAGTTGCTTAAACTAAAGACTAAGGGAACCCGTGGATTTCATGGAAGTCGTAGGAATAAGGCAAATGACAATGTTGATCAAACAATAGATAAGCTTAATAGTTGGCTTGATGCGCATAAAGAAAATAAAGAAGTAATGACTAAGAAATTAAGGGAACTTCAAGACCAAAGCCAAAATATGCATTCAAAGGTCTTAGCGCTGAATAATGAAGCTACAGTACTCTTTTCGAGTGCAGCGTATTTCTTGAATATGTGAGGTGAATAGAGGTTGACAGAATTAGAGTTATGGAAACTAGCTGTTCCTGAGTTAGCTGATGATGGTTTGCTAAATAAGATCTGCTTAGACATCGCGACTGATATGGACCAACTAAATAAGATCATTGATGGGATCTTGCAAAAAGATAGTTTATTTGAATATACACCCTTATTTGGAACTGGTTTAAAAGTGAGCTATCAATGGGATAAAAAGCAAGTGGTACTTGAGCGGCTAGAGCAGAGTATATCATTGGAAATGGCTGCTTGGTTTGAGTTATTGGCAAAGATCGATCTTGTTTTTTCTGATGTGCTTCCGATCGGTTCTGTGATCGAAGTTGATGGAGAAAAAACGACCCCAGAACTCAGGGAGATCTTTGAAAGTCAAGAGGAGGGGATCGGCTTTTATCTACAGATCGTTGCACGCAAAGTGGCTGTTGAAACTAGTGATAACTATGTAGATTACTTAGCAACTATTTGGCCGATCGGGATGCAACCGTTAGTTCAACCAATATTTATCAGCAATTATTTGATCAAAAGTGTTATTGCTAAAGGATATACTAACGAATTTGAAAAGAAATATGCTAAAGGAACAAAGTTGAATATGTTACTCAAGAAAAGGCATTCTATTTTGTTAGATATGTTATTGGGGGTGTTAGAAGATGAAGATTGATGTAGGTGAAGTCCTAGCGACCAGAAATGAATTGTTACGGACTAAGTCGCATCTTTTGGGCAGTTTGAGTGATGCCAAAATGGCAGCTGATTGGGTCAAGAAAAGTAGTGCGTTGGCAGGTCAAGCCAAAAAAGCCGTTGAAGCTGAATTTGCCAACTATAAACTACCATTTATCACGGTACTTGAAGACGCATTGATCGGTCTAGTTAATATCTTTGATCAAAAGATCGATGACTTCAAAGAAATCGTGGAAGAGACCGCAGATGATGCGGTGATCGATACGCAAACAGTCGATGAGTTGAAACAGATCCTTCGGACAAAGCAAAATGAACTAAAAGAATTGGATGCATCGTTTAAAAAGACATACAGTAGTGTTTCAGATATTGTCAGTGTACACACACCAAGTATCGGTGGGATAACCAAAGAGTTATCTGATACCAAAAAAGTCTATGAGAACACGAAAAAGTGGCTCGAACGCTTTGAAAATCAAAATGAAGCTTTTAAAAAGATCGACGATCAGCTCGAACTACAGCTAAAGGCGATCGGTAATGTCGGAAGTGAAGTTTCTAAGGGCTACGGGACATTAAAGACAGGTTCGTATTTATTCAATACTGATTATTTGACGAGTTCACAAAAATTCGACAAGGCTATGCGTGCAACTGTGATCCAAAGAAATCCAGCATTGGAGATGTTGAGTGGTACAGATCTAGATACACGGGGTTTGAATGATATTTCTAAAATGATCGGTGATCTAAAATGGGGTAAAGGTAAGTATAAAGTCGCTAAGGACACACAGAAGTATTTAGTAAATGCATATTTAGTCGCAGCTTTAAAAAAGGACAGCAAAGGGCGGATCGGTTTTAAAACAGCAGATGAGTTGTATAAAGAGATAGAAAAACATCTCCCTAAGGCTGTCCGTGAAAAGTTGGAAAAGCCTTTGAAGAAGTTGATCGAGCATTTGGATAACAAGTATATCGTCAAAGCATTTCAAACTTCAAAATCAGGACTATCAAAGAAAAACATGCGTGTTTTGATCGATATCAAAGCTAATGTTGTCAAGGGCGGTGAGAAGTTGACCAAACAATTGTATATCTACGATACTAAAAAGATCGCAGATCCTCTTCAAAAAGGGAGCTTGAAAGTCAAAGACTATCTCAAAGAAGCAAAGAGTAGTGCTTTAAAAGAGCTGAGTTTTAAATCAATGTTCAAAGATTTTAGTAAGGCCAAAGGACTAGGCCGAGTTGTCCCTGGAATAAATATAGCCAGTAAGACATTATCGCTCTATGACGGTTTAAACGAATCGACTAAGATGGCGAATAAACATAAGCTGAAAGGCAAGTGGAAAGCAATGAGTTTGATTGGTGGCACAGCAGTTGACCTAGGTGATATGGCTGTGACTGCAGGTCTATCGACTGTTGGTAGTATGGCAGGTGCGAGTCTCGGCACTGCTGCATTGGGCCTTTTCGGTGTTACAACGGCACCGGTATGGTTAACAGTGGGAACAGGAGCTGCGATTGCTACTGTTGCAGCTGTAGGGGTATCAAAAATTTTAAATGATATGGGAGCAAGAAAATTCCTTAAAAATAAGTGGGATAGCTTTTTAGGAAAATTTGGTAGTTAAAAAATATGAGGTAAGGATATGAAAACATCTTTCAGAAAAGTGTTATATCGATATATAAGCAAATTTAGATACAACAAGTTGGAAAATACAATATTTATAATGGTAAACGCTAGTATATTATTTTTGCTTTATATAGGGATCGAAGCAGAAACATTACCATCACGTATTATTCCATATATTTATAGAGACAAATTATTGATGTTTTATGTAGTCACTACGTTATTGCTAATATTTTTAAGAATAATTTGGCCTTGGTATCATCGACTTAGATATGCTGGAATCGTTGAAGTAGTATCAAATTATGTAGATGTGATCATAATTGCAGTATTATTTGGGTGGGTAACAGGTGCTAATAAAACATCTATGAGTATTGCAGTATCTATAGTTTTGTTGTTTGATGCTGTTATTTTTACAGTGGGAGCAATGTATAAAAAGATTGCCCAATACATGATATATGTAACCGTTATTGCAGGTCTGGTAAATATTTTCCTTTATTTTATTACAGATAAGGAAGTTTTTGTGAATTTGTTAGGTATTCCGGCAGGTTGTATTTTATCATTTAAAGTTATTCCATATTGGCTAATATTAGACACACCCTATCGTCGTAACCTGATAAAAGAATTTGGTCCTAAAGACATTGATAAGTCGGTAATTTTTGTATCAAAGAAAAAGGAGAGAAATAAATGAGAGTAGTAGCATTACATCAAGAAAATATGATGACCATCGAGCGTCATCTAAAGAGCGAACAGTTGGTAGATCTAGTTGAATATATCGACATGATGGGATATGGCGAAGGGGTCTATAAGACAGGTCCAGCAATGGTATCCCTGCCGACTGATCAGTTTTTGGCAGATGAGATCGATTTTAAGGCTTATGCCCCGATAAGCGTTGAGGTCGAGCTTGAGGAAAATCCTTTTGATTGGCAAGCGATTTTGGATATTCCTGAAGCCGTGACAGAAACAGTTCGCTTTGGAGATGAGATCAATGATGCCTATCAAAAGATCATTGACTTTCTCAAGGAAAAAAATCTACCGATCCCAGAACGATTTTTTATGGTGTTTACCCCGATCTATGCTGATTATTGGGTAGACTTCATCTTTCCGATCAAGCCGATCGAAGAAAAGTAGGTGAAAAGTGATGATAGCACATGGACAAAGCATTACTGCAAAAAATGTTATTAGTTTAAATTGCGTTGTTGATATGGAAATGATGAATGCAGCATTTACAGATTTTATCGATAATGTGACCCAAGCAGGCTACACACCTGTCGGAAATGTATTTTTTGCTAATGGAGGCGAGTTGATGCAGACTGAGGCGATCCCGATGCAACTTTTTGTCTCAGTGGAAGAAGATTATCATGGTGGCTTGACTGAAGAGTTCAATTACCGTACTTATTTTCAAGTGAGAAGAGTACTGCAAACGCGTGTTAAAGGGATGAGTCAATTGGATTTTGCACGTGGGATGGAAACTTTAGGGGAAGCTATAACAAAATTAGATGGTGAGTATCCAAACACCCCGACATTTTTTGTTTTCACTGAATTTGAAGGCGAGGTTTATACTGATATCGGTGTGGGATTACAATTTGAAGAAAGCTAAGGGAGGTATTTTAGATGGGAAAAGTCGGAGTCTATTTTCAAGAGTGGCAAACGACAGTAAAAAGGAATCAAGCCGCACTTGACCGAGTGGATTCTCTTAAACAGGTAGAGCTTAAGAAGACAGACTTAAAGCAGTTTAGAAATGTAAATCAGACGATCAAGCGCTTTAATCAAGCACTAAATGCGTTGAAAGATCAGACGGTAAATGAAACACAACAACTGATCCAGCTAGGGTTAAATAAGCAAAATGACGATGCACAATACGGAAAGTAAGTTAGGTGGTCGATATAATTTAGTCGTTTCTTCTACAAAAGAAACGCTGAAACAAGCAACTTTTGCAGACCTGAATTGTCAAATCAAGTTAGAAAAAGGCTAACTGCTCATTTGTAGGTTATAATGCCCTCTAAGTATACAGATGAAATAGAAAATTCATCTTATTGAAGTAAATCCCCTAAGTTGGACAAAAGAATCTGACTTAGGGGGGTTACTATGACTAAATTTAGTTTTGAAGTTAAACTTAAAGCTGTTCGAATGTATTTAGCTGGTATTGGTTCATCTACTACTGCCCGAAAATTAGGCATTAGTACCTTGACTCCAAAAATTTTGTATGAATGATAGTTCGCTTATGGTAAGATGATTATAGGTCATTTGTGATTTTTCTTTACTTTTGTTTGTAGTTACTCAAAAGTCTATCACAAATGGCTTTTTTATTTTTCTAACTTGATTTTACAAACTGCGTCTAACTTAATTTTACAAACTGCGATAAACAAAAATCCTAATTCTGGCGAGTGCTAGAATTAGGCTGGATAGAGGTTCATTTAGGTATTTGCATTAGAACCAGTATTTTTTTCAGTCATTTTTGATAGGCAAGGCGTGGTGCTTGCTCCTCGGTCAAGATGATCCCACAATAAGTAAAACCATTTTTTTCGAGTAGATGTTGCATACGTTTATTATTTTGATGGGTGTCGATTCGAATGTTTGGTTCGAGCTGTTCACAAAAAGCTAGAGCCTTACTAAAGGTGCCTTTGATTTTACCGTTCCCAGCAATGCGATGGATCGTACCATAAGGCTGGTCATTGAGCCAAGCACCATCGATCTGCTGATATGTTGGATCTTCACCTAAGATAAAAGCAAAGACACCCCCGATGTTTCCGGCTTCTTCAATGACATAGAGGTGTTTAGCGGTAATATCAGCTTTTAAGAGATCCAAGGGCGGATGACTCTTTCCCCATTGGGTAGGATTGTTGTCTTTTGCCATTTGAGTGCGGGCAAAAGCATAGATTGCACTGATCGCGGGGAGATCAGCGGTAGTAGCTAAGCGAATAGGCAAGCGTATTCCTCCTCGTTAAAATATTTAACTTAATTTTAGCAAAGAAAAATTTTTTCGCAAGAGGGATTGCATTTACGAAAAGTAAGTGCTATTGTATTGATAACGATTTGAAAAGAGGAATTACGATGAAGACTTTAGTTATCAACAATATGGCTCATACATGTTGTCCTTCTTCGCGCCAGCTAGCGAAGAAGGTCCATTTGAGTTGAGTTTTTTAACGTAACTAGGGGGACTTCTTCAACGTAAGAGGGCGCAGACTTTTTTAAGTTTGCGCCCTTTTTTTCTACTCAGATCGCAGAAAGAAGGGAAGAATATGATATATCAAGATGTATCACAGCTGATCGGCCAAACACCGCTGATGAAACTTGCAGTCGAAACACCCAATCATGTATCGATCTATGCCAAGTTAGAGATGTTTAATCCAGGTGGCAGTATCAAAGATCGCTTAGGGGAGTATCTCATGGATGATGCCCAGAAAAAAGGCTTGTTGACAGCAGAAACGACCATCATTGAACCCACTGCGGGCAATACCGGGATCGGTCTAGCTTTAGCAGCTCAAAAACGGGGCTTAAAAACGATCTTAGTCGTGCCCGAAAAATTTAGCCAAGAAAAGCAGATCTTGATGCGTGCGCTAGGTGCAAAAATAGTACATACGCCAAGTGGATCAGGGATCAAAGGTGCGATCGCTAAAGCCAAGAAATTAGCTACTCAGATCCCGGATAGCTACTTACCGCTACAATTTGAAAATCTAGCTAATCCAGCTGCTTATGCAACTAGTTTGGCTCCAGAGATCGTTACCGAATTTACAAAAAACAAGTTGAGTTTGGCTGCTTTTGTAGCCGGTGCCGGCAGTGGGGGGACGTTTGCTGGAATTACGCAAGTGTTAAAGCAAAAATTTCCTGGGTTAACAGCAGCAGTAGTTGAACCAGAAGGCTCGATCTTAAATGGTGGCGCTTCTCACAGTCATTTGACTGAAGGGATCGGAGTTGAATTTATTCCGCCATTTTTTGCTAAAACTAAGCCAGATGTGATCTATACGATAAGTGATCGAGAGGCTTTTGAACAAGTCAAGCAACTGGCGCTGACAAATGGTTTATTCGTTGGAAGTTCGAGTGGCGCTGCTTTGGCGGCTAGTCTGAAATTAGCAAAAGAGCTCCCTCAAAACAGTAATATCGTCACGATTTTTCCCGATAGTTCAGAACGTTATTTAAGTAAACACATTTATCGATTCGAGGAGGAGATTTAAATGAAATTTGATTCAAAGTTGATCCATGGTGGTATCAGTAGTGATAAGACAACAGGTACGGTGAGTGTACCGATTTATCAAGTCTCGACCTATAAGCAAACAGAACTGGGAGGAACACCAGCTTATGAATATTCTCGAACTGGTAATCCAACGCGCCATGCACTGGAACAGCTGATCGCAGAGTTAGAAAATGGTACGCGTGGTTTAGCTTTTGCTTCGGGATCGGCAGCGATCCATGCTGTTTTTAATTTATTTTCTAAGGGAGATCATGTTGTCGTAGGAAATGATGTATATGGCGGAACTTTTCGGTTGTTGAATACAGTCTTAAATCGTCTTGGCTTGGAATTTACAGCCGTCGATACCCGTGATTTAAAGGCAGTCAAACAAGCGATCCAGCCAAATACTAAGGCGCTCTATTTAGAAACACCGACTAATCCTTTGTTACATGTCTCTGATCTGAGTTCATTAGCTGACTTGGCCCATGCTAACGAGTTATTGGTGATCGTGGATAATACCTTTGCGACCCCATATTTGCAACGGCCATTAGATCTAGGCGCTGATATCGTGGTCCATAGTGCTTCAAAATATCTCGGAGGCCATAGTGATCTTGTGGCAGGCTTAGCAGTTACTAAGAGTCAAGACCTCGGGGACAAATTAGCCTACTTACAAAATGCGATCGGGGCTATTTTAGGGCCACAAGATAGTTGGTTATTATCGCGGGGGATCAAGACATTAGCGGTCCGGATGCGCGCGCATAACGAAAACACTAGAGCTATCTTTGAATTTTTGCAAAAGCACAAAAAAGTTGCTAAGATCTATTATCCTGGTGATCCAAGTGCGCCAGAGTATGAACTTGCCAAAAAACAAATGCGTGATTTTGGGGGGATGATCTCATTTGAATTGGTAGCTGGAGCTGATGTAAAAGCCTTTATCGAATCCTTGCAGTTGATCACGCTAGCAGAAAGTTTAGGTTCAGTGGAAAGCTTGATCGAAGTACCTGCGATCATGACACATGGAGCGATCCCACGTGCGATCCGGCTAAAAGATGGGATCAGCGATGAATTGATCCGCCTATCAGTGGGGATCGAAGCAAAAGAAGATCTGCTCCAAGATCTAAAGCAAGCTTTAAAATGGGCCTAGGCAAATTTAAAGAATTCTTTAAAAGTTTTAAGTTAAAAGTTGTGTACAATTAGTAAGTACAGGGAGCAAAAAATAATTGCGAGGTGACGCAAAATCAGAATTTTACGTTTCATTTGGAATCTATTTTTGACCCTTTTTATCACTGCTAGCTTAAGTTTGGGCTTGTTGTGGTTTATGACTAGTCCTTACGTGCTCCCAGTTGTGCGTGAGATACAGACTTTGGTAACTAAGATCATTCCAGCTCAAGGAAAGCTACCGAATGTCAAAACTGAAAGCATATCCCAAGGTGATCCAACGGCGCAAAGTTATTCTGAAGATACCAATGCGCAGGCGTCAAATGGCGCCCGTTGGAGTAAAAACACAGCGACTGTTTATCTTGAAGCAAGTGATGAACGCTTCCGAACCGCCTATTTAAGGGCGATCGAAAATTGGAACCAAACTGGGGCTTTTAACTTTGATTTGACTGATGATAAAAAACGAGCCCAGATCATTTTAAAACAACAAAATGATGCCAATACCAGTGCAGCTGGGGTGACGCATACCATGATAAATCAATTGACGAATCGTCTGACCAGTGCAGATGTCTATCTCAATTCCTATTATTTACTGAATGCGCAGTATGGTTATTCCCAATTACGGATAACTAATACAGCAGAACATGAATTAGGGCATGCGATCGGTTTGGCGCATGATGATGAAAATGTCTCAGTGATGCAATCGGCCGGATCATATTATTCGATCCAACCAAAAGATATCGAAGCTGTAAAAGCACTCTATCAAGAAGGCTAGAGTTATTAGGAGAGGTCTGCTATAGTTGAGAAGTAGCAATGAGGAGGAAATTTATGACTTTGAAATTAGTTACAGCGACTCCAGCTGATCTACCTAAGATAAAAGAATTATATTTGAGTGCTTTTCCAGCCGTAGAACGGATCCCTTTTTGGCTGTTAAAAAAGCGCACTAAGACCGGGATAGCCGAATTTTGTAGTCTCTATGACGATGATAACTGGGTCGGTTTTATCTACACGGTCAAAAATGCCGAACTGGTCTATGTGTTCTTTTTGGCGATCAAAGAAACTGAGCGCTCTAAAGGGTATGGCAGTGGCTTGATGGAGCTCATAAAAGAACGTTATCAAGGGCAAGTGATCGGCTTAAGTGCTGAAAAGCCTGATGCAACTGCGGCTAACAACCATGAGCGTTTACGGCGTTTGAAGTTTTATGCTAAAAATGAGTTTTTACCGACTGATTTTTATACAGCTGAAAAAGGTGGCGTGGAGTTTGAGTTTTTGACCCAAAATGGGCAAAAGATCAGACCACAAGCTTATCCAGAGTTAATGGCGCAATGCCTAGGACTGTGGCAAAAATTCTTATTACCGATCAAAGTAGTTAAAGATTAGTCAAAAAAGTGGTTCATTTGGGCCACTTTTTTCATTAGCTTGAAAAATTTGCAAAAAAGTGGATTAAATTAGATAATAAAAATTATCAAACTTAAAGGAAGAAAAAAATGAAACGATTAGTGTTGGCAGAAAAACCAAGTGTTGCCCGTGATCTAAGCAAGATCTTGGGAGCAGACCAAAAACACAAAAATTATTATGAAGGCAAAGATCATGTCGTTACTTGGGCTCTTGGGCACTTATTGACTTTGAAGATGCCGGAAGATTTAAAAAATGAATGGCAGACTTGGCAAATGGAAACTTTGCCAATGATCCCTAAGTGTATCGGGACTAAGCCGTTGCCTAAAACCAAAGCACAATTAAAAGCGATCGCTAATTTAGCTAAACGAAAAGATATCTCAGAAGCGATCATCGCTACTGATGCGGGGCGTGAGGGCGAATTAGTAGCGCGCTGGATCTTGGAATATATTCGTTTCAATAAGCCAGTCAAACGTTTATGGATCTCTTCACAAACCAATAAAGCGATCAAAGAAGGATTTGCTGCACTAAAACCAGCTAAAGCTTACGATGATCTTTATTATTCAGCCTTAGCTCGGGCTAAAGCTGATTGGCTGATCGGATTGAATGTGACGCGCGCTTTAACGGTCAAGTACCAAGATAATTTATCTGCTGGTCGGGTCCAAACGCCAACTTTAGCTTTGGTCGCTAAGCAAGAAGAAAAGATCAGCAAATTTATCCCGCAAAAATATTTTACGCTCAGTCTCGAAGTTGCTGGTCAAAGAGCAACTAGGGTCCAAAAAGATCCTTATGCCCTAAAGGAGCGCCAAGCAGTAGATGAACTCGTTAAAAAGCTGAGTTCCCAAAATGGTAAAGTCGAGCAGATCACGGCTAAAGATAAGACGATCCCGGCCCCTTTACCATATGATCTAACAGAATTACAGCGCGTTGCTAACGAAAAGTATGGTTATTCAGCTAAAAAGACCTTGTCATTAGTCCAAAGTTTATATGAAGTTCACAAGATCGTATCTTATCCTCGGACTGATAGTAAATATCTGTCTAATGACTTAAAAGTGACGTTAAAAGATCGTTTACATGCAATCGCTGGTTTGTTTCCAGAAGCTAAGCAGTATGCTGTTAAGGGGGCAAAAGTCGTTCAAAATAAAGCTTTTAACGATGCTAAGGTGACAGATCACCATGCTTTGATCCCAACTGAACAGTTGCCACAATATAATAAGCTTAATAGTGATGAACATCGGATCTATACTTTGATCGCCGAAAGATTTGTGGGGTTATTTGCAGCGCCTCACAAAGAACGCCAAGAAAAGATCGTGTTTGTATTTGGTAAGGAACATTTTAAATTGACCCAAACCAAAGTCATTGAAGCTGGTTGGAAAAAGAAGGAAATCCCAGAAAAGTCAGTCGCTAAGTTTAGCGAAGGCATGCAAATTTCGCCGCGTTTTACGGTCAAAGAAGCCTTAACGACTCCACCTAAACCTTTGAGTGAAGGAGCGCTTTTAGCTCAAATGGAGCGTTATAGCTTAGGGACACCAGCGACCCGCGCGGAGATCATCGAAAAATTAGTCAAATCAGAACTGATGGAACGGACTAACAATAGTTTACGGGTGACTAAAAAAGGCCAACAATTGCTGGAATTGGTCAATGAAGAGCTCGTTAGCCCACAATTGACTGAAAAGTGGGAACGACAACTTGAACAGATCGCTAAGGGAAATTATGATAGCAAAAAATTCTTACGTGAGATCGAAACTGATACGAAGCGTTTAGTTCGTGAAGTCAAGAATAGTCAACAAAAATATCAAGACTTTTCATTGACTAAGAAAAAATGTCCTAAATGTGGTGCCTTTTTGAAGGAAAAGAAGGTCCGGGATGGTAAATTGCTAGTCTGCACCAGTGAAAGTTGTGATTATAAGCGCCGCGCTGAGGCAAAAGTCTCCAATCACCGTTGTCCAGTTTGTCATAAGAAGATGTTGATCGTCAGTGGCAAAAATGGTGATTATTTCAGATGTAAATATGATGGTACGACTGAAAAATTAACTGGGGGCAAAAAGAAGAACAAGAAGATGACCAAACATGAAGAAAGACGGCTTTTAAAGAAGATCAATCAAGATGATGAACCGCAAGAAAGTGCTCTAGCGCAAGCTTTAAAAGCTGCGTTAGGTGATAATAACGTTTAAAATAAATAACGCCCATAAGTAACGTAAACTCCAAGAGTTGACGTTGCTTGTGGGCGTTAATCATTAATTTTTTGCGAGTAATAAGAATTTTAGCCAAAGGACTTGATACCAAGTCTGCTTGATATGCTCTGAGCTGGCTTCGGCTTCAGCTATTTTTTCGTCCAGAAAGTTTTGGAGTTTACGGTAGATCTTAGTATTCACCATCCAGTTGTGGAAGCGCGGTGAAAACTTAGAGAGGCTGAAAAAGCCTAAAATAAAGAAGGGTACTTGGGGGACAACTGGAAGTAAGATTCCGATCACTCCAAAGATAAAACTAATGATCGCAAGAAGCAACCATAAGAAGCGTTTAATGTGTTTGAACATCGAATCCACCCTTTCTTAGCTGTTTACAATGTATTCCCTTTCTTAGCTGTTTACAATGTATTCCCTTTCTTAGCTGTTTAGAAAAGCATAACATAGAATTTTTTATTTGTCTGTAAAAGTAATATAAATTTTTATTAAGACTTTGAAGGTGGTGATAAGATGCTTGAAAAAACGATAAGAAAAACGTACCAAGAAGCCTGTGAGGCAATGCGGCAAAAGGAGTATCAAAAAGCGCGCTTTTATTTTGATGAGGTCCGACAAAGTGCCCCGACATATCGTTCAGTCAATTACTTTTTAGCTAAATGTGCTTTTGTGCTCAATGAAGCAGAAGAAAATATCTATCCCTTAGTTGGGGCACATTTGGCGACTGAAACGACCAAAAATCGCAAAGCAGCTTATCAGTTAGCTTTAAAAACAGCCGTCAAGTTCAAAAATGAGACCAAATTGGCTGACTTTTTAGAACAAGCTAAAGCAGATGCGGTCCCAAAACTGGAGCCTTTTGCTGGAACTTTGGCTAAGTGGACTGGAAAAGCTCCAATGCATCTGCGTTTTAAATTTATTCAGTTTGCTAAAAATAAGACCCCGATCGCTAAAACTTCCCATCCCAAATATCGGGCGTATAAATTTTTTATCAATGGGATGAGTGAGCACCAAAAACAGCACTTTGCGACTGGAAAATGGCAAGAATTAGCGGTCACCAAGCCTAAATTTTTAGAGTTCAAAGGTTACATGTCATGTTCGATCAGGGATGAACGAACGTATTATCGTAAATATTTACCTAAGTTTCCCGATCTTTTTTTACGTTCGGTCTTCAATGACCATCTAGAAGAAGACGAATTCTTCAAGTCAAAATGGGAACGCTCCCGTGTTTTTTCGCTCTTACAGATCCCAGCTTTTGACCGGCCTAAGATCGCTGAATTACTGGAGTTAAATGATCTTTTGGATGAAACAGCAAAGCGGCATTTAAAGGGGTGTGATGATCTAGTCTATTTAAAAAAAGCAGGTGAAGTATTACCTGAAAGTCAGGCAGCTGACCTGTCAGAGTTAAAATTGCTCAAGGAATTTGGCTATCTATGCAAGAAAAATTGTGGTCATACACTACATTTAGCCGATAAATGCCAATATGAACGTAACTTTAACCAGTTATTGGGCCGGATCTCACGGCGGAAGTTGCCTTTGGTCCATCCGCCTAAAACTTATCGGCCGACTAAAGAACAATTTGATTTCTTGAAGTGGCTTGCTCAAAATAAGCACGTTGTCATCAACTTACTAGGTGTCGGGGGGGCAGGAAAAACTTATACTTTGGGCCAGATCCTTGATCCTAAAAAGACTTTAGCCTTAGCCCCGACGCATAAAGCACGGCTGAATTTAGCGCAACATGGCTTCTTTAACAACGATACTTTGCAACATGTGATCTATGAGATCGAAAATGGTAATGAAGAACTGGTGAATGATTATGAAGTGATCATTATTGACGAGGTATCAATGGCGCCCCTAGAATTATTAGCTAAATTGACCCAAACTTTTAGTACGAAAGTCCGCTATCTTTTGGTCGGAGATGAAAAGCAATTACCACCAGTATCACAAGATGAAGATGCGTTGAGTGTTTGTGGTGATCCTATGGCCTTGATAAAAGCTAAAGGAGCGTGTTTTTATTTTAGAGCCAATCTACGCTGTAAAGATAAAGCAACTGGGGAGTTGATCGCAGCTTGTCGAGCTGGAAACAGCAGTTATTTAGCCCACAGTCAGGCATTTAAGACGGCTACCGGTAAAGAAATGGTTTTAGCTAAATATCAACACGAAGCTTTGGAAGAGTGTATGATCTTAGCTTATCGAAATAAGACGGTTGGATTGATCAATCAGCAATTTTATCGCATTTTATCAAAGGATAAGCAAAAAGTTGTGCCGTTTTATTTTCAAAATGGTCTTGGGCGGGGAGGCTTTTTTATTGGAGCTAAAGTCGTGTTCTATCATAATGATGATAGTTTTCAAAATTATGGCTATACGAATAGTGAATTTGGTGAGGTCATAGGACTTGAGCTCAAAAATGATGATGAAGATAGTGCAGTAACAGTCCAAACTGAAGTCGGAAAGTATAAATTGCCCCTGTATCGAGCTAAAAAAGATCTCCTCTTAGCCTATGCCTTAACGATCCACAAAGCTCAAGGTAGTGGAGCTAAACGGGTCTACGTCTTAGAACCCAAAGATCATGGTCTATCCTATACGGCGGTCTCACGTGCTAAACAGGAATTGTTTTTTGTTGGAGTCACACGAGATCAACTCTTAAAGGGAGTACAAACAGAGACTCCGAAAAAGAAAAACTTGCTAGATCTTATGGATGATAAAAATAAATAGATCTAATTGCTTACGTTTAGTAAAGACTAGTGCTAAAATGTACTTGTTACTATATTTATTTTTAGAAGGGCGGCGGAAATTAGATGTTTAATAATTTCTTGTTAAAAGAAGTGCTCGAACATTCATTCAACATTCCGGTACAAGTGACGTATGCCAATGGTAAAACAGAACGGTACGGAGATGGTGAACCGCAAGTAAAAATAACCTTCCACCGAGATTTTTCGATGCGAGAGTTAATTCATAATGCTTCGTTGACTTTAGGAGAAGCATATATGGATAAAGAAATTGAGATCGAAGGCTCGATCCAAGACTTGATAACCTCAGCCTATGAATCAGCTGATAGCTTTTTGAATAATAATAAGCTCAAACACTTTTTACCCAAACAATCACATACTGAGCGAAAAAGTAAGTCAGATGTGCAAAGCCACTACGATATCGGTAATGATTTTTACCGTTTGTGGCTCGATAAGACACTGACCTATTCGTGTGCATATTTCAAGCGACCACAAGATACACTTGAAGAAGCTCAACGAAATAAAGTGCATCATATCATCAATAAGTTAGATCCTAAACCCGGGAAAACTTTACTTGATATTGGCTGCGGGTGGGGTACCTTGATGCTAACTGCCTGCAAAGAGTATGACCTAAATGTTGTTGGGATCACGCTAAGTAAGGAACAATACGATCTAGTCACGCAGCGGATCAAAGATGAAGGCCTCGAAGATCGGGCTAAAGTTATTTTGGAAGATTACCGTGAGCTCAAACATGAACCGTTTGACTATATCACTAGTGTAGGTATGTTTGAACACGTAGGTAAGGAAAATCTAGGTGAATATTTCCAAAAGATCTCCGATTATTTAAAACCAAATGGCGTAGCTTTGATCCACGGGATCACCCGGCAACAAGGGGGGGCGGTCAATGCGTGGATCGATAAATATATTTTCCCGGGGGGTTATATACCTGGGTTAGCTGAAAATATCGAACATATCGTTGATGCTGGAATGCAAGTAGCTGATATTGAAACTTTGCGGCGCCATTACCAAAAGACTTTGGAATTATGGGACCAAAACTTCCGCCGGGCACTACCTGAGATCAGAAAAATTGAAGATGAACGTTTTATTCGCATGTGGGATCTATATCTCCAAGCTTGTGCGGCTTCATTTGAGTCGGGCAATATCGATGTGATCCAGTACCTGATCTCGAAAGGACCAAGTGGTAGCAACTTGCCAACTACACGTGAATATATGTATCAAGCATAAAAAATGGAGATCATATAGATCTCCATTTTTTATGCTTTTTTACGATTAAAGAAGTAAATGCCACCGCCTACAAATGCAAGGGCTAAGACGATCACGGTCACTAACGAATAGGTCTCGATCATGGCAACGATCTGCGGCCAGGCTGAACCAGCCATTCGCCCAACGATGATCAAGACTGTATTCCAGATCAAGGTACCAAGAGTCGTCAAAATGATAAAACTTGTAAATTTATAATGGGTCATGCCTGCCGGAACGGAGATCAAAGAGCGAACTACAGGTACGAATCTGCCAAAGAACAAGGCTAAGACGCCATTTTTTTGGAAGAATTTAGTTGCTTTATCTAGATCTTTAGCTTTGAAGCGTAGTGTTTGGCCGACTTTACCGTTTAAGATCTTTTCAAGACGTTCAACAGATAAGAAATGTCCTACCGCATATAAGATCGCTGCTCCTAAAACAGCGCCGATCGTAGCGGCGGTGATCGCCCCCAAAACATTTAGCCCAGCAGTTAATGTCAAGAACCCGGTAAATGTCAAAACGACCTCTGAAGGGATCGGTGGAAAAATATTTTCAAGGGCGATCAGCAGTGCGATCCCGAGGTATCCGTACTGTCCGATAAGTTCGGTCAAAACTGTTGTGTCCATTAAAATTCTCCTCTTAAGTTAGTAAATATGATTCTACTGGAGATGCTTTAAAAAGACAACTGAATTAGACAAATTCACCTCAAATTTTAAAATTCCTTAAAAATAGTGGCGGTTACTTTTTAAGCGTGTATCTTAGATAGTGACGAAAGCTTATGCAATACATCTTAAATAACGCGGGCCCCTCACGATGCAAGGAGCGCATCATGGAAAGCCCGCGTTATTCATTCAACGTCTCACACGCTGATAAAATTATTTTACAAACCAGAAATAAGCAATGACCAAAAGTCCTAAGATAATACGATACCATCCGAAAGCTTTGAACGTATGCTTTTTGATATATTGCATCAAGAACTTGATCGCAATGATCGAAGTTATAAAGGCGGTAACTAGGCCGACGACCAAGATCCAGATTTCTAAAGGTGTAAAGCTAAAGCCAAATTTAACTAATTTGAATAGGGCAGCACCAAACATGACAGGAATTGCCAAGAAGAAAGTGAATTCAGTCGCAACTGTTCGAGAAACACCTAAGATCAAAGCCCCTACGATCGTGGCCCCTGAACGAGATGTCCCGGGAAATACCGCCGCGATCAATTGGAAAAAGCCGATCAAAACTACCGTATAATATGAAAGTTCAGCGATCGAGGTGATCTTAGGTTGCTTATTTTTATGTATGTCTTCGATCAAAATAAAAGCAATACCAAAAACGATCAGAGCGATAGCGACACAGGTCGGGTTATAAAAGAGACGTTCAAAAGTATCATTGAAAGCTACACCGATGAGCCCAGCGGGTAAGCAAGCAATGAAGATCTTGAGCCACATGATCATGATGTTTTTGTCGACATAACGCCAGATACCTTGGGCATGTGCATTTTTATCGGCTTGATGGAACGGCCAGATCTTGTGCCAGTAGATCACGACTACGGCTAAGATCGCTCCAAGTTGGATCACCACTTCAAACATGCTGTAAAAATCTTTTGAAACATCAAGTTGGACGAATTGATCAAGTAAGATCATATGTCCAGTACTACTGATCGGCAACCATTCGGTGATTCCTTCAACGACCCCGAATAAGAAAGCCTTTAAGAGTTCAAATAACATTATAGTGAAAATTCCTTTCTCAATATTAAGAATCCTATTCATTATAAGATAAGTTTTTTTAAGTGACAAGTAGAGTAATTTTTAGTGAGTAGCTAAGAGTTAAAACAAGGGAATATTACGCGTACGTGGTATAATTATAGTTAGCAAAGTGACAAGGTGATCAAATGACAGAACAAATCGAAATCAGTAACGCTGAGTGGGAAGTGATGCGCGTGATCTGGACATTGGGACAAGCGACGAGTCGCCAGTTGATCGAGATCATGGAAGTAAAGCAAAACTGGAAACCAGCCACAACTAAAACGCTTTTGGGGCGGTTAGTTGCTAAAGACGTACTTGAAACTAAAAAAGAGGGGCGGGGGTTCATCTATTCGCCTTTAGTTCAAGAACAAGCGACGATCGATGCGCAGTTGATGCAAAATTTTAGCAATATTTGTCAGATGCATGTCGGCAAGACTTTGGCTTATTTAGTAGAAAATCTCAATTTAACGCAGAGCGATATCGCTAAAATAACTGCCAAACTTGAAGATAAAAAAGGTAGTGCACCTGAAGAACTGGAGTGTGACTGTATTCCAGCAGAATTTCACCGTTCAGGTTGCCAACAATGTAAATAAATTTATCCTGTTTAGGAATACCTAATTTATTCTTTCGGATGTCAAAAAATGTGTTATACTAAGAACGTTAAAAAATATTTATAGTTAGGATGGTTGATATGGACAAAGAACCGATCAAAAACATCAAGAAGATCCTAGTTGGGGTCGATGATTCTGAAGATGCACAGCTTGCTTTTCGTGTAGCTATGCGTCGGGCTTTGGATCTAGATGCTACGTTATGCATCACTTCGATCCTTGAGTCAGACGAGATGAACGTCTTTCAAGCCTTAAGTGCTGATTACATTCATGGTGAACGTAAAGAATTGGAAAAGCACGTTGAAAATTACCGCAAGATCGCTCTTCAAGCTGGGATCAAGCGGGTCGAAGTCGTAATTGCTGAGGGCGATGCTGGTGAAACGATCATCAAGCGTATCATTCCTAAAGTTGAACCAGATCTATTGATCATTGGGGCTCTTTCAAAGAAGGGCGTCAAGAAATTCTTTGGATCGCAAGCAGCTTATATGGCAAAACATGCACCGATCTCTGTATTAGTGGTGCGCTAAAAAAGAGGCTACAGTAAAGATCTAAAAGCAGTCTGGGTTTTTGCTGTTGCCTTTTTTACTTGGATGTGTACTTGAATTACTACAGGCTCCATTATATTATTTAATAAGGCAAAAAGGAAAGTTACCTTTTTGATATGTTAATGATAAGGTAAGGATAAAGGATAGGTCTATGAGTAAAAGTCAAGTGAGAAAAAAAGACGCCCTTGCGCAAGCTTTATTAACTCTTTTGCATCATGAGGCAGTCGAAAAGATAACAGTCGATCAACTTTGCCGTGAAGCTGATTTACATCGGAGTACGTTTTATCGCTATTTTCAAGATAAATACGATCTATTGCATTATGTTTTTCAAAAGATCTGGTTAGAGCAAATTGATGAGAATAATGTTGTTGATTCAATGATCGAAATGATCGTTCGCGATAAGGATATTTTCCGAAATATTTCGGTCAACAATAGCAGTAATTCTTTATATGCGCTCATGATCGATATGGTTGCTGAACAGATCCTAGATGCAAGTTTAAATGATCGTTTGCATAATGTTCTTTGGATAGAAGAGACGGTGCTCAATGCAACTGATCAAAAATTAGCTGCCAATATGATAGCTGGTGCCTTTTTAACCTTGTTATTCAAATGGGTCGATAGCAACTACCAGATGAGTTCGACAGAGTTGAGTGATTTTATCAAGCACTTGCATTGATTTTTTGAAGAAATAAATTTATCATAATCTTTTACTTTAATTTTAGAATAGTGTACAATGTAATTGCTATTAGTATAGTGAAAACTATACTATCTACGAGGGGTGTGTCATGCCTTTCTTTACAGCAAGCGAGCGCATGGCAGTAGATTAGCGTGTTAGATTTAATTGCTAAGCTTACGAGTCTCAGTGCTCATTGATTTAGAGGGGGGTAACGTAATGAGTTCATTACAAAAAATGACGACTAACTTGTGCCAAGTTTTACGTTTGCACGAGTATCGTAATAGCAACATGCCGGGGTTGGAAAAACTCGGCGCGATCGATATTTACTATTTGGAAGCGATCTATCAGTTGAAAGATCCAACGATCGGGACGATCTCAAAACTGTTGGGACAATCGACTCCAAATACGAACTATCACATCAAAAAGTTGCTTGAGCTTGGTTTGATTCAAAAAAGGCTAGATGATGCAGATCATCGGGTAACACATCTTTCTGTGACCGATAAATATCACGAAGCATTGGAATCCAATTCCGAATTTTGGAAACTTTTACAAAACCGTTTAGAAGAAACCGTTTCGGTTCGTGATCTGGCTGTTTTTCAGCGTATCTTACGGCAATTAGTCGAGGTTTTGGCTGAAGAAACAACACTAAATGATTTTTAAAAAGAAAAGTTTGGATCAAAAATAAAATAAGATGAAGTGTAGTTTTGAACTACACTTTTTTTGTGTTTTACAATAAAATAGAATTAGTGCAAAAAAACCAGTAGTAGCCAACTGATATTCACTAGGAAGAGAAATGTGGGGTGGATATTTAGTGGGAAGTATTGTGTGCTACTGGTAAGCAAGATTTAGAAAGGAAAAACTATATTTTTCTAGTTATGAACTACATGATTCCACATTTTGTATAGTTATTATAAAGCGTGGCTGAAAAATTTAAATTTACTCCAAGTGCACCAAGCAGCTTAAAGGAACAGTATGATGTTGTGATCATCGGTTCAGGTGGAGCTGGACTGGTCAGTGCCCTTCAAGCACGAGAATTAGGTCTAAGACCAGTTATTTTAGAAAAGATGCCTACAGTTGGAGGCAACACCATGCGAGCATCTTCAGGGATGAATGCAGCTGAAACAAATATTCAGTTGCGCGAAGGTATCGTGGATAGCTTTGCTGAATTTTATCAAGAAACGTACCAAGGTGGAGGGCGTCTAAATGATCCTGAATTATTGAACTACTTTACAACGCATAGCGGGCAAGCGATCGATTGGTTACGTTCACATGGGATCATCTTAAATGACTTGACGATCACCGGTGGAATGAAGAAAAAACGCGCTCATCGCCCTAAGAGCACTGCTCCGATCGGATCGTTTTTAGTCAATAATCTTTTGTGGTTGTTAGACCAGATCAAAGTTCCGATCTTTACCCAAGCAACAGTCACAGAACTGTTAAAAGACGATGCTTCTAAGATCAAGGGGGTAAAAGTCCAAATTGCTGGTGAGTCCAAAACGATCTTTGCCCCAGCAGTCATCTTAGCAACGGGAGGTTTTGGTGCTTCCAAGCAACTACTCAAGCGCTATCGTCCCGATCTTTTAGCTTACAAGACAACTAATCAAGTTGGCGCGACTGGAGATGGGATCATTTTAGCAGAGCATATTGGAGCGCAAGTGTTACAGATGGAAATGATCCAGATCCATCCGACCGTGCAACAAGATACACCACATACCTATTTGATCGGCGAAGCTGTGCGTGGTGAAGGGGCGATCTTAGTTGATCAACAAGGGGTTCGATTTACTAATGAATTAGGAACTCGGAAAATTGTTTCTGAACAGATCACGGCTTTACCTGAACAAGCGGCATATTTGATATTTGATCACGGAGTCAAAGAACGAGTCAAAGCGATCGATTTTTACGCTAGCAAAGGTTTGGTCGTCAGTGCAGCTACACCAAGTGAACTAGCTAAAAAGCTTCAGCTAGATCCAACTGTTTTAGCGGATACCTTGTTACAATGGAATACAGCGGTCGAAACCAAAAAAGATGTTAAATTTGGGCGAACGACGGGGATGCAACGCAAGCTAGAAAAAGCACCTTATTATGCGATCCATGTTGCCCCAGCGATCCATTACACGATGGGGGGCTTACACATCAATGAAAAAGCTCAAGTTTTAGATCAAGCGGGTAATATCATTGCTGGACTCTTTGCAGCCGGTGAGGTCACGGGTGGATTGCATGGTAATAATCGGATCGGTGGCAACTCGATCGCGGAAACGGTGGTCTTTGGGCGACAAGCTGGTCAACAAGCTGCGGTCTATTTGGCCTAAATTCAAATAAAAGTTTAAATTTGAGCAACAGTTTAGTTAAACTGTTGTTTTTTTACGCTTAATTTCAAAAAGAGTGTATAATAAATGATAAAAATAAATTAGTTAAAAAATAGAGATATTTTTATCATTTTATTGAAAGAGGTTCTTCAAGTGAAGATGTCTAAATTAATGCGTTCAAAGTTATTTCCCGCGTTAGTTATTGTGATCGGTGCGCTCATCTTAGTCTTACCACAAGTGTTGGCCCATAAAATGCTTTTGGGGTCGGATTCGATCTTCCACTATAATCGCTTTTATGAAGCGGCAATGCAGTTAAAAGAGGGCAATTTCCATTACTTCATTACAATGTATGGCTTTCAGCAGTCGGGGCGGATCATCAACGCTCTTTATGGCCCAGTGGCTGCTTATTTTAATGGGGCTTTGTTGTTGGTGGGCAAAACTTGGTTCAACTACCAAATTCTCTCCGATATTGCTGTTTATCTATTAGCGGGCGGGTCGATGTACGCTCTTTTGCGTAAGTGCAAACTCAGGGTGAGTTATAGTTTAGGCTTAGCGCTTTTTTACTTAACAACATATGCGATCCAGTACTGGACGCTATCACAAGCATTTTCAGGTTGGGCGGCTGCCTTATTACCGCTATGTTTGTTGCCATTAGTAACATTTATTATCGAAAAGCAAGTCAATGTCTTAGAATTGGCTTTGTGTACGGCTTTGATGTTTCAGATCCACTTTTTGACAAGTTTATTTGTCGTCATGGCTTACCTACCTGCTTTTATCTATGCTTTCGTTAAAACACCTGAACGCATTAAAATGTTACAGCATATGGCCTTAGCAGTTGGGCTATTTTTCTTGTTGACAGCTAATATTTGGGCTGGTTTAGTCGAGGTCTATTTTGGAAATACTGTGTTACAACCATTTATCAATAAAAATATGTATGGGACAGCAGTTTCTTTGAATGCTTATCGTTTATCAAATTGGCTTTCACCGTTTGGGATCGTTATCTTGGGTGGGCTTCAAATCATTTTGTTGCTCCTATTTTGGAAAAAGATCTCAACTTTAAATAAGATCGTGTCGTTAGAGGCGATGTTTTTTTTGATCTTATCGTCACGGTTATTACCTTGGAAATGGCTGAGTCAGACCTTTGAATTTGTCAATGTCTTGCAGTTTCCATTTCGTTTCTTTGTTCCCTATACGGTACTTTTGCTCATGTCGATCGGGTTGTTTGCGACTGAGCTAAAGCTAGATGGTCGGATGATGATCGGTGCGTTGATCTTATTAGTTACCTGTTCTTTTGTTCAAACTATCCAAGCCCTTGAACAGGATCTAGCGGTGTGGGATGAACCTGAAGAATTTATGTATCAAAAAAATACGATCTATTTTACCGATGATATCCAAAAGATCAAGCAGGCGTTTTTTAGCACAGATCTGGCGTTAGGTTTGCGCTATGTTCAAAAATCTACGCCGGATTATTTACCACTTTACACAAAGTTGACCGCTCAAGATGAGATCCATGGTTACCGGCATTATCGCAAACAAGTGCTCATGCAAGAACAAAAATTTACTAAAGCAGCGACTACGGATGCCTTGGTCTATCAGTGGGATGCAGCAGAAGCTAAAGAGATCATCGTACCTGCGATCGGCTATAAGAACACAAAAGTTGTGCTCAACGGAAAGGTGTTGACGGATGCTCAACTTGGACATACCCGGATCGGCGCGTTAAAATTAAGACAAAAGCGGGGACATAATCGCTTAGAGCTCTCCTATGTTCCAGCTAAAGCCACGGTCGTATTTTTAGTGTTACCCGCCTTTGTTTGGTTGGGGTGTCTAGGGATCGTAATTAAACGTAAAGGATACAACAAAAAAGATGACGCGAAAATTAATTGTCTCAGTGCTCGTTAGTCTAGATGGCTATATTGCAGATGAAAAAGGAAGTGTTTTAGCTTTAGAGCGCTTTTATCGAGATCACTTACCTGCAGGGGTGGTAGATTGGCGAGTTCCCCCGGATTTTGATACCGTTTTGGTGGGAAAAAATACCTACAAGTGTTACTATCATAGTTTATTGAATATGACACAAAAAGAAGTGATCGTTTTTTCGCATACTCCCTTAGCAGGACTGGGAGCTAATATGCGTTGCTTTTCAGGCGAGGTGAGTTCTTTGATCACACGCTTGCAGGCCAATGAAGGCAAAAATATATGGCTTTTTGGCGGAGGCGATCTGATCGACCAAGTTGTCTGTAGTGACTTAGTCGATCAGATCAGGTTGGTCACCTTGCCTCTCAATTTGACTAAGGGGATCGCCTTGTTCAATACAACTCATCAGGCTCCCAAAGTCAATTTACAAAGTCTAGAGACAAAATACGAAATGTCATATTCGATTTGGTCTAAATAACGGTAAAAAAGAGGTGGATGAGATGGATAGAGCAACAAGCGATGCGCTTAGGCATAAAGTGATGAATCTCTATCAGATCCAGATGGCAAGTTTAGATCAAAACTCACAGTTGATCACACAACTGCTACCAGAAACGAGTACGCAAAATAAATTTATTACGCAGATCTTAGTTGAAAATAAGCATCTGTTGTCACGCTTACAACAGATAAATGCAACTAGAAAAGTTGGTGTGATGGACTTTGCTGATCCAATTTCGATCGGAAGTCGGTTATTGAAAACTGATAGTCAAGAACAGTTATTGTGTCGGAATAGCTTTTTATATCCTGAGTTGTGTAAGTATCGGCGTAACTTTTATTATAGAAATAAACTAGATCCAAAGAAGGGCTTTTATTCAGAAGCCTTGATCTATGTTGAACATGTTAAATTTTTGCGAGATGCCAAGCAAGATAAGACCTTGTCACAGGCACGTTATGCCGATGTGGCTGCGATCAGTCTCCCAAATATTCAGCAGATAACTAAATTGTCAGGAAAAAAGCCAGATCAAAAGCAACTTCAATTGAGTATGCAGACTAAGATCTTGCAAACACTTCGCGCTTTTAAACAAGCTCAAGCGACCGTTCTTATTTTAGGTGCTTTTGGGTGTGGTGCTTCGGGAAATGATCCTAAGCTGGTCGCGCAAAGTTTTTGCTCGTGTTTAAAGCGGACGGAATTTAAGGGGGTCTTTGAACAGATATATTTTGATATTTGGCAAGATCCGGCTACATTAGTGGAATTTCAACGCGCTTTTGCAGCTTAGAAGAAACTGTGACATAAGTAGTATCTATATTAATAAAAACTATCGCTAAAGAAAGACATCTTCAAAATTCCAACGTTCAGAATTTGAAGATGTCTTTCCTTATGTCACGGCCTCTTTTTAACTATTTTTCTTAATGTTTGTTATAAAAATGATTATATTTGTAAAGAAACTTGACATTGCGGAGCGAGGGCTGTAAGATAACTATACAAATTTAATCTAGAGGAAGTGAAAATCGTATGTTTAAGTTAGTCAAAAAGCGCCTATCAAAAGGGGCAGTTTTGGCAGCGGTATTCTTTTTATTTATTCAAGTCATCTGTGATCTGAATTTACCAGCTTTGACCTCAGATATGATCAATAATGGGGTCGCTAAGGGAGATACGGCTTATATTTGGAAGATCGGTCTGCAAATGTTATTGATAGCTGCAGTTGGTTTAGTAGCAGCTGTGGGTAATGTCTATTTTGCTTCGACTCAGGCGCAAAAAACTGGGGCTAAGTTGCGTGAAGCCGTTTTTCGCAAGGTACTACAGTTTAGTGGGCGTGAGATCGATCAATTTGGGACCTCATCTTTGATCACCCGGACGACCAATGATATTTTGCAGATCCAAAATGTGTTGATCATGTTGCTTAGAATGATGTTGATGGCACCTTTGATGTTGATCGGTGCTAGTTTTATGGCGTATCAAAGTGAAAAACGTTTGACAGGTGTCTTTTTAGTTTCGATCCCACTATTGTTAGTGGCGATCGCGGTCATTATGTATTTTGCTGTTCCTTTATTCAAAGGGCTGCAAAAAAAGATCGATCGGATCAACTTGACTTTTAGAGAAGGTTTGACCGGGGTGCGGGTCATCCGAGCTTTCCGACGGGATGATTTTGAACAAAAACGTTTTGCTGATGCTAATAAAGACTATACAAGCACGGGGATCAAAGTTTTTAGTATCGTCTCCTTGATGTTTCCGATCATGACTTTGATCTTAAGTGGAACGAACATGGGGATCGTTTGGTTTGGGGCTAAATTGATCGGTGACCAAGAAATGGGTGTTGGTAATTTAGTTTCATTTATGACCTATGCCAGCATGATCTTATTTAGTTTTATGATGTTGTCGATGGTCTTTGTTTTTATCCCACGTGGTCAAGCCGCGGCTGCACGGATCAATGAAGTTTTGGAGATGCCACTTTCGATCGTTGAAACAACGGGTGATCAAGTGATCGATCAAAATAAACAAAGTCACTTGGTCTTTGATAATGTCAGCTTTCGGTATGAAAATGCAGAAAATCTTGCTTTAAAGAACGTCTCATTTTCGGCCAAAGCAGGTCAGATGTTAGCGGTGATCGGGGGGACTGGTTCAGGGAAATCGACCTTGGTCAACTTGATCCCACGCTTATACGATCCAACTGCTGGACAGATCATTTTAAATGAAACTCCGATCGCGCAGGTGGCTCAAAGTGATCTGCATGAGCATGTATCATTTGTACAGCAAAAAGCTGTGCTCTTTAAAGGGACGATCCGAAGTAATTTGCAGTTTGGAAATGAAACAGCGACAGATGAAGAGCTGTGGCATGCTTTAGAATTAGCTCAAGCAAAAGAATTCGTTTCCGAACTACCAGATGGTTTAGATGCTCAAGTAGAACAGGGAGGCGATAACTTCTCTGGTGGTCAAAAGCAACGGTTAGCGATCGCCCGGGCTTTGATGAAAAAGGCCGCAGTCTATGTGTTTGATGATTCTTTTTCAGCACTGGATTTTAAGACTGATGCTAAACTACGTGAAGGCTTGAAAAACGATCCTGAGATCCAAAAGAGTGTATTAGTGATCGTTGCTCAACGTGTATCAACAGTTACTGCTGCCGATGAGATCATTGTTTTGGATGAAGGTAAAGTCGTCGGTCAAGGAACACATGATGAGCTAGTAGAAAATAACGAAACATACCAAGAGATCGTTGAGTCACAATTAAAGAAGGGAGATGAGCACTAGTGCACGGACATGGGACAAAAGATCCGCTGAATCGGAAAGCTAAAAATTTTTGGAAGACGACTTTTAGATTGATCAAGTATATGAGTCCATGGAAGTGGGGCTTACTTTTAGTGATCATCTTTGCGATCAGTTCGGTCATTTTCCAAACAGTTACGCCAAAGATCTTAGGTCAAGCTACAACAGAGATCTTCAATGGTGTTTTATTGGGCTATAAGCAGATGAAAGCTGGACAACATTTGACACATTTGCCGATCGATCTTGATGCGATCAAACACATACTATTGATCGTCGGGAGCTTTTATGCGCTCGCAGCTGTTTTGAGTTTTGCCCAACAGCTGATCATGGCCAATATTTCTCAAAAGATCGTTTACCGTTTACGTAAAGATCTTAAAGAAAAAATGCAACGTCTCCCGATCTCATACTATGATACCCACTCTAATGGGGATATCATGTCACGGGCGGTCAATGATATGGATAATATCGGGGGGACGCTCCAACAGAGTTTGACACAATTAGTGACTAGTTCGGTGACTTTTATCGCTGTGTTGATCATGATGCTTTCGATCAGTTGGAAATTGACCTTGATCGCTTGTATCACGATCCCACTGGGATTAGTTACTGTCGCAGTCGTTGCCCCACGTTCACAAAAACATTTTGCCGCTCAACAAAAGAGTTTGGGACAGTTGAATAACTTTGTCGAAGAAGATTATGCGGGCCATACAGTCGTTAAGACTTTTAACAAGGCTGATGATATGATCGCTGAATTTGAAGCGGAAAATGAACGCTACTACAAGGCTTCATGGAAAGCACAATTTATTTCAGGGCTGATCATGCCACTGATGAACCTTGTTAAAAATATCGGTTATGTGCTAGTTGCCGTTGTTGGGGGGATCCAGGTCTCAAATGGCACGATCACATTAGGTAACGTGCAAGCTTTCTTACAATACGTCAACCAATTCACCCAACCGATCACGCAATTAGCTAACTTAGCCAATACGATCCAAGCGACGATCGTTTCGGCTGAACGGATCTTTGAAGTTTTGGATGAACCTGAGATGCATCCCGCTACTGAAACAAAGCCAGATATCCAAACTGATGCTAAGCTTGAATTTGATCATGTTAAGTTTGGTTATACCGACGATAAGATCTTGATGGATGATTTTAGCTTCAAGGCCATGCCTGGACAAAAGATCGCGATCGTTGGTCCGACTGGGGCGGGGAAAACGACTTTGATCAATTTACTTGAGCGGTTTTATGATATCAATGCTGGTGCGATCCGTTTGGATGGAAAAGATACACGAAAATTTACCCGAGAAGATCTACGGGGACATTTTTCGATGGTGCTCCAAGATACGTGGCTCTTTACTGGGACGATCTATGATAACATCAAGTATGGGCGTGAGAATGCTACTAAAGAAGATGTTATTCGAGCAGCCAAGGCAGCGCACGTTGATGCCTTTGTGCGCCAGCTCCCTGATGGCTATGATACAGTCTTAAATGAAGAAGCATCCAATATTTCTCAAGGACAAAGGCAATTGATCACGATCGCCCGTGCCTTTTTGGCTGATCCTGAGATCTTGATCTTAGATGAGGCTACAAGTTCGGTCGATACCCGGACTGAAGTGTTGATCCAACAAGCAATGGAACGTCTGCTACAAGCACGTACGAGCTTTGTAGTTGCACACCGCTTATCCACGATCAAAGATGCCGATAACATCATCGTGATGGATCACGGTTCGATCGTTGAAACTGGTGATCATCAAGCGTTGATGGCTAAAGGTGGGTTCTACGCAGATCTGTATAACAGCCAATTTGCTGATGAGATCGCAGCCCAAGGTTAAAAAGAAATAATTGATAACGTCTAGTGATGAGCATAGCCACTAGGCGTTATTTTGATAGTAAGGGGCTGAGTTGCAAGGCTATATTTTGTCTTTCAAAACACTAGGATCATTAAAATACACATCTGGAACATGTTGCCAATAAACACTAAAGAGCCCAGCCAGGATACAAGACATCATGGCTGGGCTCTTTGTTATTTATTCTTTAGATCAGAGATAGAGTTGATATTTGTCATGTAAGTTGGAACGGCTAAACCAGTTTTAGCACCATCCAAGTTAGTTCTGACATCAACGTATTTACCCTTAAAATGCTTGGCATAGGCATCATGGGTCACAGGAAGCCAAGCGCTTAAAGAAGCATCAGCAGCACCTGTAGCTACAGCAGTCCACATCGGTTGAGCATCCATTGAGCGAATGTTGACTTTATAGCCACGGCTTTCTAAGGCAGCCTTAGCAACATTAGCACTTGCGATCTCAGAGTCCCAGGCAACATAGGCTACGGTCACAGTTTTACCTTTACCTTCAGGGACGTTTTTGAGCCAAGTGTTTAATTGCTCGGGATGCTTTTTGAGATAGTTTTTAGCTGCTTTTGCGGGATCGCCCCCGTCATTTATTTGCAACATGACTTGGGCTAATTGATCTGAAGTCCAGTTGAAGTTTTCTAAAAATTGATAAAAACCAGGTTGATCTTTTTTAAGACCCAAGCGAGCGATCGTGTGGATCCCTTCGCTTTCACCATAAACTTTTTTAGGATCATCTAAAAATTTTAGGTCATACTTGGTAAACATCCAGTGTGGGACCCAACCAGTGATCACGATCGGTTGCTTGTTTTTGAGCGCTTTGTCTAAAACACTAGTCATGGCAGCTGTTGAACTTGTTTGCAACTGCCAGTTTTTTTGCGTTAGTCCATATTTTTCTAAAGCGGTCTGAGTGTTACCCATCACCCCGGCCCCAGCATCGATCCCGGTGATCGTATAGTTTACTTGGGGACCGAGGGCTTTAGTGGCATCATATTTAGCTTGCGTCGAGCTACTACAGCCACTCAGGGTAAAACCAAGTAAAAGTATAGGTAATAGTAGTTTTTTCAAATATTTCATTTTAGATCTCCTTGCTTATTTTGGAGAGATTGGCTCAAACGATCTAAGATGATCGCTAAGATAACGATCGCTAACCCAGCAGTAAAACCAGCCCCGGCATTATTACGCCCAACAGCAAAGTATACTTTGGTCCCTAAGCCTAAAGCCCCGATCATTGAGGCGATCACGACCATTGATAGGGATAACATCAAGGATTGAGTTACCCCAGACATGATCGTATTTTTGGCTAAAGGCAATTGTAGTTTGAATAATTTTTGCCAAGCAGTTGAACCGTAAGAATCAGCGGCCTCGATCAAATCGGCTGGAACTTGGCGAATACCTAGATCAGTCATCCGAACTGTCGGTGGCATCGCAAAGATAACTGAGGCAATGACCCCAGGAACAGTCCCGATCCCAAAGAAAGCAACTGCAGGGATCAAGTAGACAAAAGCAGGCATTGTCTGCATAAAGTCTAAGATCGGTTGGACGATCGCTTTGACTGTTTTATTTTTAGCCATCCAAATTCCAAGTGGGATCCCAAAGAAATAGACGATCACACATGAAGTTAAAACTAAAGTCAAAGTTTGTGTCATATCACGCCAGTATCCCATGTTCCAAATAAATAGTAGACCAACTAATTCAAGACTTAGTAAGCCCCATTTCTTTTGGCCACGGCGTAAGTAATAAGTTACTAGTAATAGTAATAGGATAAAGAGCCAAACGGGGAAAAGGTCAAAGAACCATTGGAAAGCATTTGCGATCATCGAAATAAAGTTTGAGATCGCATCAAAAAATCCAGTAAATTTGGCTAAGTAGTCAACTCCTGAGTTGACCCAATCTTCAAGTGGTAATTTTGGAATATTAAACATTAAGCATCAACCTCGTTTCCTGAAAGTGCAGCCAAGACAGCGCCACGAATGATGATACCGCGAAGGCGCTGGTGCTCATCTAAAACAGCAAATGGGATCGTAGTTGTTGAAATATCGGCTAAAAGATCAGTCAAGACTGTGTCAAGTGTAGTTGTTGGGACATCGGTCTGAACGACATCATAAAGGTCAGTTTTGCCCTCTTTAAGGCATTGAGAAACATCTTGTGCAGAAGCGATACCTTTGAAACGGTATTTACTATCGACGAGATAGATCGAAGAAGTGTGATTTTCGCGCATTTCGCGAAGAGCTGTGCGTGGACCAGCTTTTTGGATGTTGACCATTGCGGGGCTGATCATCACATTTTCAGCGGTTAAGATCCGACTGCGGTCAACATCTTCAATAAATTTTTCAACATAATCATCGGCAGGTGAAGTCAAGATCTCTTCTGGGGTACCGACTTGAACGAGTTTAGCGTTACGCATGATCATGATATGATTGCCTAGTTTTAAGGCTTCATTCAGATCATGACTGATAAAGATGATGGTTTTATTTAACTCGGCTTGGATCCGTAAAAGCTCATCTTGCATTTCCTTACGGTTCAAAGGATCAAGGGCCGAGAAAGATTCGTCCATCAATAAGACTTGGGCATCACTAGCAAGTGCCCGAGCAAGGCCGACACGTTGTTGCATCCCACCTGATAATTGGTCAGGATACTGTTCGCCATAGCCCTTAAGACCGACTAATTCAAGGGCATGCTGTGCTTTTTTTAGTCGCTCTTCTTTAGATACATTTTTGATTTCAAGTCCATAAGCAACATTTTCAAGAACTGTATAGTGTGGGAAAAGAGCAAAGTCTTGAAAGACCATACTCATTTTATTACGTCTAAAATCAAGCAGTTCTTTTTTGGTCAATTTAGTGAGATCTTGACCATCAACGATGATCTGGCCTGAGGTAGTTGGGATCAACTGGTTTAACATCCGTAAAACAGTTGATTTACCACTCCCAGAGAGTCCCATGATCACAAAGATCTCACCTTTTTCAATTTGGAAAGAGACACGGTCGACCCCGACCGTAGCTCCTGTTTTCTTTAAAATTTCTTCTTTACTTAAACCTTGGGCAGCTAATTTTTCAGCTTTCTCAACTTGACGCCCAAATATTTTGCTGACATTTCTTACGTCGATTTCGACTGTCATATGATCTTCCTTTCTGTTTTTTAAGCATTTACGCAGAAAAGCGATATAAAAACCTTAGCATATACGTAAAAAACATGCAAGTTGTAAAATACTTTAACAACCGCTTTCTTGAGCTTAACAGTGGGAGCTAGAAAAATCTGAAATTTTTCCAAAAAAATGAATAATGATTTAATTTTGGGATAAAATGAGTGGTAAAAAAAGGAATTTTACAGGAATATAAAACTCAAAAAAATTTCATAAAAAATAGCACCTGCTAAACCAGGTGCTAGCGCTGTGAATATCTAACGGTAATTAGCCGCGTAGGTGTTCAGCATCAGAATCAAGTTTTGCAAAGCCTGAGCCAGCAGCTGGCTTAGGTTGTTTAGCACGAGCTTCCATTGCTTTACGTGCCATAGCCTTGCGTTCTTCTTTACTTAGTTTCTTAGCCATAATCCTTCGCCTCTTTCCGTAAAATGTTCCACAAAGCGGTGAAATCATTTCACAACTACATTATAGTTCTATTTTAAATTAGTTCAAGCAAAAGCAACTACTTGAATAATAGGATAAATTTAGCTAAAATAAGGCAAAATTACAGATGGAGTGGATAATATGGAGATCAGGAGCAGTAATTCACTTGAAAGTTCAGTCTATAAAGATGCATTAGCCCTTAGAAAAGAAGTATTCGTCATGGAGCAAGGTGTGAGTTTAGAACTTGAAATCGTAGGTGAAAAAGGACCGTTATATTTTACAGGTTATTTAGCTGAGATACCTGTCGCTACGGCACGAGTTTTTGAAGAAGCGCCAGGTGTTTGGCATGTTCAACGTGTCGCTGTAAAAAAAGCTCATCGTGGTCAAGGCTTAGCTAGGGAGTTGTTGACTAGTATCGAAGCGAGCGCACGTGAGCATAAGATAAATACTTTGACATTAGGGGCCCAGGACCAGGCGCAAACTTTCTATAAAAAATTAGGTTATCAAGTAGTCGGAGAAGGCTTTATGGATGCGGGGATCGCACATCATCGGATGGATAAGGAACTGTTATCTTAACAAACTCTTAACTTGAATTGCTCCTTGATATAAGGTAAAATCACAGTATGCGATGAGTCGAGATAGACCAGGCAACATTTTGTTGTTTCGTTGCGGCGACTAGTGGTCAGTGTCGATAGCAGGGCACATTTAGCTACCGGATGTAGCGTGCTTGAATGGTCTACATTGTGGAGTGTGGCTGTTCTATTCAGTGATGAATACTGCGCTAGCCGAGAGTGATTGGTTTCACCCTTGGCTTTTTTTGTAAAGAGATTTAAGGAGGAGATTTTATGGCTTTGATCGTTTTAGTCGTGATCGTCTTATTGTTAGCTGTTGTCTATATCACACTTTATAACGGCTTGCAAAAGGCAAAAGTTTATACAGAAGAATCTTGGAGTCAGATCGATGTTCAATTGAAACGGCGTAATGACTTGATCCCTAATTTGGTCGAGACAACAAAGGGATATGCTAAGCATGAAAAAGAAACTTTAGCCGAAGTTGTTAAGTTGCGGAATCAATTAGTTGCGCTCCCAGATGGTGATCACCAAGCTAAGATGGAAGTATCTAATCAATTATCAGATACTTTACGTTCTATTTTTGCATTATCTGAGAGCTATCCAGATCTAAAAGCAAATCAAGAATTTACTAAATTGATGGAAGAATTGACAAATACTGAAAATAAGATCGCTTATTCACGCCAATTGTTCAACTCTTCGGCAGCTGCGTTCAACCAAAAGTTATTGACTTTCCCATCTAATTTGATCGCTAAGATCCATCATTTTACGAAAGTCGACTATCTTTCTGTTCCAGAAGAACAAAAGGAAGCGCCAAAAGTTTCATTTGATTAGAGGGATGTACAATGTTATATCAACAGATCGCCTCAAATAAACGAAAAACCGTTTTGGTAGTACTCGGTTTCTTATTATTGGTAGGTATGATCGGAGCAGCGATCGGTTATACTTTTGCTGGGAGTGCGACGATGGGTGTGGTTTTTGCGATCGTCTTGGGCTTTGTCTACATGTTTGTCATGTTAGGCCAGTCAACTGATGTGGTCATGAATATGAATAATGCACATGAGATCACTGATCCAAGTCAAGCGCCAGAATTGTGGCATATTGTAGAAGACATGGCTTTAGTTGGTAAGGTCCCAATGCCACGGGTCTTTATCATCGATGATCCAAGTCCAAATGCTTTTGCCACAGGTAGTGATCCAAATCATGCTGCCGTAGCGGCTACGACAGGGTTATTGGCACGATTGAATCGAGAAGAGATCGAGGGTGTGATGGCCCATGAAGTCTCACATATTCGTAACTATGATATCAAATTGCAAACAACAGCCTTGGCCTTAGCTGCAGTTGTTTCAATATTGGCTAATTTTGGCTCACATTCACTTTTTTGGGGTGGAGCTAGACGCCGCGATGATCGTGAAGGCGGTAATGGGATCTTTGAGATCATTATGCTGGTCTTGGCTTTATTAGCCATCGTTTTGGGTCCATTAGCAGCTTCAATGGCTCAAATGGCGCTTTCGCGTAATCGAGAATATTTGGCTGATGCTTCGGCGGTTGAATTGACCCGAAATCCATTGGGCTTGATCAATGCCTTAGCTAAGATCTCAAATAGTGAACCGATGCAAGCAGCTGATGCAAGTAGCGCTTCGATGTATATTGCCGATCCATTCAAGGGTAAAACATGGGCACATTTATTTGATACCCATCCCCCGATCGAAGAACGGATCGCACGTTTGCAGAAAATGTAATAGTGGAGGGTGCTGTGTAAGCAGTGCCTTTTTTGTAGCTCATTATTGTTTGTGATACAATGGATAGGAATTGACAAAAAAGTTATGTTGATCATTATTAGGTCGACAGAAAGGAAGAACATCCGCATGAAGATGCAATTATCCGAAATTGCTCGTGCTTTAGAGATAGAAGCAAAGGAAACTTGGGAAGATATCACCATTACCAGCGTTAGCTTTGATAGCCGCCAGCTAGAACCGGGGGCTTTATTTGTGCCACTTATCGGCGAACAAGACGGGCACCGCTATGTACAAGCAGCGTTAGATAATGGGGCAAGCGCAGTCTTATGGCAAGCTGATCATCCTGAGACACCAACTGCTATCCCAGCTTTGGTGGTCGAGGATACGTTGGTCGCTTTACAAGCATTGGGGCGTTATTATTTGCAAAAAATAAATCCCAAAGTCGTAGCTGTGACGGGGAGCAATGGTAAGACGACTACTAAGGACATGATCGCTGCGGTCTTGAGTACTCAATTCAACGTCCAAAAGACTTTTGCTAATTTTAATAATGAGATCGGGGTCCCAATGACGATCTTATCAATGGAACCAAATACTGAGATCTTGGTCGTCGAAATGGGAATGGATCGCTTTGGGCAGCTCGATGAGTTGAGTCGGTTGGCCCAACCAGACGTGGCTGTGATCACGATGATCGGGGAAGCCCATATCGAATTTTTCGGTACGCGTGACAAGATCGCTGACGCTAAGATGGAGATCGTTAATGGCTTGAAAGAAGATGGGATCTTGATCTATAACGGTGATGAACCACTTTTAGTCGAACGGGCAGCTAAGATCGAACAAGCGACCTTCACGTTTGGGAATGAACCTAAAGATGATCTTCAAGGGATAAATGTCGTAAGTGACGCTACAAAATCAAGCTTTAGAGTGACTTTATGGCCCGATGAAAACTTTACTATCCCGATGATCGGGGCTTATAATGTCAAAAACGCTTTGGCAGCTTTAAGTGTCGGTAAGGAATTTATGATCGATGTAGCTCAAATGGCTAAAGCGTTAGAAAACTTCGATCTTACCAAAAACCGCACGGAATGGCGTACAGGGACAAACGATTTTATGATCTTAAGTGATGTCTACAATTCTAATCCAACAGCAGCTAAAGAGGTCTTACAAGCCTTTGCTGAGGTCAAAGTTGCGGGAAAACGGATCGCTGTTTTGGGCGATATGTTGGAATTAGGGGAAAATGAACGTCAAATGCATGCTAGTTTAGCTGAAGCGATCGATCCAAATAAGATCAGTGAGGTCTATCTTTGTGGTCCATTGATGGAAAGTTTGGCTACGGCTTTACAAGCTAAGTTTGATGTGGACCAGATCCACTGCTATTCACCCGAGCAAAAAGAACAGTTAGCTACAGATCTATTGGCTAAATTAACACCTGATGATGCCGTTTTATTAAAGGCTAGTCATGGGATCCATTTAGAAGAAGTTCTAACTAGGATTGCTAAGAGTGAATAATAGTGATATGCTATTATGATACGTACAAAATGAATAAGTATGAGATGAACTTTGCGGGCTGGCGGGCTTTGGCGAAGTTTAGTGGTCTGTTATTTTGTGCAGACAGGTGGCATTGACCACCGAAACTAGGAGGAAATAATTTTTGAAATTTGATGAACTCGGTCTTTCAGAAGATCTGTTGAAAGCTGTTAAGCGCAGTGGCTTTGAAGAAGCTACTCCAATTCAAGAGGCAACGATCCCGCTGGTTCTTTTAGGTAAAGATGTGATCGGTCAAGCTCAAACAGGGACTGGTAAAACAGCCGCTTTTGGTTTGCCTATCTTAGAGCATGTTGATCCTAAGGAACATGCTATTCAAGCGATCATCATTTCACCGACCCGTGAATTGGCGATCCAAACGCAAGAAGAACTTTATCGCTTAGGAAAAGACAAGCGCGCACGCGTTCAAGTTGTCTATGGTGGTGCTGATATTCGTCGTCAGATCAAGCTCTTGAAGAATCCACCACAAATTTTAGTGGGTACCCCAGGGCGCTTATTGGACCATATCAACCGTAAAACCGTTGATTTGAGCAAAGTTAAGTTGTTAGTACTTGATGAAGCCGATGAAATGTTAGATATGGGCTTTTTAGATGATATCGAAAATATCATTTCTAACGTACCAGGTCAACGGCAAACGTTGCTATTCTCAGCAACTATGCCAAAAGCTATCTTACGGATCGGCGAAAAATTCATGACCGAACCAGAGATCGTCAAGATCAAAGCTAAAGAATTGACAACTGATCTGGTCGACCAATACTTTGTTAAAGCACGTGATTACGAAAAATTTGATATCATGACCCGCATTTTAGATGTTCAAGCCCCAGAATTAACGATCGTCTTTGGGCGGACGAAACGGCGGGTCGATGAATTATCTAAGGGTTTGGAAGCCCGTGGTTATAACGCTGCTGGGATCCACGGTGACCTTTCACAACAACGTCGAATGAGTATCCTCAAGCGTTTCAAGGAAGGCAAGTTGGATATCTTAGTTGCAACTGATGTGGCGGCTCGTGGATTAGATATTTCAGGTGTTACACACGTTTATAATTATGATATCCCACAAGATCCAGAAAGTTATGTGCATCGGATCGGACGTACAGGACGTGCTGGACGTCATGGTGTTTCAGTGACTTTTGTAACACCTAATGAAATGGATTATCTACGTGTTATCGAGCGCTTGACCAAGAAGCGAATGGATCCATTGCGTCCGCCAACAGAAGAAGAGGCTTTTGTTGGTCAAGTTTCTTCAGCTTTAGACGATATCAAAGAACTAGTTGCTAAGACCCAAACTGATAAATATGAAACCCAAGCTAAAGAATTATTGGCAGAATATGATGCAGTCGATCTAGTCGCAGCTTTACTCAATAATATGACTAAAGATGATGCTAGTTCAGTTCCAGTGAAGATCACACCTGAACGTCCATTACCAAGACGCAAGAACAGCAGTACAGGTAAGTATAAGCGCTACGGCAGTCGCCGGAACAATAAATACAATAACAAGCGTGATCGTGATCGTTCCAAAAACTATCGGGACAATAAAAAGAAACGGCGTAACGAGTCGCGTGAACGCTTTACAAAGAAAAAGAGCGAACGTACCTTTACGATCAGAACAAAAGATTAATAAAGTTAGAGGCCCCTTGTAGTGGGTATAATGCCCTCTAAGTATACAGATGAAATAGAAAATTCATCTTATACTTGGAGGGTATTTTATATGTCTAGGAAATCAAAATACAGTGCAGAACAAAAATTAGCTATACTAAATGAACTGACCTGTAATAGTATCAGTGAGGTAGCTAAAAAGTATGCAGTTGGCAAGAAAACTATTGAATATTTCAACACACAACGTGCATATGCATCAAAAAACGACCTGACTGCAGAAAAATTTTGCCTTCAAACCGCATAAACTGTTTTTCGATTTAAACTGTAGACTTGACAGAACCCAGTGCCAGAAACAAGGGGATCTTTATTAACATTATTTATATATTTTTTTTAATGAATTAATAAGTTTTTATTGAATATAATTAAATAAAAATGATTGAATCTATTGATTATTACTTATTTAAGCGCTAAAGTATGTACAAGTCATCAAGTGTCTCTAAATTAGATGCTTGATCTCAAATAATCAATGGAGGGTGAGCGTATGCTTTCGAAAAAAAATCATCAGCTTCAAGCACAAAAGCTCGAAGCAAAACAACAGCATTTTGCGATCAAGAGATTAACAGTAGGTGTAGCTTCAGTTTTGATCAGTTCAACATTTGCAATGTATGCTGGTTTACATACTGCGATGGCAGACGAGACGGCTCGACCACAAGCAGCCGATACAGCAAGTGAGACCACGGCCGCTGAAAATGAGACCGCTAAACCAAAAGTTGTTTTAAAAGCTACTACACCAAGTGAGGGTAATACCCAAACTGCCACAGCGGGAAGTTCTAGTGCCTTAACAACAACATCGACCAACAAGGCAGAGTCTGCAGTTGGACCAGCTAAAGTAGATAATGCCACTAGCACTTTGGGAAGTTCTAGTGCCTTAACAACAACATCGACCAACAAGGCAGAATCTGCGGTTGGACCAGCTAAAGTAGATAATGCCACCAGCACTTTGGGAAGTTCTAGTGCTTTAACAACAGCTGTTGGTGAAGAGCCGACCGCTAAGCCAATGAATGATCTGGTTTCCCGATCAAAGGAAGTAAATTCTGATGAAAAGCAGAATACGCAAAGTTTAGTGCCGAGTGCGACTGTAGATCCAGATGAAACACCAACATCACCACAATGGCAAGCCAATGCTTCTAAGGCACTTGCAAATAAAAATGGTTTATATACTCCGCAATTGAGTTATAACCGTAAATGGTATTCGATGACAGTAGATCCAGCTATGTTGACATCAGAGGTCATGAAGGGAAATGTTATTCCCTTTACAGCAACTATGCATCAGAGTACAGGAACGATGATCGTATCATCTGACTATAAGTTACGCTTACAATTAGATGCTCGTTTGGCTGATAAGGTCTCTTCAGTATCGCTTAGTCCAGCAAGTAATGAAAATGAGGTTGTTTATTTCAAACGAGTTCTTGGTAGTGATGGTCAGCCTTCAAATATTTGGGAATCCAATGTTGTGTATGCCCAAGGTGGACTTTATGGTGGGACTCCATTAGATTCAGGCAAGCCTTTGTTGGCTAAAAATGGTAAGATCACATTAAAAGACACGCTTGAAAATCTTTATCCTAAATTGCCAGACATCACGACTGAACCACTTGGTTACAACGGATATATCTATGATGCCTCAAGTCGGACCGCATTATTGGCAACTAACAATGAAGGCTATGTAGTCGGACCTAATGACCCGTTAGTTAAAATTCCAGTTACAAGTGCTTTGAGAAGTAAATTTATCGGGGCCCATTCAAATGTCAATTATGATCCAACGGTCGGAGAAAATGGTGCTTTAGTTGTCTATTATCAAGCACAAAAAAGTAGTATGTGGGCGTATCAAAATGACTGGCAATTCCAATTACATTATGCGATCGACCCTGTTTTATTACCATATTTAGAGAAGAAAAATGGTGCTTACACAGTCGAGTTGGATAAAGCTGTTTCAGTTATGGGGTTAGATGATGGTTCTTATGGATTTGAAGCGATCACAAATAATTTTCTCAATAATTTGTATAAACCGCTAAGTTATAGATCAAAATTGATGAAAAAAGTTGCTGATCTACCTTTGAATTTAGATGGGACAGGGACTTTGAATCCTTCAAATCTTAAAGATTTTGTTGAATTCAATGATGGTTTTTTTGTTCATGGACGACCAGTAATGGTTCGACTAGTCTACCGTTTGAATAAAAAACTAAATGACATCTATGCTGAGATGCTAAAAAATGGCATGACGGGTAATAATCTGTTATTTAGTCACTATTATTCAGATTCGACTGGAAAAATGCAAAACCAGTCTTTAGCAACCAGTGTACTTAGTTTTAATGATTCAGATGGCGATACTTTACCGAATTTGAAAGAAGAATCAGATTCTACTAATCCATATGTATCAATGCCTAATGTGTCTGACACTTATGTTTCCGAGAAAAAAGTCCACGGACAGTTAGTCTTTAGTAATGTTGAAAGAAATCCTCAAGTTGTGAAAGTCGTTGATGATAGCGGAAACGTTTTGGGAGACACTGAAGTCAGACCAGAAACTTTTACGACGTTAGCTAAAGCAGTACCCTTTGAAGTGACTTTAAAGCAGCAAACTTTGACAGCTGGTAAAAAAGTGACTGTACAAGTTTCAAGTAAATTAAATCACAGTGAAGATACAGTTGAAAATGCAGTTCCCCAAAGAACCGTTGTCCAAATCAAAAAAGGTCCTCAAGCGGTGAAAGGCTTAACTTATCCACTAAATGCGGTCTTTTTGCAAGAACCTAAAGCCTTGATCGCAAATACTGCTGAGCTACCAGCTGATGCGACTTATGCTTTGATCAAAAAGCCAGATCTAAGTACGAATGGAACTAAAAATGCGGTCGTTAAAGTAAGTTTTCTAGACCAATATGATAAAAATTATAATCACGAGATCGAAGTCCAAGTTCCAGTTAAGGTCGAAGGTGTTAATTTAAAAGATGGTGAATTTACGCTCAAGCCATTGGTAATGCACGTTAATGAGGTAAATGATGACCTTAGACCGTTACCTGTTGAAGAATTAGAAAGTTGGCATGAAACAGATGGGACCAAGACTCTTAATGGTCAAGCCTTAAGATCTTTAGTCAAGAGTGTAACTTGGAGTCAGAGTCCTTCGACAAAGAAAGCTGGTCAAGCTCGTGGAGTCGTAACGGTCACTACCAAAGATGATAAAACGATGCTAGCCAATGTACCAGTAAACATTGTAGGTGCAACAGCTAGAGTAGATCTAAAAACACCTTGGGGCATCGAGCTTTTAGCTAAAGATGCTGTAGCTGATACTACAGCTTTAGCACAATTTGATAAAGCCGATTCACCAGTAACATACAAATGGAAAGAACCATTAAATGTGACCCCGACAGCAACTGCTGATCATGTAATGCATAATGCAGTCGTAGTAACTTATGGGGATAAGACGACTCAAGAAGTTCCGGTTTCAGTGACAGTTGGTCCTTCACAAGCAAGTAAGTTCACGGTAGCCCCAGCAAAAGTCGAGGTCCATTATGGGCAAAAGGTAGATCCAGAGGCTAGTTTGACGCCAGAACAAAAAACGCATTTCAATGTAAGTCAAGTTACCTTAGAGCAACCAGTAGTTACGACTAAATTAGGTCAAGTAAATGCTAACGGGCAAGTAGTCTTTAAAGATGGTTCGACAGCTTCAGTAGAAGTCCCAGTTGTAGTCGTAGGTGCAACAGCTAAAAATGATGTTACGACAGCTTGGAATGTTTTGTCGACTCCACAAACTTTAGTAAGTAATGTAGCTTCTTTAGCTAAATATACACCGACTTATACTTGGAACAAAAGACCAAATGTATCACCGACTAAAGAAGAATCACATGTAGTTTCAGGTGTTGTTGATGTAACTTACCCTGATAAAGTAGTTCAACATTTACCCGTAACTTTGACTGTGTTAGCTTCGCAAGCTGAGCGATTTGATAACGCAACTGATAAACAAGTATTACCATTCGTAGTTGCTTATGGAGCTACAGAGCTTGATGTGATGCATGCATTAGAGCCAGAAACAAAGACTGACTTTAGCGTGACCCAAGCGACATTTACCACACCGGTAGATACAGCAACAGTTGGTACCAAAGAAGTTCCTGCTACATTGACATTTGCTGACACGTCGACGACAACTTTACCAGTTCAAGTCGAAGTTTTAGGTGCTGATGTAGCTTCAAAGGTCGAGACAGCTTGGGGGAAACTTCCAACAGCTAAAGATATGGTAACAAATGCTGATGAATTGGAACAATTTGGTGCAAGTTATAGCTGGAAAAATGCCCCTGTCGTAACTCCAAGTGCAGGGGAGGATCATCAAGTAACCGGGACACTTTTAGTTACCTATCATAATGGGTCAACGCAGACGCTTCCAGTATCATTGACAGTCAAAGCTTCAGAAGGTGAACGATTTGCAAATGATCAAGATGTGCATCTTAACGAGGTGAGCGTCAATTATGGAGCCAAAGTTCCTGCTGATAAAGCTGATAATGCTTTGACAACAGAGGAAAAAACTAATTCTAAAGTAACTGTTCTAGTATTTAAACAAGATGTCGATACTTTGACTGCTGGTGAAAAGTTATATCCAGTCCAGTTGAGTTTTAATGATGGTTCAAAACTAGATTCACAGGTCTTAGTTAAAGTTGTGGGAGCAGTAGCTAAGCAGGCACTGACAATGCCTTGGGGAAGAAATGTTGCAGCTAAAGATCTAGTAGCTAATACGTCTGAACTGGATCGTTTTGGAACGCAAGAACACCCAGTAACATATCAGTGGGTGACAGATCCTGACGTGACTCCTGAACCAGAGCAAACACATATTGTCACTGGAACAGTTACGGTAACTTATGGGGATGATGCAACACAACAGTTACCGGTAAGCTTTACAGTTGAATCTTCCGATGCAGAAAAAGCAACTAATGAGCTAAAAAATAGTAATGTAGCATTTACAGTAAACTATGGAGCTAAGGTTGATCCAACTCAGGCGTTAACAGCTTATTCAACTGAAACAAAAAATAAGACCAAATTAACAACAGCAAAATTTGCTGGGGCGGTCGAAACGACTGAATTGGGGATGAATGCTCATCCAGTTACGTTGACATTTGCGGATGGATCTACTTTAGCAGTCGAATTGCCAGTTAAAGTAGTTGGGGCACAAGTCGATCCAACACGCAAAACAGCTTGGGGAAAAGTACCAGATCCAAGTACCGTTGTAAATGATCTGACCGAATTAGCTAAATTTGATCCTAAATATACATGGAAAGTTCAACCAGTGACTACACCATTATCTGATCAAGATCATCATGTTCAAGGAACATTGCAAGTTGAATTTGCTGATGGAGCGACTCAAACAGTACCTGTTGAATTGGATGTGGCTCCATCAATGGCTGAAGCTGCTAAAGATCTGCAAATGCAACTAGTAGTAGAAGATCTGAAGGCTTCGGTCCCAGCAACTGATGCATTAAAAGGTCTGACTGAGCAAGATAGACAAGTTTATTCAGTCACGCAAGCATTTTTTGATCATCCAGTTGAGACAAATGAAGTAGGCGTGAAAAGTTATGAAGCCACGTTGACGTTTGCGGATGGATCAACAGCTAAACTACCAGTACAGGTCAAAGTAGTTTCTCAAGCAGAGAATTTAGCTCCAGTTGCTAAGGAAGGATTAAATGTTTCATTAGGCGAGACGCTAGCGCCAACCGATGTATTGACTCCAGCTGTAGTTTTACCAAAAGATACCCAATTAAGTTGGAAGACACCAGTAGATACAACAAAAGCCGGCCACCAAACTGGAGAGCTAGAAGTAACGTACCCAGATGGCTCCAAAGACGTAGTGAAAGTCCCAGTGAAAGTAGGTACAGACGCTGAAGCCATGACACCGACAGTTCGTCCAGCGGTTGAAGTAGCTTTAAATGGAAATTTGAATCCAACCGATGTGTTGAGTTCAGATTTACCAAAAGAAACCCAATTAAGCTGGAAGACGCCAGTAGATACGACAAAAGCCGGTCATCAAACTGGAGAGCTAGAAGTAACATATCCAGATGGTTCCAAAGATGTAGTTGAAGTTCCAGTGAAAGTGGGAACAGATGCCGAAGCCATGACGCCAACAGTTCGTCCAGCGGTTGAAGTAGCCTTGAATGGCGAACTGAACCCAAACGATGTGTTGAGTTCAGGGTTGCCAAAAAATACTGAGTTAAGCTGGAAGACACCTGTGGATACGACAAAAGCTGGCCACCAAACTGGAGAGCTAGAAGTAACATATCCGGACGGCTCAAAAGACGTAGTGGAAGTTCCAGTGAAAGTAGGTACGGACGCCGAAGCCATGACACCGACAGTTCGTCCAGCAGTTGAAGTAGCGTTGAATGGCGAATTGAAGCCAACTGATGTGTTGAGTACAGATCTACCAAAGGATACCCAATTAAGTTGGAAGACGCCAGTGGATACAACAAAAGCCGGCCACCAAACTGGAGAGTTAGAAGTAACATATCCAGATGGTTCCAAGGATGTAGCTGAAGTTCCAGTGAAGGTGGGTACGGACGCCGAAGCCATGACACCAACAGTTCGTCCAGACTTTGGAGTAGCGTTGAATGGCGAATTGAACCCAACCGATGTGTTGAATTCAGATTTACCAAAAGATACTCAATTAAGCTGGAAGACGCCAGTGGATACGACAAAAGCTGACCGTCAAACCGGCGAGTTAGAAGTAACATATCCAGATGGTTCCAAGGAAGTAGTTGAAGTTCCAGTGAAGGTAGGTACGGATGCCGAAGCGTTAACACCGATAGTTCGTCCAGACCTAGAAGTGGCATTGAATGGTCAGTTGACACTAGAACAAGTATTGAGTTCAGATTTACCAAAAGAAACCCAATTAAGCTGGAAGACGCCAGTAGATA